>Ga0007796_10000650_pt1 | contig 11767 bp, 10 predicted proteins | sample CryBogmetaGMA0M_FD_60373 | JGI IMG/M metagenome (GOLD analysis project Ga0007796, IMG submission 60373) | Freshwater microbial communities from Crystal Bog, Wisconsin, USA - MA0M | ecosystem: Environmental > Aquatic > Freshwater > Lake | place: Crystal Bog, Wisconsin, USA | collected 2009-07-06 | reverse complement strand
TTACTGTTTCATTTACTTCAATAATATGTTTTACGCTATTTTCATATTTTTCTTTAGTTTCAAAACTTGTTTCCAAAGGTATTATTGTATTAGGAAATTCTTCATCCAATAATGCATCTTTACTATAATGCCAATCACGTATAGCATCATGAGATATTTTATTTCCATAAATAAATTTTAGTCCTGTATTTTTTTCAAATTCTTGAATTTTATTTTTTTTACAAATCGTTGTATCATCTTTGCATTGATGAAAATTAAAAATATTAAAAAAACTAATATTTATACATTGTTCAAAACATTTTTTTTTGAATATATGTTTTTGTGTTGTCATGTGTGCCTTATGATGTGATAATTGGTCAGGTTTTGTTTTACATATATTACAACAATACAAAGTTCCAGCAAGTATTTTTGGTTTAGTTTCCATTATAATATAACTAAATATTATATTTAAGTTATTTAACCGAAAAAAAGTTAAATAACATAAAAAAAGTTATTTTCCTAAAGTTTTAAATTATTTTACTCTACTTTTTCTATGCCGAACACATTTCGCAAATTTCATCGTGTTCTTCGGAAGTATCTTTTGCTTCTGGTTCAATTGTAAATTGCTGTGCTTGATGTTTTGCCTTACGTCGTAAATAATAAATACCTGTTTTCAACCCTTGCTTCCAAGAGTAAAAATGCATAGATGTCAATGTGTTATAAGTCGGATCTTCTACCCATAAATTTAAGCTCTGGCTTTGACAAATAAAAGCGCCACGGTCTGCAGCCATATCAATTACATGTTTCATAGGAATTTCCCATACAATTTTATACTTATTACGTATGTGTTCTGACAAATTAGTCAATTGTTGAATAGAACCCTTATTTTGAATGATATTGTTCTTAATTTGTTCATTCCACAAACCCAATTGTAGTAATTCTTTCATTAAATATTTGTTTACTACTACGAACTCGCCGGCTAAGGTACGTCTACTATATATATTGCTTGTAAACGGTTCGAAACACTCATTGTATCCGAGAATTTGTGATGTGGACGCAGTGGGCATTGGCGCGACGAGCAAAGAATTTCTTAGTCCATTCTTAACAATAGAATCTTTTAACGAAGCCCAATCATAACGATTCGATGGCGTTACATTCCACATATCGAATTGTAAAATGCCTTTGGATGCGGGCGAATTAACAAAAGAGCTATAGGCGCCGATTACCTTTTCTGGTAAGAAAATTTCTCTACCAATTAACAAACGCATTTTTTGAAAATCTTTTAACTCCTTATATTCCAGCTTTCTTTCAATCGCCATTTCATTACTTTTCTCTAAAGCCGCATGATAAATCGTTTCAAAAATCTGTTTATTAATTTCTTTCGCTACTTCAGAATGAAACGCGATATCCATTAAAACAAATGTATCTGCTAGACCTTGAACACCTAGTCCAATAGGACGATGCCGTAAATTGCTGAGCTTTGTTTTTTCTGTTGGATAGAAATTGATATCAATGACCCGATTCAAATTATACGTTACGGTTTTGACTACCTTATGTAGCGCATCATAATCAAATTGTTTTGTTTCCGAATTTACAAACGCGGGCAAAGCGATCGATGCTAAATTACAAACCGCGGTTTCATTTTCATCCGAGTATTCAATTATTTCAGTACACTGACCCGTTAGAATACCATTAAATACTCCCATGTGGCGTTTCGGCTCCGTAAAACAATAGGTATCCGATTGACGTCCGAAATCGGATAAACTCACGACTTCCATGTATTCATAAGATTCATCTGAATTACTTGTCGGCATATTACATCCAATCAAACGCATTCCTAGCCTCAAATCTTGCGCATCAATTTGTTTTACATATGTCACTTCTTGTAAACAATCGTAGTCACCATATACCTTCTCTGTTACAGAAACATAAAACTTGTGATAAGGAGTACACTCAATTGATTTATAACTTTTGAGTGAAAAGGCAGAAGGTCTACAAACCACCTTGATAATCCTTTGGTCTGTTCCCGTTTTCTTTATCGTAACCTCTGAAAACTCGGACCCATTCCAAACGTTGACTAATTGATTCTCAAGACCACCAATGGGTAAGTGTCCATTATCGGTTAGTACAAGCGTTTCCGGTACCACACACAAATTCGAGCTTTTAATAGTGCCCAAGTTTTGCTGGTTTGACTTTTTATTCGCCGCATCCTTATACAGTAAATAAGGCGTACCAGTCTCCATTTGTGCGTCTAATATTTTTACCCACAAGTCGCGGGCTAATACTTTTGCTCTGGCTTTTCCAGCAGCCTCATACTTTGTATACAGTTTTACGAATTCTTCGCCGCAGCAGTCACTGAGTCCGGGACATTCATTTGGACAGAAGAGTGACCATGAACCATTCTTTTCTTTTACGCGCTCCATAAACAAATCTGGTATCCACAGAGCATAAAATAGGTCACGGGCTTTCAACTCTTCGTCACCGTGGTTTTTCTTGAGTTCCAAGAAGTCGTGAATATCCGCGTGCCATGGCTCGGCATAAATCGCAAAAGATCCATTACGTTTATTGCCTCCTTGGTCTACATAACGAGCTGTATTATTGAATACGCGCAACATCGGCACAATTCCATTAGATGAGCCATTTGTGCCTTGAATATGACTACCCTTTGCGCGAATATTGTGAATATGAAGACCAATTCCTCCAGCCCATTTGGAAATTTGCGCACAATCCTTAAGTGTATTAAAAATGCCCTCGATGCTGTCGTCTTCCATACCTATAAGATAGCACGAACTAAGCTGAGGTCTAGGTGTGCCAGCATTAAACAACGTAGGAGTCGCATGTGTGAAGTATTTTGAAGACATTAAATCATAAGTTTCCTTTATTAATGATAATGATTGATCGGTGTTGGCTGATTGGTGATGAATCGCAACGGCAACGCGCATCCACATATGCTGTGGGCGTTCTATAACCTTGTTATCATGTCTAAACAAATAGGCTCTTTCCAATGTTTTGAAACCGAAATAATCGATTAAATAGTCACGATTATAATCAATCATATTATCAAGAACATGTACGTTATTTATAACAAAATCATAAAACGAGTCATCTAAAAGCGGTTTTTCCTCACCCTTGGAATTTGTGAAATTATATAATTCTATTACAATGGCGGAAAAACTAGCATCCGTATTTTTCTGATGATTAGAGACTACTATTCTAGCAGCGAGTGTACCATAATCTGGATTCAATGTGGATAAAGCAGCACATTGTTCAGCAGCTAATTCATCGATTTTTGTTGTCGAGATGCCGTCATACAACTGTTCGATAACCTTCATTGTTAGTTGCGGGTAATTTATGCTAATATTCGCTTCTAGACCTAGTTTTCTGATTCTGCTTAATATTTTATCGAACGCAATATCCTCTAATTGGCCATTTCTTTTTGTAACGCGCATTCCGAGTGTTTCCATTTTATTATATTTGTTAGTTTAATTTTAAGTCCATTTTATAAAAAGATTAAAAGATTAAAATACTTTATTACTTTTTATAAAAGTATATTATATGAACAACACTTTTATTAAAAGTATTCTATTTTTATCCATATTGTTAGCGCTAAGTCTTTATTTAGGTCCCTTTTATAGAAAAGAAGGGTTTAAATCGGATTACTTTGCCAGTCTAAGACGAACCGAAGGCATTTATCCTATCTCTGTAAACGAGGCCATTTTGGACGATTATCCTAAAATTGGTAAAAATGAAGTGTCGGATGATTCTGCTACTGAAATATGGTGGCATTACCCAATATTCACTTTACCATCTTTTAAACAACAAACTAACAATTTACGATACCGATATAATCCGGATGAAGGTACATGTACGCGCTCCGAATTTTGCGGTGCTTTATATCACGATATTAAAAATAAATCCAATGAAGTATATCCTTTACCTCCGGCTCAAGAGGGTTCGGGAGCGCGCGTTGGCTATTTTAGAACCGAACCCAATTATTTGTATTACTCCATTCCTACAAATGAAAATATATTGTATTAGGACTCCAAAAACTGATTGTTGTCTATATCCTTTTTTATAATTGTTATTTTACCGGTTAGCTTATCTAACTGTAATAGACAATGATTGTTTGCTGACTTAGTCATAATTTCAAACGCATTTTCCTTTTTTATTCTGCGATTGGGTGCTCTATGTTCATATCCATCCTTTCGCTCTTTTTTTATGGTTGCCCATATATCCTCTATTTCCCAAACGTTATTTTTAAACCATTCTTTATTTCTCGGAACTAATACACAGCTCATTTGGTCTAGTTTCCAATAAATAAATTTCATATATATGTATCCATATTCTGCCGATTGATATAAATTCAACGTTTTCTCCTCCCATGCCAAAATATCTTGCGGATGTATATACTCCAATGGTTTGTAAACATAAAATGGTTTACCCTCTTTAGTATGAAAGTAAATCATTATCCCCTTCATTTTATCCTCTTTTGACAAACAAACATTTGTGAAATCATTTCCATCTTCGTCTTCGAATTCCATTTCATTCGCGTCACTTATAAATGATTGATGATCTGAATATTCAGTAAAACGTGTTTCCAAAAAGTCACATTCGTCTAATCCGCAAACCTCCATTTGTATTTGCATTTGTATCCAATATTCCTTTTTGGGTATACCATCAATTTCTCGATTCACAATGTTTTTGATTTCCAACATGCGACCGTAACGTTTGGATTTTACATCCACATTGATGCCATCCGGCGAAGCACCCAGAAATTTATAAACATCGTGTTGGATACAACCAAAATCATCGACCTTTGTCTCATAGATATGCTCATATATTTTTACGGATAGTGGCTCATATTTTTGCCCCCAGTGTAGTGTCGTATTCGTATTTACTAACACGATCTCTTTTGAACAATCATTATCATTATTAATCGGCTGACATTTTTCATAGATTAGCTGATTTTTCGTCGGTTGATTTTCGAATGCTTTATATGCGTTTGACGCGGTAATTAAATTATGACGGAATTCATACCATTCTTTTGTTCTTTGGTCGGGCTGCGGTTTTGCTTTTAAAATACGTAATGTTTGTTTTATTTCTTTATAGTTCGGTTCTTTTAAAATACAAGTATCTGGATAAGAACGCGGTTGAAAATGATGTGTAAAAAAGTCCGTTTTTGCGTGCTCTATCACTTCCTCCAATTCGTCTTCGGCTTCTTCATTATAAAATATGTTGGATTCGAAGTGTGCGTATAATAGTTCTTGTATATTTTCATCGAAAATATCATCAAATTCGGGTTCCGAAATGATTTTCGGATTATTGTTCATAAATTCTGCCATTAATTGCAAGCACGTTTCATATAGTTCTAGCCATTCTTTTTCATTTAAAAAGGTCGCATCTTTATCTGGAACTATTAGGTAAGTTATATCTATTAATTCTGTCGACATTTATAGTTAATTGTAGAGTTGTTTTTATATTTTAATAATTGATTGAATTATAAAATATAAAATATAGATTTGAAAATTTAGTTTAATTTGTTTCATTATCGTCATCACCATCACCATCACCATCAGAATCATCATTACATTTTACATTTTTTACGGTGCCTTGCTTGCGTTTTGGTGCTAATCCTTTTAAAGTTGACACCCTTTTATCTATATTTTTTAATGTAAAATGATGGCTTTGTTTATTATAAAAGAGTGCCGGAATATCCTTTATTTCACCCGTTTCCTTATTATACAATATGTCCTTTACACGTTGTAGCTTTTTCTTGTCTAAACAATCTTTGAAAAATGCGACCAGTTGACCATGTTCTTCTTCTGAAAGCTGATTCTCTGTTTGATAATTATTCGCAAATAATATCAATTTACGAATTTTTGCGGTTTTATCAAGTTTACTCCATGGCTCACTAGCATTACAAATCTTTTCATTCTCCAAAAATTTATCCAATTGTGTTAAGTCGCTTGTTGATTTAGATATTGGCCAAGAACTTCCATTGAGTATCATTGTTTTATATTTAAGAGATTTAACTTCATTGCTTTCAGTTTGAATTTCTCTACTCATTTATATGGTATTATATGAAGTTAATTTTAACTTAGTTTTTTATAATATAAATAAATAATATAAGAATATCAACTATATAACATAGAATATTTAATTTGTTATATAATAAAAACAATATATTATGTATAGGATATATGGATAATCCATCTAATGTTAAATCATTAATGATTGTGGAAAAAATAAATCCAAAAACAACAAAAAAAATAAATTACGAAAAAGAGAAAAAAATGCGGGTAGAAACAAAAACATGGGGTCTCACAGAACAAGAATTGGAACATACTAATCAAATTAATGTTTTGAAAAATAATATTGATGATAATGATAAATATACGTCGATGTGTCTTAGTCATATAAGAACTAAATTGTCCGGATACAAACAACAAGATATTCTAAAAAAGAAATTAGATGATTCCGAGTTTGTTAGTTTTAATGAAGTTGTAACTCTCTTACGTGATTGTGAATTAAAATGCCATTATTGTTCTCAAGAAGTTTATATTTTATATGAGAGAGTAAGAGAAATGAAACAATGGTCGCTGGATAGAATTGATAATAATATAGGTCATAACAGTGGTAATTTAGTCATAGCTTGCTTAGAATGTAACTTAAAACGGCGTCGAACTAACAAAGATGCGTTTATGTTTACCAAGAATTTGGTTATTACTCGGGAGGGATTGTAATTAAATTATTATTCTTTTTGGCCTTCTTTTTATCCTTCTTCTTTTTATTCTTCTTCTTCCTTTTTTCTGCCTCTTGTCTAGCCTTTTCATCTTCCTCTAGAGATTCTTGAACAGTTTCATCTTCCTCTACAGATTCTTCTTCTACAGATTCTTCTTCTACAGATTTTTCTACAGATTCTTCTTCTACAGATTTTTCTACAGATTCTTCTTCTACAGATTTTTCTTCAATTACAGTTTCATCTTCTTCTACAGATTCTTCAGTTATAACAGTTTCTTGAATAGTTTCTTCAGTAATAACAGCTTCTTCTATAGATTCTGGAACAATTTCTTCAACATCTTCTTCAAATTCAGTAGTTTCTTCAGTAGTTTCTTCAGTAGTTTCTTCTACAGATTTCTCTACAGATTTCTCTTCAGATTTCTCTTCAGATTCTTCAACAGTTTCTTCAACTTCAACAGTTTCTTCAGTAGATTCTGGAACAATTTCTTCAACATCTTCTTCAAATTCAGTAGTTTCTTCTACAGTTTCTTGAGTAGTTTCTTCTACAGTTTCTTGAGTAGTTTCTTCTACAGTTTCTTGAGTAGTTTCTTCTACAGTTTCTTGAGTAGTTTCTTCTTCAGATTTCTCTTCAGATTTCTCTTCAGATTCTTCAACTACAACAGTTTCTTCTACTGATTCTGGAACAATTTTTTCAATTACAACTGATTCCTCTTCAGATTTCTCTTCAGATTCTTCAACTACAACAGCTTCTTCTACTGATTCTGGAACAGCTTCTTCTACTGATTCTGGAACAATTTTTTCAATTACAACTGATTCCTCTTCAGATTTCTCTTCAGATTTCTCTTCAGATTCTTCAACTTCAGTAGCTTCTTCACTAACAACAGTTTCTTCTACAGTTTCTTCTACAGTTTCTTCTACAGTTTCTTCTATAGATTCTTCTACAATTTCTTCTACAATTTCTTCTACTGATTCTGGAACAATTTCTTCTACTGATTCTGGAACAATTTCTTCTACTGATTCTGGAACAATTTCTTCTACTGATTCTTCAGTTATAACAGTTTCTTCAAAAGTTTCCTCTACATCTACCGCAACATCTTCCACAATTTCTTTTACGGTTTCTTCTTCAGTTACAACTACGGTGTCTTTTAAGTCTTGTTCTTCAGATTGTAAATTATTAGAAGTATTCGAATCTCCCAATATTTTTTTAATCCATTCAATAAAATACTTCGTATAATGTTTGCCTTCATATTTCTGAATATTATTCATACCATCAATAAAAATAACTCTTGGTAATTCATTCCCAGTAGATTGGATTCTAGGAAACAATTTTAAAATAGCGCCAGCTGGATCTACCAAAAACTTAACTAAAACAACATCATCGCTACTAATAAATTTCTTATACGCTTGTAATAAGTACCATTCATTTGAACTTTCAATAGATGTTTTTTCAAGTGTATAACATAATAAGAAAATCTTTTTACCATTAGTAATTAATTGCATTAATCTCGAGTAATTTGTGTTATCAATATCTAATACTAACATATATTATTAATTATATTATTTTTTGTTTGCAAATAACGTTTTCTTCTAAAATATAATTTCGTAATTATATTCATTATATAAAATCATAAATAATAATGAATACATGGAAATGGAGCAAAGGAGAACCATACTATAAAAGTGCTCGAACTAACAAAAATGAAAAAAAGGTCGTGGTCCACGATGAAACCAACCTAGATTTCGATTCGCAACAAAACGCAATTCACCAATCTTTAGAACAAAATTCGTTTTTTAATCAAGACGCAGATATGCTATCGATAACAAATTCCATGTTTTCTAGACACAGTAATGAAATTGGTACCAGACGAGAAGATTTGGATACTAAAATTGCCGATAGAGAAATGGTATCACAGCGCGGTGTGAATCCGTTTTTACAGACAAGTTATGTGAACGATATCGTTACGCGTGATATGTTTTTAAAACCCATTAATACTACACAAGGTCGTACTAAAAATACGGATCAAGAATCATCAACGAATTATGCTCCTACAGTTTCATAGTGAATTTATATGCTTTTTACACACATTGTATGTAATAAACGGTTGACTAAATAAGCCAAAAAGGTATTTAATAATACCAATGCGGAATTAACTATAAACATGATATTCAACTGCTTGAAATGCGTTAACGCAAAATAAAGAATGGAAATCGCGCTAAATAAGAAGCCTAATCCGAAAAGAATCGATAAAGCGTAAAAATAAACGCAATATTCGCGAGGCAATGGCCCAAAGTACATGTTTAACAAATCGTTCATTATATAATTAATTTTTATTTTATTTTTTTATATTTATTTTATTATGCTTTTTATCGTTTTATCAAAATACTTTATTTTAATAAAACTACTTAAACAATTGTTTAAAAACTTAAGTAATGACTACTGCTACTACATATTCAACCCAAAACGATTTACTGCTAAAAAATCTGCTTACCTTTTACAAGACTGATATAAATGGTGTATACGATTCAGAAAATAACTTGGATCAAATGTTGCGCATTATTACCGGTGAGTCGAAAATATCCTTACGCATTGTCGACTGGTTTGCTACCAATTATGCGAAAAAGTATTACACGCTTTATACGATTGACCAGAGTCAAGATAATGTCCAGCGGCGATTCAAAGTATACGACGATTACAAGTTGAAATTGAAAGCTTACAGCAAAAGACGTTTTGACCCTTTTTGTCGCTGGGAACGCATCAGCATTCCTTATACCGATGGAAAATTTATTGAGACCACAATTGGCCAACTCAATTTCTTCAAATGGGCGCTAGAAAATAAGGTCGTCGATTATATTGAGAGCAATTATGATGTCATTGAGAAGGATATGAATTCACGTAATAGCACGTCGAAGCGCAAGGAACAGATTGTCGACAATTCGAAGACGAGAAAGAAGCGCGAAGAGTTGTCGATATCGGCGACTAAGAGCATAAAGAAGGAGAAGGTGGAGATTGTGGTACAATTTAATTGAGAGGTTTGATCGGTTTCGTTTTTCGAAATCGAAAACAACTTTGTAATAAAATAATATAAAGAGAGTCCATTTATATTATTTATAAAATGGAATCACTAAACATAGTTGAACTCATTGAAACTAACCCAATCACCAAGTTTTCGAGTGATTATAATAACAAATTGTTAGTAAAAATCAAAAATTCTTTCACCAATTTTGAGCAACAAATGTTTTTATCTAGCTTTTACTGCTACTTAAAGTATCATCCTACTAATGATTTTGTTATTGATTTAGATGACGTGTGGAAATGGTTGGGATTTAGTCAAAAAATTAAAGCAAAACAGCTGTTAGCAAAAAATTTTACAATTAATGAAAATTATATATGTTCGCCTTACGTGGAGGTAAAGCAAGATTCAAAACATGGTGGTCAAAACAAGGAAATATTCATGTTAAACGTTAAAACCTTTAAATCGCTTTGTCTGAAAACGGGAACTAAAAAAGCCGACGAGATTCATGATTATTATATGAAACTGGAAGACATAATTCAAGATCTTCTTACAGAAGAAAGTATAGAATTAAAGAATCAACTAGAACAACAAAATAAAGTGTTAGAACAACAAACAATAAAACTGGAAGAAATAACTCTTTCATCGGAAAGAGAAAAGGAATTATTAGTTGAAAAAACATTGATTGAACAATTTCCTTTGAATACACAATGTATATATTATGGCAAAATTGATAACAAAAGTTTAGGACAAGCACATCGGTTACATAATGAAACGCTAATTAAATTTGGTCAAAGCAATAATTTGGCTGAACGTGTAAAATGTCATAAAAAGAATTTTATGAATTTTAGATTGGTCGCAGCATTTAAAGTGAAGAATAAGATTGAAATTGAAAACGCCATTAAAAAACATCCTATGCTTAAAAAACAAATGCGCATTTTAACTGTCGAAAATCCAGATTATAAAGAGGAAAACTATAGAGAAATTTTGGCATTAGATGATAACCAATTTACATTAGATAAAATAGATGGATATATTCGTGAAATAATTAAACAAAATGAGTATAACATTGAAAATTACAATTTGTTAGTTGAAAAAAATAGTCAATTAGAAGATACTATAAGACAAATGGAAAACGAAATTAAGGAGAAGAATAATATAATAGAAAACACCAATAAAGAACTTCAGAATTATAAATCAGATGTTACTGCGGATTCCAAGAGTAAAATAGCTAGTAATTTTGCTATTTGTAAATATGGGTATTATTTATATGCGTTTGAAAGTGAGCCGATGCGATATAAATGTTCCATTGTGAGACAAAAGGACTTTGAATATGTGAATAAAAATCTAAAAGAATTAGATTCAAATGGGGAAATGAAATATTATACGAAAGTATCCTATCCTTTTTCGGAAAAAGTAATGATTTTTTTGTTAAAACAAAATTGTACTTCCGTAGGAACTAACAAATTCGAAAGTAGCTACGAAATTATTAAAAAGATTTTGGATATTACCGTTAAATTAGAATCACTATTAATTGAAAAAGGCGATCATCTTGAGTTATTATCTGATATATTTGATGGTAATAATATTGGGTCGGTAGAAGAACATGTAGAGCCAGATGAGCCAATTGTTAAAAAAACGAAGCGTTCTATTGACCAAATCAATAAGGATACTGGAGAAATTATAAAGTCATATGAAAGCATAGAAGCGGCTGGACGATCTCTTGGCTTAACTACCGGAACAGCCGTGGGAATTGCATTAAGGGAAAAACGAGTATGTAAAGGGTTTTTATGGCGATATTCTGGTATCTCTAAGGAAGACCAGTATTCAGAACAACCCGTAATAAAAGTATGTTGTGCTACTGGTGAAAACACATTTTTCAAAACCATTGCCGCTGCGGCAAAAGACGCAAAAATAAGTCAACCGGCATTACGACAACGTATCATAACAAAAGTCCATCTGAATGGATATCATTGGGTATTCGACAAAACCGCATCCCATTATTAAATCATTTTACATGTAATCAACCAAAATTA
>Ga0007796_10000649_pt1 | contig 11773 bp, 11 predicted proteins | sample CryBogmetaGMA0M_FD_60373 | JGI IMG/M metagenome (GOLD analysis project Ga0007796, IMG submission 60373) | Freshwater microbial communities from Crystal Bog, Wisconsin, USA - MA0M | ecosystem: Environmental > Aquatic > Freshwater > Lake | place: Crystal Bog, Wisconsin, USA | collected 2009-07-06 | reverse complement strand
CTTTGTTTTCCAGCAGCAGGCGAGCTACCTGAGAGCCAACAGAGCCGGCTCCCAGCAGCGCAACGCGCAATGGACGGTAATCGATCAAGGTCTAACTCTTCTCAGCTCTTGGGGTCTTGATTGAAGCCTGAAAACGCACATCTCGCGCAAACAGGTCGGCCTCGGTTTCTCCCCGAATAATAAGTCTGGCAGAACCACCGCGAACTGCCACAACCGGCGGACGGGTCAGCCAGTTGTAGTTACTGCTCAGTGAGTAGCAGTAGGCACCGGTTGCGGCCACCGCCAGTAGGTCATTTGGGGCAACGTCAGACGGTAGGTAATCGTGGCGAACCACGATGTCACCGCTTTCGCAGTGCTTTCCAACCACTCGAGAGAGGGCGGGCTCGGCACTGGAAACCCGAGAGGCCAAAACCGCGTGGTACTCGGCCTCGTATAGAGCCGGACGAGCGTTATCGCTCATGCCGCCGTCAACCGAAACGTACTTGCGAACCGATGGCTGACCTTTGGCGTCGAGGGAATCGCTGAGCTTCACATCTTTGATGGTGCCCACGTTGTAAAGCGTGATTCCGGAGTTTCCAATTAGAACGCGACCCGGCTCAAACGCCAGTGCCGGAACTTTGATGCCGAGGCGCTGGCATTCCGCGGCGATTGCATCTGTGATGGCAAAGGCCACCTTAGAGACCTCCGGCGCATCGTCCGCCGGCTTGTAGTTGATTCCAAAACCGCCACCGATGTTGAGTTCGGGGATCTCACCGCCGGCCAGCAATTCCGCGTGAAGGCCAACCAGGCGGCGGCTGCTTTCGATAAATCCGTCCGCCGAAAAAATCTGGCTACCAACGTGCTGGTGCAGTCCCAGGAATTTGAGGTGGCGGTCGGCGCGAATTTTGGCCACCAGAGCCGGTACTTCGGCAATTGGAATTCCAAACTTCTGGTCTTCGCGAGCGGTGGCCAAGAAGTCGTGAGTATTTGCGTGCACGCCCGTGTTCACGCGCAGGCGAACCGGCTGAACTTTTTCCTGTGCACCGGCGGCGCTGGCAATGCGCTCGATTTCGATTTCGGAGTCGATCACGATTGCACCCACACCGACGGAAACCGCGCGACCAATCTCGGCGATGCTCTTGTTGTTTCCGTGCAGTCCGATGCGGGCCGGGTCTATTCCCCCTGCGAGCGCTGCGGCAAGTTCCCCGCCGCTAGCCACATCGATGGAAAGTCCCAGCTCATCCACCCAATGCACAATCTCGGTGCAGAGGAAAGCCTTGCTGGCGTAGTAAATCTTTGCGGTGCTTCCGATTCTGGTAGCCGCATCCTCAAGCGCCTTCTTGACACCAGCCGCGCGGGCGCGGAAGTCATCTTCGTCCACAACATAGAGAGGAGTGCCAAACTGATTGGCTAGCTCATCCACGGTGACTCCACCAGCATTGGTGCCATTTACAAATGCAAGCTCGCCATTGCGGTCGCGGCGAAGGTTCCGAGGCCAGACGCGGGCGTCTATCAGGTTGAGGTCCTTAGGCACCTCGAGCCAAGCCGGGGCGGCTGGTTCAGTCTTTTTGTTAGCCATGATTACATTCGTTCTGGCGCGCTTACGCCAAGTAGGTAGAGTCCGTTGCGAAGCACCTGACCGGAGGCGTTGTTGAGCCACAGCCGAGTGCGGTGGATGGTTTCGACTTCTGCGCCGCCCATGGGCGTAACACGGCAGTTGTCGTACCAGCGGTGGTAGGAGCCGGCCACCTCTTCAAGGTAGCGAGCCACGCGGTGCGGCTCGCGGAACTCCGCCGCCTGTGCAACCACGCGAGGCAGTTCGCTCAATTTTGCGATCAGTTCGCCTTCGGCGGCATGGTTCAACATCGATGGTTCAAACTCACTTGCCTCAACCCCCAGGCTGGCAGCATTGTTTGCCACCTGCTTGGTGCGGGCGTGAGCGTACTGAACATAAAACACCGGGTTGTCATTCGTCTTTTTGGAAAGCTGCTCAAGGTCTATGTCCAACTGCGAGTTGGCGCTGGAACGGGCAAGCGCGTAACGGGCAGCGTCCACTCCAACCACCTCAACCAGGTCTTCCATGGTGACCACGGTTCCGGCTCGCTTGCTCATTCTCACCGGCTCGCCATCGCGCATCAGGTTGACCATCTGGCCAATCAGAATCTCCAGGTTGTAGCCAGGTTTATCGCCAAACGCGGCACACATCGCCATCATTCTTTGCACGTAGCCGTGGTGGTCTGCACCAAGCATGTAGATGCACTGATCAAATCCGCGTTCGCGCTTGTCCAGGTAATAGGCAAGATCTCCAGCGATGTAAGCGTGGTCACCGTCGCTCTTCAGCACCACGCGGTCGCGGTCATCGCCAAAAGTGGTGGAACGGAGCCAGAGGGCGCCGTCTTGCTCAAACATGTGACCCAGCTCGGTGAGTCTGGCGATGGCCTTCTCAACCGCTCCGGATTCATAAAGCGAGTTCTCGTGGAAGAAAACATCAAAGTCCACACCAAAAGCGTGCAAGCTCTGGCGGATCTCACCGAACATGAGGTCAACGCCGTATTCGCGGAACTTCTCCTGGGCCTCTGCCTCTGGAAGTTCGAGCAGTTTCTCTGCGGTCCCGGCAAGAACGCGGTCGGCAATGTCCTGAATGTAGGCACCACCGTAGCCGTCTTCCGGGGCGGCCTCGCCCTTGGCGCGGGCTAGCAGCGAACGCGCAAAGCGGTCAATTTGCGCGCCGTGATCGTTGAAGTAATACTCGCGGGTAACCTCTGCGCCCTGTGCCTGCAGCACACGCGCTAGGGAGTCTCCCAGCGCAGCCCAGCGGGTTCCGCCCATGTGGATCGGCCCGGTTGGGTTGGCAGAGACGAATTCGAGGTTGATTTTCCGACCGGCCAAATCAGCTCCGCGGCCGTAGGTCTCGCCAGCCTCCACGATTACCTTGGCTAGCTCGCCCGCCGCGGCCGCATCTAGTGAAATGTTCAAGAATCCAGGTCCGGCGATGTCTACCGCCGTTATGCCATCTAGGCTGCGAAGTTCCGAAGCGATCAGCTCGGCAAGGGCTCGCGGGTTGGTTCCAAAGTTTTTAGCGAGTTGCAGTGCGGTGTTGGTAGCCCAGTCGCCATGTTCGCGATTCTTAGGGCGTTCAATTACAACCTCGGCAGGGAGCTCTCCAGCCGAAAGTGACCCGGCAGCCTGAAGGCTGGCCAGGATGTTCACGATCGCGGCAGAGAGGTCTGCAGGGGTCAAGACGTTCCTAACGGATTTGAGGCTCGAAACAGGGATTTTGGGGGCAGGGGCCACACCCAACACACCTTTAAATCATACCGAACCGTGTCACGAAGCGGAAAAAGTGCCTTGTGATTTCTCGTCTGCAAATAGCGAAACGGCGGCCGCCAAAGCGACCGCCGTTTCTTTCCTAGGAAAGGTTTTGCCCAGGATTACTTGACCGATCCCGCAGTTAAGCCGCGAACAAAGTAACGCTGCAGACTGAAGAACACGGTAAGAGGTACCAGCACGGAAATGAGACAGCCAGCCATCACGAGCTGCCAGCCCTCGCCGTGCTGACCCAGCATCGAGAGGATGCTGTAGGTCATGACGGTGTGGTTACCCACGAAAAGGAATGCAATGAAATAGTCATTCCAAACCCACAGGAACTGGAAAATTGCGAACGATGCGAGTGCCGGGACTGACATTGGAATGATTAGTCGCCAGAAGATCTGAAAATGGCTGGCACCGTCGATGCGCGCGGCCTCAATCAAGGCGTTTGGCAGAGTCATCATGTAGTTGCGCAGGATGTACACGGCAAGCGGCATTGCAAAGGCGCTGTGCACTATCCAACCAGCCGGGTACTCTCCACTGAGGTGAAAGTCACCGTACTCGTTTCCCGGGATCATCATTAAGAGTTCGTCGAAAGCCATGAACATCTTTAGGACCGCAACGATAGCAGCCTGCATGGGAACAACCATCAGTGCAACAATCAGGCTGAACCAAAACTCACGACCCTTGAAGTCAAGGAAAGTGAAACCGTAGGCGGCAAACGCGGCAAAGGTGATTGGCAAGATAGTGGCGGGAATTGAAATGGCTAGCGTAGAAACGAACCCTTGGCCCAGATTCCAGTTCGAGTTGAAAACCTGAGCAAATGCCTTAAGCGTCCAGTCTTGGTGGAACGGATCCAGGATCGCCGTCCACCAACCTGAGGCAACGGACGCAGCCTGCGGACGGAACGCCGTTACAACGAGGCCGATTGTCGGCAAGATCCAAATTGCGGCTACGACGAACATAACTAGCGTGGTGCCAGGCTTGAAATTTTTCAAGCGCTGCAACGGACTTATAACTCGATTCATCGGAGTTCCTCCTGCTTGCGGTAGGTCCGAACCTGATAGATCATGATCGGGATGATGGCCAACATGAGAATTACGACAACCGCGCTTGCCTTGCCCTCGTTGTTGTAAACGAAGTACTCCAGGAAGAACTCAACACCCAAAACATTGGTGTGAAAGTTTCCTCCGGTCATACCCCAGATCACATCGAAGATTTTCATGGTTGAAATGAGCACGGTTATGAAAACTGAAATGGCAGTTCCACGGATCTGGGGCAAAATAACCCGCCAGAAAACCTGCCAACCGTTAGCGCCATCGATGGAAGCGGCCTCAATGGTCTCATCTGGAACAGCCTTGATTGCGGCCGAAAGCAGCGTCATTGCGAAGCCGGCGTTTGCCCAGATTACTACGACCATGATTAGAAGGTTGTTTAGGGTGAATTCTTCGGCCTGCATCCAGCTGACCGGTTGCCCACCAAATGCCGTGACTATGGCGTTTAACATGCCGATTTCGGTCTGACCGCTGCCGGTCCAAGAGTAGGTCATGCGCCAAATAGACGAAGCGGCAACAAAGGAAATCGCCAATGGCATGAAGATGATTCCCTTGATTATGCGCTCCCGGAATGGGCCCAGGCGGTCGGTAAGGGTAGCAATCATGATTCCGAACGCCACTGTCACAATAGGGACGACTGCGACCCATTCAAAATTGTTGAAAACGGTGGAGGCGAAGTTCGGATCTTTGAAGAGCTTTAGGAAGTTGCGGAGCCCGACCCACTCGGAACCGTCTTCGTTCTTGAACGCAGCCATAACGGTGCCCACAGTTGGGTAAACCAGCATTGCTCCCACCAGCGCAAGAACGGGTCCAATGAAGACGTATGGGCGAATAGCATTGCCAGCTTTGCGCGGCAGAAGGTTGACGACCCAGTTGAGCAGCATGTAAAACCCGAAAGTGGCAACCGGACCTAGAACCACCGCAAGCAGTGCGGTAAGAATGTCAACCATGTGAGGCACCTTCTCAAAAGATCAAAATCATTGTCATCTGACTTATGCGGATGACTTCAAAAATACAAGAGTGTTTCTAAAACAACAAAAGATTGGCGGGAAGGTCGAGACCTTCCCGCCAATCGATGTTTTGTTGCCTATCTAGCAGGATTACTGGTTGTAAGCGGCATCGATGATGCTGAATGCAGCAGACATGCTTTCCTTGCCAGCGAACCAGTTGGTTAGCTCGTTCCACTCAGCCTTGTTTACTGCTGGTGGAGCCTGGTCAGAACCATCGAAGCCGAAGCCCGAAGCCTTGCTCAGGATGGTAGCGAACTGACGGTTCAGACCCGAGAAGTAGCTGGTTGGGAAGGTCTTGTGAGGCGACAGGAAGCCCGAAGCCTTAGCAGCGTAAACCTTGGTACCCATCTTGTCGGACCAGATGTAAGCTGCAACCTTTGCAACTGCAGGGTTGTTGTGGAATACAGCAGCGGTGTCTCCACCACCGAGTACTGCCTTGTAGCCGCCAGCTGGAGCTGGGTAAGCGAATACGCCTACGTGCTCGTAGTTGCCAGCCTTGATTTCAGCCTGGATGTCATCTGGGAAGAATCCGGTGATGAACGAACCCTGCTTTAGAAGTGCACAGGCACCCTTGTCCTTGCTGGTCTGGAATAGGCCCTGGGTGGTTGCTAGACCGAAGAAACGGCTAGTTACACCCTGTCCGCCACCCTGAGTCTGGCCTGCGGCCAATAGGGTGTCGTCAAGTGCCTTACCGGCCTTAACGATGCGTGGGTCGTTCCACTTAACCTTGCCCTGCCACCACTTGTTGTAGACGTCAACGCCAGCGTTCTTAAGAACTAGCTCTTCCATCCAGTCGGTAAGCGACCAACCGGTAGCTCCACCAGATTCGGTACCAGCACACCATGGGTATGCCTTGCCCGAAGCCTTGATCTTGGTAGCAAGCGCGTCTAGGTCTGCCTGGGTCTTTGGAACGGTCCAGCCGTTCGCAGTGAACACTGCAGGGTTGTAGAACACGATTGACTTTAGGTTTGCCGATACTGGAAGACCGTAGGTCTTTGAACCCGACTTAGCTAGAAGCTCAAAGCCTGGAACGAAGGTCTTAATGATCTTCTTGAAGTTGGCTGCACCAAGAACCTTGTCAGCTGGGACTAGGTGGCTCTTCTGAGCTAGAAGTCCACCTGGCTGTGGCCACATGGCGATGTCTGGAGCCTGTCCAGCCTTGATCTTGGTGGTGATGTCGGTGTCAAAGCTTGCAAGCGAGGTGAACTTCACCTTGATGCCAGACTTTGCTGGGAAGGCGAGGTTTAGCTCGTCCTGGAATACTGCTGCGTCTGCAGCCGAGTATCCACCGTAGATGGTTACTGTGCGGGTTGCAGCTTGTGCTGCACCTGCGGTTAGCGAAGCGGCTGCAAGTGCTGCTGCTGCAACAACTGCGCCGAGGCGTAGGCCCTTCTTCATATTTGGTTTCCTTTCCTAAGAACACCCAACAGCAGGGCGTCTAAGTCAAGACTTTAGAACAGGAGAAACTTTTTTTGGCCAAAAAACGGCAAGCGTTACCAAATCTTTGTAAACGCTTGCGGTTTGTTGCAGATTTTCTTCAAAAGTTTTCGCCTTTTTGCCGACATTACCCCGTTATTGTTCCGTTATAGAGGGTTCGGGGTTACTGCAAACGCTTAGGGAAACGCGCAACCAAACCATCGTCGATGGTCGCCGTGACAGCTATCGGATCGCTCAATTCACCAACGAACTCGCCTTCAACCTCGTTAACAAAGCCGATGAGATTCCAGCCACCGTCTCTACCCTGAACCAGACGAGCCGCGTAGACCAAATTTTCCTGGAACGGTTTGGCCCGGTTGAAGTTAATTCCGGATAGGTCCGCATTTACAGAAACGCTGTAGCTGGCATCGCGCTGACCGAATTCCGCCTGGCGCTCTGCCGAAAGCTCGCGCCAACCGCAACAAAACAGCACGATTGGCACGCCATCGACGATTTCAAACTGGTAAACCTCCAACTGCCCGAAACCCTGGTTGGGCTGGCTCAGCGGCGGGCGAACGGTCCAGTTGAGCAAATCCGCGCTGGTGGCGTGTCCCATTACTCCCCGCGTCTTTGGGTCGCCCTGGTTGGAGCGAGCGGTGACCAACATGTGCCAGAGGTCGTGCCCTTCAAAACCAACCACGTTGCTTGACCTGAAAACCCATGGGTCGCGCCAGGCCTCATCGTGCCAAATATCCAGGCTCAATTTTTCGTACCAGGTTGGGTCCGCTTGGACCAACGGCTGGCTGGAAACCTTTTCCCAAACCATTAGGTCCTTGCTGGTGGCCGCCCCGACAGTCTGAACGTCGCCGCCATTACCGCGCGAGGTTCCCGTGTAGAACATCCACCAGGTGCTGTCTTCGGCACGCACCACGGAACCGGTCCAGGTGGTCCAGGAATCGAATGCGCCTGGTTCGTCGCTGACTATCAGCGCATCGCGGACTACGGTCCAGTTGGTCAGGTCATCGCTAATGGCGTGACCCACAATCGGGTTGCGGTGCCGCCGAATCGGGTCACCCAGGGCACGGCTGGCGTGAAGGTAGAACGCGTGATAGCGCTCCCCGTCAAACGCGTACCAGCTATCCCAGATCCACTTATCGGGTAGTGAAAGTGCCATCGATGTTTCCTTGCTCCGCTGTCCGGGTGGCCTGCTACAGACCAGCACGCAGGCGCTGGCTGTTAGGCTTGAAACTACCCTAGCCCCCATAGCTCAGGGGATAGAGCGCCGCCCTCCGAAGGCGGGTGCGCAGGTTCGATTCCTGCTGGGGGCACATGTTTGGAATCAGCTGGCTCGACCCTCAGACCATCATCGAATCGATGGGTGGGTTTGCCGTGCTCGTGATCCTGGCAATGGTATTCATGGAGACCGGCTTGCTTGTTGGGTTCTTCCTGCCAGGCGATTCCCTGCTTTTCATAACTGGTCTACTGATTGGTTCGGGTGCAATCGTCTTTGGAACCTATCAGGTACCAATTTGGTTGATGTGCGCTCTAATCTCCATCACCGCCTTTATCGGCGATCAGACGGGCTACTTCATTGGTAGAAAAGCGGGTCACGCTTTATTCAATCGCCCAAACTCTCGACTTTTCAGCCGCAAAAACGTGGAACGCACCCACGCTTTCTTTGAGAGGTACGGCGCTCGTGCCGTGATTTTGGCGCACTTCGTTCCCGTTATGCGCACCTTTGTTCCCGTGGCCGCAGGAATCGGCGAGATGAGCTACCGCAAGTTCGTGCGATACAACGTGATCGGCGTCCTGGGTTGGGGAACCGGCGTTACCCTGCTGGGATTCTTCCTTGGAAGCATTCCTCTGGTGCGAAACAACATTGAATGGTTCACCATCGGATTTGTTGTTCTCAGTTCAATCCCCATCGCCCTCGAGGTTCTCAAGGCTCGGCGCGAGGACAAAAAACTCACCGATGAATCGGCGCTAAAAAACGCCGGACAGCAAATCGTTTCTAACGACTAGCCCAGCGCGCAAACGCTAAATGCCAAGCTGACCAAGGTAACTTGCAAGTTGCTCAAGAGCCAGTGCTCTGTGGCTTAGCGCATTCTTGACCTCAGGTTCTAGTTGGGCGGCGGTAATCTCAAAACCTTCTGGGACGAAAACCGGGTCGTAGCCAAAACCGTGCTGCCCCTGCTCCTGTGTGGCAACCCGGCCCGGCCAGATTCCGGTGAAACTGAGTTCACCATTGGCTGTGACTAGCGCGATAGTGCAGACAAAGGCGGCGGCCCGGTTTTCCTCGGGCACGTCCGCCAGCTGAGCCAATAGAAGTTGACGGTTTGCAACGTTGTCTCTGCCGCCGGCCCAGCGTGCGCTAAAAATGCCAGGTGCTCCCCCGAGGATTTCCACGGCGATTCCTGAGTCATCGGCAATCGAAGGTTTCCCCGTGTGTGCAAAAGCTGCACGGGCCTTAATCAGTGCGTTCTCGAGGTAGCTGGTTCCGTCCTCAACGGGTTCCGGTCCGTCGTAACCCAAAACGGTGAGACTGGGGACGCTAGAGCTCAGGATTGCCCCAACCTCTTGCACCTTGTGGGCATTGTGTGTGGCCAGAACGAGTTCCATGTTGACCTAGCGGGCCAGCGCTTCGGCCAACGCCGCCTGCTGAATCTTGGCAAGGTCTGCGTTTCCAGCCAAAGCCAGGTCAAGTAGCAGGTTTAGTTCATCGCGGTCAAACGGTGCGCCCTCGGCAGTACCCTGAACCTCAATGAACTTGCCCGCACCGGTGACCACCACGTTCATGTCGGTTTCGGCACGCACGTCTTCTACGTAGGCAAGGTCCAGTAGCGGCACTCCATCGATGATGCCAACCGAGATGGCCGAAACCGAATCGATGAGCACCTGAGACTTGGCTGGGATGTGCTTGTTCTCCTTGCCCCAGGCGATTGCGTCGGCGAGCGCCACGTAGGCACCGGTGATGGCTGCGGTGCGAGTTCCGCCATCGGCCTGAAGCACGTCGCAGTCAATAACGATGGTGTTCTCGCCGAGTCCTCGGACATCTACAACCGCTCGCAGCGAGCGGCCGATCAGGCGGCTTATCTCATGGGTGCGGCCACCGATTTTGCCCTTAACGGACTCGCGGTCGCTTCTTGTGTGGGTTGCACGAGGAAGCATGCTGTACTCGGCAGTTACCCAGCCTTCTCCCTTACCAACCTTCCAGCGCGGAACGCCAGCGGTAAAACTGGCGGTGCAAAGCACCTTGGTCCCGCCAAAGCTGATCAGAGCAGATCCCTCCGCATGGTCGCTCCAACCGCGCTCGATGGTTACCGGGCGGAGCTGGTTTGCGTTGCGGCCATCGGCGCGAATTTCTGAGCTGGTCATTGGTTTCCTTTAGTTGGAAGGATTGATTGGCATGTGCTCAACGGCGACCACTTCTGGTCCCAAGAAACGCCGTGCCAGTTTGCCAAAGGACTGGGCGTCTCCCGTGGCCTGAAAGCGATAGGTGGGTGCCGAGTTATCGGTGCGCAGTAGGTTGTGGGCCACAAGGGTTCGATAAACGTCTTTGGCGGTTTCCTCGGCGCTGCTCACAAGTGTCACATCCTCGCCCATCACGTAACTGATGGCACCGGTAAGTAACGGGTAGTGCGTGCAACCAAGCACCAGGGTGTCAACCCCGGCGGCCTTTATCGGAGCCAGGTATCGCTCGGCCTCGGTCATGAGCTGCGGTCCGCTGGTGACTCCCTGTTCAACGAACTCCACAAAACTTGGGCAGGCCGCACTTGTGATTTGGAGGTCTACTGCCGCCGCAAACGCGTCATCGTAGGCCTTGGAGTTAATGGTTGCATTGGTGCCAATTACGCCAACGTGGCGATTTCGGGTGGACGCAACCGCTCGTCGCACTGCGGGCTGGATCACCTCAACCACCGGGATGCCACGACCCTCGGTGTAACGCTCACGAGCGTCGCGAAGAACGGCCGCGCTTGCCGAGTTACAGGCAATAACTAAGATTTTCACGCCCTCATTGACCAGTTGGTCCATCACTGCCAGAGCCAGTTCCCTAACCTCGGGAATGCTTTTGGGGCCGTACGGGCTATTGGCGGTGTCGCCCAGGTAGATGACCGACTCGTTTGGAAGCTGATCGATGATTGCGCGGGCTACGGTAAGCCCACCCACTCCCGAGTCAAAGATTCCAATAGGTGCGTCGTTCACGTTACGAGTTTATTCCGTGCCGCCGCTGTCACCCTTATCGGCAGGCGGCTCCGGACGGAGTCCCTGGTAGATTTCCTTGCAGGTGGGGCAAACCGGGAACTTTTGCGGGTCCCGCCCGGGAACCCAAACCTTGCCGCAAAGAGCAGTCACCGGCATACCGAGTACGGCACTCTCCACGATCTTTTCCTTGCGCACGTAGTGCGAGTAGCGTTCGTGATCGCCCGGTTCGATGTTCTCAACCACTTGGCGCTCAAGTAACGTGCTATTGGCGGTCAGGCCGCCGATATCGCTCGCTCCCAGATCTCCAGGGTTATCGTCAAGTGCAGCCATGATCGCCTTCTCTGTAGTTAGCAAGTTGTTATGGATGAGAGCGGATTACTTTAGGTTCACCGCGTCGCCAAGTGTGACATCGATGGAAATGACCTTGCCACCGCGCTGCACCTCAAGGGTTACCTTTGAGCCCGCCGCCATCAGTCGAATTGTTGCCGTTAGGTCAGACGAGGATTCGATTTTCTTGTCATTCACTTTGGTAATGATGTCGCCAACCTTGAGGCCGTATTTGAGTGCAGGACTGTTTGGCATGACCTTGTCAATCTTGGCGCCCACCGAGAAGTTGGCGTTGTTTCCAGAACTCTGAGCGTCAACCACGTAGGCACCCAACATTGCGTGACTTGCCTTGCCCGAGGCCATGATTTCGTTGGCAACCCTTAACGCGTTGTTTGCCGGGATGGAGAACCCAACGCCGATTGAGCCCGAGGTTCCGGAATTTGTTGAAGCGATAGCCACATTTATGCCCAGTAG
>Ga0007796_10000647_pt1 | contig 11790 bp, 6 predicted proteins | sample CryBogmetaGMA0M_FD_60373 | JGI IMG/M metagenome (GOLD analysis project Ga0007796, IMG submission 60373) | Freshwater microbial communities from Crystal Bog, Wisconsin, USA - MA0M | ecosystem: Environmental > Aquatic > Freshwater > Lake | place: Crystal Bog, Wisconsin, USA | collected 2009-07-06 | reverse complement strand
CTGTGTGTATGTGTGTGTGTGTGTGTGTGTGTGTGTGTGTGTGTGTGTGTGTGTGAACACACGTTGTGACGAGGACAAACAAAGTGTCATTCACTTAGTTTGTTACTGTTTGCATCAATGCGTCGGCTTCCTGGAGTGTGAGAACTCTCGGAGTAGTACACGTGAGCAATTTGAGCGAACGCACGCACACACATGTACATGCACTTTGTGATGTCGACTTTGATCCAGTGTACGAACTTGCAGCACCGCTACTTGCACTCGTGGGTACGGGTGACGCCGGTAGAAGTACATGCGTGACGTTAAATTCGTTCTCGTTTTTGAATTTGTCTTCTTGCTTAATTTTGGTCTCCTCTTTTGATTCGTCCTCCTCGTTAACTTTGTTCGCGTCCTCAGCTGCTTGGTGTGTGAAGCAACACACGCCCTCACCTTTCCTAACTGACGGCATGACCTCGTCCCACGTGGCTGCGTGACGAAGTTCTGACGCACTGTACGCCGTGATATCTTTTGCGCCGCGAACTACGAAGATCGTCTTGCCGAGTACGTCCGCAAGCACAACCGCATTTACCCATGTTTGGCACAGTTCCGACATTGTGAATTCGTTTAACTTGTTACCATTTATATATATTGTTTCATACTTGTCTATAACAATATCGTTGTCTTTATTCTTGGGAAAGTGGCTGGTGTACACAAATGAAGGCAGGACACTCATCGTATCATTCTTAATAATGCTTTTTATCTTCAAAATGCTCGTCTCCGTTTTCCACCATTGCACGTAGAGCGATGTAATTTGCTCCGTCCATTTCTGAACATAAGACTTGTGCAGTATTGTACAGCAATATCGAAATCCACTTGGCATTGGTGCACACGCAAGCATTAGTGCATACAAAAATGCAGGAACGTCCTTACCGTGGTTCTCAGCATTGCACAGAGATCGCAGAAAGTAATGTCCACCTTTCTCAATATCGTCCAATTGCTCATGTGTAACATAATGTGGCATGTCGATTGGACATACTGGGCTTACATGTTGCATCATTCCACCACGTATTATTCTACTAATTGCAATTGCTTTATTATCAACCAGATATGGCCTGGCCTCACCCCACTCTACCATACGAGTTTCAAAAGGATCGTCGGGTGACATACCAAATGCCGTGATACATTTTGGAGTGTTCAAGTATATTAGTTGTTGATATGGATACTCAAGTTCGGTTTCGGTATATGAGAAGTAGAATATGACGATGTTGTGTATTGCAGCGATAGCAATGAATTCATCGTTAGAAGTACCAGCGTTCATGTCAAGAATGGAATGGAATTCTTTTTCGTAAAAACAAAACTCGATTCCTTTATTATCAAGTGTACGTATTGGCAGTTTATCAAATCGTGCTTTAATCTCAGAATAAATAAAATGTGCGATGATACCTTTGAGCATATCATCTTCAACCTGTTCAATTGGACGCTCAGCTGAGTTCTCCTTTTTTGGAATGGAGTGCCATAGTATGTGCCACCTAATTATACCTTGATAATATTTATATGCCTGGACTCGAACCGAGAATTCAAACTGATTGTTATTGCTAAATAGTTCAGTAGGTAATGTGATGGTTATGAGTGTTCTGACCCGATGTAACAGGTAAATCCTTGATGCAAGCAAATTTTGGAGATTCAGTGTATCTATTATGAAGTCTACGTATGGTGCATTTGCATCATTATTTTCCGCTATATTCATGCATGTAGGCATAGTTTCAAGTATGAAATAGTTGTCAAACGTCACCATATAATTTCGATCGACAGCGTATACTTTACTGTGATTTTGACTGTGGGAGTTACTTAGATGTTCATTCCACCAATTAAAGATTTCTATTCTCAATCTCAGTATTTCGTCGAGTGTATATGAAGGACGAAGTGTTTCGATTTGGTCGTACGAATATTGATCTTTAAACCGATTTAATGCAATTATCATTGACCAATAAAAACAATTGTTGTCCTTGTTCCATAGTTTTCGTACGTTACGACGTATGGTACACAGATCATGTATGATGGGATTATTATCTATGATTGTTTTTGAATCACTACTCGATTCTATAATATATCTCAATAATTCTTTCATTTTCTTGTTTTCGGGTTCTTCAGAATCTGAGTCACGAGGAGACACATTGAAGTTTCGCTTATTCAAACTACCGTACTTCTTAAACTTTGTGTGACAAGCAATGTTGCGATCGCGCATCGCGTCCAAACTGCGTATACTTTAACGGATGTGCAACGTAGCGTTCTTATTGAATGTTTAACATAATAAAAAAGCACTTCCTTCATTTCTCTCAAGCACTTAGCTTGTTCGTGTTTGCATCAATGCGTCGGCTTCCTGGAGTGTGAGAACTCTCGGAGTAGTAAACGTGAGCAATTTGAGCGAACGCACGCATCCACATGCACATGCACTTTCTGATGTCGACTTTGATCCAGTGTACAAACTTGCTGCATCGGTACTTGCACTCGTGGGTACGGGCGACGCCGGTAGAACTACGTGCGTGATGTCAAAGTCGTTGTCGTTTATAGAGTTTATAGCTTCGCGTGTGAAGCAGCACACACCCTCTTTCTTTGTTAAAGACGTCATGACCTCGTCCCACGTGGCGTCGTGACGAAGTTGTGACGCACTGTACGCCGTGATCTTTTGTGCGCCTCGAACTACGAAGATGGTCTTGCGCAGTATGTGTGCAAACACAACTGCACTCTCCCACATCTTACACATTTGCAAATATTTGATGTTCTTCAGTCTTTCTACGTTTAGAACAAGATCCGCACCCTCATCTAAATCAACTTCCTCATCTAAATCAATGTCTCCACTTTGAGATCTTGGATCGCGGTAGTACACAAAGTCCGTATTCGAATGTGCTGATGCGGCGTGCATTCCTATAAATTGTCTTGAAATACTTGGTGTGAGCCACCAGTCGACATACATAGACTTGATCTTATTCTTCCAATCTTCAAACTCGCTCTTGTGAATGAGTGTACAGCAATATCGAAATCCACGTCGCATTGGTGCGCATGTGAGCATGAGGGCATACAAGAAGCGTATAGCACGTGGATACGGTACGTTGCTCAATGACCGCAACATGCAGTCTGCGTCTTCAATGTCTTCAAGTTGATCGATGGAAATATACGACGGCATTTCCACCTCACACACTGCGTCGGCATGCAAAATATCATTAGATGTCATGACTTCCGAGATGACAATTGCATCATTCTTCTCTACATATGGTCTCGCTTCATCCCACGAGACATACGTTACACTGAAAGGATCTTCCTGCAAAGTACCTATCGCTTGAATCCACTTTTGTTCGTTCAAGCGCACGTGAGTGATTCTTTCGTGCGTGTCCATTGGATGCTCTGCTACGAATAACACAAACAACGGCTTCTTGTATATTGCTGCTATAGCAATACATTCTTCTAATTGAGCACCTTCGTTCGTGTTAAGAATATCTTTCAATATTTTCTTATGAAAACGATACGTTCCTTCATTGTTACCGTATTCACATATTCTTAATGCCGAGAACTGCTCGTCAACGATATGTTCAATAATTAAGGCTGCGACACTCTTCAGTGTGTCGTCCGATACCTCCTCCCGCTTGCGCTTCAGTCCATCGTTCGTGTTGACATTTGCATGAGTTTGACTCCATCTTCTCAAGTATTCATAGTATGCATTTGATCTTTCTGTATCGCTCAACCTGCACTCGCGTAATCCAACATATGCTTCTGTGAGTAATGTTTGCTGAATCAGCGTTTTGATTCTTTGCGCTAACACTCCATCCTCCCCATTCTCGAAATAGTCAGGACCCATGAATTTCATTATGAGCGGAGCAAGGTCGTGATTTGTGCATATTGTTTTTGCCACTTCCATGGAATGACACTCACGAAAAGTTTCCATATCTACCATCCAACGCCACGTGGGCTCATACAATATGTGAGGTGGTTGTTTGTGCCACCAATTGTAGACTTTCTTGCGTAACGTTCGTATATATTTCTTTAGATCGGCATGACGAATTCTTTCGATATTATCGTAAGAAGATACATTTCGAAAAGGTCGAAGTGCAAGAATGAGGGACCAGTAAAAACAGCTATCGTCCTGATTGTGCACACATCGTATCATACGATTCGACATACACAATCTGTGTATTCTGGATTCGTTGACTTGGTTACGTATTAGATTAGCGTCGTGTGTCCCATTCTTTTCATATCGCATACTCGACTCACCGCTGCCTCGTAATTTGTAATGGTTGGCACATAATATAGTCTCGTTACTCAAGAGTGACGACGATCGATGAGGTAACGGTGCACAATGCGAACACGCAATGCGGCATCACTGCACCTTCTTGGTACTGCGTGGCACGAAGTATGCCGCTGCGACGCACGCGATGACGACGACGGCGACGATACCGACGACGCCCATTAACGCTTGCGAATTGTTCATTTGTGAGAGTGGAGGTACGAATGAGTTGCTATTTATGTTGGTACTGGGAGGAGTGATCCCACTATTTGCTGTGTTGTTACTGGCAGCGGCCGTCGTCGACGTTGTGAGAGGAGGAGAAGGAAGAGGAGGAGAGGACGGTCCACGCTGCTGCTGCTGCTGCTGCTGCTGCTGCTGCTGCTGCTGCTGTTTCGTCGCAATCGCGGCAAATGCCGCGTCCACTGCCTTCTGTACGATCGCCGCCTCGGCTTGCTGCGCCGCGAGTGCAGCTGCATTCTTCGACGCCGATCCGTCGTCTTGCAAGTTGGTCCCTGCCATACTACTTGCTGGAGCGAGCGCGACGTCGCCTCCACACTGCATGTTGAATTGCGTATCCTTAAAATTGAGCTGTCCTGCTTGCATGATCATGTTGCACATGTTCATCTGCAAATTCGAATTGCACGTGCGCATGTCCAAGAAGTCGTAGACGAAACTCGTCGACTTGTCGACATTCGCGGCGATGTAGTTGTGTGTCGCGCCGGTGCACACACAGAAGGGTGGGGTGTTCGTTCCCAGAGCGTTGAGCGGCATTTTGAACCGGTCCAATTGGGGTTGGGGATACTGCGTCCGGTTGTCGGAGAAGAACGCGCTGTTGCGGCACTGCTGTGGCGAGTAGATCATGTTGCACGCCGGGTCGAGGTACGTCGTCGTCCCGTCGGCATTTGTCGTCTGCATTGCGTCGCAGTGCGCCCTGAACACTTTCTGCAAATTGAGATCCGAGTCGGTCTTGACGACCGTCGCTCCCCATTCCTTGGTGGAGTTCGGAGCGTTGACTGCACTGTTGTAGTACTGCCTGAACTCGGCCGAGTGGATCGAGTTGTACAGCAAGTACCACCTCGATCCCTGCTTGTACAGCATGTACCTCAAGTTGGGCGTGATGACGTGCGTCGAGTCGTAGACGTATTGGTTGCTGCTCGCGGCGTAGTCTGCGACCGACATGATGCCGTAGTCGGTGGTGACATTCGTATCTAACGGATTCTTGAACTTGAACGCGCCGCCTTTGCACGAAATGCTGCCGAGGTTTGTGAACATGAATGTGTTCGGATCCTGGAGTCCGGACGAGATGCTTGCGGAGTTGGCGTCGCTGAATGTATGAATGATAAAGTAGTACGCATCACGCACCTTGATCCACCGTTGTGCATTGATCGACGTCGACAAATTCATCGACGCGCTCTGGAGCATGGACGCAAAGAATTTGCCTGGAGGCAGCATGTTGCAATTGAGTCGAGGTAGCGTGAGCAAATGGACGACGCGCGCAAACTCAATTCGTTCATAGTACAATTCGAAAATAAATATCGCGAGGTCGCTCGCGTGCACTGTTGACGCAGCGCACTGCACGAGAACGACAATGGACGCCACTTTTTTTTTTTTGGTGAGCGAGCGTTCAAGGGAAGCAAACGGAGTCAGTCGGTCGTTGTCGACAACACACGTCGTCATTGAGCCGCGAGATCAATCAAATCAAATGAGTAACTCGTCGAACCTTCCACTGTCACAAGCCCCACTGAGCGGTCTCAGTTGCAGCAACGGAACTCCCGCCGCGCAGACTGCGCCTCAGAAACAGCAAAATGCGCAGAGAATACTGGACGCGCTCGGTGCGAGCGCTCAATGCCACTCCTTAGTCTCGAACACAAATAGCGAGACGGCGACGTCCGGCGGGTTTGGAGGTGCGATGGTTGGGTTGTTCGGCGGAGGTGGGTTTGGGGGAAATTTTCAGTCGAGCGGCATGTCGAGCACAAATACGAATGTGAATGACGGCTGCGCCAACATTCTCGCAAAGGTGGACTCTGTGATGACCAACATCGTTGACATCAATTGCACTCTGAACAAATCGTCGTCGACGAGCTCCGTTGCGACGAGCGCAAATGCGACGGTGAGTTTGAACGTCGTCCAGCCGCCGGGGTACGTGGATAAATTGTTAGCTGCAAATAAAGATATCACGTCGCAGATCATGACGCTCGTTGCAGTGAATACTGGCGATTGGTCGAAGCAAACATTGATTAACAACACGCTCAAGAGCCTGAACGACCAAATCGCACAGAATCAGAAGCTCATGGTAGGAACGATCGACATCATCGGATCGACGATCCGCGTTTCAGCGAATACGCGCATCAGGCAACTCAATCAAAACACTGCGCAGCTCGCGTCGCAAGTGAAGAATGCAGTCAACAATATAGTGGACGCGGCAGCCAATGCGAAGGTCACGCAGAATAACGGCTACTCGTCGAACACGTCGCAGATCAAGTCGCTCATTTCGTCGCAAATCCAGAATCAGCAGCAGAGAATACAGTCGACGATCTACGAGACTCTGACGTCGACGTCGATCAGCGTGAACAACGGTGCGTCGATCGTGTTGACGACGCCGCAATCGATCCACATCGAGAACAGCACTCTCGATGCATCGTCGGTCATCAACATTGTGACAACAAATCTCGCTGCGTCGGGGATCCAGATTGGAGTAGATATTGCGAATGCCGTGTCGGCGAAGATCGCGAGTGCAGACGACGTGTCGCAGACAAATGCCGGCTCGGCCGAAGCGCTGAGTGTGCTCAAGGACGCTCAGAGCAGCGCAATTAATTCGCAAATGAGCACGCTCGGAGCCATAGCGAATCCAATCGCTGGGCTCATGTCCGGGCTCACGAGTAACTTGCCATTGATTGGGATTGTGGCGGGCGCGGGAATCGGAGGCGTCTTCCTCTTGAAGAATGTGTTGAGCTCGTCGTCGTCGTCGTCCAATTCGAAGAAGAGCGGAGTGCTGGATAATGTAAGTAGAATGTCAACCGTCGTCGGCACAAAGCTGCCACTCTTAACATCTGTGTCGAATACGATCCATTCATGAATATGTTGAGAATGAGTGAGTGAGTGAGTGAGTGAGTGAGTGGGACGCGACTTCGTGAGAACTGAACGACGGCGAACATTCACACATTGTGTGTACGTTTTTTTTTGGAAGCATGTATGAGCAAGTAAGATGAAGGCACCGAGGAGTCGCAAGAAGTGTAGTTTGGGGCGCGCTCGTGGACGTCGAGTCACAAATGATTATCACAGTCGGCGGTACGGGAACGCACGAGCACGTGCGCTCCAAAGTCCAGTCTCGAGTTATCGCAGGCATTCGAGATCACGACGTGCGAAGCGCGCGTCGAGTGTGAAGAAGCACAAGAGACGGATTGGAGTGCGTCAATCCACACATCTTTTCAGAGCGAGCGACCAAACTCCCGAGAATTCATATCGAGCGAAGCGGTTATTCAGTGAGTTTATGGGGAAAAATGTATCTCCATTGCAAAGTGCAATTAAAAAACGCGTTAGTAACGCAATAAGGTACATGACGAGAAACGAGACGTACGAACCAATCAAACCTGACCAACCAGCAGTCGCGACAAGTGGTCGTGTGTCGAGAGCAAGCTCGTCGGCCGCGTCACTTCCAGCGACTAATTGGAGCATTTCAAGCATGACAGAAGGTAGAGCACTTGCTTTGGTGAACTCGACCCGAATGGAATTACAAGTACAGTTCTGTGAAGAAGAAGACTACATTATAGCGCAAGACATCTGGAAACTCAATGAAATAAATTGGCTTACTCCTGTACGAAATTTCTTGCCAGATGAAGATTATTTAAGTAAAGGTTCGACATTCTTTCCTATACTTGAGACAGCAATGGAGAATGGGTTTGCGACCACTGACCTTGAAAATCAGAAAGGGCAAAATAATGTGATTCAATCAGCTTTGAGGTTCATTTTAGCAAAGGAGTCCGAGTTCAAACTAAGTGCACTTGCGTCATTCATAAGTCAACCAAACCCCGATCTCCTTTCCGTCGACCTAAGGTACAATACGAACAAGGCATCCATACTGCACATTCACACTACATCTCAACTTGGAGGGTATGACATTCCGCAAGATGAGCGTCAGAGTCGATTCATGGGTGTTGCCCGTATTTTGCAAGAGCGGATGCGACAATACTCCAAAGTAATTGTTAGAATGTACATTGCAACGTACGATGTAGCTGACTATGACTCATTTGAGCTGACTCCATTGCAAGAGCACATTGTGCACCTTAGTAATACTGAATATAGAGCGTTCGTCAGCATCAGTTGTTATATTCACATTTTATGCAAACTCCCGGATTCTTATGACAAGAGAAATCTGCAGGAAAAACAATTGACGTATTTCAAGTACGAGAATGACTATTCAGACAATTTCCGTAACATGAATTCTGTGTACTGTCCACACAGTACGACACTTTGTTTTGTGAGCGGAAAACCGTTGGAACAACGACCCTAAGTTGCGAGCTCGCGCCTCAAAAAAAGACACTATTCTGTTGTTTGGCACCTGTCGCCACAGTCGGTGTGGTACTGCACTGCTGCGTGTGAGAACATACATACTCGCTCGATCGAAGACAACTAACATCTGTCAGAGAGTCGCGGTGACGCCGTCGACAATTGAGAACCACTCGGCATACCTCTTCTCGCTCGTACGATGCCTCTACGATCCAATGCGAATGCCGGCGGCGCTCATAACGACGACGCAAACGACGAATGGACACTCGACGATCTGTACTACAACGGCCACGACGACTTGCGCGTCGCCGACGCGCCTACGACGCTCCGACTCGTCGACGAATATCACGCTGTGTGGGTTGCAGGGCAGTCGACGACCGCAACGACGCTCTTGCCGTGGCTGCGCGACAGGTTCGAAGTCGACATTGATCGGTTCGACTGGGACCTCTTCGACCTGAAATTGCAGCAGGAGCATTGTCGAATTCGTAAGCTCAATTTCTTCCTGCACTGCCACCAAGTTGACGACGCCGAAGCTCGACGCAAGCTTGCCGAGAGTGCGCGCGTGCTGTACAACGCCAAGAGTTTGTTTGTGCAGATGAGCCGGTTCTTGATGACGATGTCGCCACAATCGCTCGATCGGCGCGTCGCGCTCCCCGAGCCCATGCGCGACGACGACGTGTTTCGTGCCGACACTGAGAACTTTGTCGATCACGACAGTGCGAAGCTAACAAATTTTCAGCGCGTGCTGACGTACCTGATCGAAGTGCTCGAAGGGCAGCAACTTCGACGTGCAGACGCCAAGTTCTTCAGACGCGTGATCACGTCCACTTCGGAGTTGGAGACGCTCGCATTTCGCGAACTGATCTCGGTCTCGGACTTTGTGGCGCAGCACACGACGCATTCGTTCAATTACAAGGAGTGGAGGTGGATGACCGAGCCGCCGAAGAATTTCAAGGACGTTGTCGAGTACTTGAGCACGCGGCCTCTCGCCGAGGCGCCTGATTTGCACGAAGATTGCCACCTCCGGTCCTACGCAGGCGACCTCGTCGGGCGAGGTGCGGGCGTCTACGACTGTGCGAGCGACATGTTCTTTCCGTACGTCCTCCGCTCAAATTGGGACGAGATGGCGCAGTACGTGACGAGTGTCCGACGACGAGCCGATCCGACCTACGAGTGTACACCGCCGTCGCCGTCGGCCGTGTGCGTCGTCCATTTCGACATCCCTTTTCCGTACGACATATTTGCCGAAGTGAGCGAGCAAGCGCGCGTGGCCGTCGGCCTCAGTTGGCGGAACGCCGAGGAGTACGAGTGTCGATGCGCGGCCGACCGCCTCGACGCGCCGGCACTCGGCGACTTGCTGTGCACCCTGCTTCCTCTTCCCCACTCAAACGTGGAGCTCGTCGACTCGGTCGTCGGCCTGAGTTGGCAGCGTATATTTGTCGCTCCGCCCGACGACTGGGTCGAGATATGCGACGACGACTTACGACGCCAGATCGTGGCGTCGGCACTGACAGTAGTGCACCTTGCCGACCGGAGCGAGCACGAGATGCACATCGACGACGCCGACGACATTCCGCTCAATTCTTACGTACGTGTGAATGTGTACACCACCGACGCCGCCGGCGGAGGCGGGAGCAGCAACGACGTCGCGGAGGAGTGGGTGTACGTTCCGCTGTGCACGCCTGCGCGTCGAAAGCGTGCGACTGTGAGTGTCGAGCACCTCCGCCGCCTCGGCGTCGCGACTCACAAACTTTGTGGGCACACGCACGTGTCGTCACCTCCGTTCGGGTGCAGGTGGAGCGCGATGAATCTGGATAACGACATCGGCGCTGCTGCTGCTGCGTTCCTGAACGACGACGCAAACGAGCTCGTGAGTCCCGCACTCGCTTCCATGCTCGACGACGGCAAGCTCGAATTCGAGATCGATGAGTGGACGTCGATGCGGCTTCCGATTAGCACGTCTTCCTTTGTGCGAAGCCGCGTGCGTCCAAATGTGCGGTACGTCCCACTTGCGCGACGGCACTTCCGCGTCGACACGGGTCGGACGTGGCTCGAGTGCGACGCGGCCGAAGTCGATCAGATCTACACGTGCCAGAAATTCACCGTGCACGACCGGTTCATGTTGTACGCTCTCAAGGGCCGCATGTTCTTCGAAGTGGGCGAGCGCGACACTCACGAGATGACGCTCTTCCTCGAAGGCATCGGAGGGTGCGGTAAGTCGACGGTGCTCAAGGTGCAGCAGCAGTTCTGGCCGCCACACCTCCGCGGCATTTTGTCGTCGAATATGCAACCTCAATTTGGAATGTCGGCGGTCGCGAAAGCCAAGGCTATTTTTTGTAACGAGGTGTCCGCGGAGCTGAGCATTGTGCAGGAAGAGTGGCAGACGTCGGTGAGCGGCGAGTGGGGCAGCTACGCCGTCAAGTTCAAAGAGCCTCTCGTTCTCAAGTGGGTCGCGCAGCACTTCTGGGTAGGCAACTCATTTCCCACCAAATTCAAGAATCAGCAGGGGCAAGTCTCGCGTCGTCTCGCCGGTGTGTTGATGTCACAACCGGTCGCAGTGCGAGATAGCAATATCACCAAAAAGATGCTCTTGAAACTCGGGTCGTTGCAGCGAAAGGAAGTGCTCGCGTACTCTGAGTTTGTGTACCTCACTGGCTCGATCGACCCGATGTCGCAGCCCGACAAGTTGCCTCCTGCATTCGCAGACTACTATCGTCAGTCGAGACGCGCGACTGATCCCGTCGAGGATTTTCTGAGCGAAGGCTCGTTTGTGCGCATCGAGCGAGGGAAGAAGATGCTCATGACCGACTTCAAAGAATTGTACACGCAGTACAGATTGAAGTACGACCTCGGCAAGCCGATCAAGTGGACTGAAGCTACCTATCGAACTCCCTTTAATGAGCGAGGACTCGTTGTCAAACGCGAGACGAGACTGGTTATTGATAACGTCGAGCACCGCAACGTCGACGTCATTTACAATCTCGCGGCAGTGAATGATTGATGCATCTCTTTTTCTCTCTTTCTCTACC
>Ga0007796_10000646_pt1 | contig 11804 bp, 7 predicted proteins | sample CryBogmetaGMA0M_FD_60373 | JGI IMG/M metagenome (GOLD analysis project Ga0007796, IMG submission 60373) | Freshwater microbial communities from Crystal Bog, Wisconsin, USA - MA0M | ecosystem: Environmental > Aquatic > Freshwater > Lake | place: Crystal Bog, Wisconsin, USA | collected 2009-07-06 | reverse complement strand
CGAGGCTCGCATCAAGGCGGCCCGGCCGATTCCAGACGCTCTCGTGAGCCTGCTTGAGGCCATTCCCAGAACGGTCCACCCCATGGACGTTCTACGCACCTCGGTGAGCGTGCTCGCCCACTACGATCCCGACAACGATGCATCCTCAACCGACCACGCGGCGAATGTCCGCAAGGCCGAGCGGTTGATCGCCCAGATGGCCACGGCCGTGGCCTATCGAGAACGGATCGAACGCGGCCAACCAGTGATCGCGCCCCAGAGCGATCTCGATCACGCGGCCAACTTCCTTTATATGATCAACGGCTCCGAGCCGTCCGAGATCAAGCGAAGCGCTTTCGATAAGTCTCTGGTGCTGTATGCCGAGCACGAGCTGAACGCCTCCACCTTCTGTGGTCGCGTGACCGTCTCCACCCTTTCCGATCTTTATTCCGGTATCACCTCGGCGGTGGGCACACTCAAGGGCCCACTGCACGGCGGCGCCAATGAAGAAGCCTGGAAGGTGCTGGAAAAGGTGGGCGCTCCCGAACATGCCGAAGAGTGGATCGCTTCGGCACTGGCTCGCAAAGAGCGGATCATGGGCTTCGGCCACCGTGTCTACAAGCATGGAGACCCTCGCGCCAGGATCCTCAAGCGGTACTGCACCAACATCGCCGCGGAAATTGGCGACGATCGCTGGGAACGGATCGCCGAACCGATCGAACGCGAAGTGACCCAGCAAAAGCAGTTGCCCCCGAATGTTGACTGGCCAAGCGCCCGCCTGTACCACTATCTTGGCCTTGATATTCGTCTGTATACACCCATCTTTGCCATGGCTCGCGTGGCCGGCTGGGCAAGCCACATCATCGAACAGCTTGACCATAACCGCCTGATGCGCCCCCGTGGCCAGTACATCGGTGCTCCGCCACGCGAAATCGTTCCGCTCGCGCAGCGAAGCTGAGAGTTCCGTCCGTTTTTTTGTTCATCGCCGAGTCATCTCACAGTCGGTGCCTGGAATCCTTCCGGGCCACCGACCTTTTTTTTGGGCCCGATCATGTGCTAGCACCCGAAAGCCTGGGGTACCCGCCGCGACGATGTTTCGACTGCGAAATCTGTTAGCTTGACATGTATCCCATGGATGTGTGTCCCAGGCTGGTTTGCGAAGTTAATCTGGGGTATCTATTCAGCCAAAATCAGTAAGCCACGGGCGAAGGCCGGTTTTCCGGGCGGTAGGCTCGGTTCTACTAGCCTCTCAATGCCTCCAGGTATTTGGTATTGCCGCGGGCAGGTGTTTTCCGATCCGAGCCGCGAACCGGAGTGAGCGCCCAACTCAGAGTGTCTTGGTGAGGCCACGACCACCAGGTTCTGGCTGATCGCTTTTTCTTTGATGCGGAAGTGGCATGGATGATCTGGCACAGATCATCCATGACCGGAAGCATTGACGACCGAGAAGCGTCCTGAATAAAGATCAAGAAGAAAGTACGCGTGGCATATCGCCGGTCGCGGATGAGTCTGAAGCAGGGTCATCTATGCCACCAGGCACCTCTTGCAATGGTTTTTGCCTGGTGTTGAAGGCCCTGGAATTTCCTGCTGGGCAGCTTCCTCACCGCCGTTTACGGGCTTGGATTGAAGATCGGGCCTTCGGTTCTGAATGCCTTCCTGTGTTCTTCGCTTTCGTGAAACCCTTTGCAAAGAGTCACATACGAAGGTGTTTCGCCTGGCAAAAACACCAGGGAATGAATGAAATCGATAGGCAATTATTCATCAATCACAGAGTATGACCAGAAGGAACGCTTTCAACCGGGACATTCCATTCCCATTAAATCTCACGGTTTGCCGCTCAATATCAAGGGCTGTTGGGCCATGGTCCCAGGAAGAATTGTTTGTTGCCGGGGGCTCATATGCGTGCGCAATACAGGCGGATAAAATCTAACTCTATGTTGTGCATGGAGTTGGATGTTGTTTTCGGCTGCGCGTTTTCCACTTGGCACGCGCCTTGCTTTATTGGGGAGGGCAAGGGCGGCCCCATGTGAGCCTCGGTTGCACGATCTTGATCGAGACTGGAGCAAGCGGGGACCTCGGGCGGCAGTCCTTCATGTATCCAGTGGACCGGTACATGTAAATAATAGAATAAGGCTGACAAGATCGAAGCCTTGCCTACAATCTGGCCGATTGCAAGAGTCTCAGGTGATTTGCCAGTCAGGGAAGGGATCGGTCGCCATCAGTCACCAGTCATGTCTGGTGCTGTTGCCTGCCTTTATGCTTTCAAAGATTCGAGAGGAATGCAGATGAGAAGCCGGCGTCGAGGGTTTACGTTGATCGAGCTGCTTGTTGTGATCTCCATCATTGGAGTTCTTGTCTCTCTGTTGCTTCCGGCCGTTCAGTCGGCGAGAGAGGCCGCGCGCCGAGCGCAGTGTGTGAATAACCTGAAGCAAATTGGTATCGCACTTCACAGCTATCACGACATTCATGCCCGGTTTCCGCTCGGTTCATTGAATGTAACTCCCCCGAATGGGGTAGCGTACCGTCAGCCGTTTCTGTCTGCCTTGCTGCCGTTCCTGGAGCAACGGAACCTGTACGACAGCTTCAATTACAACTACAGTTTCCAGACGGCCCAGAATACAACCACGCGACAGGTTCATGTGAGTTCTTTTCAATGCCCGACTGATCAGTCGGTCACATTTGTGAATAATAACGGCACAGTGACAGACGTGAAGGGGAACTACGGGGTGAACTGGGGACAGATCAGCTACGGCAACCAGGGACTCCAGTCGCCGTTCGGCATGAACTACGGAGCATCGATCGCGGAGATCAAGGATGGTACCAGCCAGACTCTGCTCCTGCTCGAGTTGATTCAGACGCCGCATCCTACCGGGCAACCTGTTGGAATCATCGATCGCCGTGGTCGGATCTGGGATAACCAGGATTCTTCGCACCAGGTGTCGACCAAACTTGGACCAAACAGCATAGCTCCCGATTATGGGGCGTGCTGGGACAACTCGGTTCCGAAGACTCCTTGCAATCGAGACCTCAACGACATCAACAATCACTACATCGCCTCTCGCAGTTATCATCCGGGCGGAATTAACGGACTTCTGGGTGATGGGTCGGTTCGCTTCTTCAAGGATTCGATCAATCTTCCAACCTGGCGAGCCTTGAGCAGCCAGAATGGTGGCGAAGTGATCAGCGCGGGAGACTATTGATGCAACCGCGAACACCATTCCAACGGCTTCTGCTTGCTCATTTGGTACGAGGTTCGCTTCTGATGTTCGTGGCCAGCGGCTGTGGCGGCGGCGGAGACCCCAGCCGCCTGGCGATAAACGGCGAGGTTATCCTCGACGGCCAACCGCTCAAGACCGGGGCGATCACGTTCCTTCCCTGCAAACTAGGACCAACCGCAGCCGGCGCGATCAACGCCGGCTCCTTTTCCGTGGATCGTGGGAAAGGGCTCTCGCCTGGAAACTATACGGTGGAGATCCACTCGATCCAACCGACCGGGCAACAGGTCAAGAGTCCAGACGAACCAGGCATGCAGATCGAAGAGACTCGAAACCTCATTCCCGGCCGCTATAACGCTCAGACGACCCTCAAGGCCGAAGTGAAGCAGGGAACCGATAACCATTTCCGGTTCGAGCTGACCTCCGCCGAGGATCCCAAAAAAGTAACTCGGTTCGGCAAATCGCGATCGAAGCTACCGGGGCGCATTCTCGATTAGAAAAGAGTGGACCACGGTATGGGTGTGAGGGTCGACCCAGGCTCAAGCAAGCTCGTACTCGCGGTGGCCCAGGCTGCTTTTGTTGTCACAAGGCCGGCCTGGTGGAAATCGAATCCAGAGACGTACAAACGAACATAGCATGACACGACGGTGAAGTGAGATGAGGACAAGCGATGAGTGTCAGGAGCTTCGCGAAGCTGACAACGGCTAGCCTGATGATCGGATGCCTGATTATCCCCACGGTCGGCCGGGCATCCGATGAACGAAAGCCCAATATCCTTGTGATCGTTTCAGACGATCAGGGCTTTGCGGATGTGGGTTTCAACGGCTGTAAAGACATCCCCACGCCCAATTTAGACGCGCTGGCCCGTGGCGGCGTGTGTTTCAAGAACGGGTACGTTTCTGGTCCCTATTGCAGCCCAACTCGTGCGGGTTTTCTCACGGGCCGTTATCAGCAGCGGTTTGGTCATGAGTTCAATCCCGGTGGGCAGAAGGCTGAGGGGATTTTTGGTCTGCCACTCTCGGAAACCACACTTGCCAATCACTTGAAAGCGGCCGGCTACGCCACGGGTCTGGTCGGTAAATGGCATCTTGGGTCTGACCCAATATTTCAGCCACAGCAACGTGGGTTCGACGAATTCTTCGGCTTCCTCGGCGGCGAGCACTCGTATTTTGACGGCCGACTTGCCCGTGAAACCGAGAAGCCTGGCTCGAATCCCATCTATCGAGGGACTGAGGTCGTTGAGGAAAAGCAGTACCTCACCGATGCGTTTGAGCGAGAGGCAATCTCCTTCATTGATCGGCACCAGCAGCACCCGTTTTTCCTCTACCTCGCGTTCAATGCCGTTCATACGCCATTGCATGCCACGGATGAGCGTCTCAAGCGATTCGCTGGGATTGAAGATCCCACACGTCGGACCTATGCCGCCATGCTCAGTGCCCTGGATGATTCGGTTGGAAAGGTCATCGAGAAATTGAAAGCGAGTGGCCTGGAAAAAGACACACTGATCGTCTTTTTCAGCGATAACGGCGGCCCGACCATGCTGGGGACCACCATCAACGGTTCGCGAAACGAACCATTTCGCGGTTCCAAGCGAACCACGCTCGAAGGTGGAGTCCACGTGCCATTCGTTATCCAATGGGCAGGCAAACTTCCCGCCGGAACCTACGAGCCACCTGTCATCCAGCTCGATGTTCTGCCAACCGTCCTTGCCGCCGCCGGTATCGAAGCCAACCCAGACTGGAAGCTTGACGGCGTGAATCTGCTCCCCTATCTGAACGGTCAGGTTTCGGGCTCGCCACATCAGGCGCTCTACTGGCGGCTTGGTGAGCAGGCCGCCATCCGCCGGGGAGATTGGAAACTTGTCCGATACGACAAGGCCGTGGATGAGCCCGGCACTCTTTCTAACCCCCAGGCTCGAGACAACGCTACTTCATTCCGGCTCTATAACCTGGCGCATGATCCGGGGGAATCGCAGGACCTGGCTTCCACGAATCCCACGGAGTTTCAAGCGCTGCTCGATGCCTGGTTGGCCTGGGACGCACAACTGGCAAAGCCGCTCTGGGGACCCGCGGCCGGTATTACCGCATCCACCCCCTGAAATTCTCGAGCGATCGGCGTGTCGCCTGTCTGTCTGGGTCAGCAGGCGGCATCGTCCGGTCCACGCCAGGTCATCATCGACTCATCAAACAATCAAAGCAGGACAGGATGAATCTTCCATGCGACATCGAGTTTCTTACCTCGCTCCGTTTGGCTTCGCGCTTGCCGCGGTGATCTCTCCAAGCTACGGCGGATCGCCGGCAGAGGATGACCGGATCATCTTCTTCGAGCAGAAGGTGCGGCCGATCCTGGCGAATCACTGTTACGCTTGCCATTCGGCGGATACCAAGCCGGCAGGCGGTCTGCGCGTGGATGATCGCAATGGAGTCTTGACGGGTGGTGATACCGGTCCGGCCGTGGTTCCGGGTGATCCTGACTCCAGCCCGCTGCTTCAGCGGCTGAAGCATGCGGACAAAAAGAAGCGCATGCCCAAGGAAGGGGCAGAGCTGGACGACGAGGAGGTTGCCGCCCTGACTCGCTGGATTCAGGAGGGTGCGAATTGGACCGCGGTGAAGGTGCCAGATTCTTTGGGGCGGCCCAAGGAGTGGTATGAGCCGTTGCGAAAGGAACACTGGGCCTGGCAACCGCTCAAGACGCCCGCCGTTCCCACTGTCCAAGACTCTTCGTGGCCGAGCGACGAAGTGGACCGTTTCATTCTGGCCGGGCTAGAGACGCGGGGTTTGGGGCCGGTGGCCGACGCTGACAAGGCGACACTCTTGCGCAGGGTGACCTTCGACCTGACCGGTCTGCCGCCGACCCCTGAGGAACTGGATCACTTTCTGGCTGACGAATCACCAGACGCGTTTGCAAGAACGGTGGACAGGCTACTGGCATCGCCCAGGTTCGGTGAGCGCTGGGGCAGGCACTGGCTTGACGTGGCGCGCTATGGGGAATCGACGGGTCCGTCTCGAAATATTCCCTATCCCCATGCCTGGAAGTATCGCGATTACGTGATTGATGCCGTCAATAACGACGTTCCTTATGATCGGTTCATCACCGAACAGATTGCCGGTGACCTGTTGCCCGCCGAACGCCCGGAGGATCGAGATCGACTGCTGACGGCGACGGGATTCCTGGCCCTTGGGGTCAAGGATGTCAACCAGCGTTTCAAGGTTCGGTTCATCATGGATAACGTGGACGAGCAGATTGACGCCGTGGGTCGATCGGTGCTGGCGCTGACGGTCAGTTGCGCGCGTTGCCATGACCATAAGTTTGATCCAATTCCGCAGACAGACTATTACGCGTTGGCGGGGATCTTTACCAGCACCGAGAACGCTGCCGGCGTGCGCAACAAGATGGGTGGCGCGGGGCTGGATTACTATGATTCAGCGATGCTTGTGAAGCTGACTTCGAACCTGCCGGTCCCTGAACCAGAGCGTGTGAAGGAACTGGAAACGAAGGTTGCCGAAGCCAAGGCCGCCTGGGATGCGATTCGAGGCACGCCCGAGGGCCTGGCCAAGGGTCCGAACGGCGTTCCCAAACAGCGAACCCTGAGGAATGAATACGACAAGTTCAAAGAAGAGCTTCTTGAACTCACCGATCCCGCCGCACGTGGCTTCGCGGTCCACGGAGTTCGGGAAGCGAAGGCCATACGCGATACCGAGGTCCGGATCCGGGGTGAGGCCGAAAAGCTGGGACCAACCGTTGCTCGTGGATTTCTGACGGCCTTCGACGTTCCAGAATCGCCCGCCGTCAACCGTGAACAGAGCGGCCGATTGGAGCTGGCGCGCTGGCTTACGAGTCCCAAGAATCCTGTCACGCCGCGCGTGGTGGTGAACAGGGTCTGGCAACACCTGTTCGAACACGGCATCGTCGCGACGGTCGACAACTTCGGGACGACCGGTGATACGCCCTCGAATCCAGAGTTACTGGATCACCTGGCGAACCGTTTCATCCATGAAGGGTGGTCGATCAAACGGTTGGTACGCACGCTCGTATTGAGCCGGACCTACCGCCTGAGTTCAGAGGCCTCATCGGCCCAACTTGCTGCCGACCCCGCGAACCACCTTTTCTGGCGGCATTCCCCCCGACGGCTCTCGGCCGAGGAAATGAGGGACGCCATTCTGCTGGCTGCCGGGACTCTGACCCCAGATCGCCCGGCCGGCTCTCAGGTGCAAATTCTCAAGATGATCGAGATGCGTGATAACGGTCCAGAGGCGAAATCCATTCACCAGCGCGCCGATGCCAGCACCAATCGCAGTGTTTATCTGCCGTTGCTTCGTGGCGTGGTTCCTCGCTCGCTCGAAGCCTTCGACCCAGTCGAACAAACGCTCGTCACCGGTATCCGAGAATCCACCACGGTTCCCAGCCAGGCCCTTTACCTGCTGAACTCGACCTTCGTGCGGCAACAGTCTCTGGCGTTGTTCGAGAAAAACCTGGCCGAGGCCGGCACGAACGATGAACAGAATATCCGCAACGTTTATCAGCGCGTGGTTGGTCGCCGGCCAACACCGAGCGAAATTGAAAACGCCCAGGCCTTCTTGACCGACTACGCGGCTTCCGTGCCCGAATCCGAGCTGGCGGCACTCAAGGTCGAACTCGCCGGCAAGACCGGGGAACAAGCTCCCAATTCTCCTGAATCGCAACCGGCCAACCCCGATGATGTGGATCAAACCAGCGAACTGGTCGTCGAGGAAGCCATCCTCGCGCGTGATGCCCGCTCTGCCGCCTGGCTCGCGTTGGTTCAAGCACTTTTCGGTTCCGCTGAATTCCGTTACATCCGATGATTCAAATTCACACGTACTCAAACAGGGAGACGTCCATGCCATTTACAGATTCGTACAGCCCCCTAGTCTCTCGACGCGCATTGCTCCGATCCGCCGGTGCGGGCTTTGGCCACCTCGCCCTTGCCGGCATGCTTGGCCAGGCCGCGGCACGGGCCGACGATCAGCCTGCCGTCGATCCACTCGCGCCCAAGGCCCCACACTTCAAGGCCAGAGCCAAGCGTGTGATCTTCCTCTTCATGCAAGGGGCAATCTCGCAGCTCGACACCTTCGAGTACAAGCCGCATCTCCAGCTCGACGGCGGCAAGCCCGGCCCTGGCGGTGGTACGCTCACCTCGTCAAAGTTCAAGTTCAATCGCCATGGCCAGACCGGGAGCTGGTTTTCCGAGTTACTGCCGCATATGGCCACCCACGCCGACAGGTTCTGCTGGCTTCGGGGCCTGTATACAGACACTCCCGCGCATCCTCAGGCCGTCGTCCAGCTCCATACCGGCAGTGCAAACGCGTCGCTGACCCGACCCAGCATGGGCGCATGGTTGTTGTATGGTCTTGGCACCGAGAATCAGGATCTGCCCGGCTATGTGACTGTCAACCCACCGCCCAACTTCGGTGGGGCTGTGAACTACGGTAGCGCGTTTCTGCCGGCCCACTATCAGGGCACGCGGATCAACGATCTGGGCTACCTGCCTAACCTCAAGCCCCAGGTCAACACCACGCAACAGCGGAAGCAACTGGACATGCTCCAGGCCATGAACCGGGGGTTTGCCTCGAAAGCAGACGCGCCAGACGCGGTGGACGGAATCATCGAGTCTTACGAGCTGGCTTTCCGGATGCAGGGCAAGGTGCCGGAATTGCTGGATATCTCAATTGAGCCCCAGAACGTGCTGGACTCCTACGGCGTGAAGCCGGGTGCCGCTGGGGCCTTTGCCCGCCAGTGTGTCATCGCACGCCGGCTCTCAGAGGCCGGCGTCCGATTTGTGGAGGTCTGCCAACCGGGTTGGGACCACCACAGCAACCTACGTAAAGGCCTGATCGACCGGTGCGCTTCGGTGGATCAACCAATCTCGGCCTTGCTTACCGACCTCGATCAGCGTGGGTTGCTGGACGAAACGCTGGTAATCTTCGGCAGCGAGTTTGGTCGCCAACCAACCGCGCAAGGAGAGGACGGTCGAGATCACAATATCACGGGTTATCCGATGTGGCTTGCCGGCGCGGGGGTCAAGCCGGGTTTCACGTTCGGAGCCACCGACGAGTATGGAATTCGGGCTGAGGAAGGCCGCATGCACACCAATGATTTGCATGCGACTCTGCTAGCTCTGATGGGAATCGACCATACCAGGCTCACGTATCCGTATGCTGGTCGCGAATTTCGTTTGACGGACGTGGCAGGCAGGGTCTTTGACCAGATCTTCGCCTGAGTTCAAGGCAGACATTCGCTCAGAAGAGAGCCGATAGAATCCTGCTCTTTGGCCGAAGGCACGGGTAGTCCTCAACGCAAATGTAATCAAAGGGTGAAGGGCACCAGGCCGGCTTGGTACCCTTCACCCTTTGGGTATTGATGAGGCCATTTCCGCGAAGGAATGGTTCTCAAAATGGAATCAACAGCTCAAGAGAAGCCGTTGGCGGACGCTGAATTCGGCTGAACCGTGACGACTCTGTTTCCATGGCGTGGTATTCAAGGCCATGAACAGTGGCATTGGCCCGTTGGTTCGACTACGATCTTACTTGTTTTCTCAGCCCCGTGATCACCTGTTTCAAGCAGCAAGAGTTCAGAGACGTGTCCCAACCCTGGAATCGACGCGAGTGGCTTGGATCTTTGGCGGCCGGCCTGAGTCTTTCGGGCGTTTCAACCGCCGCGGTCACTTCAACACCCATTTCCCCCTTAGCCCCAGAGCCCTCACCCATGGCCAGCGATGCTCCCTCTTCCGCGTTCAAGATCAGCCTGAACACCAGCACGATCATGGGCCAGAAGGTGCCGATCGCCGAAGAGGTGAAAATTGCAGCCGAGGCCGGCTACCAGGCGATCGAGCCCTGGATCCGGGAACTTGATGCTCACGTCGAGGCAGGGCACTCGCTCACCGATCTTCGCAAACAAATTGCCGATGCCGGCCTGGTGGTCCCCAGCGCCATCGGTTTCTTCGAGTGGGTGGTCGATGATCCGGCCGCCCGCAAGAAGGGGCTGGAAGAGGCCAGACGGAGCATGGAACTGGTCCGCAAGATCGGCGGCAACCGCATCGCCGCCCCGGCCGTTGGTGCCACCGATGTTTCGGGCATCAGCCTGCAAGCGATCGGCGATCGTTATCTGGACGTCTTGAAGCTCGGCCGGGAGATCGGCGTGATTCCAGAGATCGAGGTCTGGGGCTTCTCCAAGACCCTGACGCGTCTGGCTGATGCCTGTTACGTGGCGATCTCGGCCGGTGAGAAAGACGCCTGCGTGCTGGCCGACGTCTATCACCTGTACAAGGGCGGCTCGGCGCCCGGCGGGTTGAACCTGCTGCGTGGAGAGAACTTGCCGGTCTTCCACATGAACGACTATCCAGGTCACCTGTCTCCAGAGAAGATCAATGACGCTGACCGGGTTTACCCGGGCGATGGCGTGGCCCCCCTGGGCGAAATTTTGCGGACCTTGCGCCAGATTGGCTTCAACGGATATCTGTCGCTAGAGCTGTTCAACAAGGAATACTGGGCCCAGGATCCTCGTCTGGTGGCCAAGACTGGTTTCGAGAAGACGAAGGCGGCCCTGGCGGCTGCTCTCAAGGCTTGAGATGTTCCGCATCTTGAACCAATGGCCTGGCTTCGTGTCTGGATGACGCGAAGCCAGGTTTTTTTGTCGTCACGTGTACCGGATCATCGTGCGCAGGGGTAAGGATGTTTTATGAACGCGGCCGAGCAGAACCCTGAGCAGAAAATGACCGGTGGCCAGAAGGAAGGCTGGACCGGAAGCGGCCCGGTCTGGACCGAGACCCGGTCGACACTGGCCCTGGCCTGGCCCGTGGTGCTTGCCGAGCTGGGTTGGATGGCGATGGGCGTGGTCGATCTGGTGATGGTCGGCCGCTTGGGATCCGAAGCGATTGGGGCTGTGGGACTGGGGAATATCACCTACTTCGCGGTCGAAGTCTTCGCGATGGGGATTTTGCTGGGTCTGGATACGGTCGTCTCTCAGGCGTTTGGTGCGAAGCAAATCAGCGATTGTCACCGCTGGCTGGTGCAGGGGACGTACCTGGCCCTGGCGCTAAGCGTGCCCACCATGCTGGTGGTGGCGCTCCTGGTTCCCTGGCTACCGTCCTGGGGGCTGGCGGCCGAGGTGGCGGCACCCGCGGAAACTTACCTGAGCATTTTGAATTACGGAACCGTGCCGCTGCTGCTGTATTTCGTGATTCGGCGTTACCTTCAGGCGATGAATGTGGTGAGGGCTGTTACGGCGACCTTGATTGGTGCGAACCTGCTCAATTTTGTGGGGAACTGGCTGTTGATCAGTGGTCGATGGGGGTTACCCGCGCTGGGGGTCGCGGGCTCGGCCTGGGCCACGAACATTGCTCGGCTGGCGATGTTTCTCACGCTGGTAGTTGTGGCCGTGGTGCACTCGCTGCGATCCGGTTCGGGGCTGCTTCAGGTTCCGCTGTGGCCAGACTGGCGTTGGATGGGTCGGCTGTTTGTGCTTGGCCTGCCGATTGCGGTTCAGTTCACGCTGGAAGTGGGGGTGTTTGGTGCGGCCGCCCTGCTGGCTGGCCGGTTGGGACCAACGGCGCTGGCGGCCCATGAAGTTGTTCTGAATGTGGCGAGTGTAACG
>Ga0007796_10000645_pt1 | contig 11813 bp, 8 predicted proteins | sample CryBogmetaGMA0M_FD_60373 | JGI IMG/M metagenome (GOLD analysis project Ga0007796, IMG submission 60373) | Freshwater microbial communities from Crystal Bog, Wisconsin, USA - MA0M | ecosystem: Environmental > Aquatic > Freshwater > Lake | place: Crystal Bog, Wisconsin, USA | collected 2009-07-06 | reverse complement strand
TCAGTCGAAGCGCACCTCGAGGATCTCGAGCTTCATCGTGCCGGCCGGGACGTTGATCGCGACCTCCTCGCCGACCTTCCTGCCGAGGAGGCCCTGCGCGAGCGGGCTGGCGACGTTGATCCGGCCCGAGTCGAAGTCCTCCTCGCCGGCTCCGACGAGGACGTAGATCTCCTCGTCGCCGAACTTGAGGTCCTTCACCACCACCGTGGCACCAAACACGACCTCGTCGGTCGCCTCCTTTGCCCGCTCCACGATCACGGCGCGGGCGAGCTTGTCGCGGAGGACGTTGATCTTGGCCTGGAGCATGCCCTGGCTCTCGCGGGCGCCGTGGTATTCAGCGTTCTCGCTGAGATCGCCCTCGCTGCGGGCGGCCGCAACCCGCTGGGCGAGCTTCGGCATCTCGACCGTCTCGAGCTCGTCGGCCTCGGCCTTGAGCTTGTCGTAGCCGGCGCGGGTCATGGGGATGCGATCGGACATGGAAACTTCTCCTCGGAGTCGTCCGCGGGCCGACGCGGGGCCGTGCGGAGCCGTCAGGCCGACGGCGATGAGTCGGGCATGTAGAGCAGGCGGCCGCAGGTGCGGCACGTGATCACCCGCCCGAGCATCAGGTCCGACACCATGTTCCCGGTCAGCTGCTGAAAGCAGCCGCCGCAACTCTGGCCGTCGATGGCCGACATCGCGTCGGCCCCCTTCTGCTTCACGACGCGGTCGTACTTCTCCCGTACGTCGCTCGCGAGCTCCTTCTCGGCGATCTGCAGATCGGCCCGGACGCGGGCCACCTCCGCCTCGAGATCACCGACCTCCGCCCGCATCTTCGCCTCGGCCTCGGCGAGGAGCTTCCGGGCCGCCTCGATCTCGGCGTCGGCGACCGGCACCGCCGGCTTCAGCCGGTCGATCCGCTCGAGCGACTCGATGATCTCGTCCTCGAGCACCTTCGTCGCCATGCGGTCGGCGGCGATCTGGTCGCGGAGCGTCTGGTATTCGCGGTTCGTCTTGCAGGCGTTGAGCTTGGCCTCGAGGTCGAGAATCTTCGCCTCGGCCGACTTGAGCTGAAGCTGCTTCTGATCGGCGGCGAGCCGCGCCTTCTTCACGTCGTCCGCCGCCGCCGCCTTCTTCGCCTCGGCCGCCTCCACGTGCTTCGTCCGCGCCGTGACGGCACGCGGACCGGCCGCCAGCCGGTCCGTCAGGTCGGCGAGTTGCCGGTGCATGCGGTGCAGCGTGCGGAGCGTTCCTGCGGCGACGGCGACGGCCATGGACGGTGGTTCCGGAGGAGGGGCGGCGACCCCGCCCGTGAGGACGGAAGTCTATCAGACGGGGGAGGGCGAGAAAGCCGCGGGCCGGTCGCCCGAGAGCGACCGGCCCGCGCACTGGTCCGTGGGATGGACGGGGCCCGGCCGGCACCAGGCCGCCGGGGCCCGGGCCGACGTCAGTTCGCCGCGCCCTCCATGAAGCTCTCGAGCTGCCGCGAGCGGACGGGATGCTGGAGCTTCTTGACGGCCTTGGCCTCGATCTGCCGCACCCGCTCGCGGGTGACGCGGAAGATCCGGCCCACCTCCTCGAGCGTGTAGGTGTAGCCGTCGGTCAGCCCGTACCGCAGGCGGATGATCTCCCGCTCGCGGTAGGTCAGCGTCTTGAGCAGCGATTCGATCCGGTCGCGGAGCAGTCCGTGCGTGGTCGACGCCGTCGGGCTCGCCACGCCGACGTCCTCCACGAACTCGCTGAAGCTCGCGTCCTCGCTCTCGCCGACGGGCCGGTCGAGGCTCATCGGCTGCCGGCCCATCTCCAGCACCCGCCGCGCCTCCTCGAGCGGCACGCCGGCCGCCTCCGCGATCTCCTCGGGAGCCGGCTCGCGGCCGAGCTCGTGGAGGAGCTTCTTGGCGGTCGTCCGCAGCTTCGACAGCACGTCGATCATGTGCACCGGGATGCGGATCGTGCGGGCCTGATCGGCGATCGCCCGCGTGATCGCCTGCCTGATCCACCACGTCGCGTAGGTGGAGAACTTGAAGCCGCGGCGGTATTCGTACTTGTCCACCGCCCGCATCAGGCCGGTGTTCCCCTCCTGGATCAGGTCGAGGAACGACAGGCCGCGATTACGGTACTTCTTCGCGATCGAGACGACGAGCCGGAGGTTCGCCGCGGAAAGGTTCCGCTTCGCGGCCTCGTACTCGACCTTGAGCTTCTCGAGCATCGCCACCCGAGTCCGCAGCGACCTCGGGCTCTCGAGCGTCGTGAGCATCAGGTCGCGGAGCTCCTTCCGCATGTCGGCACGGTCGTCGCAGGAGAGGTGCCCCTCCTTCATGGCGCGCAGGCCGTGCTGGATGGCGTCCATCCGGGCCGACATGCCGCGCAGCAGCTTGACGAGCGGCTGGACCCGCCGCGTGCGGAGGCTCAGCTCCTCGACGAGCACGAGCGACTTCGCCCGGTGCCGGCGGAAGCGGAGGCGGGCCGTGCGGGCGTCGTCGGGGGAGGTGCGGGTGCTGATGAGCTTGCGGAACTCCGCCCGGCTCTGGCCCATCAGGTGATCGAGCGTGGCGAGGTTGTGCGGCATCCGGGCCTGGATCTGCTCCTTCGTGAGCCGCTCCGTCAGCGACACCTTGATCGTCCGGTCGAAGGGGAGCGTCCCCTCGTGGACCTTGCGGAGCGTGTCGACCGTGCTCTGCAGCGAATAGGCGCAGCCGAGGATCGCGCGGCGGAACCGCTTCCGCGTCACCTCGATCCGCTTGGCGAGCGAGATCTCCTCGCGGCGCGTGAGGAGCGGGATCTCCGCCATCTGCGCGAGGTACATGCGGATCGGGTCGTTGCCGGCGTTCGACGGGGGCGTGGTGATCGCCTCCTCGCGCCGCGGCGGCGCGGCGGCCGGCGTTGAGCTGCCACGCGGCGCCGGCGGCGTGTCGACGAGTTCGATCCCCCTCTCCTCGAGGGCCACGAGCAGGGCGTCGATCTTCTCGGGATCGACCGCCTCGTCCGGAAGGTAGGCGTTGACCTGGTCGAACGTCAGATAGCCGAGTTCCCGGCCCATCGCGATGAGCCGCGCGAGCTCGGTGTCGCCATGCGCGACGGCGGCGTGCGGGGCCTGCGGGAGGCCTTCGTCGGCCGTGTTCAAGCGGTTGGTCATGCGTCGGTTCTCCTTCACCATCGTACCGTCGCTCGCACGCCGCCCCCCGATCCGTCGCGAGGAGTGTCGCGACGGACCGACTGCAGCCACGAGTCGGGCACCCTCACCCGTCCTTGGGTTCGGTCATGCCCTGTTCCGAGAGCACCGTCATTCCCTGGGCGGCCCGCCGTTCGGCGAGAAGCTGCTCGAGGAGATCGGTCTCGTCCCGCCCGTCGAGGCGGGTCGTCTTCAGTCTGCGGGCGCTGGCGTGCGCCTGCCGCTCGGCCGAGCGGCGTCGCAACGCGTCCGTGAAGTGATGGACGCGATCCAGCGGATCGAGCCCGCCGCGGGCCGCTCCCTCCTCGTCGACCGCGACGAGCAGGCTCTGCAGCGCCGGGTCGACGAGCTCCATCAGCAGCGTGGAGAGCGCGACGGGCCGGCCGGCGGCGTGGAGCCGGTGGGCCGCCTCGACGACCGTGCGCCCGGCCGGAGTCTCGAGATCGCCCGGTGTCACCTCGCCGGCGATGAGGCCGATGCTGTCGGGGACCCCCACGAGCACCTCGAGCACCTCGCGGTCCCAGGCCGGGAGCCGCGGTGGCCGCGGGTCGGCGGCGGAGTCGAGCGCGGGCGGCCCGGGCGACTTCGCGCTGCGGAGCTCGCCGAGCCGGCTGCGGAGCACCGCCCGCGACAGCCCGAAGCGGCGCTCGAGCCGCCCGAGCACCTGGTCCTCGCGGAGCCGGCGCTGCGACGGGGCGAGCGCCGAGCCGGAGGCGGCCGCCGCGAGTGCCGCCAGCACGCTCTCCACCGAGGCGAGTGCCGCATCGTCGCCGGCGTCGGGGGCGAGGCCGGCGAGCACCTCGTCGAGCCGGTAGTCGAGCGGATCGCAGGCCGAGGCGACGACCGCCTCGAACGCGTCGCGGCCCGATTCGAGGATCAGGTCGCAGGGATCGACGCCCGAGGGCATCCGCGCGATCCGCACGTCGACCGGCTCGGCGAGAAGCACCTCGAGCACCTCGTTCGCCCGCCGCCGGCCGGCGTCGTCGCCGTCGAGCACGAGGATGATCCGGTCGGCGTACCGTCGCAGGAGCTTGGCGTGCCGCTCGCCGAGCGCCGTGCCGAGCACCGCGACGACGTCGCCGATGCCGGCCTGACGGGCGGCGAGGCAGTCGGTGTAGCCTTCGACGACGACCGCCCGCCGCGACTGCGCCATCGCCTCGCGGGCGGTGTCGAGCCCGTAGAGCATCGAGCTCTTGGAGAAGAGCGGCGTCTCGGGGGAGTTGATGTACTTGGCGGCGTCGGGCCGCTCGCCCGGGAGCACGCGGCCGCCGAACGCCACGCACCGCCCCTGGGGATCACGGATCGGGAAGATGACGCGGCCGCGGAAGCGGTCGTAGTGTCCCGAGCGGTCCTCACGTTCCACGGCGAGCCCGGCGCGGACGAGGCCGTCGCGGCCGATGCCGGCGGCCGACGACTGCCGGAGCAGCCAGTCCCACGACGGGGGCGCGAATCCCAGCTGGAAGCGGTCGATCGTCGGCTGCGAGAGTCCGCGACCGCGCAGGTAGTCGCGGGCCGCGGCCGCCTCGGGGGCCGAGCGGAGGCAGTCGCGGAAGCGGTCGGCGGCCCAGTCGAGCACCGCTCGGAGCGGCCCCTTGTCGTCGGCGGGCAGGCCGCGGCCGCGGGGCAGGGTGATGCCGGCGCGGTCGGCGAGCTGCTCGAGCGCCTCGCGGAACTCCACCTTCTCCATCCGCATCACGAAGCTGAACACGTCGCCGCCGACGTCGCAGACCCAGCAGCGGTAGGTCTGCCGCTCCGGATTCACCTGGAGGCTCGGCCGCGAGTCCTCATGCCACGGGCAGAGACCGGCCATGGCCTTGCCCTGGCGCCTCAACGAGATGTATGAGCCCACCACGTCGATGATGTCGACGGCCTCGCGCACCCGCTCCTTCACGTCGTCCCGCGGCGTCGACGATGGCTGTGGGAGCGACACGCGAGAGGTTCCGGGCGGCGACGAAAAAGGGGCGATCGCAGGTGACCGCCGGAATGTAGGCCGCACCAAAACACGGGTCAACGCCAGACATCGACCCCGCAGCCACCCCAGATTGCCGCGCCGCCGCGTTCAGCGTGGGCCTTGTGGCTTGGCGAACCGCGGGTCGTGGGCGTTGCCCCGTGAGAGGACGTAGGCGACGAGGTCGAGCACCTCGCCCTCGTTGAGCTGGTTGAGGAGGCCCGCGGGCATGAGCGACGTGCCGGACGGAAGGATCTCCTCGATGGACGACCGGTCGATGACGGCGATCTTCGTCGCGTCCTCGGGGTCGGTCACGAGGGTGATGCGCTCGGGTGTTTCGGCGACGACACGTCCCGTGATCACCTTTCCGTCCGCGGTCTGCACGACGCTCGCGCGGTACTGGTCGGACACGGCGCGGCTCGGTTCGACGATCGCCTCCACGAGGTCTTTCACCTGGAAGCGGCCGGCGGCCTGCGTGAGGTCGGGGCCCGTCGCGCCGCCGTCGTCACCGAAGCGGTGGCAGACGATGCAGCGTGCCGCCGCGAAGGCCCGGCGGCCGTTCTCGAAGTCGCGGGAGCCCGTCGCGAGGCCGGTGTCGGCCGCGGCGACCACGTCGGCCGTCGTCCACGTGCGACCGGGGCCGTGCGGCTGCGGGAGCGGCGGCGGCACATAGGGCTTGCGGATGCCCGTCGCCTCGAGCGCGAGCTTCTCGGTGTCGGTCAGTCCGGCGAGGCTGTCCGCCTCGATGTTCTCGATGAACTTCCGAAAGCTGTGGCCACCGGCCCAGTCACGGGTCCGGGCGAACCAGGCGAAGTACGCCAAGCGGTCGGCGGGCGTCCACGCCTCCTTCTCGGTCACCGTCCGCAGCACGTAGGCGTAGTGGATCTGGAGGAGGTCGGCCCGCTTCTCGAGCGATGCCTGCACGGCGGCGCCGTATCCGGAGTTGCGCTCCGCGAGGCGGCGCAGATCGTCCTCGTCGGGGGCGAGGTTCGTCGCCTGCGACCCCGTGGTGGCCGTGGTGAGCAGCCCGACGAGCCGCGTCACGATGCCCGGCGCCCGCAGCGCCACGAGCACGCTCGCCAGCTCCCGGTCGAGCTCGAATGCCCCGGATGGAAAGAGCGGCGCCAGCCGGCTCACGATCCGCGCCCGAGCGTCCGCGGGCGGGAGCCCGAGCCTGATGATCGCCAGCTCGTAGGCTCGGGCGAGGTCGATTCTGCCGGCGACGTCGAGCGTGTTGGGGTCGATGGAGTCGAGGGCGGCCAGCACGGCCGGCTGCGCCGCGGGATCGGCCTGATGGGCCACGGCGATCGCGGCGGTGATGCGGCCGAGCGGATCCGCCGTGGCGAGCGCCGGCGTCTGCCAGCGGTCGAGCGGCTGGTGCTCGAGCGCCACGCGGGCCGCCGCGCGGATGAATCGGTCGGGATGCGCGAGCCGGGGCAGGGCGGCGGCGACCGCGGCCGTTGCGTCGCCGCCGGCGGCGTGAAACCGCTCGAGCTCATGGCGGATCTGGCGGTCGGCCGCGTGAATCGTGTCCCGCGCGTCCACGGCTGCCGTGGGCTCCGAGCCGGCGTATGTCACGCGGTAGAGCTCGCTCTGGCCGCCGCGGCCGCCGACGGTGAAGTAGAGCGCGCCGTCGACCCCCACGACACAGTCGGTGAGCGGCAGCGGCGTTCGCGAGACGAACTCCTCCTTCGTCGCCCGGTAGGTCGACCCTTCGGGCGTGAGATGGATCGCATACATCGTCCCGAACGTCCAATCGCAGATGAACAGCGCCCGCTGATACTTGGGCGGGAACTTCGTCCCCGATCCGAACGCGACGCCCACGGGCGAGCCCGGCCCGATGTCCACCGCCGCCGGCAGGCAGTCGGGGAAGCAGGGCGGCCAGTTGGCGGCACCGGAGCGCCAGCCCAGTTCGCTGCCGCTCGGGGCGTGGTTGACGCGGGTCGGCTTGTACCACGGCAGGCCCATGTCCCACTCCATGTCGGAGTCGTAGACGAACAGCTCGCCGTCGGCGTTGAAGGCCATGTCGTAGGCGTTGCGGTAGCCACCGCTCCACACCTCCCACGCCTTGCCGTCGCGGTCGGTGCTCACGACGTAGCCGCCGGGCGCGAGGATGCCGGCGGCGTGGCCGTTGGCGTCCCACATCCGCGGGATGACCTGGTCCTCGTCCCAGTTGGCGGGGAGGCGGCTCGCGGCGTCGGCGGGCAACTCCACGCGATACTGGTTCGCGCGGATGCCTCCCATCGCCTGCGGCTCGGTGAGGTTCCGGATCCGGAACGGCACCTTCGTGTGGTTGCCGCACACGATGAACAGCCGCTGGCCGTCGGGGGAAAGGACGATGGCGTGCGGGCCGTGCTCGCCGCCTCCCTCGATCGCGTGAAGCTTCTCGACCTTGTCGGGCATGTCGTCGCCGTTCGAGTCGGTGACGCGGTAGAGCCCGCTCCCCGTGCCGTCGCAGCACACGACATAGAGGGCGTCGAACGCCCAGAGGAGGCCCTGGGCGCCGGTGATCGCCGCCGGAATGCGCTCCACGACCGTGGGCCGCGAGCCGTCGAGGGCCGCGGGCGTGATGCGGCACAGCCCCTTGTCGCCCTGGTCGCTGGCGATCAGCCGGCCCTTGCCGTCGGTCGTGATCGCGACCCACGATCCGAGCTCCTCTCTCGGCACCACGAAGAGCCGTTCGACGGCGAACCCCGGAAGTGTCTGGAAGGGGCTTCCTGCCCGACGCGATCCGCCCCGGAACACGTCGCCCCACGGCGCCGCCCCGCCCGCGGCCACCACGCGCGCCGCCGCTTCGGAGCCGTCGGCCGCGGACGCCGTCCACGACGCGTCGCTCTCCACGACCCGGACGGCCTTGCCGTCGTCGAGCGTGAGCCGGCAGACGAACCCGGCCGGACCGCCGTCGTTCCTCACGACCGCGGCGAGTTCGTTGTCGCCGGGCTTCAGGTGCCGGGTGACGTCGACCTTCATGGGCCACTCCCAGGCATCGCTGTGGGCCACCTCGACGCCGTTCACGAACAGGGTCGCGTGGTTGTCGCCGGTCGCCTCGAGGACCGCCCGCCTGGCACCGCCGGCGAACGACCGCGTGAGGCGGTAGCCGAGAGTGGCGTCGCCGCCCCAGATCCACGAGGGCTCGCGGCCCGACGCCGCGGCGTCGACGGATGTCGCGGCAGCGACCGGCATCGGCTCGGGGTTCTGCTCGAACGTCGTGCGGGCATCCGCGGCCGCCACCGTCGCGACGGCGATGCTGCCGACGAGGGCGCGGAGGGACGTGGCGATGTCGATCGACGGCATGGGGTGGCACCCGGGGGACACGAAAGAGAACCGTGCGGGGCGGAAGGACCGCCCGCGTCAGGACAGCAGGCGGTCGACGCTCTCGAGCAGGCGGTCCATCGCGAACGGCTTGCGGATGTAGTCGTCGACTCCGAGCATCTCCGCATACGCCTTGTGGCGGCTGCCCTCGTTGGCGGTGATCATGATGACCCGCATCGGATTGGGCCGACTCCGCCGCAGCTTTTCCAGCACGAGGAACCCGCTCCGCTTCGGCATCATCATGTCGAGCACGACGAGATCGGGCTCCTCTCCCTCCGCCATGACGAGGCCCTGATTGCCGTCGCGGGCGACGAGGATCTGGTAGCCACGCGATTCGAGCACGGTGCGCATCGACTCCACGATCTCGGGATCGTCGTCGACGAGGAGGATCCGCTTGCCGCCCGGCGAGGACGTCGCCGTGGCCTCCGCCTCGGACGAGTTCTCGGCCGCTCGGGCCGCCTTTTTTGCTCTCTTGACTGCCATGATGTCGCCTTCCATGCCACCGAGGATCGAACTCTGCGATCGTATCATGGAGCCGAATCGACGGCCAACGATCCCGATGGGGGCCGCGAGTTGCCGAGGCACAGGGCAGCGGCGGCGAGACCGACCGCCGCACCGAACGCCACGTCACTCGGATAGTGGGCCGACGTGACCACGCGCTGCAGTGCCGCCGCGGCCGCGAGCCCGGCGAAGAGCCCCGTGCCGTGGGGGTGCTTCCACGAGAGCGCGGCCGCAAGCCCGGCGGCGACCGCCGAGTGGCCCGAGGGAAAACTCATGAGGTCGGCCAGATGCGGCTTGTCGACCGCGAGCGCGGCGTCGCCGAACGTGCCGAGCGGCGACGTGATCAGCGCGAGATCCGCCGCCCTGGGCCGCACCCGCTCGATCGACGACTTGATGCCGTCCACGACCAGCCCGCCGAGGTAGGTGGCGGCCACCATGCGGGTGAACGCCCGCTCCGCCGCGCCGAACCGGCCCGGCCGCGGCACCCGCAGCGAGCGGTCGAGCGCGACCGCGGCGACGAGGATGACCGCCGCACCGAGCGAATGCCCCGAAATCTCGAGAAGGTTGACGAGGCGACCGACCTCCCCCGGCAGCCGGTTCGCCTTGCACCAGACCGCCACCGGCAGGTCGATCGTGAAGGCCACACAGCCGACGAGCGCCAGGGCCGTCGCGGTGGCGACGAGGAGCCGCCGGTGACGGACGGAGGCGACGTGCGGCACGGGCTGGAAACGGGACTGCGTCATGGCCAGAGTGTGGCAGAGACCGGCCACGACGGTCGAGGCCGGTCGGCACGCGAGCCCGCGCTCCCGGCAGTCACTGCCAGAGGCCGCGATCGAGAAGCCGGTAGTTGATCGCCTCGCTCACGTGGCCGCACGAGATCACGTCGGCGGCATCGAGGTCGGCGATGGTGCGGGCCACCCTGAGGACCTTGTCGTGGGCCCGCGCCGAGAGGCCGAGCTCGCCGACCGCGGCCCGCAGCAGTTCGCCCGCCGCCGGCTCCATTCGGCAGTGCTCGCGGATCTCGCGGCTCGTCAGCCGCGCGTTGCACCGCGTGACGCGGCCCGCGGCGTTGCCAAACCTCGCCGCCTGCCGCTCCCGCGCCGCGAGCACCGCCTCGCGCATCTGGCTGCTCGACGTGCCGGGGCGTGACGCGGCGAGCTCGCGAAACGGCACGGCCGGCACCTCGAGGTGGATGTCGATGCGGTCGAGGAGGGGGCCCGAGATCTTGCTCATGTAGCGATCGACCTGCGGCGCCGTGCACTGGCATGACCGCCGCGGGTCGCCGCGATACCCGCACGGGCAGGGATTGAGGGCCGCCACGAGCATGAAATCCGCCGGAAAACGCGTCGTCGACTTCGCTCGACTGATCGTCACGGCGCCGTCCTCGAGCGGCTGCCGAAGCACCTCGAGCGTCCGCCGGTTGAACTCGGGAAGCTCGTCGAGAAAGAGGACGCCGTGGTGTGCGAGCGAGATCTCACCGGGCATCGGGACCGATCGTCCCCCGACGAGCCCGGCCTCCGAGATCGTGTGGTGCGGCGCGCGGAACGGCCTCGTGGCCAGGAGCGGCTGGCCCGGCTGCATGAGGCCGAGCGCACTGTAGATCCGTGTCGTCTCGATCGACTCCGCGGCCGAAAGCGGCGGCAGGATCGTCGGCACTCGCTTCGCGAGCATCGTCTTGCCACCCCCTGGCGGGCCGACCATGAGGCAGTTGTGATTGCCCGCCGCCGCCACGCAGAGCGCCCGCTTCGCCGCCTCCTGCCCGCGGACGTCGGCGAAGTCGATGTCGTACGCGGCGAACCGGTCGAACCACTCCGAGACGCGAGCGGGCGCGGGGGTGATGTCGAGGTCGCCCGCGAAGAACCGCACCGCCTCCGCCAGCGACGCCACCGGGATGACGTCGATGTCTTCCACCACGGCCGCCTCGGTGGCGCTCGCGGACGGCACGACGACCCCCTTGAGCGGCCGCTCGCCGCCGGCCCGCGCGTGCTTCTGCCGCGCCGCGGCCATCGCGATCGAGAGCGCCCCCCGCGCCGGCCGCGTCGAGCCCTCGAGCGAGAGTTCGCCCACGACGGCGTAGTCGAGCAGCCGCTCCGACGAGAACTGCCCGCTGCCGGCGAGAATGCCGAGCGTGATGGGCAGGTCGAACGTGGCCGCCTGCTTCGGCAGTTCGGCGGGCGCCAGGTTCACCACGATCCGGTCGTTGGGGCGATTGAAGCCGGAGTTGACCATCGCGCGGGCCACTCGGTGCGTGCTTTCGCGGATCGCCGCGTCGGGCATGCCCACGAGCACGGTCGCCGGGAGCGCGCCCCCCGACACGTCGACCTCGACGTCGACCGGGACGGCCTCGATGCCGACCAGGGAAAAGGTCTGCAGGCGGGCGAGCATGGCCGATGCCTCCGGGGGGATCGTGGCGGCGGTCCGCGCCGCGGGCTCCCGGGACGCGGCCCGGGCGGGATACATTCGCCACCGTCGCGAGCGACGGGAGGCCGAACGGCATGAGTATACACACGTACAGTAGTCTGTCAATGGCCCGGGCGGCGATCGTGGCTGCCGTGGCGGCGGGAGCCGTCGTCGGCCGCGCCGACGAGGGGATGTGGCTCTTCAATGCGCCGCCGCTCGAACGGCTCGCCCGCGACCACGCCGCGAAGCCCACGCCCGAGTGGCTCCTCCATCTCCAGCGGTCGAGCGTGCGGTTCAGTTCGGGGGGGTCTGGGGCGTTCGTCTCGGCCGACGGGCTCGTGATCACCAATCACCACGTCGGCGCCGACAGTCTCCAGAAGCTCGGCGCGGAGGGACGCGATCTCTTCCGCGACGGATTCGCCGCGGCCACGCGGGCCGACGAGATCAGGTGCCACGACCTCGAGCTCAACGCCCTCGTCTCGATCGAGGACGTGACCGACC
>Ga0007796_10000644_pt1 | contig 11818 bp, 6 predicted proteins | sample CryBogmetaGMA0M_FD_60373 | JGI IMG/M metagenome (GOLD analysis project Ga0007796, IMG submission 60373) | Freshwater microbial communities from Crystal Bog, Wisconsin, USA - MA0M | ecosystem: Environmental > Aquatic > Freshwater > Lake | place: Crystal Bog, Wisconsin, USA | collected 2009-07-06 | reverse complement strand
CCCTACACGCGGTTCGCCTTCCAGCCCCGGCTGCGGCTGGAAACGCCCGCCGGAAAAGCCTTCGTGGCCCGGCCCGATCTCCGTGGCGGCGACGGCGCCCCCGGCAGCGATGAAACAGACGAGCGAGTCGCTGACGTCCAATATCGGGACGTCGTGGACTACGCCGTGGGCCATGGCGTGTCAGCCCGCTGGGATCGCGACTCCGATGATCGCTGCCACACCGTGGAGACGATCTGGATCCCGGATGCCGAGGTGGAACGCGTCGAACCCCGCAGTCTTTCGGGTGTGATGCTCGGCATGGAGGCACTCGGAAACCTCGCTGACGGTGCCGCGGCCTCGTCGGCGCTCATGCCGCTCGTCGAGCAATACCGCACCTGGGTCGAGCGCCAATCGACGTTCGCTTCCAAGGTGCAGGGCACCCGCCGCGAGACGACGCTCGGCATGCTCGCCGACATGAAGACGGCCGCCAAACGCATCGAGGCTGGCATCAAGACACTCGCCACCGATGCCAAGGCCCTCGACGCCTTCTGTACCGCCAACCGCGCGATGGCCGCCGCGGCCCGCCGCCGCGAGTGGTATTCGAAAGGCAGGAACGGCTCACCGGCCGACGTGGCCGCGCCCGCCTGGCGGCCCTTTCAGCTTGCATTCATCCTGCTTTCGCTGAACGGCCTCACGGCTGAAGAGCATGGGGATCGCGAACGCGTCGATCTTCTCTTCTTTCCCACCGGCGGCGGCAAGACGGAGGCCTATCTCGGCCTGGCGGCCTACACGATCGTGCTCCGCCGCCTGAAGCACGGCACGCCGCTCGGCTGCGGCCTCGCCGTGCTCATGCGCTACACGCTCCGCCTCCTCACGCTCGACCAGCTCGGCCGGGCCGCCGCCCTCATCTGCGCTCTCGAACTCGAGCGACAGCGTGACACCAAGCGGCTCGGCTCGTGGCCGTTCGAGATCGGCCTCTGGGTGGGCAGCGCCGCCACACCCAACCGCATGGGCAAGCGGGGCGACACCGGGCCCGGCAGCGACGAGACAGCCTACTCCCGCACGAACCGCTTCAAGCGGAATCCCGGCTCGAACCCCGCCCCTATCCCAATCGAGGAGTGCCCATGGTGCGGCGCGGCCTTCACGCCAGACTCCTTTCGCCTGGCCCCCAACGACAAGGAGCCAAAGGATCTCCGTGTCACGTGCAGCGACCACACCTGCGATTTCACTGGTGACAACCCGCTGCCGATCGTTGGGGTGGACGAGCCGATCTACCGCCGGCTCCCCTGTTTCCTCATCGCCACGGTGGACAAGTTCGCGGCGCTCCCCTGGACCGGGCAGACCGGCACGCTCTTCGGACTCGTCGATCGCCACGACGCCGACGGGTTCTACGGGCCTTGCAACGCGGGCGAGGGCGCCCCGCTCGGCAAACCCTCGCTGCCGGGGCCCGATCTCATCATCCAGGACGAATTGCATCTCATTTCCGGCCCACTCGGCACGATCGCTGGCGTGTACGAGTCGGCGATCGACGCACTCGCCTCGAGGACGGTCGACACCCGCGTGATTCGGCCCAAGATCGTGGCAAGCACGGCCACGGTCCGCCGCGCCCCGACGCAAGTCCGCGCCCTCTTCGAACGGATGGAGACCCACGTCTTCCCTCCCCCTGGGCCCGACCGCCGTGACAGTTTCTTCGCGGTGACGGTGCCGCCGACGGAGCGGCCGGCAAGGCTCTACGTGGGCGTGGCGGCCCAGGGCCGCAGCCAGAAGGTCGTGTTTCTGCGAACGATGCTCGCGCTAGCGGCCGCGGCCGAACGGCTCTGGGAGGAAAACGGGGGCGCGAAGAACGCCGCCAACCCTGTCGATCCCTACATGACGTCACTCGGCTATTTCAACAGCCTTCGCGAACTAGGCGGCAGCCGGCGGATCGTCGAGGACGAGGTCTGCACACGGCTCGAACAGTACGGCGAACGGCGTCGCCGGGAGCCCGCCGACACGCTCTTCGCCCGCCGCTCGATCCAGCGTGACGTGCTCGAACTGACTTCTCGCGTAAGCACCGGGCAGGTCTCTATCACCAAGAGTCGCCTCGCCAAGTCATTCGCCGATGCCGACCGTGTGGATACGGCGCTCGCCACCAACATGATCTCCGTCGGCCTCGACATTACGAGGCTCGGCCTGATGATGGTGCTCGGTCAGCCGAAGACGAGCGCGGAATACATTCAGGCGACGAGCCGTGTCGGTCGCGACCCGAAGCGGCCCGGCCTCGTGGTCACCATCTTCAACATCCACAAGCCCCGCGACCGCTCGCACTACGAGCGGTTTGGCAGCTACCACGCGTCGTTCTACCGCGCCGTAGAGGCAACGAGTGTGACGCCGTTCTCGCCGCGGGCGCTCGACCGCGCGCTCGTCGGCACACTCGTGGCCCTCGTGCGACATTTCCAGCCGCAGCTCACGCCACCGCGCGGTGCCGAGCTGGTGCCGGAGGTCCGCACCGCCCTCACGGCCCTTGCCGACCGGCTCGCGGAGCGGGCACGGTCGCATGCCTGGCCCCAGACGCCTGAAGACGGCCAGCGACTCCACGACAGCGTCCTGCACCGCTGCACGAGCCTGCTCGACGACTGGGTGAACATCGTCGAACAGCTGCGGCAGTCGAGCACGCATCTTGAATACCAGAAGGAGCTGGGCGGCGGCGCCCGACTGCTCTTCAGCTTCCTGGACCCCGAGCTTCGCGATGTCGGCAAGGAGCGCCGTCGGTTCAAGGCCAACCGATCGATGCGCGATGTCGAGCCAAGCGTGGTCCTCAACGTCCGCAGGCTGTAGGCATTTCATCATGGCTCAACCACAACTCCGCCGCAGCCAGCTCGTGACCACATTCGGACCGGGCTGCATGATCGACCTGCCGGATAACTCCGTGATCGTCGCCGGCCTCGACCACTGGCGTTACGACCTGTCAAGGATTCCCGCAATTGATGAGCCCCGGCTCGTCGAGAAGCTCAAGGCGTTTCTTGACCGCGACACGGTTACGCTCCGCACGCCACCCCCCGCCCCCGAGCATCCGAGCGAGCCGCGGACCGACGTGACTGCCTGGGAGTTTCCCAACTGGTTCATCGTGCAGGAACTCGAGCAAGGCAAGAGCCGGTTTCGCCGCCGTCGGCTCGTGTTCGCCGCCGCGCTCGAAAACGGCCGCTACCGCGACGCCGAGTCGAGAAAGCAGCTCTCCGTCGTGCCAGTGCGTTTCGTGCGGGCATGCCCCCGAGGGCACGTCGCGGACTTGGACTGGAAGGGGTTCGTGCACGGCGGCCGCACCGAGTGCATGCGGCAGCTGTGGATCGAAGAACGTGGCACGAGCGGCGACTTGTCGCAGGTATGGGTGATGTGCGACTGCGGTGCCCAGCGATCGATGGCCGAAGGCGCGGGCGTGAAGGCGCTCGGATTCTGCAACGGCGGTAGGCCATGGCTTGGGGCGAACCAAAACGAGAAATGCGATCTGCCGAGTCGCCTGCTGATCCGCAGCGCAAGCAACGCCTATTTCCCGCAGCTCTTGAGCGTGATCTCGATCCCGGATACGCGGCGGCCGGTGGACGATGCCGTGAAGCTCCTGTGGGACGATTTTCTCTCGGATGTGGATACCGCCGCGGAACTTGCCAAAGTCCGCAAGAAGCCGACGCCGGCGGAGCGGCTTCAAGAGTTCACGAACGCCGAGCTCATGGCTGCGATTGAGCGGCAGCGTGGGGGCGGTGCGGAAACCTCGCGAAAGGTAAAAGACGTCGAGTTCGCCGCCTTGACCGAGGCAGCAGAGGAGATGGGAGCCGACGTTCCGGAAGGGGATTTCTACGCGAAGCGTATGCCCCGCGAAGCCTGGCAGGCTCCTTGGATGGCCGCGATCAAGGAAATCGTGCTCGTCCACAAGCTGCGGGAAGTCGTCGCCCTTGCCGGGTTCACGCGGTGCGAGCCGCAGGGGCCAGATATCCAGGGCGAACTCTCCGTGGACGCCAAGCGGGCCGCTCTTGCTGTCGATCAGACCTGGGTGCCAGCGATCGAGAACCGCGGCGAGGGCGTCTTTCTGCAGTTTGACCCGGCAATGATCCGAACATGGGCCGCACGGCCTGGCGTCATTGATCGGGCCCGAGTGCTTGAAAAAGGCTTCGCCGAATCACAGAAGGAGAAGAAAACCAAGACGGACTTTCCGAACGTTATCTACTACATGCTGCACTCGTTCAGCCACCTCCTGATGACCGCTATTTCGCTCGAGTGCGGCTACCCGTCGAGCTCCATCCGCGAGCGGATTTTTTGCATGCCTGACGAGGGCAACTTCGGCATCCTCATTTACACTGGGTCTTCGGACGCTGAAGGAACGCTCGGCGGGCTCGTCGCAGCCGGTCGACACATCGCCCGCCACGTTCGCCGGGCCCTCGAGTACGGCGCCCTCTGCTCGAGCGACCCGGTCTGCGCCTACCACCGCCCGGTCGAACACGATCACCAACCGCTCCACGGCGCGGCCTGCCACGGCTGCCTGCTCGTCGCCGAGACCTCCTGCGAACAGCACAACGACTACCTTGACCGGGCCCTCGTCGTGCCCACCGTCGAGGGCCTGGGCATTGAGTTCTTCAAGAGCGATGTTTGATGGCCGACGCCTCGTCCACCGAGCGGCTCGAACCCCTGCTGCGACTGCCCGTGGGCGCACTCAAGGCCCTTGCCGCCTCGCTTGCGGACGGGTTGCTATCGGAGGCGATCACGCTCCACGGCGTCGAGCAGGCTGCGGGCGCAGATGCACCGGCGGTGACGACGGCCCTTCGCAACTTAATGGCCGATGGCTTTTCTCCCCGGCATCTCGCCACGGTGGTTGGAGGCATTGCAGCAGCGGCCGAGCGCACGCCCAAGCCCACCAGCCTTTTCGACCTCGTTCTCTCCGGCCCTGATCTGCCTGGCGTGCCCACAGCGGACACTGCCGCAGTGATGCGCACGCTCATCGGCCAGGCGACCCGCGAGGTAATCCTCGTGGGCTACGCCGTCCATGACGGCCGCAAGATATTCGAGCCGCTCGCGCGGCGGATGGAGGAGATTCCCGGACTGGCCGTCACCATCTGCCTCGACATCCAGCGAACGTGGAATGATCCGACGCCGTCCGCGGACCTCGTCGCCCGTTTCGCCCGCGACTTCCGCACGAAGCACTGGCCGTGGCCCACGCTCCCAGCCCTCTACTACGACCCTCGGTCGCTCGAGACCGGCGACGCTCGAGCGAGCCTGCACGCCAAGTGCGTAATCGTTGACCGTTCGAGAGCTCTCGTCACGAGTGCCAACTTTACGGATGCGGCCCATCGCAAAAACGTCGAGGTTGGCGTCGATATTCGCTACCCGCTGACCGCGGCCCGCCTCGCCGACTACTTCCTCGGCCTTTGCCGCAGCAACGTCTTCCTGCGCTGTCCTCTTGACCTTCCCCATGAATGGAACCATTGACTATCACCAGGGCCGCCCTGCCGCGGGATCGCCCGCGGGAGTCGGGCTGATACGCTGCGCTGCAATCGTCGGGAGCGTGATTTCATCATTTGAGGCCAAGAAATGACTCAACATTTCCGGTCACAATCCTGGCTGAGGGTCTCGGGACTCGTCGCCTGCGTTCTCTCACTGTTTGGCTGCGGAACGGATGAACGTCCCGCCGCTCCAGGCGTGCCCGCACGCCCAACTCCGGACCAGCCGGCGGCACCACTTGTGGCATTATTCTCGGCCCTTCGTGCAAAAACTGATAACGACAACGAAGTGCGATGGGATGTGGCCCTTGTATTGGCCGAGATTTCGACGATCGCTTATGACACGAAAGAAGAACAGATCCTGCGTATCAGGAAGCTCGGCGCTGACGTCGTGGAACCACTGGAGAAAGGGTCGTCACAAGGGGTCGTGGCTTCGGATGCCCACTCAGTCGTCGTAGCCTTCCGCGGGACGGAACTCACTGACCCTTTCGACATCATCACGGACATCAAGGTATTCGGGCGTCGTACGCCTGAGGGGCGCACGCATAGGGGATTCCTCACATCGGTCGAGGATCTATATGACGAGGCTGTCGCTGAAGGTATCCGCCAGGGTGCACGAGAAAAAACACTGTGGATAACTGGGCACAGCCGCGGAGCGGCAATGGCGATGGTGTTTGGCCATCGAAGCACTATCGCAGGAGACGTCCGGCCCGACGGTATCGTGACCTTTGGTCAGCCGTTGGCGGTAGACAGCAAAATCTGTCAGTTCATGCTCGATAAGTTCCAGAAAGACTACGTCCGTTTCGTCAATCAGCGGGACCCCGTCACGAGGCTCCTCCCGAACTATCGACATGCTGGTGCTCGCGTGCACCTCAGCGGCGACACCTACTCCATACGGGAGCCCAAAATCTCTTTCTCCGCCCGGGCTGGCTCTGGGGCACCGCCCGTTGTGTTTGAGGAAGACAACCCTGAACTTCGGCCAATGACGGAAGACGAGTTCAAGGAACTGGACCGCCGCCTCAAGGAACAGAGTTCTGAAGCGACCGGGCAATTGGGGGCCGCCGTGGGCTTCCGCATTCCGATCTTGTCAGACCATTCGATGGATGATTACGTCGAGAGAATACGAGAGATTGGAACCCGCAAGTTCAAACGACCGAAGGGCCTCGCACCGTGATCGTGCGGACCGCACTCGCTTCATGAAAGCGTTAAGCCAGGCCTACCTCGGTGATTGACACTGGTTCCATTCATCGGGGCAGGTCAGGACTCTTCGCAGGGCAGCGTCTACCTCTGGCTCGTCCCGCCGTCGCAACATGGCGACGGTTCCTCAACTCTCTCATGAGCATTTGTCGAGAAACTGGCAAAGGTGCCGATCTGCTTTTCATCCGCGAGGGTTTTGGGTAGAAGCGAGTCATGGCTACACCCGCTCTACGCCGTGGCTTCTCTGTCAATGTCTTCCTGCCCACGGGTGACCCCGAGGGCCTGAAGGTCGTTGAAAAATCGAACTGGACCGGTCGCGGCCTCGTGATTCCGCGGCCGATGTTCGCCGAAAGCCGCGCCCGTCCGGAACTCGACCGCACTGGCGTTTACCTGCTCATTGGACCGAGCGACACCTCATCTCTCCCCGCCGTCTACGTCGGCGAGGGCGACCCGGTGAAACCTCGCCTCGACCAGCACGCCCGCATCAAGGACTTCTGGACCCACGCGGTCGTGTTCACCAGCAAGGATGCGAACCTCAACAAGGCGCACGTGCAACGGCTCGAGTCACGACTTGTTGAACTCGCGGACGCGGCGAAGCGGTGTGCTCTCGAGAATGGCAACATGCCTGCGCCGCCTTCGCTCTCAGAAGCGGAGGAGGCCTTCGCCGAGGGATTCCTCGACGATCTCCTTCTGTGCCTTCCGATTATTGGCTACAGCCTATTCGAGGATTCGGCGGCCGTGGCGGCGAGCGTCGGGCCGGCTGGCACGATGGTCCTGCATTTGAAGGCGAAGGGGATTACCGCGACAGGTGTGGACACGGCCGCCGGGTTCGTGATTCACAAGGGGTCTCAGGCAGTCGGTGACAACAGGATCACGCCGTCCATGCTCGAGCACGTTCCGTACCTGAAGAATCGTCGCGATGATCTGATCCGCCAGGGCGTTCTGGTCGCGGACGGCGACGGCTACGTGTTCACGCAGGACTACGTCTTCGGTTCGCCGTCAACGGCGGCAAGCGTTGTCATGGGGCGCAACGCCAACGGTCGAATCGACTGGAAGGCCGCTGATGGCCGGACGTTGAAGGACATCCAAGATGCCGCGGCCGCGACCTGACGAGATCGCGGCCGCGGACTCTCGATGATGGCTACGTTTCCTTTCCTCACCGCCGCAGACCCGCTCGGAACCAGCGAGGGTTCACTCGACCCGCTTGGTCTCTACCAGATTGCCGACCTGCTCGGCACGGAGCTCGTGCCGGCGGTGCGGCAGCGGATGCTGCGGGTGCGATTCCTGTCCGCCATGGCGGTCGGGGCCTTCGTCACGGAGGGACTGGAGGGCGATCCCCGCTATCGCGAAGCGGCCCCATATCTAGTCTGGGAGTGGCACGTCGTCGAGGCGATCCTCCGCAGCCAAGATCGATCCGCGGACGATCGCAGCACGTGGGGCGTTGCCGGCATCGGCGTCACGCGCCGCGCAGTCAAGCACTATGACCACCTTGACGCCCGCACCTACCTGGCAACGCCGCGCGTTTTCGGCTTCAACGGCGTCTACAAGCGGCTGGCGATGCATCTCGGCATCACCGATGTCCACCTAGGCCCCGGCCCCGCGGCCGACCGACTGCTCACAGCGTGGAGCAGAAGCGCGGACACGCCTACAGACACGCTCATCGCCCGCTGGCGGGCCGCCGTCGAACGGGCCCTCGGCCAATCGCCCCCCGCCACACGGCCCGGTTGGAATCGCGACACCTGGGCGGAGCTTGCCCAGGCCTTCCTACCAGACGCAGCCTGCAAGCAGGAACGCACGCTCCTTCGCGAGATGCTCACCACTCGGGGGGACGGCCGTCTTGGCGCCCTGCCGGAGATCTGGGACCTCCAGCCGGAGTTCAGCGGCGACGATCTTCCCGAGCGCGATCTGCACGAGCGGCTCCAGAAAATCGATCCCTCGCGCGGCCCTCTGCTGGCGGCAATCAAGGCTTACGAGGCGTTCTCACGCAGCTTGCAGGACGCTTTCGGCATGCTGCGCTTCGTGGCAGGCCGCGCCGACACCAAGGGATTTGATGTACCCACCATTGGCTCGAAGACTGAGTTCCAAAAGACGGTCGAGGGGCTCGACTCACTCTATGGCCGGGCGAGGGAACGGTTGGCTGCACTCCCGCCCAAGCCCGTGGACCTTGAGCCCCTCTTCGCGAGGCGGTTCTCGCGATTCGCCGAGCCCCTTTCGTCCGGTGACGCCGCCTGGGAGCTCGTGCAGCTCCACCGGCAGGTGCAGCGGGACAAATCGGCCACCGGGAAGCTTCCGTGGCTCGATGACCTCGGCGGAAAGCGGATTCACGTTCGGCAGGCTTATCGACTGGATGAGTTTGCGCCGCAGCCGAACACGTATTTACATGCCTATCGTGGCCTGCCCATCCGCCGCTTTCGATCGGACCTGGTGGGAAGATGAGTCGCCGCTCGAAACGCGATGACCGATCCACAATGCTCGATCTGTGGCGGCCGCCCACGGGGGCGGGCAATCCGATCGGATGCCTGGCCTCGACCTTCACGTTTTCACCAGGGCTGTTCGACGAGCAGTGTCTCGGCCGATTCCTCGGGATTGAGTCGGAGCCCCAGCGTGAGAGCCTTGCGTATCTTCTCGAGAGGGAGAGTAGGCTCGGGACCTGCTATGCCGGGGTGCTCGTCGATGCCACGCAGGCGGGAGTGCAGCACTCACTGCGCTGGGATGTGTTGCCGGTGCGGGTGCCGGCCGGCAAGCAGCACGCCAAGGTGAGCCTGCTGGCATGGGCAAACCACGTGCGACTGATCGTCGCCTCGGCAAACCTCACAGAACCGGGCTATCGCAGCAATTTCGAGGTCGCGGCACCGATCGATTTCACGGACACCGGCTGCGATGCGGTGTTGCTGGCCGATGCGATCGCGTTTCTGCGGTCGCTCATCGACTTCGTGCCCGGAAGCCGCGACCTGGCCGAGACCAAGCGGGCCGCCGACTACCTCCGTCGAGTCGAACGCCTCACGGCCGAGTGGAAGGCGGCCCCTCGGGGCGGTCGGGTGCGACATCGATTGGCTTGCACGCTACCCGGTCGGGGCAACACAGCCCGGGGGGCATTTGATGAGTTTATCGATGCGTGTCGCTCGCGAGGCTCCCTGCCGCACCAGCTGTGGATCGCATCGCCGTTCTTCGACGACGGACCGGTGCCTAACCGGGCTGCAGACACTGTATGTCGGCAGATGGCTAGGGGGGCCGAGAAGGAGATTTGGCTCAGCATTCCGGGGGCGGCGGCGGATGACACGGGCTCGATACTCATCCACGCTCCTCGTGCCCTCTACGACACCTTCGATGCAGCCGGTGCAAAGGTGACCGTCGAGATCGTGCCGAGCGAGGAAGATGGCGAACGCCGAAAGTGGCACGCGAAGATGGTCCACGCCGAGGCAGAGGCTTATGTGGCCCTGATGGTGGGCTCATCCAACTTCACTTCTGCAGGACTTGGGCTGATTCCTGCCAGAAACGCCGAGGCCAACCTCGTCACGATCGTGGACCGAGTCGCCCATGCCCGCGAAGAAGGCCTTCTCCGGGCTGTCTGGCCCGCCACGACTCATGTACACGCCCCCGAGCGGGCCATCTGGCAGCAGTCGGCATATGACGAGGATGAGGGACAGGGCATGCCCGTTCCAGCCGGATTCCTCGCGGCGACGTTTCACGCCGGCGAGTCTCGTCACATCGAGCTCCGCCTCGACCCCGGCCACCTGCCTGCGGACTGGAAGGTGCGGGCGGCGGGCGGCTTGGCCGATGGCCACCCCGTGATCGAGGCAGCCGAATGGCAACGGGCGGGGGATGAACAGACCGTGGCGGTTCCCTGGGCCGCATACGAGCCGCCGGAACGCCTCCGCGTCGACTGGGGGGACCAGCACGCCTTCCTACCGCTCAACGTGGCCGACGTCATGGCCCTCCCCGAGCCAAGCGAGCTCCGGGAGATGACCGCTGACGACATGCTCGCCATCATCGCCGCATCTGATCCGGGCGCCGCCTTGCGGGCCTGGGCGCGGCGACACCAGCCCGACGATCCGACGATCGATCCCGACCTCGATGCAGCAACGCCAATCGACCTCGACCCGCTTTCGCGGTACAGGCTCACGGATACCTTCTTGCACCGGGTGCGGACACGGGCCCACGTGATGGCCGATCTGCGGCGGTTCGTCGAACGCCCGGCGGCGACTGAGCAGATGCTCGACTGGCGTCTGCGGGGCTTGATCGGAATCCGGCCGCTTGCAGAGAAGTTCGCAGGGGAGTTTGAGACGTCTGCGCCCGACCGCGATCCGCGCGAGGCGCTGCTGACTCTCGCCGACCTGCTGATCGTTCTCCGCGAGGCCCGGTACGAGCCCGCCGAGGGAGCCATCTCGCGACAGCGATTCACGAAGATCTACCAGGCGTTTCTCGCGGGGCTGGCCGCTGACCTCGATGGCCGCGTGCGGCCGCGTCTCGTGCAGGCGGGGGCCGATATCACTGCCTTCTGGACGAGCGTGGTCGAGAGGTGCCAGTCATGACGACTCCGCTCCTGCCGGACGACGTTGTGCTCGGCGCAGCCGGGCATCTCACGGCGAACGTCCCGGAAGCCGACCAGGTTCGTCAGCGCCGGGAGGTGATCGAGATCCTGCGGCGGATTCAGGCACGCCCCGGCGTGATCCTGGCCGACGAAGTCGGTATGGGAAAAACCTTCGTCGCCCTCGCCGTGGCCACGGCTGTTGCCCTCCGGAATCCCGTCGGGCCGGTCGTGGTCATGGTTCCCCCCACACTCGTGGCAAAGTGGCAGCAGGATCTCAAGACGTTCTGCGAGCTCTACACACAGTCGCTTCGATGCCTGCGGATCGACCGAGACGGCGTGACAGCGAAGGATCTCCGCCAGCCCGATGTCCTGCGGTATGCCGCGGTTCGCGATGGCACTGCCTTTCTGCGGCTCCTCGACGATCCCCGAGATGTGCGGGCCCACGTGGTGTTCGTCAGCCACGGAGCCATGTCTCGGCAGCGGATGGACCGATGGGTGAACCTCTGCCTGATCGCGGAGGCGCTGCGGAGGCATGGCCGCGGAGCCAATCAACGGCTCATCGATGTGAAGCGAGTTATCCATCGGTTTCTCGGCCGCCTCATCGGCATGACGGGCAGGGAGAACAGCCACGACCTCGGGGAGGAGC
>Ga0007796_10000641_pt1 | contig 11830 bp, 9 predicted proteins | sample CryBogmetaGMA0M_FD_60373 | JGI IMG/M metagenome (GOLD analysis project Ga0007796, IMG submission 60373) | Freshwater microbial communities from Crystal Bog, Wisconsin, USA - MA0M | ecosystem: Environmental > Aquatic > Freshwater > Lake | place: Crystal Bog, Wisconsin, USA | collected 2009-07-06 | reverse complement strand
ACTTTTGAGACAGGAATGCTGGACATCTGGGAACCCCACCCGGCGGCGGCCGGAACGGGCGGAGGAGCTCTGGACGTGCGAATCGGTCTACTTCGGTCATTGGTTCTTGGCGTCGTAATCGGCTCTGCCTCTCAGGTCAACAGCCTGGCCCAGTCGCCCGTGGACCAGTTCCGTCAAATTCAGGAAGAGGCCGTCGCCAGTAACCGGGAACATCTGGCCCGGCCGTACCACTTTGGTGCCCAGCCGCCCGGTACGACTTTTTCCAACCATACGAACCATTCCAACCGGCTGGTGCCGGTTTATGTGATCGGCCGCAAGGCGAACCTGGGTTCGGTCACCGGCGCGAACAGCGTGTACCGAAATTCCGAGGGGCTGAAAAAACTCTACGGCCGATTGCCGGAACACACGCTGAACCCTGAAGCCGATTACGCCGACCAGAGCGACCTCTTCCGGGTGCAGGCCGACGCCGTGAACCGCGGCGTGAAACACTTGTTCATCGTCTGGTTCGACGGCATGGACTGGGAACCGCTGCGGGCCTCGGTGCTGGCACGGACCGGCAAAGAGCTTGCGCCAGGGGCGGACTCTGGGCCTCAGTGGCTGGGTCCGCTGGGCCTGAACGACGTTCCAATCCAGTTCGGGGCCGTGGTCACCAGTTCCCGGCATACCGATCCACCGGATGAGAAAACGGACCTGGATACCCAGAATCTCAGGGATGTGGAGAGCCTGCTCGGTGGCGGGTACGATGTCCGGTTCGGTGGGCCCAACCCATGGACACCTGGCCCTTTACTTTCCAGGGCCCGTGGCTACCTGAAGGGCCAGTCTGCAACAGCACAGGAACGCGACGAACTCAAGGCGGCTGGTGGGGTTTTGCACGCCTACACCGATAGTGCTCCCAGCGCCTGCGAGTTTATCACTGGGCGCAAGCAGACCAACGGCGTGATTAACATGACCGACGATGGCCAGGCGATTGAAACCCTGTTTCAGTCACTCCAGAAGCGAAACTGGGCCGTGGGCACCGTGACCAGCGTACCGTTCTCGCATGCTTCACCGGCCGCGATGTACGCGCACAATGTCAGCCGCGATGATTTCCAGGATATTTCCCGCGACATGCTCGGCCTCCCCTCAATCATCCACCAGTTGGGCAAGCACCCTCAACTTCCCGGGCTAGATGTGGTCATTGGCGCTGGTTGGGGAGCCACGCTGGCGCTCGAAGATTCCAGGAAGCAGGGGAAAAATGGTCGGCCCGGCCCACTCTATATCACGGCTGAGGATCTCCAGACGATCGACGTGGACCACGGCGGCAAGTATGTGGTGGCACAGCGAACACCGGGCCGCAACGGGGCTCAACAACTTCAGGCGGCCGCCCACCAGGCCGCCAGTCAAAAACAACGGCTCTTCGGCCTCTACGGCACGAAGTATGGCCATCTGCCGTTCCGCACCGCCAACGGCGATTACCGACCCACCTGGGGAATCGGTGGCACCACCCAGCTTTACACCCAGGCGGACCTGACCGAAAATCCGACCCTGGCCGAGATGACCAAGGCCGCACTCACCGTCCTGACGGCCCAACCGGGCCGGCCGTTCGCCCTGTTCAGCGAGGCTGGCGACGTCGATTTCGGGCTCCATGACAACAATCTCGATAACGCGATCGGTGCCATTGTCAGTGGCGAAGCCGCGATCAAGACGATTGTGGACTGGGTCCGGGCTCACTCCAACTGGGACGAGTCACTGCTCATCATCACCGCCGACCACGGCCATTACCTGGTGATCGACGACCCCGCCGCGCTCGCGGGCGCGGCCCGATCACGCTAAGCCTGGGCCTGTTGCACCCGCCACGCTCAGTGTCTGCTCAGTGCATCTGCCCCTGGGGTCGGGCCTGCGGTTCATGCAGCCGGGCCGCGCGAACCGCCTGTTCGGTGAGCTGGGTGAGCATCTCCAGCCGCTCATCGTACTCGCGCGGGCTCTCGGCCCCGAAGAGCCGCGCGTTATCCGCAAGCTCACGCACCTGGCCGGCCAGCCATTGGCATCGCAACGAGCCAAACGCTTCCACCGTGCGCGCCCACCCTTCCAGCCAATCCGCCAGTGGCTGGCTAGATTCCGCAGGCGGCAGGCTCATCAGGTGCTGATCCAGAGTCTCGGGCATCGCACTCATCGTTCATTCCCTTGCTCGTACCCGGTCCGGGATGACTCGCTCCATCACGCATCGTCCCTGGTCCTGAATGACTGAGTAGTGCAGGTTCGGGGCCAAACCTCAAAGGAATCGGACGTGGCCGGGAAATGATCCGTCCGATCCCTGGATTCGGCACCTAAAGACTCCAAACCCAGGGCATGGGATTCGCTTTCACACAACCCCGGTCGTGGCTTCCGACCGAAAAAGTCCTGGCATCGCTCGTTCGACCCGGCCATGCGGGAAACGATTCGCGCGGTTCCTGGCAACTGGCTTCGCTCTGCCTGCGACACCGTCCGCCCACGGATCCGCCGAATCCGGACTGGCGGCGGCGCGAGAACCACAGGCTGACGCTTCACCAATGCAGAGCGCCGGCTCTGCCCTGAACCCTTCCCACAAGATTCCCTGCGAACCGATGAACCACAATCACGCGACATGCCATGCGCGGCCCACTTCCCTGCACCCGCTCACGCCCGCGCTACCAACCCGCGTCCAGACCGCGGTCGTGAAAACCCAGGGCGAGATCGAGGCCGAGATCTCGCTTGAGATGAAAAAGTTCCAGATCGAGCATCTGGGTCGGGGCCCCGAGGATGTGCGGGTGTTCGCGATCGGGAACCTGATCGTGGTGAGGTTGGTCGGCGTGCTTACACCGGCCGAGAAACACCTGGCGGCCGAGATCGACAGTGACCGGGGCCGGAACCTGGTGAAAGAGGTACGCACCCACATCGTGGAACGCGCTCGCCGCTGGATGAACACCATGATCCACAACGCCACCGGAGCGAACCTGGTCAGCCTGCACCACGACATCAGCACGGTCACGGGCGAAGAGATCGTGGTGTTTTCTCTGGACGACACCCCCGCGATGCGCGAGCCTAAGCGGCGGTGAAACCGCACGGACCAGCAGGCGACTGCTGGACCGCGGTCAAACCACCACAGCGGCCCCCCAGCGTTTGAACCATAGCTCAAGCATGAGCAGCGACCAGAGCCGGTAGGCGTGGTCGCTCTGGCCACTTGTGTGTTCATCTATCAGACGTGTAATCGCATCCAGCCGAAAGAGTTGATGGATCTTGCAACCGGGATCCAGAAGCATCTCACGTAACTCACCGGCCAGCGGTCCCCGGAACCAGCGGTCCAGGGGCACGCTGAAGCCCATCTTGCTGCGAGTCTGAATGGCGGGCGGCAAGAGATCGGCAAACGCCTGCTTCAAGATCAGCTTGGTCTGCCCCCGGCGGAGTTTGAGTTTCCGGTTCCGCGGTAAGGCCAGCGCCAGCTCCACCACCCGATGATCGAGAAACGGACTGCGGCACTCAAGCGCATGGGCCATGCTGGCCATGTCCACCTTATAAAGCAAATCGCCAGGCAGATACGTGAGCATGTCAGCGATCATGGCTCGGGTGGCGGGGTCACGCCTGGGGCTCAGATTCCAAACACGCTCAAACACCCAGGCGGGGTCGGCTTCCTCTTGAACCTGGCGGCCGTGGGCAGCCAGTTGCTCCAGCAACGCATCGGAATAAAGCGCCAGCCGGTAAGACTCGGGCCAGGAGGTCATCCAGCTCAGGTACCGTGCCTGGGTCGGCAGATCCAGCTTCTCCACAAGACGCCTGAACGTACGGAGGGGGGTTTTCGCACGCGAAGAAACCGGTAATCCCCGGGTCAGAATCTGGGAAAAGTGGCGTCGGACTGGGGCCGACCAGACTTCCATGGCACAAGTCAGACCCAGCGCCTGGTAACGATGATAGCCGCCGAAGAGTTCATCACCGGCATCACCGGTCAGGGCGACCGTCACGTGGGATCGCGTTTGTTGAGAGACAAACCAGGTGGGAAGCGCCGAGCTATCGGCAAACGGCTCGTCGAATGTTTCAGCCAGGGCGGGCAAGGTCTCCCAGGCCCGCGGCTCGACCCGGAAGGTATGGTGCTCCGTGCCAAGCTGACGGGCTGCCAGCTCGGCATACGCACTTTCGTCAAACGCCGGGTCGTCGAACCCGATGGAGAAGGTTTTCACGGGGCGACTCGCCACCTGCTGCATCAACCCCACGATGATCGTCGAATCGATACCCCCGGAAAGGAACGCCCCCAGTGGTACTTCCGACACCATCTGCTCACGCACGGCGTTGGTCAGAACCTCACGAAGTTCCGCCCGATCGGCCTCGACCGATTGCACTCGCTCGGCGTTCCAGTCCGGCGTCCAGTAACGTTCCTGATGCAGCCGGCCCTGTTTCCAGACGGCATAATGAGCCGGCGGTAGCTTGTGCACACCCTGGAGAATGGACCGCGGATGCGGTACATACCCATACGTAAAATATTGATCGATCGCCAGCAGATCGAGCCGGGGTGCCGACTGTGCCGGGGCCGCCAGCAAACTTTTCAACTCGCTGGCGAAGCAAATCCGACCCGGTTCCACCTGATACAGCAGCGGCTTCTGACCCAGCCGATCACGGCCCAGCAGCAGGGTCTGACGAGGGACATCCCAGATCGCGATCGCGAACATCCCGCGCAGTAGTGAGAACATGTTCTCACGCTCATCCTCGTACAGATGAACCAACACCTCGGTATCACCCGAGGATTTCAACGTGTGCCCACGCGCCTCCAGACGGTGGCGGAGAGCCTCGAAGTTATAAATCTCGCCATTGAAGGCCACCCAGACCGATCCATCCTCGTTCGAGAGCGGCTGATGGCCGCCCGCAAGGTCGAGAATCGAGAGCCGCCGGAACCCGAGAGCCGCGTGCGCATCGCGGAAAACTCCCGAATCATCGGGGCCACGATGGTGCAATCGTTCGACCATCTCCGCGAACTCGGTTTCCGAGGGCCCCACCGCGTCCACAGTCCAGGCGGCGCCACAAATACCACACATTGATTACGGCCCGCCTTCGGCCTGAAGAATACCCAAGATGGAGAACTCATCCAATATTGGAACCTCCCGCACGCTCTCTCGGCAACTCACCAGCACACAACGGTCCCCAAATCCTCAATCCTTGGCCCAGGGAACCGGAGCTGAAACGCCCGAAAGCACCCGATCTTGTCAACCGGCTCCTTCGCTGCGCAAGTGCCATCGAGTAGGCTGGGCGAGCAAGCCGCCCGCCTCCGTGCTTGACTCCACCAGGTTCACCGTCATGCCAGACCACGCATCGTCACCAATTGAAGTCCCTTGGGGCCAGCATGAATCGCTCGCCTTGGCGTTGCCCGGCCATTGGCCGGAACCGATCGTTGATCGACCGAACCTGACCGGAGTGGTTGCCGAGTACACCGAAGCCCTTCAGGCCGCGCTCGATGCACCCGTGAGCAGCCCCCGGTTGGAACAACTGGTCGAGCCTGGTGGGCGGGTCGCGATTGTGGTGGATGACCCTTCACGCTGGACGCCGGTTCGCCAGGCACTCCCACTCATTTTAGAGCGCTTACTCGCCGCGGGGGTGAATCGATCCAGGATTTCGATCAGCGTGGGGGTCGGCCGGCACCACGCCGTAGACCAGGCCGCCATGTGCCTGCGCGTGGGTGAGCAGATTGTCCAGCAATACACCTGCTACAGCCCGCCGCTGGACGACGAGACCCAGTACGACGACCTGGGGTCAACGCCCGAGGGGGTGCCCGTCAAAGTCTTTCGGCCCGTGGCCCAGGCCGACCTGCGCATCTTGATCGGCTCGGTGCTTCCCCACCTCCAGGCCGGGTTCGGAGGCGGCTACAAGCTGATCTTCCCCGGGTGCAGCCACCGCCAGACCCTGGGCTCGCTCCATCGCCAGGGCCTGGGCGAAACCAGCGAGCAAGCCGCCCGCCTGCTGGGCAGCTCTGTGGCCACCAACCCCATGCGCCAGGCGATCGCACACGCTGCCAGCCTGCTCCCGGGCCGCTGCGTGTCAATCAGCCACCTGATTGGAGCCCCTGGGCAGATCTTTCAAGTACTGTTCGGTGACGTGACCAAAGTCCAGGAACGGCTCTCCCCCCAGGCCCTTGACCGCCTTGAACTTCCGGATCGCGAGCCGGCCGATCTGGCGATTGCCGGCAATTACCCCTGGCCCGGCGATCCCATGATGAGCTTCAAGGCCCTGATCCACCATCGCGAAGCCTGCCGCCACGGCGGTGTGCTGGTCGGCTTGTTCTGGACCGACCCCACCGAGATTGACCGCTCGTTCCCGATGGGGGCACTCAAGGCAATCTCCCGGTCCGGCCGCCCCGGCGCCTGGGTCATCAAACGCGGCCTCCGCACCGCCGATCGGGTCGTCTCTCGGCTCAACCTGCCGAGCCGGTTCATGCTCCACTGGGCCCGCGAACTGGTCGCGGAACGCGCGGTGCTCGTCTATTCGCCACCACTCAGGCAACGACTTGGCCCCCAACTCGGCCCCGTTCAGCTCTTCGACGAACTGCCCGCCCTCTACCAGGCTGCCGAAAAAGCCTTGAAACATTCTCCGCGTTCCGTGCGCATCTTCCCCGAGGGAGGGCTCTCCTACGTGCCCTATCACCGAGCCAGGCCAGAATAGAAAACTGAAACCGGTCGCATAGCAGATTGAGAAAGTGCGAGCTTCCACGCGAGCCGACCACGCTGCGAGGGTGTTCGCGGATGTGACCGTGCTGATCGACCATGGAACCCGTACCCAACCGCCGGCCGATGTCGCCCGGGAAGCACGGCTCAAGTTGTCTGGCGGACAACCGACAGCCACCGACTCCGAGGTTTGTATGGACACATCACAGGCCCTGGCAGCAGCACGCCATTATCTTCGGAGCCAGACCCGCCCAGATTGGCTGTCCTACCAATATGTGCGGTAACCGGAAAAGTGCGGGACCAGCCACCCCCTCACAACCGCACCATCCCGGATCCTCCATCTCTAGAAACCGGGCCCGCCCGGAAGAATCGCCTTTCAATCAACACAATCGCTACAGTCCATGCAAACCAAAATGATTCCTGAAATAACTCATGTTTCTTCTTTTACTCATATCCCCCGTCTTTCATAATCGTGTGAGCGAACCCAAGCGTTACCATCTTGCAACTGGAAGCAGAGTGGTCGCTTTTTTCCTTGAGTGTCAAACGTCCTGGAGACGCAACGATGCGAATGACAGTGGGGACGATGGTGGCGGCGGCGATCGGGATTCTGTGGGGGCAGGGGGCCTCGGCCTGTCATACCTGCAAAATGACCCCGTGCGCGGTTGTTGAACAGCCACGATATGAGTGCGTGACGGATCTCGTACCTTATACGGTAATGAAGACACGCACCCGCATCGACTACCGACAAGAACAGAAGACGGTCATGACGCGTGAGCCGATCATGCAGACCGTTGAACAGCAGCGCGTGGTGTGCCGCAAAGTGTACGACACCACCTACGTCGAACAGCGCTACCAGGTGAACCGCAACGTCACCGAAACCAGCTACGTTGACCAGCAGGTCACCGTCTGCCGACCTGTAACCACCACTCGCCAGGTGGCCGTAACCTGTATGCAGCCGGTTTCTCGGATTGTCAACGTGCCGGCCACCGTCAAGCACAAGGCGTGCGGCCTGGGCTTGCTTTGCGGCAAGCACAAGGGCACCCCCTGTGGCGGCGTGACCAACGCCGGCTGCGTGAGCGTGGTCGAAACCTGCTACCAGCCCACCACGGAACTGCGTGACGTGACCGAGACCCAGATGGTCACCGAAGTTCAGACCCGCAAGGTCCCCGTTTGCACCACCCGCTGCGTGACCGAGGAACGGGTCCGTCAGATCCCCATCCGCTCCTGCCGCACCGTGCAGGAAGTGGTTGTCGATCGTCGTCAGGTTTGCGTGGGTTACCAGTGCGTGCCCAAGACCGTCACCAAGATGGTCCCGGTCAAGACCTGCGAAACCGTGCCCGTGACCAAGTACAAGAAGGTCAAGCGGATGGTGGCCGTAACCCCCGCTGCTTGCCCGACCAGTGTTGCCCCGGCCCTGGCCGCAACCACGGCCCTGATCACCCTGCCCACTGGCCAGGACGCAATCCCCAGCAGCCAGAACGTTGCTGTGCCGGCCGCCCAGGCGATCACCCTGCCCGCTGCCACCAAGAACGGCATCTGATCTGAACAGTTTGATCGCTTTGATCAATTCGATCTAAGAAACGGCGTGCACCAGGCTTCCCCCCACCTGGTGCACGCCGTTTTCTTGTGTTTGCGTCAAGCGATCGCGGCCCGGTGCCCTACTTCAAGCGAGCGTTCTGAGTATCTCCAGCGTTTTCGCGTCGGAACGGCCCGCAAAGTATTTCTCGAGTACCCGCTCGAAGATGGAGCCAGAACCAGGACCGGCCACCTGCGAAAACAGGGTCATCGACGATTGGAGCTTGAGATCGTCGGGCGAGCCAAGTATCTCGTACGCCGATCGACCCTCGACCGCGAGCAAAGCCTGCGCCGCTTCTTGGAGCCGTGGACCCAGAAACGGATGCGCCAGGTACTCCCGGGCCTCAGCCTGGCTCTTGATCGCATAAAGCCGGGCCGTGCTGCTTGAACCTAACCCCTCGATCTGGGGGAAGATAAACCACATCCAATGAGTTCGCTTCCGACCGGAACGCAGTTCGGAGAGTGCAGCCGGAAAAGTCGATTCCTGCGCACTTACGAACCGCTCAAGGTCGAACACCTCTTTTGCCTCCTCCATCGAATAACTCCATAAGTTCAGGGGAGTGGTGGCCAGCAAATCAACCTTCATGCAAAAGTCGGCCCGGATAGACGTTCACCTCCGAACCCTCAGCTACAAAGACCGAAGAAGGAGACTGGCGGAGCGTATCCGCGAATGCGGCCGGGTAGTGGGACCGAAGCCCGGGATCAATGTGAACCCGAGTTGGTAGCCAGACCCGCCAGGGGGGATGCTCAACCTGATATTCCACCGTGGACCCATTCCGCTGGCGTGCATAGCCCCAGTAATGCTCGGCGATGAACCACGGTTCGGAATTCAGCATCATGGGGCTGGGCTCGCCCTCAATGTCTGCCCCAATCGTATGCCACTGGCCCCGTGACTTCCAACCATAGGAGACCGACCCCGCCTCTTGCTGCGGTAACCGGGGAGGCCGAACATCCGCCCGCATCGGCAGTGCCTGGTACTTCTCGTTATACACCCAGCGCGCCACCAGGGCGATCGCCAACCTGGGAACCAACTCCTGAATGAAGCCGACTCCACGCTGTACGCCACGCTCGTCTTCGCGCTTGATGTAAAACCGAAGATTGATCTCCGGGAAGTTCTGGTGGCCGGGAATGGCCAGGCCACGTACCCGGGTGTGCAGAAACTCAAAGCCTACGACACTCACGAACGTACGGCCCTGCCAGAAGTCGATCTCGGTGCCTCGCGGCACGAACGGCCGTAGGAGCGCGGGATCGACCTCGTAGTTGAGCATCAGCAGGTGACGCCAAGTGGCCGTCAGAAAGGGGCGGGGCATCGTGGCAACCTCCAGCAATTTCCGTGAATGCCTGGCGTGGAATCAGTCCCCAAGGAACGGGAACAGCCTCTTGAGTTCCGTGGCGCTCGGCTGGCTACCATACTCGCACAATTCAAACGCCTCGGCGAACTTGACGGCATTGCCACGCTCGGCGCCAAGTTCTTCCACGAGTTTGGCGCGGAACCGATCGGCCGTCGATTGGTGCCGATCGCCCATCTGTTTCCGCGCGAACTCCATGCGCCCCGGTTCATCGGCCGGCACCTTGTTCAGGTAACCAAACAGCCAGGGGTTCCACTCATAGAACTGACTCTCAAGCGCACGATAGCAAGCGGCCTTCTGGTCCATCACCATGTCGATTGGTACCACCACATCCGCCTGGAACGGGTTTGGCTTCTTGAACGAATCTTCGCTGTAAAAGAAGACGGGGTTAGACCGCAGGGCCGGCACATCGGGGCAGAAGCTGGGCACAATCACCATGAAGGCCGCATCCTGCACAAGTTGAGCCGTATAACGATGGTCCGGATGATAGTCGTTCGGCCGGTGCGCGATCACGATGTCGGCGTTCCACTCACGAATCTTGCGGGTGAACGTGCGACGATTCTCCAGCGTGGGCATCAGTTCGCCGTCATGGATATCCAGAACCTCGGTCTCGATCCCCAGAATCTCTGCGCACTTCCGCACCTCGGCGGTCCGCCGCCGGGCCAGAATCGCACCCGCCTGCTCATGGTGGCCAATGTCGCCATTGGTCGCGCTCACGAACTTCACCTTATGGCCCAGCTTGGCCCAACGCGCCGCCGTGCCGCCAGCATCCAGCTCACAGTCGTCCGGGTGCGCTCCAAAAACAATGATCCGCAGCGGCTTGCCGTCCGGTTCAGCGGCATAGCCCGCAAAAGCCACACAGAAAGCTAAACCCAATCCCAAGCACAGGCCCGCCACATTCATGCTGGCCATCGATCGACTGAAAACACAAAGCATGATCAAACCCCTCGATCCGCTAAAATCACGGCTACGACAAGAACAGCGCGCAAGGCTTTGCAGTTGCCCATCCTCAACGATGGCGAACTGTCCTGCAATCGGGTTGTAGAAGACCAGGTCAAACAAACGCCACGTCATCAAAGCGGTGTGCTTGGAGGCGGCAGGAAGTCTTCGGGCACACCATCCGGCAAAGTCAGGATCCGCGGGCCATCGGGCGTCATGGCGACTGTATGCTCCATGTGGGCGCTCAGGCGTCGATCGCGAGTCTCCACCGTCCAGCTATCTCCCAGCACTCGCACATCCTTGGTACCAACGCTGACCATAGGCTCGATCGCAAGCACCAGGCCCGGCTCAAGCGCGAAGTCGTGCCGCTTGAGTTCCTTGCTCACGAAATTGGGGACCTGCGGTTCCTCATGCAACTTCTGGCCGATGCCGTGCCCTACAAACTTCTCGACCACATGAAAGCCCTGCGATTTGACATACTGTTCCATCAGCGACGCCACTTCAGACCACGTCTTACAACGCGCCATGGCCCGAATCGCAAGATTCAAGGTTTCTTGAGTGACATCCAGCAGCTTCTGGGCAACCGGGTCGATAGACCCAACCGGTAAGGTAACCGCACTGTCTCCACACCAGCCGTTCAGGCGGCAACCCGTGTCAATCGAGATGATGTCGCCTTCCTTGAGTGGACGGCGATTGGGAATACCATGAACCACCTGTTCATTGAGACTGCTGCAAATAACCGCAGGAAAGGCAGGCTTCCCCTGCGCGGGATTGGGATAATCCAGGAAGAGCGGTGTCGCGCCCGCGTCCTTGAACATGGACGCCACCACCTCGTTCATCTCCGCCGTGGTACCTCCCGGCTGAGCTAGCGGGCGGATCGCCTCCAATGCCCGGGCCACAAGTTTGCCTGCCTCGCGCATCAATCCAATTTCACGCGGGCTCTTGAGTTTGATGATTCGAGGTGGAGCAGGGCGTAACATCACAACTCCAGCAGGCCGACAGGCAATCGAAGGAAATCGGACTGAATCTGTAGAGGATCACAGTGGCAAAACAGCTCATCAGTATAAGCCTGTCATACCTGAATGTCATTCGCAGGAAAAAAGAAAGACAGCCGAATTCGGCTGTCTATTTGCAACATTACGCGTACAGGCGACCAGGGCCGTCGATGGATCATTTCTTGCTCATCAGGCCCGGGTAATTTCGCATGATCAAATGGCTATCGATCTTCTGGACAAGATCCAAACATACACTGATCACGATCAGGAGGCCCGTACCACCCAGGAACGAAGCAACGGCCCAGTCGACCTGGAACCAGTTCTGTACCACAGT
>Ga0007796_10000633_pt1 | contig 11853 bp, 10 predicted proteins | sample CryBogmetaGMA0M_FD_60373 | JGI IMG/M metagenome (GOLD analysis project Ga0007796, IMG submission 60373) | Freshwater microbial communities from Crystal Bog, Wisconsin, USA - MA0M | ecosystem: Environmental > Aquatic > Freshwater > Lake | place: Crystal Bog, Wisconsin, USA | collected 2009-07-06 | reverse complement strand
CCTAATAGATATGTAAATTTCTAGTTTAATTTTGATAATATGGTCTAATAAAGATAGTTACTTTGAGGCTTCTTTAGCTGTTTTAAGGTGTCACTGGCGGGAAAAGATCTTAAATCTACAAAATATAGGAAATTGGCAATGATCAAGACCGATGCAATCAAGCCGCTTGCTCAATTACTTGAGGATAGGGCTAAGCAGTATGGCTCTAAAGTTGCTTATTGGGATAGCCATCAAGAAGCAAGCTATACGGAATTAAATCGTCAATCGAAGAACGTTGCCATCAAACTTCGAAGTAAGGGTTTTGTCTCGGGAGATAAGGTAGCCATTTATCTACCCAATTCTGTGAATTGGGTTCTTGCTTGTTATGGCGCGGTGCGCACTGGTCTTGTGGCAGTTCCTATTTCTTACGATGCTGCTCCTGGTGAGGTAAGTTACAGAATTACCGACTCTGGCGCTAAAATTATTTTTACTACTAAGGATCGTTTGGACCTTATTGAAGCGCTTCGATCTGAAATTGGTGCAGATATTGAAGTAGTGATCGTTGATGGTGAAAAGGTTTCTGATTGTGAAAATTTCTCTGTCTTTATTGGAGATAACAGCAAGCTCGGTGATGAGCAGGCATGCACCAATATTGATGATGTAGCTTTTATCGTTTATACCTCCGGTACAACAGGTAAGGCTAAGGGCGTTCAATTAACGGTTCGGTCGATGCTTTGGGTAGTGGCTGCATGCTGGATTCCTATTGCAGGTATGAATGATCAGGATGTGGTGCTTTCGCCCTTACCGCTTTTCCATTCTTATGCATTGAATTTTTCCGTGCTTTCCATATTGGCAGCAGGTGCGAGCGAGTTCATTGTTGAGAAATATTCTTCCACTCAGGTATTAACGCTTTTAAAGACCGGAAAATTTACTGTTCTTCCTGGTGTGCCAACAATGTTCCATTACATTTTGGAGGCTGCCAAAGCAGATGCTGCCATCAAGCTTAATGGCATGCGGCTTTGTATTTCAGCTGGGGCAATTCTGCCCGCGGATTTAAATAAAGGCTTTGAAGAATTTTTCAATATTAAATTGTTGGATGGTTACGGCATTACCGAGACCTCCACAATGGTGACTATGAATTCGCTAACTGGGGGGAGAACACTTGGATCTTGTGGGCTTCCAGTCATCGGTGTGGCAGTTCGAATTGTTGACCCCGCAACTGGAAAAGATTTGGATGCTGGTCAAGAGGGTGAACTCATTGTTCGTGGACCAAACGTGATGGTTGGTTATCACAATAAGCCGGTAGAAACAGCAGCTGCACTAAAGGATGGCTGGTATCGGACTGGAGATTTAGCGAAAGCCGATTTAAATGGCTACCTCACTATTACCGGTAGATTAAAAGAGTTGATTATTAGGGGTGGTCAAAATATTGCCCCAGGCGAGGTGGAGGAGGCAGTACTTCGCCACCCAGCAGTTCTAGATTGCGCCGCAGTTGGAGTTGAGCATCAGCATTTGGGTGAGATCCCAGTGGTATTTATTGTTTTGCGTGATGGACAATCTGTAGAGTCTGAAGCTTTAATCGAATTTACCAAGACCCAGCTCTCATCCTACAAGGTTCCTGCGGCCATTCATGTAGTGAGTGAAATTCCTCGTACGGGATCTGGCAAGATCATGCGCTTCAAACTTAAAGAAACTATCTAGTAATAAAGGGAAGATATGCAATTCGACTTTCACTCTACACGCTCAATTCTTGTTGAAAGAGGCGGCTCCGCAAATCTTGCAAAAAGAATTCAGGAGCGCGGCGGCAAGTCTGCCCTGATCATCACTGATCCAGGCGTTTTATCTGCTGGCTTACTTAATAAGGCTTTGCCCCAGTTTAAAGAATTAGGTATTGCACTTGAAATTTTTTCAGATGTTCAGGCAGATCCACCCGTTTCTGTAATCGATAGTGCAGTTAAGGTGAGTCAGCAATGTAAAGCTGATTTTATTGTTGGCTTCGGCGGCGGCAGTTCAATGGACGTTGCAAAACTGGTTGCGCTACTAGCGCCAGGTAAAGAGAAGCTTGCCGATGTATATGGTATTGGTATGGCAAAAGGCCCACGACTACCTCTCATATTAGTACCCACTACTGCTGGAACAGGTTCAGAAGTCACAACGATTTCTATCGTAACGGTAAGTGAGAGTGAGAAAAAAGGTGTAGTTTCACCACAGCTTTTGCCAGACGTAGCTTTGTTGGATGCCGAATTGACTTTAGGTTTGCCATCTCATGTAACGGCTGCGACAGGCATCGATGCGATGGTACATGCTATTGAGGCTTTTACTACAAAGCGTTTGAAGAATCCTGTATCCGATTGCTTAGCCAAAGAGGCGCTGAGATTATTGGCAGCAAATCTTCATAAGGCAGTGAAAAATGGCAGCGATATCGATGCACGTGAAAATATGTTGCTTGGAGCATGTCTTGCAGGTATGGCTTTTACTAACGCCCCAGTGGCAGGTGTTCATGCACTCGCTTATCCAATTGGCGCTAGATTCCATGTGCCGCATGGTCTGTCTAATTCCTTAATGCTTGGGCCAGTGATGCGTTTCAACTTAGACGCAGCACATGGTATGTACGCAGAGCTGGGACAAATAATTAAACCTGGCTTACAAGGCTCCACTATAGAGCAGGCTGCGCAATTAGCGGATTATCTTGGATCTCTAGCAGAAGAGCTAGGCTTACCTGCGCGCTTGGTTGATGTTGGGATTACTGCGGCCGATATAGATCAGCTTGCAACCGATGCAATGCTGCAAACCCGTTTATTGATGAACAGCCCTCGTGAAATTACTTTAAATGATGCTGCAGTTCTTTATAAAGAGGCTTTATGAGTGACAAAAAACCTTCCCCGCCTAATCGTGCAGATTTCGTAGCATTTGAAGAAATCCACTCGCGATGGATGGATAACGATGCGTATGGTCATATCAATAATGTTGTGTATTACTCATTCTTTGATACAGCAGTCAATCGCTATTTGATAGAGCGTAATGTTCTTGATGTTATTAAGAGTGAAACTATTGGTTTGGTGATTGAAACTCAGTGCAAATATTTTTCACCGATTGCTTATCCTGATCTTATTCATGTTGGCTTGAAGGTTGCCCATCTGGGCAATAGCAGCGTCAAGTATGAGGTTGCAATTTTTAAAAATGATGATGATGTGGCTTCGGCTATGGGTCATTTCATACATGTATATGTGGATAGAGCAAGTAACAAGCCAACTCCTATTCCACAAAATGTACGAACTGTATTGCAAGGGCTTGTTAAAGTAAATTAATCAGTTAGTTTCCGAGCGGAGAGTTTAGATGGATATGGTGGGCGAAGCGCGTTTAGATGCATCAAGAAGTGTTGTTTGGGATGCTCTAAATAATCCTGAGGTATTGAAGAAAAGCATACCTGGATGCGAAGAGCTGCAAAAATTATCTGACACTTCATATACGGCGGTTGTTGTGTCTAAAGTAGGCCCCATCAAAGCCCGTTTTCTTGGAAATGTCACGCTATCAGAAATCAATGCACCCTCTAGTTACACTTTAATAGGCGAGGGTCAAGGAGGAATGGCGGGATTTGCTAAAGCAGAAATTCGGGTTGAGCTTGAGGAGTTAGATCAATCACTTACCTTGTTGCGTTATACGGTAAAGGCAAATGTTGGTGGGAAGCTAGCTCAATTAGGATCAAGATTAATTGATGCAACTGCTCGCAAGAATGCCGATGATTTTTTTGAGAATTTCGGTAGGGCGGTTGGCGGCTTAGATTCAAAGCCAGCTGAAGGGCTGGACTTTTCGAAGTATCAGCAACAAGCATTGAAAACTACACCGGTGCATATAAACCAACCATCTTCGCTCCCGAGCGCAGGTGATGCAAAGCTTGGATATGGAATTGGGGCTACTGCACACTTATTTGAATCTACTGATCCAGATGTAATGGATGTCTGGGTTGATGACAAGATCAAGATTTGGATTTCTGATCACATTGCAGTCATCACTTTCAATAGACCAAAGACAAAAAATGCTATGACCCTAGGTATGTGGAAAGCGATCCCAGGAATTTTAGGCGCTCTAGAGCAAGATCCTAATGTGAGGACTGTTATTTTGACGGGTGCTGGAGAGGACTTCAGTGCTGGTGCTGATATATCTGAATTTGGCAAAGTTCGCGCTACTGATAAGCAGGTATGGGATTATGAAGTGGCAGTAGATGCGTGCTGTGATGCTATTGCCAATATCAGCAAGCCAACGATTGCCGTGATTCGTGGTTTCTGTTTGGGGGGTGGAGCCCATCTGGCAATGTCTTGCGATTTCAGATACGCTGCATCTAATTCAAAGTTTGGTATTCCGGCCGCTCGTTTATCCATTATTTATGGCGTGAAGGGAACTCAGAAGCTGCTCAATCTTGTTGGACTAGTCCACGCTAAGAAAATATTGTTTGGTTCTCAACGATTTGGTGCACAAGAAGCCTTGCAGCTGGGCTTCATTGATCATATGGCTGGGGCCATAGAGCAGGATGGTAGATCGAGTTGGTCAGAAAAACTGCTGGGTAAAAAGAAAAAAGTTGAGCAGAAATTATCAGATGATCCAATGGTTGCAGCACGCTCTTTTGCTAAGTTATTAGCCTCTAATGCGCCGCTCAGTATTGCTGGCGCTAAATATATTCTCAATGGAGTGGCGATGGGGCGCGGAGCCTTGAATAGCGATTTGGCTGAGGAATTAATTGCTGCAGCAGGCAAAAGCAATGACTACCAGGAAGGCCGTAAGGCCTTTGCTGAAAAACGCGAGCCTAAGTTCCAAGGTAATTAATGAAACCGGTTCCGTTTAACTATCTCTGTGCCTACTCTCTGGAGGAGGCTTTGCATCATCTAGGCAGCAATGAGAATGCAAAAGTAATAGCTGGCGGTCAAAGTCTCATGCCGATGCTTAACTTCAGAGTTGTTCAGCCTTCCTTATTAGTTGATATTAGTAAGTTAGTAGAGCTTGATTACATCAAAGAAGTGAATGGTCGAATCGACATCGGCGCACTTACCCGCCACACTACTGTTGGCAGTTCGGAGTTGGTAGAAAAATATTTACCTGTGATGCACGAAGCGCTTAAGCATGTTGCTCATTTAGCTATCAGAAATAAAGGAACCATCGGCGGAAGCTTATCTCATGCTGATCCTGCTGCCGAATATCCCATGCTTAGCTTGCTTTTGGATGCAGATATTTATTGTGAGTCTTCTCTGGGTGAGCGGGTAATTCCTGCGGCGCAATTCTTTGCGGGATCTTTATCAACAGTATTAAACGAAGATGAAATTTTGACAAAAATTAGTTTCCCAAAAATGACAGGGAACACAGGCTGGGCATTTGAAGAGTTTGCCCAACGCGATGGAGACTTTGCATTAGCGGCAGTCGGCGTCTTATTAAGCAAAGATAGTGAAGATAGAATTCAAAATATCAAGTTAGCTGCAATGGGTGTAGGTGAGACACCTTTAAGACTTACGGGAATTGAAGCGTCACTGGTTGATAAGCCTTATACCGATGATCTGGGTGTAGCCGCCGCGCAATCACTCGCTTCTACTCTGACTCCCAATACGGATTTACACGCTTCAGCTAACTATCGCCTTCATTTAGCTGGTGAATTGCTAAAGAAGACTTTGAGACTTGCTTGGAATAGGGCATCTGCGGAAAAATAATATGAGCGAAATGAAAAAAGTTTCTTTATGGGTAGTAGTAAACGGAGTGGTCCATGAGGATCTGGTTGATCCTAGGCTCCTTTTATCCGATTACTTGCGTGTAAACCTTGGCTTAACTGGCACCCACGTTGGATGTGAGCATGGTGTATGTGGGTCTTGCACAGTATTAGTTGATGGTGCGAGTACTAGATCATGTCTAATGCTGGCTATTCAGGCGAATGGTTTAGAAATTCATACTGTTGAAAGCCTGGGTTCTCCTGATCAATTAAATCCTTTGCAAAAAGCTTTTAATGAGCATCATGGCTTGCAGTGTGGATTTTGTACTCCTGGCATGCTAATGACTGCCACCGAGATGTTACAGAAATACCCCCTTAAAACTGACACAGAAATTCGAGAGTTGTTATCGGGGAATCTCTGTCGTTGCACTGGCTATCAAGGAATCGTGGATGCCGTTCGAGAATGCGCTCATAAGCGGGATACCGGCGAAATAACTATTCAGGATATCTCACCAAGAATAGAGAGCTCATTATGAAAATGCATGCATTGTCCGGTGGTCGTTTAAGAATGCGTAAAAGCGTATATATGCCGTCTGCTGAGAAAACCGAAACGATTGAACTGCCTGTGACCTGTTACTTAATAAGGCATGAGCAGGGCAACATCCTATTTGATACTGGCTGTCATCCTTCAGTTGCAGAAAATGCGGAAGATCGTTGGGGGTCTATGGCTAAGGTCATGGTGCCTATTAATATGCCACAGGATAATTTGATCAGCCAGCTCAATGCAGTTGGTTTAAAGCCCGACGATATAGATGTTGTCATCAACTCTCACTTTCATTCAGATCATTGTGGTTGCAATGAGTTCTTTAAGCGTGCAACCATTTTCTGCCATCTTCTTGAATTAGAGGCAGCACAAGCCGAAGATGGATTACAGAAGGGATATATTCCGAAAGACTGGAAACATAACAATGAAATCAAAACGATTACTGGTCAGCATGACTTGCTCGGTAATGAAAAGGTAGTACTACTTCCCTTGCCCGGCCATACTCCCGGCATGATTGGGGCGATGGTGAACTTAAGCAAAGATGGATCATTTCTGCTGGCATCAGACGCGGTACCAATGAAGGCAAACTTAGATCTGGAGCTTAATCCTAAAAATACTTGGAATCCAGATTTATCTTTGGCGTCTATGGGCGAAGTAAGAAGAATTCAGGCTGGTGGCGCACAAGTGCTATTTGGTCATGATGATGAGCAGTGGCAGTCAATGCGCAAAGGGCCTGCTTTCTATGAGTAAGGTTTTTGCACCTCTTGAGCACTCTCGCGGATATGAACCCGTTAAAAGTGGTTCAGGGGAAAAGCTTGTAGGTCAAGCCGTAAGGCGTACAGAAGATGCTCGTTTACTTTGCGGCATGGGTAGATATGTTGATGATATTGAGTTTGCAAATGGATTACACATGAGTGTTTATCGGAGCGATAAGCCTTATGCCAGGGTGATCTCAATCAATTCTGAAAAAGCGAAAGATCTTCCTGGAGTATTTGGGGTTTATACCTGGAGCGACATTGCAGATTACATTAAACCTGCAGTAGCTACTTCAAGAATGGCCGATTATCAATCAACTGCTATTTATCCTTTGGCCAATGGAGTAGTTCGTTACGTAGGTGAGCCAATTGCAGTTGTCTTGGCAGTGGATCGATATATTGCTGAAGATGCTCTCAATTTGTTAGAGGTTCAACTTGAGCCGCTAGCGATTGAAAATGATCCTGTTAAAGCTAGCCAGCCTAACGCACCTTTATTACATGAAGATCTCATTAGCAATATTTTGGTTAAAAGATCATTTGCAAAAGGAGAGATCGACCAGGCCCTAAAAAATGCGCCAGTGGTAGTGGAGGGGGAATTTCGTTTTCATCGTAAAACGCCAATGGCATTGGAAAATCGAGTTTATTTAGCTGAATACATTAAAAGTCGTGACTCTTTGATGCTCTATAGCTCCAGCCAAGTGCCTGGAATTATTCGAGACGCCCTTGCAGAGTTCTTGGATTTATCTGGTAGTCGATTTAATGTGATCTCACCAGATGTAGGTGGCGGCTTTGGGGGCAAGACATCCCTCTATCCGGAAGAAATGATTGTCTGCGCTCTGGCTTATAAGTTAAAACGCTCAATTAAGTGGACAGGCGATCGTTTAGAAGACTTAATTTCTACCAGCCAGGGTTTTGATGAGCGCATCAAAGCCAAGCTAGCATTAGATGCCGATGGAAAAATCATGGGCCTATTAGCTGAGGTGATTAGTGATATTGGAGCCTATTCAATTTATCCATGGACTGCTGGTATCGAGCCTGTTCAAGTCATTAGTTTCATGCCCGGCCCTTATCGGGTCCCAGCCTATCTGGGTTCGGTGATTGCTGTTACTACTCCCAAAGCTCCTACCGGTCCCTATCGCGGCGTTGGCAGACCAACCTCCACCTTTGTGATGGAGCGCTTGATGAATATGGCGGCCAAGAAGTTAGCTGTCGATCCAGTTGAGTTGCGCTTAAAAAATATGGTGACTCCTGAAGAGTTTCCATACAAAACCCCTAGCGGTATTGTTTGGGATCGGTCTGCATTTACTGAGGGCATACAAGCTGCAAGCGATACTTTTGCTTATCAAGAAAGACGTGAATATCAAGCGCAGGCAAGAAGTCAGGGTAAGCTTATTGGTATTGGCGTTGCTTCATATGCTGAGCTTTCTGGGATAGGTTCAAAGATTTCTGCATCACCGGGTATGCCTATTAATACCGGTACTGATACTTGTGTACTTTCTTTAGACTCAACAGGAGCTATTACTGCTGCATTCGGGTGTGCTGCGCATGGTCAGGGACATGAAACCACATTGGCTCAAGTCCTTGCAGATGAGCTCGGTGCCAATATCAAAGATATTCATGTCATTACTGGGGACAGCACTGCTGTTCCTCACGGTACTGGGAGTTATGCCAGTAGAACTGCAGTGCTCAGCAGTGGAGCAGGCATCTTGGCTGCACAGGAATTAAAAAGCCGGATGGCCTCTATGGCGGCCTATCTATTTAATACTAGCGTAGATGATTTGCGCTTTCGTAATAGTCATATTGAACAACTGAGCGCACCAAATCAAATAGAATTTGTAAAGCTTGCTAAAACAGTCTATTCCGAAATGGGCCGAATTCCAGCGGAATATAGACAAGAATTATCTGTTACTAAAACATATGATCCTATCTTTGGAACCACCAGCTCAGCAACCCACTTGGTAGAAGTAGAAGTTGATCCCACTACCTTTAAGGTAGACATTAAAAGATATGTCATTGCTGAAGATTGCGGTCGTATGATTAATCCGCTGATCGTTGATGGACAGATCCGTGGTGCTGTCGCACAGGGTATCGGGGCTGCTTTGCTAGAAGAGGTCGTATATGACCAAGAAGGTCAATTGCTGACGGCTAGTTTGGTTGATTACGCCATACCAACTGCCCTTGAGATTCCAGATATCAAAATTGTTCATATGGATACTACAGCGCCCAATACTCTAGGTGGCTTTAGAGGAGTGGGAGAAGGTGGAACTATTGGTTCTCCCGCTGCCATAGCTAATGCTATTACTGATGCTCTTTCTGGATTTGCTTGCGAAGTCAATGAGCTTCCTGCAACCCCAGAGCGTATTTTTCAACTCATTAATAATCACTAATTCTTCGAAGTCAATATAAGGATCAATATGAAGACAGATCTCACAGGCAGAGTCGCTCTAGTTACTGGTGGCGCTCGCGATGTAGGGCGTGAAATATCACTGGCCTTAGCTGCTGAGGGTGCGGCCGTAGTTGTGAATTACAACGGATCTAAAGACCGCGCTGAAGCGGTAGCAAAGGAAATAAAAGATCGCGGTGGCAAGTCGATGGCTATTGGTTGTGATATTTCTAATATGGACGCTGTCAAAGCGATGGTAGAGAAGACGGTTAAAGAATTTGGCGGACTCAATATCTTGGTCAACAACGCAGGCCTAGTATTTAGAAAGCGTTTTATTGATTCCACTCCAGAAGAATGGCGCCAGCAAACGGATGTCTGTTTTTATGGAACCTTAAATTGCTGTCATGCAGCTCTTCCTTATTTAGAAAAAGGGAATGGCAGAATCATTTCAATTGTTGGAGACTCCTCACGCGTTGGCGAATCTGGCTTAGCATTAGCGGCAGCAACTCGTGCGGGAAATGTTGCACTGATGAAATCTCTGGCTCGCGAAACCCGTTCGGGAATGACAGCAAATGCAATTGCCCTAGGCTTGATTGAAACCGCTCATGACCCTGCATTTATTGAAGCAAATCGTGAGAAATTAACCAAGTTCTACCCACTAAGAAGATTGGGCACCCCAGAGGATGTAGCACCCATGGTAGTTTTATTAGCTTCAGATGCTGGTAGCTGGATTACTGGTCAAATTATTAGTATTAGTGGTGGCTTCAGTATGACCTAATTCCCTGATGGGGGCTATGATTTAACTTTAACGATAGAGTAAAAAGATATGAGCAATTCACCTTTCCTGTTTGAAAAAGCCTACATCAACGGCCAATGGGTTGATGCAGATAGTAAGGCGACTATCCAAGTGACCAACCCAGCTACTGGAGAGTTAATCGGTACCGTTCCTAAAATGGGTGCAGCAGAAACCCGCAGGGCGATTGATTGCGCTAACCAAGCTTTGCCTGCATGGCGTGATAAAACAGCTAAAGAGCGTGCAAGGATTCTGCGTAACTGGTTTGATCTCATCATGAAAAATCAAGAAGCGCTCGCTCAACTGATGACCGCCGAGCAAGGCAAACCTTTAGTTGAGAGCCGGGGTGAGATTGCTTATGCAGCCTCATTCATAGAGTGGTTTGGTGAAGAAGCTAAGCGCGTGTATGGCGAGACTATTCCTGCTCATGGCACAGATAAGCGTTTAGTTGTTATTAAGCAGCCTATCGGCGTGTGTGCCGCTATTACTCCTTGGAATTTTCCAGCAGCGATGATTACTCGCAAAGCCGGGCCTGCATTAGCTGCTGGGTGTACTATTGTTTTAAAGCCTGCTAGCCAAACCCCATTTAGTGCACTAGCTCTTTGTAAGTTAGCGGAAGAGGCTGGTATTCCACCTGGTGTCTTTTCTTGTGTCACTGGATCGGCATCAGAAATCGGCGGTGAACTATCCTCAAATCCAATTGTCAGAAAACTGAGCTTTACGGGCTCTACTGAAATTGGTAAGTTATTACTTGCTCAGTGCGCTACCACTGTTAAAAAAACCTCTATGGAGTTAGGCGGTAATGCTCCTTTCATCGTATTCGATGATGCTGATATTGATGAGGCTGTTAAAGGTGCAATCATTTCTAAATATCGAAATGCTGGCCAAACCTGCGTATGCGCCAACAGAATTTTGGTACAAGACTCTGTCTATGACACGTTTGTAGAAAAGTTCGCTAAAGCAGTGAGTGCTTTGAAAGTTGGTCATGGACATGTCGAAGGAACTGCTATTGGCCCATTGATTGACGATAAAGCCCTTGCAAAAGTAGAGGAGCATGTCAATGACGCTCTCAAGAAGGGTGCAAAAGTAGTGATTGGTGGTAAACGCCATTCTTTAGGTGGATCTTTCTTTGAGCCAACCGTTGTGTCTGGAGCAACAAGAGATATGCTGGCATTTAAAGAAGAAACATTTGGCCCATTAGCACCAGTCTTCAAATTCTCGACTGAGGCTGAAGCAATTTCGATGGCTAACGATACTGAATTTGGGTTGGCAGCTTATTTCTATGCACAAAACATTGGTCGTATTTGGCGGGTTGCTGAAGCATTGGAATATGGCATGGTCGGAATCAATGAGGGTTTGATTTCTACTGAGGTCGCTCCTTTTGGTGGAGTCAAAGAGAGTGGACTAGGTCGCGAAGGATCACAGCACGGCATCGAAGATTATCTAGAGATCAAGTACCTCTGTATGGGTGGGATTAAGGCAGACTAATATGCCCTTTTATGAAATCGATGGCATTAAGCCGGTCGTTCATCCATCAGCGTATGTTCATCCTGAGGCTGTAGTGATTGGTGATGTACTCATCGGCCCTAATTGTTACATTGCTCCTTTTGCTGCATTAAGAGGAGACTTTGGTCGTATTGTTTTAGAGTCCGGCGTCAATATTCAAGATTCTTGCGTACTTCATGGATTTCCGGAGACCGATACCTTAAT
>Ga0007796_10000632_pt1 | contig 11865 bp, 8 predicted proteins | sample CryBogmetaGMA0M_FD_60373 | JGI IMG/M metagenome (GOLD analysis project Ga0007796, IMG submission 60373) | Freshwater microbial communities from Crystal Bog, Wisconsin, USA - MA0M | ecosystem: Environmental > Aquatic > Freshwater > Lake | place: Crystal Bog, Wisconsin, USA | collected 2009-07-06 | reverse complement strand
GCAGCAATCACGGTGATACGAACTTCATCGCCCAAGGCATCATCAATCGTTGTTCCGAAGATGATGCGAGCATCAGGATGCGCAGCTGATTGAACAAGTTCGCACGCCTCGTTGATTTCAAAGAGTCCAAGATCAGAGCCGCCAGCTACAGAGAGAAGGACTCCCATAGCTCCATCGATAGATGCCTCGAGTAGCGGACTTGCAATTGCGAGTTCAGCTGCACGAGTTGCGCGGTTTTCACCACGTGCTGAACCGATGCCCATGAGTGCTGATCCTGCATCTGTCATAACAGTCTTTACATCTGCAAAGTCAAGGTTGATGAGACCAGGCTGAGTAATGATTTCGGTAATTCCCTGTACGCCAGAGAGGAGAACTTGATCTGCGCTCTTAAATGCATCGACTGCAGTAATGGAGCGATCAGAGATGGCAAGGAGTCGATCATTTGGAATAACAATAAGAGTGTCTACTTGTTCGCGAAGAAGTTCGATTCCTTCATCTGCTTGACGAGAACGAATCTTTCCTTCAAATGAGAATGGTTTGGTAACAACACCAATTGTGAGAGCGCCTAAATCGCGAGCGATCTTTGCAACGATGGGTGCACCACCAGTACCTGTGCCGCCACCTTCTCCTGCAGTAACAAAGACCATATCTGCACCACGAAGAATCTCTTCAATCTCTTCTGTGTGATCGATTGCTGCTTGTCGACCTTTCTCAGGTGCAGCACCTGCACCGAGACCTTTTGTAGATGCGCGACCAATATCAAGTTTCACATCTGCATCACTCATTAATAAATGTTGTGCATCTGTATTGATTGCAATGAACTCGACGCCTTTTAATCCGACATCGATCATGCGATTGATTGCGTTTACTCCGCCGCCGCCGATACCGACAACCTTGATGACAGCTAAGTAATTCTGTGGTGCAGCCACGTGACTCCCTCTTAAGAACTGTAAACCTCTACTTGAGAATTACATTTCTACTCTCTTTGATGACGGCAAGGTATGTCGTAACGAGGGAGTAATCAAAGACCGCCACGAACTATTTTTTACAGAATATTTTCTACTTCACGATTGGTGCATGTGGTGCAGTGATATCAATCTTCTTAATATTTTTATTTTCAGGTAGCGCTAAAAGTGAGTTGATTACCTCGATTTTTAAGGTGGTCTTCTCATTTTTGCCCCATGCGATTTGTAGATCTCGTCCCTCAACCATGAGATGAAGTGTGAAGTTAGATGTATCTCGGGCAGAGAGAGAAGTCACGTCAGCTTTAAACGATGGTGGAAGAGTTTGAAAGAGATTGATGGCAGCTAATCCAATCGTCGGATTGGCAGCGCTGACAGTAGGTAGAGAACCGCCTGCAAATCCTGGAAGTACAAAGACGGTGCCCGTTGAGTCAATTGTCGAGCCATTGAAATATGCCGTGGGTGTGCGTGCAGTGACCGAGATATCGACATGGCCATTGATCCAATTACGTGAGATATCTACTGACTTCACCCATGTGATTGTTGAGATTCGAGTAGCGATGGAGCGAGGTTCGACACGTGCCAACTTCTCTCCCGGTAGAACGTTGGCCATCGTAAGGATGGCGCTCTTACTATCCGAAGTTGGCGCCCCAGTTACTGCGATAGTTGAGACAGAGAAGATTGATGACCAGGCAAAGAGATAGACCAGGCCAGCAAAGATCGCAGCGATGCCGGCAATAATGAGCGAAGAGCGATTTACCTTACGCAAAACGACGTCGCAGACCTTCGGCGATAATCGGAGCGAGGGAATTTACATCCCCCGCACCTAGCGTAAAGATGACATCTCCAGGCTTAGCCATCTCAATAATGCGATCTGATGCTGCGGCAAAATTAGGAATGTAGTGGCCCTTTGTCATCTTCTCCGCAATAAGCGCAGATGTCACGCCGTGAATTGGCTTTTCGCTCGCTGCATAGATTTCGAGCAGAGTGACATCATCTGCAAGATCGAGCGCCACAGCAAACTCATCGAGAAATGCTTGCGTGCGAGAGTAGCGATGCGGCTGGAAGATGACGAGCACACGACCATCGCCTGCATAGCGACGACCTGCGTTGAGAGTTACCGTGATCTCTGTTGGGTGATGACCATAATCATCGATGACACGAATGCCATGTTCTGTCGCCTTCAATTCAAAGCGGCGGCCTGCGCCCTGGAAGTTATGGAGACCTTCAAGTAATTGATGCGCTGGTAGATCAAGTGATAGCCCCATCGCAAGACAGGCTGCAGCATTGAGTACGTTGTGATGACCTGGGACTTGTAGCTCGAGCGTGCCAACTGCTCGCCCTTTCCACAGTACTCGCGCTGTTGAACTCATTGGGTTGAGAGTTATCTGGTCAATCAGCAGATCGCTACCTTCGCTCTCGCCATATGAAACTGCAGTGCACGGAAGCGACGAGTTACCGAGGCGAGCAGCACCTGTGTCATCAGCGCAGTAGATCAAGAGCCCTGATGGAGAGATGGTCTGAGCAAATCGATCGAAAATTTCGGTGACAGCCTCTGGGGTGTGGAAGAAGTCAACATGGTCATGTTCGATATTGGTGACGATCGCTGCCAGCGGCTTATATTCGACGAAGGATCCATCGGATTCATCTGCCTCAGCAACAAAGATATCTCCAGTGCCACGATGGGCATTTGATCCCGAAGCTGTGAGAGTTCCGCCGATTGCAAAGGAAGGGTCGACACCACATGCCTGAAGGGCGACTGTCATCATGGAGGAAGTCGTTGTCTTCCCATGTGTTCCAGCAACTGCAATGCTGCGAGATCCGCGCATCAGAAGAGCAAGCGCTTGAGCGCGAGTCAAAATTGGAATAGAGCGTTCAACTGCATATGCCATCTCAGGATTTGTTGCTGCAATTGCAGTGGAGTAGATAACGACATCTGCACCAGCAACGTGCGCAGCTTCATGAGATGAATAGACCGTTGCACCAAGCGCCTTAAGCGCTGCCAATACAGAAGAATCTTTTGCATCAGAACCTGATACTGCAATGCCATCAGAGAGAGCAATACGGGCAAGACCGCTCATACCTGAGCCGCCAATACCGATGAAATGAATCTTCTTACCGTGAAGCGAATCCATCTACTTATCTCCCTGAACAGCGCGCTCAACTAGCGCCACAATCTTAGAAGCAGCTTCTATATCTACGGGTGAACCGGCCAGTGGCATAGCTGAACTCTTAGCAAGAAGTTGGTCGACATGGCTGATCAGCCACTCGGAGGTGAATTCGCTCTGCGGAAGAATTTCTGCGCGACCCTGTGCAACGAGTTCGCGTCCATTGAGCTCTTGCTCGCCATTACCAATAGGAAGTGGAATAAAGAGCGCAAAACGTCCGAGAGTATTTACCTCAGCACATGTAACGGCACCGCTTCGTGAAATCACAATATCGGCTGCGAGATAGGCCGTTGCCATATCAGTGATGTAATTTTCGGCTCGATACCCACCCTTTGATTCAGGGAGTGAATTGCGCGCACCCACTGCGTGCAGAATCTGGATTCCCGATGACTGCAGAGATTGTTGTGATTTCTCAATGACTGCGTTGATTGCTACCGATCCTTGCGATCCTCCGAAGATAAAGATCAGAGGTTGAGTAGGTGAGAAACCCAGTGCGCTCTTGGCTTCTCGTCGCGCCTGTGACCAATCAGCAGTTGCTGCGCGATAAGCGCTTACAACATCTTCTCGTAGAGGAAGTCCGGCTAGAAGTGCGCGCGAAAGTGGACCTTTATCAACTGGATGCGTGATTGCTGTGTAACGAGTGAGGTATGCACCTAAACGATTAGCCATACCCGGATCGGCATTCGCTTCATGAACAATAATCGGAGTACGTCTTAACGCTGCCGCACAGTAGGCGGGCCCTGATACATATCCCCCAAAACCAATCAAAGCGTCAGCGTTACGAAGAATTGCACCGGATTGAAGAATGGAACGCACAAGCGCAAAGGGAGCAAGAAGTAGAGAGGGTGAGAGCGAACGCGCAATCTTTACTTTCGTAATGAGAGAGAGCTGAAAACCTGCATCAGGTACAAGGCGAGTTTCAAGTCCAGAGCGAGTTCCGAGAAATGTGATCTCAAGATTGGGATAGGTGCGGCGTAGCTCTCGCGCGACTGCGAGGGCTGGTTCGATATGGCCAGCCGTGCCGCCTCCTGCAAGAACTACTCTCTTCACTTCGCCCGTTTCTTTACAATTTCTCTTCGCACCTCTGGGTCACGTAGAGCTGCTCCTGCAACGAAGCCCAGCGCACAAATTGTGGCAACCAATGCAGAGCCACCATACGAGACTAAGGGAAGAGTGACTCCAACTACCGGAAGTACGCTCGTTGCAGAGCCAATGTTAAGAAATGCTTGGATGGTAATCCAGCAACCGATACCTGCGCAGACGAAGCGGACCATCGGCTCTTGCGCGCGCAAGGCGATTCTGAAGATTGAATAGATCAGAACAGATATCAGAATGAGAACGCTGAGAGTTCCAATCAAGCCAAGCTCTTCACCAATAACGGAGAAGATAAAGTCAGTATGGGCCTCTGCAAGATTGCCCCACTTCTGACGGCTTCCACCCAGCCCAACTCCAAAGAGCCCACCACTGGCAAGTCCGAGCAAGCTATGTGCTGGTTGCCATCCCGCATATTTGTAATCTGCAGGAGCAAAGGGATTGAGAAAAACAAGGAAGCGATCTGCGCGATATCCGGAAGTAACGATAAATGCTGCAAGTACTACCGCACCAACAGCCGTAATGCCACCTAGGAGTCGTAGACGAATTCCTGAGACAAAGAGAAGCCCTGCAAGGATTGATGCGAGCACAGATGCAGTTCCGAGATCGTGACCGTACATCACAAGGGCCATAATGAGGAGAAATCCTGGGCCGATGAGAGTAAAGACATTGATATTAAATCTGCCAGCCTTCTCTTTGCGCGCAAGTAAATATCCTGCCCATAGAATCATAAAGAACTTTGCAAATTCGCTCGGTTGAACATCAATAACTTTGAGATCAATCCAGTTTGTATTTCCATTAACAGTCTTACCTACTCCGGGAATGGCAAGGACTGCTAGTAGGCAAATTGAAATGACGAGCCCCATGCGACCTGCCAGCTCCCAACGTCCTAATGAGAGTTTGGAGAGATATCCAGCAAGTGGAATGGAAATTGCGACAAACATCAATTGGCGAAGGACGATGGAGATAGCGCTTCCCTTTGTATCGATAGAGTGAATGGACGATGCAGAGAAGACCATGATCAAACCGAGAAATGTCAGCGCTCCGGCGCTCACCAGCAACATGTAAAGATGGTTTACCGGCTTTGCGAGAAAGTTTGTCTGAGTCTTATTTGCCATCACGAACTACCTTTTCTACTGCTTGGGAGAATCTATTGCCGCGATCACTGTAGGAATCAAATTGATCCATCGAGGCACAGGCAGGAGCTAAGAGAACGGTATCCCCCGTCTTCGCACGTGTTTGAGCAGCTCGCACAACTGCTTCCATCAAAGAATTGTTCAGGGCGCCTTTTACATACTCACTTGGAGCATCGATCAAGATAATTTCAATGTGAGGTGCGCGTTGACGTATCTCTTGCGCAATAAGTTCGCGATCTGCTCCGATTAGTAGCGCAACCTTTACTCGTGATTTAACGCGCTCGACGAGATCTCCCATGGTCGCGCCCTTTGCCAGACCGCCAGCAACCCAGATGACTGAAAGTGCAGACATAATAGATGCTGCTGCAGCATGAGGATTGGTCGCCTTAGAATCATTTATCCAGGTGATGCCCTCTGCTTCAAGAACTTTCTCGATGCGATGTTTACCTGGCGTAAATCCAGCGATTGCTGCGCGAATGGCTTCGTGTGAAATACCTGCGCTGCGAGCCAACCCTGCCGCTGCTAGCGCATTAGAAACATTGTGAGGAACGGTGGGTTGAACCTCTATAAGTTCAGAGATCATCGCCGCTTCTTGCGGATCTGCGACAAAGGCGCGATCGACCAGAAGCTCTTCTACAACTCCCATTTCTCCAGGCGCTGGTGTATCGAGTGAGAAGAAGACTTTCCTGCCTTGCCAATGTGAAGTGCGGGTAACGATTTCTCCATCATCTGCATTAAGAATCGCAGTCGATGATTTATCCAATATAGATACTTTTGCTTTTGCATAAGAATCGAATGAGCCATGCCAATCGACATGGTCCTCAGCGATATTGAGAATCGCAACTGCAATGAAGCTGGGATCTTCCATCCAATGAAGTTGGAAAGAGGAGAGTTCAAGAACGAGGTAATCGTATTTTTCTTGAGATTCAACTGATTCAATGACGGTAGTTCCGACATTTCCACATGCGATGGCGTTGAGCCCGCCAGAGCGCAAAATCTGGGCAGTGAGTTCCACTGTGCTGGTCTTTCCATTGGTACCCGTGAGCGCTATCCACTTTTGTGATGGATCTTTAATACTCCATGCAAAATCAATCTCGTTGAGCAGAGCGAGCCCAGCAGCCCGTGCGCGAGTGATCAGAGGATGGTCTTCGCGCCATCCGGGCGATACAAGAAGAAATTCATATCCACTGAAATCGACCCCGCCAGGTGCACATACTTCAAACCCTTCAACAGTCGTTACATTTTCATCGACGATTGAGACAAGCGCGCCTTTACGGATTAGGGCCTGCGCACATGCAAGCCCTGTAATACCTGCGCCCGCAACTAAAACTCGTTTATCGCGAAGCTCTGAATACAGTTTCTGTGCCATTGAAATATCAACCAGCGACCCATTGGGTGTAGAAGAGGCCAAGTCCCAGCGCTACACAGAGACCGGCAATAATCCAGAAGCGAAGAACGATTGTTACTTCTCCCCAACCCAGTAGTTCAAAGTGATGTTGCAACGGGGCCATCTTGAAGAGTCGCTTACCGCCTGTGGCTTTGAAGTAGAGAACTTGGAGAGCTACCGAAAGAGTAATGATGACGAAGAGGCCACCGAGTGGAATAAGGAGAAGTTCAACGCGCAACGAGGTAGCAAGTCCAGCGAGTGCTCCACCGAGCGCGAGAGAGCCGGTATCTCCCATAAATATCTTTGCTGGGGAAGAGTTCCACCACAAGAAGCCAGTACATGAACCTGCAAATGCAGCCGCAAGAACTGCGAGATCGAGTGGATCTCGGACGTTGTAACAATTTCCGATAGCTGCAACTTCACAACTCTGTCCAAACTCCCAAACTCCAATTAATACAAATGCAAGGAATGTCATTACTGATGCACCTGTTGCAAGTCCATCTAAGCCATCGGTGAGATTCACACCGTTACTTGTTGCAGTAACCATGAGCGCTACCCAGATGATGACAAGAGCAACTGCGAGAGAAATACTGGTATCTCGAACTGTCGAAAGATTATGTGAGATCGGGGTCAGCCCATTGTGATCTGGGAAATGAATGCCGAGGTAACCAAAGAGTGCGGCGAAGAAGACTTGGCCAATAATCTTCTGCTTGCCACTAATGCCGCGCGAATTCTGTCGTGAGACTTTCATGTAGTCATCGATAAACCCAACCAGGCCGAGTGCAAGAACGAGACCGAGAATTAGAACTGCTGAGACTGTAATAGAGCTTTGAGTTATCAAGTGCGCAAGCAGATAGGCAAAGAGCGAGCCGAAGATAATGATGATTCCACCCATTGTGGGTGTACCGCGCTTAGTCTGGTGGGTTGATGGACCATCATCACGGATGATCTGTCCATATCCACGACGTGCCAAAGCGCGAATCAGGGCCGGAGTACCGAAGAGTGAGAAGAAAAGTGCAAGAGCTCCTGCAATCAAGATCAACTTCATTCGCCATCTCCTTCCTGTAATCCACTAAGCCACTGTGAAGAAATTGCATCTGCCAAAAGTTCCAACTTCTCAGAACGAGATGCCTTCACCAAGGCCACATCGCCCTTATTGAGATTCTTCGCAACATCCACTGCTGCTGCAATATCTGTGCAGTGATGCACAGTCGTACCGCTCGAAGCTGGAATTGCCTCTGCATATTCGGGGGCTCCTACGCAGACGAGATGGTCGATTCCAATATCTGAGGCAAGGGTGCCAATAGCAGCGTGATCTGCACTTGATGACTCGCCGAGTTCATGCATCTTTCCTACGAAAGCCCATGACTCTCCCCCGCGCTCTTGAGCGAAGAAGACCAGAGTTTGAAGAGCTGCTGCCATCGCTTCTGGGCTTGCGTTATAGGCATCGTTAATCAAAACAAGAGATGGAAGTTCGTTGATTTCCATACGCCATTTAGCGTGTGACTCCGCTGTAGAAAGTCCACTTGCAATCTGGTCGAGTGAAAATCCCAGAACGGTAGCTACTGATGCAACGGCTAGTGCATTCGATACTTGATGTAAGCCAACGATGCGAAGTGCCACTGCGCTTCGACCTTCGGGAGTTATCAGATCAAAGTGAGCTCGGCCTTCACGAACTTCAATATCTGTTGCACGGATATCGCATTCGCTGGATTCTCCAAAAGTTAATGTCTTCCCCTTATGCAGCGCTGCCATCGCCGGAGTGAAATCGTCATAGGTGCCGAGGATGGCAGTACCTTCAGCGCTCAGAGATTGGATAAGTTCAGATTTTGTCTCTGCAATAGCTTCAATCGAACCGAACTCACCGAGATGCGCTGATCCCACCTTCAAGACAACGCCGATATTTGGCTGAGCAATTGTGCATAGATGGGCGATATCGCCGCGATGGCGCGCACCCATCTCGACGATGCAGTATTTAGTCTCCTCAGTACATTGCAGAAGTGAGATTGGTGCGCCAATCTCATTATTGAAGTTTCCATGTGGAGCAACAGTGGGCGCTGCAGCAGAGAGAACGGAAGCGAGCAACTCTTTCGTCGTTGTCTTGCCTTGTGAACCAGTAATTCCAATGACGGTGAGGTTGAGAAGATTGCTCCGCACATGCTGCGCGAGTTTGCCTAGGGCAATTACTACGTCATCAACAAGAATATGTGTCTGACTTACCGACCGTGAGGTGAGTGCAAGTACTGCACCCCTAGAGAATGCATCCGCTACATAATCATGGCCATCGACTCGTTCGCCTTGAATAGCAAGGAAGAGTGAACCTTTGATTGCCTGCTGTGAATCAATCACTGGTGCTTCAGAGATAGTGAGATCTGCGCCATGCAGCGTTCCATTTACAACGGCTGCAATCTCAGATGCCTTCATTGCAATCATGGTGTGCCCTCGATTGCCTTCGCCAATTGAATGCGATCATCAAATGGCGTCACCACACCATGTATCTCTTGGCCGTTCTCGTGTCCTTTACCTAAAATCAAAACCGTATCGCCGCTTGTAGCGAGGCTCGTTGCATAGCCAATCGCAGCCGCTCTCTCTTCAACCACACGTGATGGTTCTGCAATAGCGAGCTTGCCCACCATCTCAGTAAGAATCGCTGACGGTGATTCGGAGCGAGGATTGTCGCTGGTAAAGATTGCTACATCGCTTCCTGCGACGAGCGCAGCACCCATCAGTGGTCGCTTGGAGTTATCGCGATCTCCGCCACAGCCAAGGACGGCGATTATCTTTCCTGAAGTAAATTCACGTGCTGCTGTTAAAACGTTGGCAACTGCATCTGGGCTATGCGCATAGTCAACGATTGCTTTATAACTCTGACCTAGTGAGACAGCCTCAAGTCGGCCTGGGGCGCCAAGAAGTTGTGGGACCACCGTTGCAAGTTCGACGGGATCGATTCCACATTCATAGGCGATGGCGATCGCAAGTAAGAGGTTATCTAAATTGAAGCGGCCTTGGAGTTGAGTGCGGGATTCAATCAAGATTCCGCCCGAACCGCGGAGGCTGAACTCTGCTCCAGTAGATGTTTCAACAACTTCAGAGAAGTGCCAGGTTGCGCTCTTCTGAGTGCGAGATACAGACACGACAGGAACGGTCGCCATTTCTGCAAGCCTTTTTCCATACTCTGAATCGATATTGATAAAGGCTTGATCGCAATATTCGGCAGTGAAGAGAGTTGCCTTACTTGCGAAGTAGCTCTCCATATCATGGTGGAAATCGAGATGATCTTGCGAAAGATTGGTAAAGGCGGCGATTGAGAAGTGTGAGCCCTTTACGCGCTGAAGTGAGAGAGCATGGCTGGAAACTTCCATCACAAGGTGGCGCATATGTCTTTCGCGCATTGTCGCTGCAAGCGCCTGTAGCTCCGCTGCCTCGGGGGTTGTACGAGAGCTAGGAATCGCGTCACGTCCAATGCGAGTTTCTACAGTTCCGATCAACCCAGTATCGCGACCTACCGCTTCGAAGATTTGGTAGAGAAGAGTTGAAACTGTTGTCTTTCCATTTGTACCTGTGATTGCAATGCTCTGCATATCGCGGGTTGGATAGCGGTAGAGAGATGAGGCGATCAATGCTCCTGCAGTACGGACATCTTTGACGATGAGAGTTGGTAAACCAGTAACGAGCGTTGCTCCCGCCGCATCTGTCACAACGGCGACAGCCCCACGATCTCGCGCAGCCTGAGCAAATGTTGCGCCATGCACATGGGCACCAGGAATTGCCACAAAGATATCTCCCGGCTCCACATCAGAATCGCGGTGAGTAATACCTGAAAATGTAAGCGAGTTCTCCGCACCAAGAGTTGCCCCCACTAACTGCGCTGCATCAGTGAGCGAAGCTTCGAAAGTCTCGACCGGGCGAATCATTGTTTCTTGAGGCTAACCTGAGTTGCGCGTGGATGTGTGAGTTCAGCTTGTGTCAGTGCGACAGGGAGAACTGTGGTTCCGGTTGGTGGAACATGTTCTGATTGCAGAACAAAAGTCATAACTTTCTTAAAGACTGGACCGCAGAGCGATCCGCCATAGTGGCCATTATGTGGAGCTTGTAGCGTCACGCTAATAACATATCGTGGTGCATCTGCTGGTGCGAAGCCGATAAATGAAGCTGTATAACCGGTATATCCACCTGTCTTTGCTTCATAGCGCATCGCAGTTCCGGTCTTGCCCGCAACGCGATAGCCAGGAATAGCCGCACTTGGCGCAGTTCCCTGCGCAGATACAACGCTCTCCATCATGATGCGAAGTTTTGCCGCTGTCTCTTCACTTATGACACGAGTACTTGTGCGGGTTGATGTTGGTGTGAAGTGGCCAGATTCGTCGCTCGTTCCCGCAATAACTGTAGGTGAGACTCGAACTCCATTATTTGCAATCGTTGCAAAGACACTTGTCGCCTGCATTGCAGTTACTGAGTAGCCCTGTCCAAAGGCAACTGTTGGTGCTGTAGTTCCAGACCAATCAGAGACTGCTCGCAAGATTCCTGCGGATTCACCAGGAAGCCCTGATCCCGTCTTTGTACCGATACCAAATTTTGTGAGGTAGTTATAGAGAGTGTCATGGCTGAGAGTTTCGCCGACCTGGATGGTGCCGGTATTACTTGATACAGCGAGAATTCCAGATGTAGTCAAATGCTGCGTTGCATGGTGCTCGTGATCATGGAATGTTGATCCGGCACGTTTCAACATATACGGCACGGTAAATACTGTTGTTGGAGTAATTGTCTTCTCTTCTAGAGCTGCAGCCATCGTCATAACTTTGCCGGTAGAACCGGGTTCGTAGACATCTTGCACGGATGGATTGCGCATCAGATCGAGAGATACGTTCTTCGTATTATTGGGATCAAATGTAGGGGCTGTCGCATGCGCCACGATTGCGCCTGTTTTTGGATCCATCACAATGACAGTTCCACTCGATGCCCCAGAGCTCTTGACTGCATCTGCTATCGCTTGAGCTGCTACCCACTGCACATCACGGTTAATAGTGAGGCGAACATTGGTGCCGGCCTTTGCAGAAATAATGTCGCGTTGTGAACCAGGAATCTCGGCGCCATATCCACGCGCGTAAGAGTATTTACCC
>Ga0007796_10000631_pt1 | contig 11865 bp, 8 predicted proteins | sample CryBogmetaGMA0M_FD_60373 | JGI IMG/M metagenome (GOLD analysis project Ga0007796, IMG submission 60373) | Freshwater microbial communities from Crystal Bog, Wisconsin, USA - MA0M | ecosystem: Environmental > Aquatic > Freshwater > Lake | place: Crystal Bog, Wisconsin, USA | collected 2009-07-06 | reverse complement strand
ACGCTCCGTAAATAATCATGGACTTCATCGTAGTTTCTCCCGAGCCAAATGAGTGATGCCGCGAAACATGGCTCGAATGCTTCGCTGGCATGGAATGAGGCCAAGACCAGGATTGCGTGACTTATTCAATTGATGGCGGTTGTGAATTGGTTATTCCCATCCGAGCGGGGTATCAATTTGGCGTCTTCAACGGATTGTGTGATCCGCTGTCTTTATGACGCTTCAGAATCTCTGCGATTTCACCTCGGGCGTGTTGGACCTGTTCCCTGTCGAATGGAAGATTCAACAGTGTATAAACATGTTCGTAGATTCCTTCCAACTCGGTACTCCATCTTACACTCGCGAGCGCCGAGGGAGTCATTCCACGATTATTCGTTTGATTGATATCTGCGCCAGCGTTCAACAGGAGTTCGACGACCCTTGGCTGACAGAAAAAACACGCCAGATGTAGAGCAGTCCCTCCTGAATGATTCTTCATTTCAAGATCGGCTCCTGCGTCAATCAAGAGTTTCGCCACTTCGGGCTGCCCATAAATCGCTGCCAGGATAAGCGGAGTGCTGCCTCCGAGATCCTCTTTTTTATTCAAAGGTGTGCTTGCGGCAATGTGCTGAACGATCGCCGCCGTATTGCCAGTCATTGCCGCTCGCCAGATACCGAGATTTGGCTTGCGATCAGGCGCGGCGCGGTCACCAGTAGAGAGCAGTTTCAAGATGACAGGCCGCTCCGCTCGAATCCGTTCCAGGTCAATTTTCGTCTTCAATACCCTCTCAACGCTGTGATAGTACTGTTCCAGCCCTTTGCTCCAGGTTATGCCAACAAGGTCGCTGGCGTTGAACCCTGAACCATTGCGGATTTCGGGGTCAGCACCGGCAGCAAGCAGGTAGCGCACGATGTCTGTATTTCCTAGAAATGACGCCATGTGGAGCGCGGTATTTCCTTGGTGATCCGTGAGTGATGTGTTGGCTCCCTCAGCCAACAAGAGTTCGACTGCCGCTCTCTGGTTGAATAGTGTGGCAATATGCAGCGGTGCTAGCCCACATTCCAACTTCGCATTGATGGATTGATGGTCAGCCAGTTCCTCCCGAATTGCGACTAACTCTCCATCAGCAGCAGCAGCCCAGATGTTTTGCTCTGTCCGAGAAACTTTGCAAGTCAACCGGCCAAGCAACGGATAAGCCTGCGCCGCTTGATGCGTTATGTTAAGGAGAACAAATCCAAGCAATACCGCCGCGGCCAATGTTGAAACGCCAGAGACCCACTTCCAGATTGTCAAAGATGATCGCGAAGCGGATTGATAGGCATCCGCAGCAGGCCTCGTGACCGTCTGCGCCTCTTGACGCAGAAGAGTATCGATGTCCGCCTGAAGCAGGAACTCGTCCTGCAACTCTTCGTCTTGTTGAAGACGGAATTCAAGCTCCTGAACTTCAACGTTTGAGGCGATTCCGAGAAAGTAGCGCTGGATCAATTCGGTCGACTTCATGCTCAGTTCCCCTCCGCCGCAATTCTGAGGCGAACACACTCTGCGAGTTGCTCGCGAAGTCGCCCCAACAACTTGTACAGCGAATTCACCGACTTGTTTCGCCGGCCCGCCAGGTCAACAACCGTATATGTCGAGCAATGCGGGGCCAGAAGCAACTCGCGATGTTCCTCCGAAAACTGATTCAAACACTCATGCAGCGCCTTTCCCCGTGCCGCTGCCCCATACGCCGCCTGGCTCTCTCTTCGATCCGTCAGCGTTTCGAGCAAACCATCGCTGAGCAGAGGGAGTCGCGCTCGAAGTTTTTCAACCTGCCGCAGACATTTGAATCGCAGAATCACTTGCGCCCACGGCACGAATCCACCCAACTCCTTTAATTGACCGCGTTTCTCCCACATCGTGACGCTTGCTTCTTGCAGTGCCTCGTCGACTAGATCCCAGTCGGGTACAAGACTGCGTGCATACGCACGTAGCGCCGGCTCATGCCTGACCAGCAATGCCAGGAAGGCAGGCTCCGTCAGCTCAAATTCTGTTTTTTCTTCGTCCATACACATTTATCCGGGCTTGCTCCCAAACCTGCCACGAATTCTGGCGTTTTTTTTCACCATTGCTGGATTCGTTCAGAACTCGACTCGGCTCCCATTTTTCATCGCGTACTCGCCACCCTGTGTAAAGCAGGTTGGTTCGCTCAGGAATCCAAGCAAAACCAATCGCGGTAGGCGAAGCCTTTTCGGGCTTACCACCCACAGACCTACAGATCCGTGCTGGGGGAATAGCCTCTGAGCTTGGCGCGTAGTTGCTGCACCGCGGACTCTCGCTTCACGCTGCCGCTATTGGTCCGTCGCTTCCGCCTACAATAGACTGGCAGCACCAGGGCTTATCCGGGTAATTTGTGAGCGTTCGGGTTCTTTGCACAACGCCGGCATTGTAGGTCGGAGCCCTGCAAAACCCACCGTTCGCGAAAGGCCGGCTGTGCGCCGGAAGTATCTCATGGTTCAGATCAAGCTGCCCGATGGTTCCGTCAAAGAGTTCGCGCAGGGAGTGACCCCCCGGCAAATCGCCGAAGGGATCGGCAAGCGGCTGGCCGATGCCGCCGTGGCCGCCGTGGCGAACGGCCAGATCGTTGACCTCGATCGCCCGCTCGAAGATGGCTCAACCACGCCTATCGAGTTGAAGCTACTCACGACCAAAGATCGGGAATCGCTCGACGTCTTGCGCCACTCCAGCGCCCACATCATGGCCAGGGCCGTGATGCGTCTCTTCCCCGGCACCCAGCTTGCCTTCGGACCCACCACCGGCACCGGCTTCTATTACGATATGCGTGTTCCCGGCCGCTCGATCTCCGAGGAAGATTTCCCGGCAATCGAAGCCGAGATGGCGAAAATCGTCGCGGCTGCCGAGCCGTTCGAGCGGTTCTCACTGCCAGTCTCCGAGGCTCGTCAGTTCTGCGCGGGGATCGACCAGACCCTCAAGGTCGAACATATCGACGAGGAACTCAGCCAGGACAAGTACGGTGGTATCCTGAGTTTCTATCGCCAGGGGGAATTCGTCGACCTGTGCCGCGGCCCACACATCCCCACGGCCGGCAAACTCGGCGTGGGGGCATTCAAGCTCCTCAGCATCGCCGGCTCTTACTGGAAGGGCCGCACCACCGGCCCGGTCCTCCAGCGCCTTTACGGCACCGCCTTCTTCGACCGCAAGGAACTAGACGCTTACCTCGCCCAGGTCGAGGAAGCCAAGAAACGGGACCACCGCCGGATCGGGAAAGACCTGGGCCTTTTCACCATCTCTCAACTGGTTGGATCGGGCCTGATCCTCTGGATGCCCAAGGGTGCAACCGTGCGCGGCGTGCTTGAGAACTTCCTCAAGGACGAATTGATCAAACGCGGCTATCAGCCGGTCTACACACCACATATCGGCAAGGTCGACCTTTACCGGACCTCAGGGCACTATCCGTACTACAAGGATTCCCAGTTCCCACCGCTGAAACTGCTCAATGACGAGGCCATTCAACTGGTACTCGCCCTGGAGAAGAAACTGGAAGACCCCACGGGGGCCAGTGACCTGACCGCCGAGGGTGAGTCTTCGCTCATGAAGGCATCCGGGATCGGCCTGACCTGGGCCGACTGGTCGGCGCTCTCGACTCGCCAGAAGATCGAGCTGGTGAACGAGAAAGCCACGGCTGAAGAGTATCTGCTCAAGCCAATGAACTGCCCGCACCACACCCAGATCTACGCCGCCCAGCCGCGCAGCTACCGCGACCTGCCGGTCCGCCTGGCCGAGTTTGGCACCGTGTACCGGTACGAGCAGTCGGGCGAACTTTCAGGCCTGACCCGGGTCCGCGGCTTCACCCAGGACGATGCCCACCTGTTCTGCACCCCCGACCAGGTGCGTGCTGAGTTCCGGGCCACCATGGAACTGACCCAGCACGTGCTCTCTAGCCTGGGCCTCAGCGACTATAAGGTCCGGCTGTCCCGCAGCGATCCGGAAGATCCCAAGTACCAGGGCGCGGCCGGCGAAATCTGGCGCAGGGCTGAAGACGATATCCGCTCGGTGCTGATCGAAATGAACCTCCCGTTCGAAGAGGCGGCGGGCGAAGCCGCGTTCTACGGGCCCAAGGCCGACTTCCTGGTGCGAGACTGCCTGGGCCGCCAGTGGCAGCTTGGCACGGTGCAGCTTGACTACGTGCTGCCCGAGCGGTTCGGGCTGGAATACATTGGTGCCGATAACCAGCCCCACCGCCCGGTCATGATCCACCGCGCCCCGTTCGGCTCGATGGAACGGTTCATGGGGATCCTCATCGAGCACTTCGCCGGCGCGTTCCCGCTCTGGCTGGCCCCCGAACAGGTCCGCGTGCTGCCAATCTCTGAGAAGGCCGAAGCGTACGCTCAGACCGTGCTCGCCGAACTTCAGAGAGCCGGCCTGCGGGCCACCGTGGACCTGCGGTCCGAAAAAATCGGCGCCAAGATTCGCGACGCCCAGCTCGAAAAGCTGCCAGCCATGCTTGTGGTTGGCCAGAAAGAGGCCGAGACCGGCCAGGTGAGCTATCGCGATCGGCTTGAAGGCGACAAGGGGGCCATGCCTCTGGGCACCGCCATCGAACGACTGGTGGAAGAAAGCAACAGCCGAACGATTCGCCAGGCCGCCATCGTAACTTCCGCCGCGGAAGAACCTTCCGCCAGCGAGGAACAACACGCCTATTGATGGGCAACGCGGAATCTGGAAAGCATGGCCTCTTCCGCCAGGAAGTCCATGCTTTCCAGACGATCCCCTGCAGGCTCGATCGGCCGGACCATAAATCAGGGGTTAGCTTCAACCTTCGTGAGTCCATGGGTTCGAAAGTAAGACTCATTCAGCGATTTGATCGTTTCGAATTCCGAGCGGATCTTACTACTGTAGTGCTCGAGACTTTCTGGTCCCTCGAGCAACCTCTCATCACCGGAGATCACGAATTCCTCAAGTAGACGAAGGATCTTGAGCTGGAACGACGCCGTAGTCGTGTAATGCCTGGCGATTTCAGCAAGTTCGGGGTTCTCGGCCGGCAATGTGGCCAGGGCTTTTGCAAGATCTTCCGACTTCAACTGAATCTCATGAATGTTCTGGAGTTTCGCGGCCTGATCCAGATCGGAATTATCGAGCTTGAGAAGCAGTTCGTTAATCTGATCAGTAATCCGATCAAATTCAGGAAAGATCGGGGTAACCGCCTTGCTGAAAGCGTTCCATTGCTGTGCTGGGCCGTCATCCGTTGGCTGGAGAAATGGGCTGATTCTTGGATCCGCCATCAGTGCATTTCGTGCATGGTTACGGGAGTAAACACCAAGAGCCGCAAGAACGGCAAGGACGAAAGCCGCAACGGCGGAAATGCGAACGAATCGGGATATGCGATTGATCTGACCGGGGGACCGGGAGACCGCTGTGAAGAGCAAGCCGCATACAAATCCAGTCACCAGCCCGCCTAGGTGGGCAGCCGTATCGATGGCCGGGTTCATCGCCCCGAGAATTGTGTTATAGGCCACGAACGAAAAAGCACTGGCACGCAGTGGTTTGAGCACGACCAAGGGCACCGAGCGATGCCGGATCGCCAGAAAACCTAGTAATCCGCCAAAGAGTCCGAAAATGGCTCCCGAAGCACCCGCCGAAACGGTGAGCGGATGGTACCAGAGACTGGCAATCGCGCCACCTGAACCTGAGAGCAGGTACAACAGCAAGAATCCATCGTGGCCGAAGAGCCGCTCGATGGTTCGCCCGGACCCGATGAGGCAAAACATGTTCATGGCCAGATGAAACAGGCCGATATGCACGAACATGCAGGTAAAAAGCCGCCAGTATTGGTGATCTATCACCACCGAGGGCCCGAAGTTACCACCCCAGCCGATCAGGTCGGTGATGAGAGGGTTCATGATCGAAACGCCGCTCAGGACCATCAGTCCAAAAACCAAGACACAGGCGACGGCCAGAATTCTGGTGATAATCGGGCTGGAAACGATCTGAAATTGTCGCTGAAACGCGAGAATCTCGGAATGAAGGTTCCGATGACGCCGACTCGACGCCAGAAGACGCGGCCAAACCGCGGCCGCTCGGTCTCGCTCGTCGCTACTGATGGAAGGCGTGACGTTTTCTCCGCGAGCCAGACACTTGCTCCCCTGGATATAGTCAACCAGGGCGACCGCAAGTTCATGCCCCCCGCCCAGGATGATCCGCTGCTGGTTCCCAAGGTCCACGACCGCCTTGCGTCCCTCAAGAACTTTGACGTTTTCGATACTCTCATAGTCGCCAGAGCCACCCCGAACGGTAGCAGGATCGGCTGAGTTGCCGGCTGCTTTTCCTGGCCAGTAAATCCGTCGGTTCGTGATCGCGCAGCCAAGTGCCTCTGAACCCGAATTACCCACTCCGATCACACCCAGCAGAACCTCTTCCTCTTCCAGGTCAAGATATCGCTGATAAGCCGCCGCAAGAACCTGTTCAGGAATATCAGGTGCCAGGTGAACGAACTGAGCTCCATGCTTGCGAAATCGCAACGCCAGGGTCAGTTGATCGAGACTTGCGGTTGCTGATCCGAGAGGTGGAGCCGATCTCGATTCGCCCGCTTCCACCACGGTTTGCCAGGTGGCGAGCGGGTCGGACACTTCAACTCCAGAACCCCCGAGTGCAACCCGTGGAACATTCGCCGATACAGGATCATTGCGACGGCTGATCAGATGGTTGAGAAAGTCGACAACCGATTGCCGCGCTTCGGGTTCGAGCAAAGTGCCCATCGGCAGATTGCGGTATCGCTCTCCGGCGAGGATCGCACCACCCTCGATCTGAAAATGGATCTGTTCCGGGTAAAGTTCAAGACACCTCCCACCATTCCTTGCATGCCGTTCGAACATGACCCGGTCAGGAGTGATCGTTAACTTCACCCCCCACCGCGCGACACGAAGCAACAGAAAAGCAACGATGGCCAACAGGGTCGGTACCCCCAGTCCAAACAAAATACCCACGACCAGGTTCTTACGCTCAATGACGGTAATCACGCCACCCAATACACTGAACAACGCCAGGAAGCCCAGGAACCTTGAACCAATCCTCTCGATACGACTCAATTGATTCGGCAGCCGGAGCGAAGTGATCTCCCCGGTTTGCGTGAATTCCTGGACCAGGTTACGGATATCCGGTTGGTCGAGAGGCATGGCCGCAAGCTCCAGACGTGGGAATCGCACGAGATAGTTGATGAGCTACAATCGAAAATGATGAAAAAAAACGTCACTCGATTGTTTCAGACAATTTCCGGCCCAAACCAGTATGGGTCCCGGGCAATCTGGAGTTGCTCGCGAGTTACCGGTTGAAATCGGCCACTCGGCTGACAAGCCCACACGATGAACGTACGGGCCGAGGAATCGCATCAATTCGAGATTGGATGCACCCGATTTTGACTGGATGCCTTTTATGGATATACAGTCGGGTTGCCCGACGAGGCAAGGCTCTAGCCTATTTCCCAAGGTGGTCACAAATAGGCAAGCGACGAGCGCCACGGGTCCTGAGATCAAAGAACTTGACTATGAATCCGCTCGAAATCAGCCGGGTAGGCCTGATCGTCCATCCCAAGACGCTCTGAAAATCGTATCTGAAGCATCGTGTCCAGGCACTTGACAAACTTTGGGGATTGGTTTAAATTTCCGTATTGGCTACGACTGGAGCGTCGGGTCTACGGCAGCGTAGGATGCTCCTGACCCGGATTTTGACGAATGTGGTTGTAATTACCGCATTCCGGCCGATCCGTCCCGTCAGCCTTAATTGATCCGTCCCCGGGGAGAGGACGCCATTCCACCGCTCGACCGCACGCAGACACAGGAACGTGGGCTTCGCGTCAACGAACAGATCCGGATCACACCGGTTCGACTTATCAATGCCGAAGGAGCCATGCTTGGGGTAGTACCCACAGGCAAGGCCATGGAACTTGCTCGTGAAGTTGGTCTGGACCTTGTGGAGGTCGCCCCTGGCGAACGTCCACCGGTCTGCAAGATCATGGACTACGGCAAGTTCAAGTACGACCAGAAGAAGAAGGTCGCCAAGCAGAAGACCCACCAGGTGCAGGTCAAGGAAATTCGGGTTCGTCCGAAGACCGGCGATGAAGACATCCGGGTGAAGGTCCGCAAGGCCCGTGAATTCCTGGAAGAAAAAGACAAGGTTCAGGTCAACGTCCTGTTCCGAGGTCGCGAACTGGCGCACATCGACGAAGGCCGCAGAGTCATGGAAGAAGTTCTTCAACTTCTGGATGACGTGGCCAAAGTTGAGAAGTCCCCTTCGATGGAAGGGAAACGCCTCACTGCCCTGGTCGCGCCTCGAACCTGATTGCTGCCCTGATTGAATCTCGATCGCTCGCCAAGCTTCGTCCGACCCAAAACTGGTCGGAACAAAGTACTTGGCGAGCCGACGAAACTTTGCTACACTACGCGACTTGCCTGAAGAGCGAGTTCATTGGCCTGGCCCTTCCTGGGTTGGTCCAAAGTACTTTACCCCAAGGCTTCTGTTAGATTTGTGGTAATCTCGGCGATTATCGCACTCGATAGAACGACGATACGAGCCCGCGCCTTCAGGCGCCGATGAGCCATGCCCAGCCAGAAAATGAAGACCCACAAGGGGGTCAAGAAGCGGTTCAAGGTTACCGCTACCGGAAAGATTTCTCACAAGCCCTGTGGCTCCTCGCACCTGAATAGCCACAAGAGCGGCAAGAAGATCCGGCGCCTTCGTCGCAAGTCTTACCTCAAGCTCCGCGGTGTTTCCAAGAATCTCCGCACGGTGCTGCTCGCCGGTACGGCCCGGCCGCCGATGATTGAGGAACAGGTGGTTATCGAAGAAACTTCCGAAACCACGACCTCCTGAACTACGACTCCCTGTCAACCTCAACGAATTTGCCCTCCCTCGGGCTTGCTTTCGATTGAAACTCGCTGGGTCTTTTTCTTCCATCAAACCCAGCATGGCGATCAAAGCCGCTCAGTCCGTGGGAGTCTTTTTTCCTTCATCAAGCTGTAGCGAGTGACGAGCAATGCGTGCTAAGAATGGCGCGGCCCGCAACCAGGCCAAGAAACGACTTTTCAAGGCCGTAAAGGGATTCGTGGGCGGTCGCCGTCGTCTCCTCCGTTCGGCCAAGGAAACCCTCCTTCGCGCCGGCATGTTCGCGTACCGCGACCGACGCCACAAGAAGCGTGAATTCCGCAGCCTTTGGATCACCCGGGTCTCCGCCGCCGCCGAAATGCGTGGCCTCCGCTACAGCCAGTTCATTAATGGCCTGAAGCGGGCAAATATCGCCCTGGATCGTAAGAGCCTGTCCGAAATCGCCATCCACGATCCCGAAACCTTCGACGCCATCACCGCCAGGGTTCGCGCTGAACTGGAACGCGCCCAGGCTGAACTGGCCTCTCGCCAGAAGGTCGCTGTTCACGCCTGAACCTGAGCGACTCTCCTTGAGACGGATCGCATCCAGCTTCAGACCTGGTAATCGGTAGGTACTTCCGGATCGATTTGCTTTTCCGTCGTACCCTACCAGCACCTATTCTCTGCCTGCACTTCAGGGGAAGGACTCAGCTTTGCTGATCCTTCCTCTTGCAGGTTATGGGTCGAGCCTACTTCACACCACCCAGCGCATTGCCACTCCAGACCGACGGGGGATCCCCCTGATCATGGAAACTCCAGAGTCCGCCACCCAACCGTTGTCCGATCTCGACACACTTGAGTTTGAAGGTCTGGAAGCGTTCCGGAAGGCGGGGAACGCCGACCAACTGGAGGCCGCGCGAATCGCGTTCCTGGGTCAAAAGCAGGGGCGAGTCAAAGCCGCGCAAGAGCGGCTCAGGTCCATTCCCCCCGCCGACAAGAAAGCCTACGGCCAGCGTTTCAACGCAGTTCGGGCTGCTCTTGAGGCCGCATGGGAAGAGGGGAACTCTCGCTTCGAGAAGCCGGCCGCCGCCCTTCAGGGTCTGGATGTCACACTGCCCGGCCAGGCCGCACGGCTTGGGCACCTCCACCCGCTCACCCAAACGGCGAACGAACTGATCGACCTGTTCGGCCGATTCGGCTTCTCTGTGGCACGCGGACCAGAGGTCGAGGATGTCTTCCATAACTTCGACGCGCTCAATATCCCCGACTCTCACCCCGCGCGTGACCCGCTCGACAACTTCTACCTCCCTGGCGGCTGTATGCTGCGGAGCCAGACCAGCACGGTCCAGATCCGTGTCATGGAGAAACAGCCGCCGCCGGTCCGGGTGCTTTCCATCGGCCGTGTTTACCGTCCAGACACGGTAGACGCGACCCACTCGTTCATGTTCCACCAGATCGAAGGGCTGATGGTCGATCGCAAGGTCACCATGGCCGACCTGAAAACCGTGCTCCGCCTGTTCGCCCAGAGCTATCTGGGCGAAGACGTGAAGATCCGGTTCCGGCCGTCGTTCTTCCCGTTCACCGAGCCCAGCGTGGAAGTGGACATGCAGTGGCATGGCGGCGACCGATGGGTCGAAATGGGAGGCGCGGGCATGGTCGATCCCAACGTGTTTCGGGCCGTGGGATATGACCCAGATCAGTATTCCGGCTTCGCGTTTGGGCTGGGAATTGAGCGGCTTTGCATGCGCAGACATGGTATCGACGATATCCGCCTGCTCTACAAAAACGATACGCGGTTCCTGGAGCAGTTCTGAACGTTAGGCTCGTCATTCTGTATTTCTGCCCAAAGTTGCCGCGATCAAGCCTCGTGTCCGCTCAAGACTCGCCTTATGATGATCTAGCTTTTGCCCACTCACGAGATTCGATCGTTCACCCGCTCGCCCACTTCTCCGCTGAGGTCACTCACCATGTATCAGGTCCGAGCAGCGCTGGCTCCGCTTGCAATGATCCTCACTGGCCTGGTCCCCTCCCTGGTCTCGGCACAATCGGCCGCCCCTTCGGAACTCAGCCAGTATGTGGCCAGTCCCGATGCCGTTTACGCCTGGACGCTCGAAGGGAACAACACCACCGACTTCGGCAAGATCTACGAGATCCGGCTGACCTCGCAGCAGTGGCGAGGGACCACCTGGACCCACCAGCTCAAGGTCTATGAGCCGGTCGGCCTTGAAGCCGATCGTATGAAACACGTTCTCCTGTTCATCACGGGAGGAAGTAACACCGACAGCAAGTCTGGTCCTGGAGATCACGCGCAGGCGTTTGCCATTGCGAAAGCCTGTAACGCCCGGGTGGCCGTGTTGCCCCAGGTTCCCAACCAACCGCTGCTCGATGGCAAAAAAGAAGATGACCTGATCAGCTACACCTTCCTCGAATACATGAAAACCAGGGAAGCGGACCTTCCTCTGCTCTTCCCAATGGTCAAGAGCGCCGTGCGGGCCATGGACGCGATCCAGGACTGGGCTCAAAAAGAGAACAAGCCGGTTGAGGGTTTTATCGTCACGGGTGCTTCCAAGCGAGGCTGGACCACCTGGCTTACCGGCGCCACCGACCCCCGGGTCCGCGCCATCGCGCCCATGGTTATCCCCACGCTGAACATGAAGGTTCAATCCAAGCACCAGCTCGACTCCTGGGGAAAGTACTCCGAACAGATTCAGGATTACACCCGACGCGGGCTGACCGAACTTTTTGACGACCCGCTTGGCGTCCACCTGTGGCGAATGGTCGATCCCTACTCTTACCTGGAACGGATCCGGATCCCTATCCTTCAGGTCAATGGCACGAACGACCGCTACTGGACGGTCGATTCGGTGCGAGTCTTCTGGGACGCGATTCGTGGTACTTCCAGCCACGTCACGTATCTGCCGAACGCCGGGCACGGCCTGGAGAAGAATCGGGAATGGGCATTCCAAACAATTGGTGCGCTCTTCCGACATGTTGTCGCGGGTGTCCCCATGCCCCGTTTCGAATGGTCGTAC
>Ga0007796_10000627_pt1 | contig 11879 bp, 7 predicted proteins | sample CryBogmetaGMA0M_FD_60373 | JGI IMG/M metagenome (GOLD analysis project Ga0007796, IMG submission 60373) | Freshwater microbial communities from Crystal Bog, Wisconsin, USA - MA0M | ecosystem: Environmental > Aquatic > Freshwater > Lake | place: Crystal Bog, Wisconsin, USA | collected 2009-07-06 | reverse complement strand
GATTGATACTTACTTATACAGAATATAAGAAACTTAGTTTAGATTTCGCTTTGTCTACACAGCCCCTTATTATTCTTAATCAATTAGTAATGTATTGGGTTGATAACTTTAAAGCAATCACTCTTGAATACGATAATTATTTTGTGGCTAGAGTTATTGGTGCAATTTTAGTTCCAATGATAATAATTGGCTCTTTTACGTGGAAATTTAGAAAAACCATATATGAGTTAAAGCCATATAAAAAGAAAGAATCTGTGCATGGAGATGCAAGATGGGCAACTGAAGAAGATATCAAAAAGGCCAACCTAAGAGTTAAAAAAGGTATGTTACTTGGAGAAGACAAAAAGGGTTATTTGATTTCTGAAGGATACCAACATACATTACTGTTTGCTCCAACTGGCTCAGGTAAAGGTGTGGGTTTTGTAATACCAAATTTGCTTTTTTGGGAGGAATCTTTGGTTGTGCATGATATTAAGCTTGAAAACTATGAATTAACTTCTGGATGGAGAGCAAAAATGGGGCAGCAGGTTTTTGTTTGGAGTCCTGCAAATCCAGATGGTGATACTCATTGTTATAATCCAATTGATTGGGTGAGCAAAAAACCAGGGCAGATGGTGGATGACGTTCAGAAGATAGCAAGTCTTATCATGCCGGAAAAAGAGTTTTGGAATAATGAAGCGCGTTCACTGTTTGTTGGAGTTGTTTTATATTTAATTGCTGATAAGAACAAAGTAAAATCGTTTGGTGAAGTAGTTAGAACTATGAGGAGCGATGACGTAGTATACAACTTAGCTGTGGTATTAGATACAATGGGTAATGAAATACACCCAGTTGCATATATGAATATTGCCGCATTTCTTCAAAAAGCAGATAAAGAAAGATCTGGTGTAATTTCTACTATGAACTCAAACTTAGAGCTTTGGTCTAATCCATTGATTGATACAGCTACTGCTTCTAGTGATTTTAATGTTTTGGAATTTAAAAAGAAGCTTACTACGGTTTATGTTGGTTTAACACCTGATAACTTAAAGCGACTCCAACCGCTAATGCAGGTATTTTATCAACAAGCAACAGAATTTTTGTCCCGAAAACTTCCTGGCGATGATGAACCATATGGTGTAATGTTTATGATGGATGAGTTTCCAACTCTCGGAAAGATGGAGCAATTCATGACGGGTATTGCTTATTTTCGTGGTTATCATGTTAGGTTATTTTTAATTATCCAAGATACCCAGCAACTTAAGGGAATTTATGAGGAACACGGGATGAACTCGTTTTTGTCAAACTCTACCTACAGGATTACTTTTGCTGCAAACAATTACGAGACAGCAAATTTAATTTCACAACTTTGTGGTAATAAAACTGTTGAACAGATATCGCAAAATAAACCGAAGTTTTTGGATTTTAATCCAGCTTCTAGATCACTCAGTGTATCAAACACTCAAAGAGCACTGTTGCTACCACAAGAGGTTATTAATTTACCACGTGATGAGCAAATATTATTGATAGAGTCAAGCCCTCCTATAAAATCAAATAAAATTAAATATTACAGTGATAGCTTCTTTAAAAAAAGGTTATTACCTCCAATCCCAATACCTAAGCAAGAACCTTTTGACATGGAAAAATTAAGAGCAAGCTTTGCGGGAAATAAGAATAAAGGAGAAAAACAAAATAATCCACAAGAAGAGCAAAAAATGGTCACTGAGAGCCCACAACAACCAGCAACTGCTGATAAAAAAATGGACGATGAGGTATTCAATTCTTGATGGACATCAATAAGATTTTAAGCTCCATTAATGGGATTGAAGATAATTCAAAAAATGTAGGAAAAGATTTTATCTTTTTTGCATTAAGTGGGTTTAATACGAGTGGTGAAAAGTATATTGACCAGGCAATTAAAAATGGAGCTAGGTATGTGGTAATTGACCAAAATTCAAATGTGGAGATTAAACGAGATAATGTAAAAATTATAAAAGTAGAAAATCCACGAAAATTTTTAAGTCAGATGTTATCTCTGTATTATAAGGAGAAGCCAGAAAATATAGTAGCTATAACTGGTACAAATGGAAAAACTTCTGTTGTAAATTTTTATCAACAAATATGCCATTTATTAAATTTTAAAAGTGCATCAATTGGTACATTAGGAGTTATTGATTCTGATAACCAATTTGAATCTAAGGGTGTTCCTAGCCTTACATCTCCATCTTCCATAGAATTAAATAAACTTTTGACAAAACTTAATGAAAAAAAAATTACTCATGTCGCACTTGAGGCATCTAGTCATGGTATATACCAACATAGAATTGATTACTTGAACTTCAAAGCGGTTGGATTTACAAATTTTTCACAAGATCATTTAGATTATCATAAAACACTAGAAGAGTATTTTAAGGCTAAATTACGAATTTTCAGTGAAGTTTTAGAAAGTGGCAAATATGCCGTTTTAAATACTGATATTGATGAATTTGATATTCTTAACCGAACATGTAAAAATCGTAATATAAGAGTAATTGAATACGGAAAAAAAGCTAAGGATTTACAAATTTTAAGTAGTAGTGATAGTGAGTGGAAAGTGAAAGTTTTTGGAAAGATATATTCACTTGATTCAAAAATTAAAGGAGAATTTCAGCTATATAATATTTTATGCTCAATAGGTCTTGCTATAGCATGTGAATTGCCTATTAGTAGTGTTATGAACATAATAAATAGGCTGAAGGCAGCAAGAGGTCGTCTTGAGCTAGCAAGAAGTTATAATGGTGCAGAGGTATATATAGATTATGCACATACTCCTGACTCTCTAAAAACTGTATTACAAACTCTAAGAAAAACGTGTGGGGGGAAGCTTCACGTGTTATTTGGTTGTGGTGGACAAAGAGATGTTGGTAAAAGAGGATTAATGGGTGATATTGCAAATGAACTTGCTGATTATGTAATTGTTACTGACGACAATCCTAGGGAAGAAAATGCTAACCTCATACGGCAACAAATTTTGAAATTTTGTCCTAAAGGAAAGGAAATTGAGGGGAGAGCTAATGCAATTAAATTTGCCATGGACAACTTGAGAGATAATGATATTTTGGTTATCGCAGGTAAGGGGCATGAGGATTATCAACTCATAGGAAAAAATAAAATACACTTTAGCGATTTTGAAGAAGTTGCAAATTTTAATAAAAATATTAGGTAAGGGTCAGGGTTGTAGTGCACCGCACTCTCTATTAACTTGAGGGTGCCCATACCCTATGGTATTACCAGCTCCTATAAAAGTGGCGACCATTGTTGCAACCAATACTGGTGTAGAAAATGCTTTACTTCCTAATGCATAATCCTTAATACTCTTTGGTTTATCTTTATATAGTATTCCTACCACTAAAAATAAAAATAACCCTGCGTATACATATACTCCAACATCCAAATTAATTAATGTTTTTATAATCTCCATAATATCACTATTGCTTAGTGGGTAGATGTATTCAGATTTATTAGTATAAAATTATACATTCTTGCTTGCTGATTCAAGTAATAATTCTTTCCACTAAATCCAAAGTGCCCATTTTCTGTATTTATGTGCAATAAAATAGGATTTGTTCCTTTATTATAGTACCTTAATTTTGCTACCCATTTAGTGGGCTCCCAATACGCAATTCTTAGATCTGAAATTCCTCCTGTTACATATAAGGCAGGATATTTTTGCTTTTTTATGTTATCATATGCTGAATATGACTTTATATATTCGTAATACTCATTTATTTCTGGATTGCCTAATTCTGTATAATGAAATGGAGTATTTTTTAGATTTTTATCCAGCATAGTATTCAATGTATCTACAGAAGGCACTTCCGCTACTGCAACTTTTAACAATTCTGGTCTTTCATTTATGACATATCCTATAATCATACCTCCAGCACTTGCACCATATCCTACAATCTTATCTTTCGATCCATATTTTCTTTTTACTAATCCCTCTGCACAATTTATGTAATCATAAAAAGTCCGTTTCTTTGTTAAAAGCTTGGCATCTTCATACCATTTATATCCTTGCTCACTTCCTCCCCTTATATGCGCTATTGCATACACAAAACCCCTATCCACTAATGAAAATATATTTGGATCAAAGTTTGCAAAACTTGAAATACCATATGCTCCATATCCGTATAATAATAATGGATTTGTTCCATCCATTTTAAATCTATCTTTTTTATAAAATAATGACACTGGTATTTTTGCACCATCATCTGCTGTAATATATATTTTTTCTGTCTGATATTTATCTTTACAATACCCCCCTTTCAGCCTTTGTGTTTTTCTTATATATAACTTGCCGATTTTACAATCATAATCATATACCGTTTGCGGCGTTATAAATGATGAATAGTTAATTCTTACTAAATCTGTATCATAAGTTGTAAAAAATCCATATGCATTATATGTTTCTTCATCAAATTTTACTTCCTCACTTTTTCCACTCTTATCAAAAACCACTATTTTATTAACTCCATTTACCCTCACATTAACTACTAAATATCCCTTTGATACACTAAAATTTTCTAAAAATTGGCTATCACTGTGTGAAATTATTTCAATCCATTTTTCTTTATTATTGAACTCATACTCTTTTAGTTTTACTAATCTAAAATTTTTTCCCTTGTCGTTGATTTTTAAATAAAATGTACCATGGCCATGATCGATGTAATATGACAATCCTTTTTCTCTATTCAATAACAAGCTTGGACTAAGTACTAGGTCATTTTCTATATTTAAGATTCTTATTTCATTTTCTGTATTATTAGAAGGATTAATAATTAAATATTTGTTATCAGATGTTACCATTATATCAATACTAAATCCCTCATCTTTCTCCTTATATATGATTATATCCTCGAATTGATTTCTACCTAATTCATGATAATATACCTCTGTTACCCTCGATTTATTATCTCTTTTACTATAAAAAAATCCTTTGTTGTTCCCATGCCATATTATATTACCCCACATATCATTCACTACATTACTATCTACTTCTCCTGTTTTTAAATTTTTTACACTTATACTATATTTCTCTCCCCCAATTAAATCTTCTGTATATATTATTTTATCATGTTTTGGACTTGGATATATAGCATCTACTTTATACCCTTTCGTTTTTCCTTCCGCTAATTTATTAACATCTAATATTTTTTCTTCTCGTCCTTTTAAAGAATCCTTTTTCCTAAATAGCGCAAAGTAATTACCTGAATACTTACGATAGTAATAATAGCTGTCAATTTTTTTTGGATATCCTTCTTCCTCCTCCATTACCCTTTGTTTCATTTCATTATATAACTTTTCTTCCTATTCCTTGTATTGTGAAAAATATCTCTCTGTATAATCGTTCTCTTCTTTTATATATCCAAGTATTTCTTTATTTTTTACCTCGGGCCAATTCTCATCTCTTAGCCAACGATAATTATCTACTAATACCTTCCCATGTACTATCTCCTCATATTTTTCTCTTTTTGCTTTTGGCAAAATTATGTTCTTTTTAATTTCTAAAGCATTAACATTCAAAGCCAATAGAGCACACAGTATGACAGGCAGAAAAGTACGAATCTTATTGCTAAATTTTTTCATTTCATTTTTATACTTTAGATTAAAAACGCACCTCTGCCTAAGGAGTAAGTAGTAAGACTAACTATCAACTTCTCCATTAACTTGACGGTGCCGATTAAACCTATCTTTCATTCTGGCCCTCATCTGTATCTTCTGAATCATTGATTATTTCCTGTTCTTCATTTTCTAATATGTCAAATACTGAATTTGTATCAATATCAAACGATTGTGGTAGTGATTCAATATTCTCGTTTAGCTTTGTATTTAATTGGCTATCAGTATAAATTGACTCAGAGGTGGTATCTTTAAAATTTTCAAGTATATATTTTTTACTTTCTATAAAATCCTTTTCCTCAGTTATATTACCTGTTTCTTGGTCAACATAATTTTTGCTAATCGAATTTGGCACTTCAAATTCTCGGTCTGGAATGAATTTTGAATTTTTAAAAAAATCAACAAAAATTGGTAATGCTACATTAGAACCTGTTGCATGTTTTCCCATGCTTTTAGGTATATCATAACCTACGAACACACCAACAGTTATGTCTGGTGTCATACCAATAAACCAGGTATCAAAACTATCATTTGTTGTTCCAGTTTTACCTGCAACAGTTCGTTGTAAAACCTTAGCTCTTTGAGCTGAACCTCTTTGTACAACCCCTTCTAACAGTGAAAGGGTTTGGTAATTAGTCCCATCATCAATTACTTTTTTACCAAGAAATCCAATTTCAGGGTCAGATTTTTGTTCATTTTTTTCGTTATGCATAGATGAAGAGATAGCATCATTATAATATATGTCTTTAGGTGAATATAATAATTCTCCGTAGCGATTATATATACTGTCTATAAATTTTGGTTGTTTCATCACACCATTATTCGCAATACTTGCATATGCAGTAGTCATTTTTAGTAAAGTGGTTTCATATGCTCCCAGTGCAATGGAATAATTGGGTTTGATATTTGAATTATAAATTAGATATCTCTTCGCTACATCAGTGAGTTTTTCTAAGCCCATTCCCAATACTAATCTTAATGTAGACAGGTTTCTAGATTTTTCAAATGAAGTTCTTATTGTGATTAACCCGTAATATTTATCTGAATGATTTTTTGGTTTCCAAATGGGTAATCCTTTACCCAAATCTATCTCAAGTGGCTCATCTAAAACTAATGTATTAGGCGGTATGTTTTGCTCAAAAGCTGCAAGATATAGAAATGTTTTGAAAGCTGAGCCTGGTTGTCTTTGAGCTTGAATTACCCTATCAAATTTACTTTGCTTATAATCATAACCACCAACTAGTGCTAAAATTTTACCAGATATGTTTTCCATGACTACCATTCCACCATTAATTTCTGGTATTTGTTCTAATGCATACTGTCCCTTAGTGACTTCATCAATCAATATGACATCTCCGATTTTAAATTTCTGCTTCAATTGAGTTGCCAAAGCTATATTTTGATTTAATATCCACTCAAAGGATGATTTTGTTAATTTAATTTCCTTTGAATTTTGTAACATCACATTAAGGCTGTCTTTATTTATTTTTGAAACAGCTCCAAGCAAATAGTTATCATGATAATTATCATTGGCGATCTTTTTTAAATTTGCAGCAACATCATTATTAATCTCAATTTTTGCTAATGCGCCTCTCCAACCTCTTTTTTTATCATAATTTTTTAATCCATTCTTTAATGAATTTTGCGCATTGACCTGCAAGTCTAAATTAATATTAGTATTGACTATCAATCCTTTTGAATAAACACTCATCTCATCAAATAAATCAATTAATTCCGATTTGACAGCACCTGTGTAATAATTTTCATATTTATTATTTCTAATAGGAGAGTCACTTAATTGTATTGGAGAATTTATTGCGGCTACTCTTTCTTTAAAGGATATAAATCCCTCTTCCTCCATTCTTTGTATTGCCCAATTTCTACGTTGTAAAGCTCGGTCGTAATTTTTATACGGATTTAGGGTAGAAGGAGCTTTTGGTAATGAGGCGAGTAATGCAGCCTCCTCAATATTAATATCAGCTAGACTTTTGCCAAAATAATTATGTGAAGCAACATAAATTCCATAGGAATGGTGCCCTAGGTATATTTGGTTTAAGTATATTTCTAATATTTTTTCTTTAGTAAATGCCTTGCTAACTCTATATGCTAAAATCGCTTCCTTTAACTTTCTAACAAAACTTCTTTCATTAGTTAGGAAAAATCCTTTAACTACCTGTTGGGTAATAGTGGAACCGCCCACTAACCTTTTGTTTCTTCCAATATTTAGAATATTTTGTAAGGACGCTCGTAAAATGCTAGTTAAATCTATTCCTTGATGTTCAAAAAAATTCTTGTCTTCAGCAGCAATAAAAGCATTTATAATAATTTTTGGCACATCATCATACCTGACATATACTCTTTTTTCCAATGCGTATTCATCTAAGATTTCGCCATTTGAATCATATAATCTAGTTATTCCTGAAGGCATGTAATTTGCAAGCTCTTCGTAATCTGGGATATCTTGAAAAAAACTGGCAAATAATAATAGACTTAAAAATCCAAGTGCAGTTACAAATGCAAAAATAACAGAAAATATAAAAAAAATTTTATTGGTAAATTTACTCATCAAAAAATATAAATACTATAGTGTATGTTTTTACCATTTCTTTTTTAATTTTAAAGGAAAATTTGATTCTAGTGAAATTTAATTTTTACACTTCTAGCGCATCCTAATGAGTAGTGGGAAGGTTTGCTTGATGATAAGGATGCGCTAAATGTATAGCCACCTTTCAACAATCCTTATTTAAGCTAGCATATATAAACCCTATATGCAACCAATAGTTTTACTTTCCACTATAAGAGGTGCAATTTATCCTCAAGCACCTTTACCACCTACACCAGGATCAATTAGTCTTTGCCGCTCTTCCTTCTCTATTTCTGTTTTAGTATGGTGCCCAAGTATAGGCTTTTTTTCGTTGCTGAGTATCACTGTCTGATCCTTTTTTATTGTTTTATCAAGTTCTTCTTCAGATTTAACAGTGCCTTGTGTAGAGCTATTTGCTTTTTCTATAGTATCTTTGTCAGGAGTATATGCTGTTAACCTTTGTACTCCAAAATATGCCGAATAAGCAACTGCGCCAATTAAAGTAATTGGCAATGTTATGACTGCCACTAATGCAATAGCTATATTAGTAAATAGGTTTTTCGCTTTTTCTCCAGTGCTTTTTGGAGTTTTTATTTTATTAAAACTTGCAGTATTTTCAATTAATTCACTAAGCATATTACCTTTAGATAGAGCAGTTTTGGAGTCTGATTTTACTCCATGGCATCCTGGCGTTCCTCCATTTAGCGAAGCTAATTCTTGAGTATGTCCGCCTTTAATTTGTGTCTTTAGATTCTCTTTTGCCTGCTGCTCACTTAACCCTAGTTTTTCACTCACTGCTTTATTTGTGGCATCAGTTAAACTTATACCAGTTCTATCTTTACCACTTGCACAATGGATATTTACTTTTCCAATGTTGATATCTGGAATAAGTGTTTTAACCGCTCCCTTTTCATTATTACATGCAAAATCTACAGCAATCATAGAGCTTACAAGTTTTAAATTTTGATTTTCACTATCAAGAATGGAATGAGTGCTAACGATCATGCTTTTTGCTTCGATTGCATTTTTTAAAGCATTTTTTAAATCCGGATTATTATCTATAGCTTTTAGTTGCTGCAACGCTAAATCTTTATTTACACCATTTATTAGATAATTCGAAATATCCTGAAATCCATCCTTATCTTTAAGAGCAACTCCTAATTTGATTAAATTTTTATCAAAACCATGGTTATCATTATCTGCCATGCGTCTCATAGCATTAAAAGGTGTGACGGCACATGAGCCTTTTTGATTTGCCACTTGTGCTTTTTGGATTAAATCTGGTGCATCCCTATCAATTTTATTTAGAAAATTTGGTATGCCATTTGCAATTTGTGGAGAATTTAAAGCATTATCTGTGATTTCACTGCCATCAGGTATAAATGTATCTAATTGGTTAAGATTTTCTTTTGTTTGTTCAAGTCTATCTCCCTTACCATGAAATGATGGAGTTCCAGTATGCAGTACCTCAAGTACTTGCTCCATATCTTCCCCTTTCATACCTGAAACAAATACTGATTTTTCATAAGCATTTCTTAAACCTGCAAGTTTTTCTCTGGTTTGAGTTGGCAACATTACATTGCCACTTGCTATTTTTTCGGCATAATTTTTTACCAATGCTTTATCAAAAGCACTCAGATTATCATACCAATCAATTTCTAAAACTTGACCTGGTGCTGAATTATGAATCTTATTATATTGTTCTTTTTGAATATCTGTAAGCCCAAGGAGCATGTTATCTGACTCAACAACTAATTTATCCTCGCCAGCACCGTCCTTCTGTTTAGTTAAAGTTGATACATGAAATTGCCGATTATCCATAGATATAAAATCTTTTGCAGAAGTTAACTTTGCTTTTGCACCAGATATCCCTGCATCTTCTAATAACTGAAGAACCTCGGCATTAAACTCTTTTATATCTATTGAATTGCCACTTGTTATTTTATCTAATTGTGCTGTTAGTAAAGCAGAGATTTTATCATTTTGGTCTTTTCCTTCTATCTCTAAAACTTTTTGCGCTCCAATCAACAAATTAACGGATTGAATTGTAAAAGAAATTTGCTGAGCTGTTTCAGTATTTATATCTTCAGTGTCTTGATTGGTACAATCCCTAATTAAGTCAAAACTCCCATCTGTTTTTTCATACTGTTTCCACGTAATACCTAAGGCTAAATCACGCAGCTCTTCAAGGTTTAAAATTAAATCTGCTCCTAATAATACAGGCTTTTCAGTAATTTGTGTTACTAACTCCTTATCACGCGCTTGAGCATCAATCTGCTCACTGCCACTAACATATGTATTTACATTTTCTATAGTGCTTTTTTTATTTGCAATAAGCCTTTCATAATTGGTTGGCATAGTCATCTTTAAGCATTTTAGTTCACTCTAAAATATATAAAATTTTGCATAATGGAAAGATAATTTTACATTATATAAAATATTAGAGCACTATCTCTATAAATATTTAGTAGAAGTTTTTTTGTGATGTTTTTGAGTGTAATTCAAAAAAAATGAAAGCTTAGCCGTATGGATGGTAGAAGCAAGTTAGAAATGGGCACCAGACTTTATAAGTTAATAATGCCCACTACATAAAACGTCTTATTCACAAGTAAATTAGCTGCTTAACCTACTTGCCGCCTATGCCGGTACCTTTACTTGCTGTACGAGCTTCTCTTACCTTATCAGCATACGATTGTTTCTCTTGAGTTGCCTTATCAGACCTATCAATTTTTTTCGCCATACTTTGATCTGTATTCAATTGAGATTTAATGTTCAAGTCGTCTCTTCTTTCAACATTAGCTTCAATCTTCCCTTTAGTGCCCTGAGTTACCTCACCCATATAATCTCTGACGCTCTCTCTTGCCTTCATCTTGCTTGTTAACTCTTGTTGTTGCTCTGTTAGGTCAGCAAGAACACTTGCTTGGTGTTTTTGTGCGGAAGCAATAGTTTTTGGATCTTCACCCGTTAAATCCATTGCTGCAAACTCTTTGTTTTTAGCTATGACTTGATTAGTCACTTCTCGAGATTCAACTAACAGTTGACCTGCGGATTGATCAAATTTATCGCCTATTGCACCAGAAATAGTACCTTTTACTTGTTGATATGCATCATCTATTGCAAGACCAGCTTTTTGCATTCCAATTCCCAAATTTGCGACACCACACTGCATATCAGTGCACAGATTTAAAACTCCTGTTTTCAAATCAACGTACTTATCATGCGCACCAATTTTTAGGTCATCCCATAATTTACCTAGGGAATCCATTGCATTGCCCCACATCTCTGCAATTTTATCTCCAAACTCACTTATGGCACCTTTAAAATTTTCCCACTTTTGCCCAACAGTTTCTTTGAAGCTTGCCCATGCGGCAGACATTTTTTCCCCCATTTCACCAAACCACTTGCTTATAGCCTCCTTAGCAGCTAGAGCCTGGGTTTTCGTCCAATCACCCGCTCTATTAAACGCATCAATCGTAGCATTCTTAGCATTTTCAAGTTTTTCACTTTGCTCAGCCCACCACTTTTCACTTTCTAAACCTTTATATTGGTTAAACGCATCAATCAAACCAACAGTTCCTTCCTTAAAGCTAGCTTCTAATTCTGTTATTTTTAAATTTACTGCATCCACTTGTGCATTCATGATAAACACTCCCGT
>Ga0007796_10000625_pt1 | contig 11887 bp, 10 predicted proteins | sample CryBogmetaGMA0M_FD_60373 | JGI IMG/M metagenome (GOLD analysis project Ga0007796, IMG submission 60373) | Freshwater microbial communities from Crystal Bog, Wisconsin, USA - MA0M | ecosystem: Environmental > Aquatic > Freshwater > Lake | place: Crystal Bog, Wisconsin, USA | collected 2009-07-06 | reverse complement strand
AGCTTCCGCTCACCCGAAGGGATCGACCGGATGGGCGACCCCGACGCTCCACCACGCGCGGGCAACCCAGACAGGGTGTTCTGGCATTCGGGCGCGATGTTTATCAGTGATAACATTGCCACCCAGATCGACGGCCTGGCGCACATCACGGCGGGCGACGATCACCACTGGTATAACGGCTTCAAAGAGGCCGAGTGGGGCGGTGACTTCGGACCCCGCAAATGCGACGGCTCTACCATTCCGCCCATCATCGCGCGTGGGGTGTTAATCGACGTGGCCGCCTCCAAGGGGGTTGACGCCCTGCCGGCTCACACCGCAATTTCCTCGGCCGATCTCAAGGCTGCGCTCAAGGCACAAGGCACGGAACTGAAGCCCGGCGACGTGGTTTTGATTCGCACCGGCACCGCGCGTTACTGGGACGAAGACGGGGCCAACCACACGAAAATTGCCGAACACGATAGCGCGGGAATCACGCTGGAAGCCGCGAAGTGGCTGGTGGAAGAGCAGGGAGCCATGCTGATAGGCTCCGACACCAGCGGCCTGGAAGTCAGCCCCGCCGCGCCCGGGTCCGGCAGCGGTATCCCCGTCCACAAATATCTGCTGGTGGATCAGGGAGTTCACATTGGCGAATTCCATAACTGCGAAGGCCTGAGCGCCGCCAAGGCCTATACCTTCTGCTACATCGCCAGCACGAACAAGATCAAGGGCTCGGCCGCCGGGTTCGCCCTGAGGCCGATCGGGGTGAGATGATGGGGGCGAGGTCAGGCCTCTCGTGCCCGATCACTTCCCTTGTTACAGCGGTTTTCGTTCGCTTAGCACCCGAATCGCTGGGAAGTTCCCGCCCAGCGTATGGGAGTTCTGTAAGAGCGTTTCAACCTAGCCCAGCGGGCAGGGTTGGATTGATGCGGGCCTTCAGCCCTCAGACACACGGAATGCATCGCAAACATGAACCGCTACAATAGGCATGTGCAAGCGTCTTACTTCGCTTGTATGCTTGGCTTGCTTTCGAGAGCAGGGCTCTGAATGAACTCGACGTCGAGAAACGATTTGGATTTCCCTGAAATAAAATAGATCCTTGAGCGAGTCGCTGGTCGCAGGTCTGGCTGATTGATGGTGATCTCAAAGAGTTTTTCGTTTGGTCCAAGTTCAAACTTATCAATAACCTGGACGAACGGTGAATCTGTTGAATCGACTTTGACTTCGCCGATAGGTGTCGTCTCGGTTTGACAAAGGATCGAAAACCGCTTGCTTCCACTTCCAGGCGCGGCAAATGAGATACGATCTGGCTTGAGCGTTATTTCATTTCTCTCTCTTTGAAGCACTACCGGCAATGCGATCTGCTGCCGACCGGCTTCTCTTGAGATAAGAACGATATGAGCGGAGTCTTGGCTTTGCATCTTGGGAGCCAATAAATGAAGTTTGACAACGTACCTTAGGGAGAGGGTCTCGTTGTTTTCAAGCTTAAGAGACGACGCAACCCCAGGCACATGGTCACTCGTGATTTTAACAGTCACCAGATCAGGACGAGGGTTGCGAATCTCACCAATCTCCAACCCTGGATCAGCAAAACCATCATAGATTCCAATGAATTCTTCTCTCGATTCACCCTCTAGCATGTCCTTGGCGACAACTTCGAATGGGAAGGCTCGCCAGCCTGCCTGAACCTGATAATCCAAGTAACCTTGCGCATATTTGACTGGACCTTCACCGATGCGGTAGCCAACGCTTATTCCTGTTTCTTGCTTGCCTATTCGATTTTGCGACGAAACCTTTACTCCTAACGATGCCGATTCTCCAGGCCGAATCAGCAGAGGAAAACCCTTCGACGAGGCATTTTTAACGATCATCTCCAGGCAACCACATGAGCCCGTGGCCTCAACAATCGTGAGGACTGATGATGCTCGATTTTGGAGAGTCAGCGAGCCATAAATCACCTCCGGTTCGGGTATTCGTCCCGGTATCGTTAATCGCCTTGGAACGATCTCCAAAGCGTCTTGTCCCGATGGTTGGCAATAGCCCATGGAAGTGCCCATTGCCAGTGTGGCGAAGAGGCCACCTACCAGATGATATAAGCAAGTTTTCATAAATAGCTTCATCCCAAGACCCTGAAGTGGTCAGTTATCTATTTTGCGTTGCAAGTCTGTGTCGCTGTTATTACTAGGCGGTTGAGAGTCGTCAAAGAAGCTCAGTTTCTTTGCAATCTCGACGAGGTCCGCGTTGCTGGTTACTTCCTGAAGTGGTCGGTTATCCGATCCCCAGAGTTCAACCTTGACCTTCCCATTAATTGGCGGCAAGGTTCGAACAAGCGTATATTTGGGGAAGTGAAAATCAAAGGCATCCGCTGGTAATGGACCATTGATCGCCTTGACTTCGACGTCAAACTCGATTCGATGGGTCGGTTTTGCTGATAAGCCCCGGTAGCTTTCGTTCTCAAGCCGAGTCGGGAAAAACAGCCCATCATGGAATGAGCCAAATGAGACGACTGTTGTCACGTTCCTGAAGGAGACCGGCTGCCCGCCATCGATCGCCTCTTCGTTTGCAATCGTCTCAACACGCCGTGCCAGGTAGTTATGGTCCGGATCCAGGTCAATCAAGATAAAGGACTTTGTCTGCTCGCCATGTGCGTTGAAATAAGGGATTGTCAAGCGGATCATTCGTTTGCCATCCACGCTTTTCTCCTCAGCAGTAAGCTCCTTCGGCGTTACTTGCCGGATTTGTTCAAGCGATCTTGATGGATCACCACCGATCAACGTGAATGCAAAGTTCGTGGCCAGAAGAGGGTCAAGTATCGTAAGTGGTAGATGTCCGCCATAAGGCTCGATGGTCCCGCTTACCCCATGATTATGGACTGGGGTTAGATCCGGCCGCTTATCCGGGTCCCAGCCCTCCAGTGTCCTCAGCAAGCCTTTCTCGATCAAGATGTCATAAAAAGTGTCGTTGTTTTGCTTTTGCAGCTGATCAGGGCGAACACTCGACGTTAGCTGTTCGCGTAGGCGTTGCCTGGATCCCTGCATAGACCAATGAGAAACTCGTTTCTGGATTGGCACAGCGAAGTCGTTTGAGGCACCATAGGCACGCGATCTAATAATCGCGTCGATCGAGTGGATGGCCTTCACACTTGATCCATGCAGGCGAATGGCATCCTCAGCGTTGGCTGGTGGATCCTGCGGCGTGCATGCGGCAAGGATCATTCCCAAAAACATGACTGAACTCATGAAAACACTCACAGGGTCGAATTCAAAAGCTAAACGCCACGCGAGAGTTCAATTGAACGAGACGCAGCGCAAGTCTAGAATACTTCCGTTCATTTAGTTTAGCAACCGAATACCATTGACTCGGCTTGTAACTGACATGCGTTCAACAAAAACATATCAATAGAAAGACGAACTATCTGCATAAATTATAAGCTGCTCGACCCTGACAGACGCGGCCGCTCCTCATTCCTCCAAAACAGTACTGACCCCGCTCGAATGAATTCCCAGTTGGCTAGCCGGCCCCAAGAGGCGGAAGACCCAGTTTGCGGATTATATGCATGGAAAGAAACAAATGATTCGGATTATCAAGCAGGGGCTTGAAACCGAACTTCTGGTAGAAAAGACACGCTCTGTCGTCGATAGCATCGACTTCCACAGCCCTTATGCCGACGTGCTGGGCGAGATGTTCGGCTCGACGAAGGGCGTCAATCAGAAGCAGTGAGCCCAACCCTTGACCTTGGGCGGATCGATCGACGGCAAGGCGTCCAAGAAGTACCACGGGCACGTCCAGACGCGGTAATCCTTTTGCCTGATCCACTGGGATTAGGGCGTGCAGGATACGGTGGCTGGAGATGGCGTAGTATCCCGCGACAAGATCGGCTGTGCCGTTGGTCGCCACATAGGTACGCACGAGGTCTCTCTTCTCGAACTGGCTCGCTCTGAGTTTGAACCAGTCGTTAAGAAGCGAGTTCCCACAATCGAAGGAGGTTCGGTCGTGTCTCGAACTGAGCCGTTCAAGAACCCACCCATCCTTATCACCTGGATTACCCAACTTGCTTCCTATATTTCTCGGCTGCCTCGAGCAATGCTGCGATGGGCTTGGCTTCAGTGTCGTCAAGGATTTGAATGAACAGCTCTCGATCTCGATCGCTCAATACGGTGACATCACGTTGTTCAAGGACTATACGAGCGTGCCGAATGAGTGTGCTGACCGCAAAGTCGTTGACCGACTGGCCCAGCGATGTGGCCGCTTCCTCAATTACTTCTTTGAACTCGGCTGGGAACCTCAAATCAAAACGGGCATCACTGGTACCGGTTGCCATTGTCTTCCTCCGAGATCATGCCCCATTACTATTAATCGCCATTTGGGATAGTACCCCCTTGGGTGGCAAATTGGCAACTGGAATAGGTTTCACCAGGACATCGGGACATCGTGGCCCCAGGGACCCCGCTTGCCCCGCGTTATTGTGTTCGTGGATTCGCTCTCAATGCCCCCTTCCTGGCAGGCCTGCGACCGGCCGTGTAGGCTAGGATTATCAAGGCCACACGCTCTTCAAGGCCATTCCAAGCTCGAGCAAGGGAGTTCTGCCGTGTTTCACAAGCCTCTGCGTCTGGCGGCGCCAGCGATCGTCGCCTGCTTACTTGGCACCGGGTTCGTCCAGGCCGATGACAAGGCCGGCTATCAGATTCACTCCTTCAGTCGCCAGCAACTGACCGACGACTATCTATCTGAAGGGATCGCCGCGGGCGACCTGAATAAAGACGGCCACGAAGATATCGTCTATGGCCCGTACTGGTTCGCTGGTCCCAAGTTCACCGAAAAGCACGAGATCTACCCGCCCAAGTCCCAGAATCGCGAAGGGTACGCCGACCACTTCTTTGCCTGGGTCCGTGACTTCAATGGTGACGGCTGGAACGATATCCTGACGGCTGGGTTCCCCGGCACCCCTGGGTTCCTTTACGAAAACCCAGGCGCCGCTGGCCATGGCAAGCACTGGCCCAAGCATCAGATTCTGAACTCGGTGGGGAACGAGTCGCCCCAGTTCGTCAACATCGTGGGGGACGAGACACCCGAACTCGTCTGCTCGAACGATGGCTTCAACGGCTACGCCACGTTCGACCCCAAACGCCCGTTCGAACCCTGGACCTTTCATGCCGTCTCGGAACAGGTCGCACCCAAACCGTTTGGCCATGGGCTGGGCGTGGGTGACGTGAACGGTGACAAGCGGATGGACGTGCTCGTCAATAACGGCTGGTTCGAGCAACCGGCCGAACTGGCCGATGGCAAGACCTGGGCCTTCCATGCGGTTCCGTTTGCCGCCGGTGGGGCCGACATGTTCGCCTATGACGTCGATGGTGATGGCGACAACGATGTGATCACCAGCCTCAACGCCCACGAGTTCGGCCTGGCCTGGCACGAACAAGCCAAGGACGGCAGCTTCAAGCGGCACCTGATCATGGGCGACCGGCCCGCCGATAACCGCTACGGCGTCCTGTTCACAGAGCCCCACTCGGTGCAATTGGCCGACATCGACGGCGATGGCCTGAAGGACATCATCACCGGCAAAACGTATTACTCCCACCACAAGGGGAGCCCGCTCTGGGACGCTGGCGCAGTGGTCTACTGGTTCAAGCTGACCCGGACCCCCGAGGGGGTTGATTTCGTGCCGTTCAAGGCCGACGGAGAAGCTGGGATCGGCCGCCAACTGGTTGTTCACGACATCAACAAAGACGGGCTGCCCGACCTGGCCTCTGGCGGTATGAAGGGGGCGCACCTTCTGATCCATCATCGAGAGAACGTGGACAAAGCCCGATGGCAGGAGCATCAGCCCAAGGTGCTGCATACCGAGCCTGCTCCCGAGCCAATTCGCGGCACTCCGGCCAAACCCGATGGCAAGACAGGCCGAGTCCAGGGCGCAATCGAGGCCGAAGCTTTGACTGTGCTGGGGACCACGGGCGGTAAGGCCGGCACCCAGGAGATGGCTGGTTTTGGAGCCAAAACCTGGAGCGGAGACTCACAGCTATTCTGGGGTGGAGCCAATCCAGGCGACAAGCTCGACCTTGAATTCAACGCCCCCGCGGCTGGTGAGTTTGACGTATTGGCCGCGTTCACGATGGCGCGTGACTATGCCACGGTTCAGGTACTGGTCGATGGCCAACCGGTCGGCAAGCCGCTTGACTTGTACAACTCGCCCGACGTCATCTCCTCGGGTGAGTTCAACCTGGGCGCGAGCAAACTTACGGCCGGCAAGCACAAGCTGACACTGGAGATCAAAGGGGCCAACCCCTCGGCTGTGCCGGCTTACATGGTGGGGCTAGACTACCTCCGGCTCCAGCCGCGCTAAGAGTTTAACTCTCTCAAGCGGCAGCTTGATGAATTTTATACACCGCCAGATCGCCACTTGACGGTCCTGGCTGTGTTCGACATACTCAAAGCTCATAATTCGGCTCGCATCTTATCCAGAGTGGCTGAGGGACAGGCCCGATGACGCCACAGCAACCGGTTCACCCCTGGGGTGAACGCTGGTGCTAACTCCTTCCCAGCTTGGCTGATGATTTCATCAGACAGAGCGTGGGGCAGATGAGATGGTCTGCGATGGAATACGCCGTTTACTTTCACGGCCCTTCGCGCTACCAGCCATTCTAGTCCGAGTTCGTTTTGCCTGTCCCTGCCACCCGCTGGTGAGCGTCTTTTGGATGCTTACCTGGTGTGGTTTCTGGTGAGTTGCGTGCCGGTGGCCTGGGTTTGGCTGATGCCAAACCTGGCCGGTTCCTTCTCGCTGGAGGCTTCACGGTGTCTCAGGCTGATCACGATACCCGCGTTCGCGGCCTCAAATGTCGCCTGTGCGGCAAGCTGTACCCCAAGCAGGCATTGAATTTCTGCACCGACGATTTTGGACCGCTTGAAGTCGATTATGACTACGCGTCTGTGGCCCGTTCGCTGAGCAGGGCGACCATCGAAAACCGGCCACGTACCATGTGGCGTTACCGGGAACTGCTCCCGGTGGACGGCGAGCCAACCGTGGGCCGGCACGTGGGGGGCACGCCGCTAGTAAGGGCGAACCGATTGGCCAGGGCGATTGGTCACACCGGCCCACTTTACATCAAAAACGATGCCGTGAACCACCCGACCCTGTCGTTCAAGGATCGCGTGGTGGCTGTGGCACTCTCGAAGGCCGTGGAACTGGGCTTCAAGACCGTGGGGTGCGCATCCACCGGCAACCTGGCGGGCAGCGTGGCGGCCAACGCTGCCGCCGCTGGACTCGAAGCGTATATTCTGATACCCGACAATCTGGAGCAGGGGAAGGTGCTTGGCTGCACGGTGTATGGTGCCAAGGTGGTGGCCATTGAAGGGAACTATGACCAGGTCAACCGGCTCTGTTCTCAGATCGCCTTCCGGTTCGGCTGGGGCTTCGTGAATGTCAACCTTCGGCCGTTCTATGCCGAGGGGTCGAAGACGATGGGCTTTGAAATTGCCGAGGATCTGGGCTGGCGGGCCCCTGAGCAGGTGGTAGCGCCCATGGCCGGCGGCAGCCTGATTGGCAAGTTGCACAAGGCGTTTCAGGAACTGCAAACGCTGGATCTGATCCCCAAGGCCAGGACCCGGATGTTTGGCGCGCAGGCGACCGGCTGTAACCCGATCTCCACATCCGTGAAGACAGACGCCCTCAAGATTCGGCCGGTGCGCCACCCGAACACTATCGCCAAGAGTCTGGCGATCGGCGACCCGGCCGACGGCTACTTCGCCTCGCTCATGCTGCGTGACTCGGGCGGCTGGGCCGAGGACGTTACCGACGAAGACATTGTGCAAGGCATGACCCTGCTGGCCGAGACCGAGGGGATTTTCTCGGAAACGGCCGGCGGCGTGACCCTGGCCGTGGCCCGCAAACTGATCGAGCAAGGCAAGCTGGACCCAACCGCTTCCACCGTGCTGTGCATCACCGGCAATGGACTCAAGACCCAGGAAGCGCTCCTGGATCACATCCCACGCCCCCAGGTCATCCAGCCCAAGCTCGAAGAGTTCGAGTCGCTTGTTGACGCCCGGGCGCTTGCCGCAATCGCCTGAGTCCTGGAACACAAACATTCGTAACCGTTCAGCCGAAAGCATTGAACCATGGAAACGGGATGTTTTTCCGGGCTGAAGGCCCGGTCCTCATCGCCCGACGCGTAAGCGAGGGGTTCTTGAGGAAATGGCAAGACGAAGATCCTCGCTTACGCGTTTGGCGGGACGACGCTCATGAATCCCGCTGAATCCTTACTCTTTTTTTATCAGGAAGATTTTGAAACATGCCAACTGTTCTTATCCCCACTCCGCTGCGTCCTCATGCGAACGGTCTTGATAAAGTTGAAGGGCAGGGCGAAACCGTTGGCATCGTGCTGGCCGACGTGCTGAGTCAGCACCCCGCGCTCCGTAAACGCTTGTTCGACGGAGAAGACCTGCGGCGGTTCGTGAATGTATATGTGAATAACGAGGACATTCGGTTCCTGGACGATCTGCAAACGGCCGTCCAGCCCGATGACGAGATCAGCATCATTCCGGCCATCGCCGGCGGCTGATCCACGGTTTTCGATATCCTTTTGACCCTTATCATTTTCGATCTGTTACCCAAGCCGGGAGCCTGGACGATGCCGTTTGCCGACAACAGCCCTGATCCGCTCGACCGCTATAGCCGCCAGATGCGTTTTCCAGCCCTGGGTGAAGACGGTCAGCGCAAGCTGGCGGCCAGCCGCGTGACGATTTGCGGCTGTGGCGCGCTTGGGACCGTGCTGGCGAACCACCTGGTGCGCGCGGGTGTTGGTTTTGTGCGGATCGTCGATCGTGATTTTATCGAAACCCACAACCTTCAACGTCAGATCCTGTTTGATGAGACCGACGTGGCCGAGAACCTGCCCAAGGCCGAGGCCGCCGCGCGCAAGCTGCGCCTGATCAATAGCCAGGTCCAGATCGAGGCGGTTGTGACCGACATCGACCACTCCAACATCCTGGACCTGGTTTCCGACGCCGACTTGATTCTGGACGGGACCGACAATTTCGAGACCCGTTACCTGATCAATGATGTGGCGGTCAAGTTGAACAAGCCGTGGATCTTTGGCGGCGTGATTGGCAGCGAGGGGCAGACGATGACAATCAGGCCGGGCGTGACGCCCTGCCTGCGGTGTGTGATTGAGAGCAGCCCGCCGCCAGGCATGTCACCCACCTGCGAGACGGCCGGCGTGCTGGGCCCCGCGGTATCGGTGATTGCCAGTTTCGAGGCGGTAGAGGCGATCAAGTTGCTGGCGGGCAAGCTGGACGCGTTGAATACCGAACTGATCATGGTCGACCTCTGGAACTGGTCGTTCAGACGCTTGAAGATCGCGGCCTTGAAAGGGAAGGTCGATTGTCCGGCCTGTGAGCGCAGACAGTTTTCCTGGCTTGAAGGGGAGTTCGGCAGTCATACCACCACGCTCTGTGGTCGGAACGCGGTGCAGGTGGCCGTGCGCCGAGGTGAGCCGCTGCGGTTCGGCGAGCTGGCCGACCGGCTCCGGCCGCTGGGTGAGGTTCGGCACAACGCTTACATGCTCAAGTTTACAACCGAGGGATATGAGTTCACTGTGTTCCCTGATGGCCGCGCCATCATCAAGGGGACCAACGAGATCGCCCGGGCGCGCTCTTTGTACGCGCAGTTTATTGGCAATTGACTTTCTAGAGACCAACACCAAAACTCGATCCCGAAAAGGACGCAGCCATGTCCGGCCCAGCTATTCCGATCTACCTTGATAACGCGGCCACCTCGTTCCCGAAGCCGGAGCCGGTTTACCAGGCACTCGATCTGTTCGCGCGGACGAGCCTGGCCAACCCGGGCAGGGCAGGGCACCGCATGGCGAAGGGGGCCGAGCGTACGATCGACCTGGCACGCCTTGCGCTCAACCGCTTGTTCCAGGGTGAATCGGCTAACCGCTGGATTTTTACCCTGAATTGCACCGACGGCCTGAACATGGCGATCAAGGGAGTACTCCAGCCCGGCGACCACGTGATCACGTCGGACCTGGAGCATAACTCGATCAGCCGTCCACTGCGCAGGCTGGAGAAGGACGGCGTGATCACACTCACGCGGATCGAATCGAACGAGGGATATATCAGTGCCGACCAGGTTCGCCGCGCCCTGACGCCTCAGACTCGTCTGGTGGCCATCACGCATGCGGCCAACGTGCTGGGCACGGTCCAGCCGATCGAGGCCATTGCCCCGATCGTGCGTGCGGCCGACGCTTTGCTGCTGGTGGATGCAGCGCAATCGGCGGGCGTGGTGCCGATCGACCTCAAGGCCACGCCGATAGATCTGCTCGCGTTTCCAGGCCATAAGGCACTTTATGGCCCCACCGGCACCGGAGCGCTTTATGTGGGGCCGCGTGCCGAGCTCAGGCCCTGGCGTGAAGGGGGTACGGGTGGAGACTCCAAAAGCGAACTTCAGCCCGAGCAGTTGCCGTACTTTCTGGAGGGTGGAACACCCAATGCGCTTGGGATTGCCGGCCTGCTGGCCGGTGTGGAGTGGGTCAACCGCCGGGGAGTTGAGGAGAGCCGGCTGCATGAAGTGGCTCTGCTCCAGAAAGTCGTGGATTGGGTGGAGTCTGAAGGGAAAAGCCTGGGCTGGAACGTGGCGGGTCGGTGGGAACCGGCCACGCATGTGGGGGTACTCTCACTGGTCACGCCAAACCTGGATGATCTGCACCCGCAAGTAGTTTCCGATATTTTAGATACGAGCTTCGGGATTGCCGTGCGGTCTGGGCTCCATTGCTCGCCTTACATTCACAAGCGAATCGGCACGTTTCCAGACGGCACCGTGCGTTTGAGCCCTGGCCCATTCAACACTGAGGAGCAGATCGAGGCATTTTTGTACGCCCTTCAGGCGATCTCTGTGGGAGTGGTGTGGGATTGAAAAGTCGGGGCTTGAACCTGGAAGTCGCTTCACGCAAGCTGGATAGCAATCAAACGGCGTTCGTCTCCCCTTGGCACTTTCTGGGGAAGGTAGGGAATTATGCATATCTCCGTGGCATGCCCTGGTTGTAAGACCCGCTATTCCATTCCAGACGCCGTGGCTGGCAAATTAGCTCGCTGCAACAAGTGCGACCAATCGTTCCGGGTGCCTGTTCTCGAGACAGACGCTGACGCGTGGAGCGATGAACTTCCAGGTCCACCGCCGCGCCGGGACGTTCAGCGATCGGCAAGGACCCAGGAAGCCGAACCACGGAATGTCTTTTCGCTGCGTTCCGTATTCTCCGGGCTCTCGGTACTGGTCGCGGTGGCCTTCGTCGGCCTGAGGTTGTTCAGGGCTTATTCGCGGATCATGGACGCTGGGAACGGCCTGCCAGATAACCCATTGCCGGCCGCTAATGAGCAGGTTTTCAATGGTGAGCCGTTCCCCGTGGCACCGGCACCAGCCAGATTGAACCCGGGTGACCCCGTACCTGGCAGTGGGCCGCGGGCCGATTTACCTTTGCCGGCCAGAGGGCTTTACCCGGCAGGCACGGTGCCGGCCGTGCTACCCACCCCGCCATCGATGGACCGGGCCGGCTTGACAACGCGGCACAGCGTGCAATTGACGCTCGGGCTTGAAGAAATTGATCAGTTATCACACCTGCTTGAAGGAATCACGGACGAGGCCAGTCTGGAAAAAGCGCGCCCTGAACTTACCCGGCTGACTCAGGATCCACAGGATATCCACGAACGGATCATCAAGAGCCTGCCTGCCCTGCGTCCTGACGAAAATGACGAACTGGCACGCCGTACGTCGGCAAAGGCCCAAAAAACAATCACCGCCTTGCAACAGCAATTCGAGCGACTTCAGGCCATTCCAACGCTCGCGGTCTGGGGCCACGAACTCGAATCCAGCATTTCGAAACTCACGGGTGGGTATCGGAACTTGATCCAGCGGGCG
>Ga0007796_10000624_pt1 | contig 11894 bp, 14 predicted proteins | sample CryBogmetaGMA0M_FD_60373 | JGI IMG/M metagenome (GOLD analysis project Ga0007796, IMG submission 60373) | Freshwater microbial communities from Crystal Bog, Wisconsin, USA - MA0M | ecosystem: Environmental > Aquatic > Freshwater > Lake | place: Crystal Bog, Wisconsin, USA | collected 2009-07-06 | reverse complement strand
GGCCTATGGAGCAGCCCATGGCCGTAACGCCACCAAAACCGATCAGGACACCTCCTGCGATATGGTGAGCCATATCGGTCGGGTTGCTGAACGATTCGATATGAAATTGATGGCGGATCAACGCTGCCGCAGCGCTGCCCAACAAGGTTCCCAGACAAACCATCACGCCATAGGTCGCCACGTTATTGCGGTCGGACCAAAGGGTTAACAAGTCCAGGGAATGGGCTAGCGGTGCAGCAAAGCTTAGTGCTTCGGGCCTGTGCGAGTAGGTGCCGCTCCAGCTGGGCTCTAGGGTTTCGGGATGCTCGGCTATGAAACCCACATAGGCCGTCAGGCACCAGGCCGCCACTACCAACAGGCCCACCCCTGCGCCGCCCACCCAGTGCGCAAGCTCCATACTGCGCCGGTGCCGCCACAGCAGCGCGCCTGCAATGACCAAATAAGCGCCCAAAACCAGCCAACGCAGATGCGCAACGTCCCAAGCGCCCCCGTGCACCAGGATGGACGCCACATCTTGCGGGGTGTTCAGTGAGACGCTATAGGTATCGAAAAACCCGACTCGCAGTTCCGAAAAAACGCCGCGCAAAGTCATTTGCGCGCTGACGGCAGCGACCAGCAAGGTCACCCAGGCCTTGAGATTGCCGGCTCCGGCCTTGACCAAATTGCGCTGCGGACACCCCGCCGCCAATACCATGCCAAAGCCAAATATCAGGCCCCCGACCGTGTTAGACAACCAGAGTAATCGCGTGCTCCAGGCGTTGGTCTTGGTGGCATCTAACCAGGACATCTCTATCAGCACCAGCGACCCGGTAGCAGCCACCGCAATCGCCAGCACCCACATCAGCATCCGCGCGGTACCGCCAAAGCTAAACCAATCTGCAATCGCGCCCATAGTGCAAAACCTGGTGCTTTGTGCCAGCGCTCCGAGCAGCAGCCCGAGCAGGAGCCCGCCCCAAACTACCGTGATAACAGCGGCATCCGGTTCAAGAGGAATAGTCATAGCGTATTGGCGAAGTTTTAAGGGTATTTGCCCGAATGTATCGCAGCGGGCAGGGACTAAGGGTTTATCCTAGTACAGAAATATCATTTATTGCTTATATTAGCGTCCATGAATATATTAAATTCACACGCAAAAACACCGGGCCGCCTGGTCAAAGCGCCAGAGAATTTTTTAGGTGCCCATGCGGTCAGCACGGTATTCGAAGAAGCCAAGCGTGGCCGGCGCAACTTCCTGCGTAACGCCTTTGCTGCGGCAAGCCTTGCGGCATCGGTGCCGGCATTGGCGCAAGCCAGTGCTAGTACGCTAGCGCAAGGTGACGCTCATATCCTGAACTTGCCAGAACATTCACGCGGGTTAGGCCAAGCGGTCGCGAGCGACGGTTACGGCAAGCCCTCTAAGTTTGAAACCAATGTGCAGCGGCGTACCAGTCCTGGACTGACACAAACGGCGCAAGCCTCCGTCTCTTTCGCCCCACTGCAATCCCTGTTTGGCATCGTGACACCCAGCGGTTTGCATTTTGAGCGCCACCACCAAGGCTGGTGGGACATCGACCCGTCCAAGCACCGCCTGATGATCAATGGCGCAGACGACAGATTGGTCAAGACGCCCATGGTGTTTACGATGGACGAGATCATGCGCTTGCCGTCGGTCAGCCGGTTTCACTTTATCGAATGCGGCGCCAACACCGGCATGGAATGGGGCAACGTCGCCGTGCCCACCTGCCAATACACGCACGGCATGATTAGTTGCAGCGAATTTACCGGTGTGCCACTGAAGCTACTGTTAGACCGCGCCGGTGTGGATTACCGTCGTGGCCGTTATGTGCTGGCCGAAGGGGCCGATGGCTCGTCCATGACGCGCACGGTACCTATGGAGCTGATAGAAAGCGGAGAGGTGTTCGTCGCCTATGGTCAAAACGGCGAAATGTTACGCCCAGAAAATGGCTACCCCTTGCGCCTGGTGGTACCGGGGGTGCAAGGCGTGAGTTGGGTCAAGTACTTGCGCCGCATCGAGGTGGGCGATAAGCCCTATGGCACTAAGGACGAGGTCATCCACTACGTGGACCTGATGCCCGGTGGCAAGCATCGCCAGTACACCAGCACACAGGAATGCAAAAGCGTGGTGACGACGCCATCGGGCGGGCAGCTCTTGCTGGACCAGGGCTTTTACAACATCACCGGCCTGGCCTGGTCGGGTAGAGGCAAGGTGCGAGGCGTGGACGTATCGACCGATGGTGGGCGCAACTGGCGCAAGGCGCGCCTAGAGAGCCCGGTGCTCAGTAAGTGCCTAACCCGTTTCAGTCTTGACTGGGTGTGGGATGGTAAACCAGCCTTGATTCAAAGCCGCGCAAGCGATGAAACCGGCTATGTGCAACCCAGCAGTCGCCAACTGCGGGCTGTTCGCGGTACCCGCTCAATCTACCACAACAACTCCATTCAGACCTGGCTGGTGCAAGAAAACGGCGAGGTGAAAAATGTCCAGATCGCCTAAATTCAGTGCGGCGTTTCTGATCCCGGCCATGGCGATGGTAGCGCTGTTAGCCGCGCCGATGGTGTCGGCTCAAAGCGATTACACATCGATCGGACGTGCGGCCACACCCCAAGAAGTGGCCGCCTGGAATATCGACGTGCGCCCTGACTTCCAGGGGCTACCCCAAGGCGCGGGCTCGGTCAGCCAGGGCATGGACATTTGGGAAAGCCAATGCGCGTCATGCCACGGTGTGTTCGGCGAGAGCAACCAGACGTTCTCACCCCTGGTGGGCGGAACGACCGCGCAGGATATTAAGAGTGGCCAGGTAGCGCGCCTTAACGATGCTGCTTACCCCGGGCGCACGACCTTGATGAAGGTGTCCTCCCTGTCCACCTTGTGGGATTACATCAACCGCGCCATGCCGTGGAACGCGCCCAAATCGCTCAGCACCGATGAAGTCTATGCCGTCACCGCCTACTTACTCAATTTAGGTGGCATCGTGCCGGACAACTTGGTTTTATCAAACACCAACATAGCGGAGGTGCAAAAGCTATTGCCCAACCGCAATGGCATGACCACCGACCATGGCCTGTGGCCAGGCAAGCTGATGGGCAATGGCGCCAAGCCCGACGTCAAAGCCGTGGCCTGCATGAAGGACTGCACGGTGGACCAAAAAGTCACATCCTTCCTGCCGGATTTTGCCCGCAACGCCCACGGCAATTTGGCTGAGCAAAACCGCACCGTGGGTGCGCAGCGGGGTGTCGACACTACGCAAGCACCCGCCGCAAACTCAGCGCAGGCCCGCCAGATGGCAAGCCTTGTACCGGCCAAGGTAACGGTCGCCGCCCCGTCTGCTAACGCTGCGGCCATGGCCTTGTCACAAAAGCACACCTGCACCGCCTGCCACGGCATGGACAACAAAATTGTCGGCCCCGGATTCAAAGAAGTAGCCAAAAAGTATGCCGAGCGCCCGGATGCAGTAGGCTACCTGGCTGGCAAGATTCGCGCGGGAGGCTCAGGCCTTTGGGGATCTATCCCCATGCCTGCACAAGGCCTGAGCGATGCAGACGCACAAACCATCGCTAAGTGGCTTGCCGCTGGCGCCAACAAATGACTAAGGAGAACTTGATGACAACACGCAGACAAATGATTTTTCGCTCCGCCCAGCTGGGGGCTATGCTTGCCACACTCGGCTTTTTGCCGGGTGCCGCACAGGCGCAAGCGGCCTACAACGCGGCCGCCTTCGAAGCCAAGAATATGGCCGAACTGATGAAGGCATTAGGCGCTTCGACCCCCACCGAAAGCAAAGACGTGACCATCATCGGCCCCGACATTGCCGAGAACGGTGCGGTAGTTCCCATAGGCGCCTCCACTGCGCTGCCCGGTGCCAAGCGCATGTTGCTCCTGGTGGAGAAAAATCCTTCGGTTCTGTCGGCTGTTTTCGATGTCAGTGATGCGGTCGATGCCAACTTTTCGACCCGTGTAAAGATGGGGCAGTCCTCCAATGTATTCGCAGTCGCTTTGATGGCAGATGGCAAGGTGCTGTATGCAGTCAAAGAAATCAAAGTGACACTCGGCGGCTGCGGCGGCTAAATCCATACAACCCAATTAAAGGAGAACACCATGTCCGATCCCATGCGTATTCGCGCCCAGTCCGCTGGCGACAAAGCCACTGTGCGGGTGCTGATGAGCCACGAAATGGAAACTGGTTTGCGCAAAGATGGCGCAGGAAAAGTCATACCCGCTTGGTTTATCCAGGAGGTTGCAGCCCAACTGAACGGCAAAACCGTGATGACCGCGCAATGGGGCCCGGCAGTGTCCAAGAACCCATTTTTGCAATTCAGTGTGAAAGGCGCCAAGGCCGGCGACAAGATCGCCATCACCTGGACCGACAACAAAGGTGATAAGCGCACTGACGAAGCCACCGTATCCTAAATTGAGGAGACTCCATGCTAAAAATCTTAAGTTTGCTGGCTATGGCTGTGCTGTCAACTGCTGCGTTAGCGCAGCAAAAGTCGGCCGCCGATGGCATTGCTGAATACCGCGCTATGTTGGCCGATGGCAATCCCGCCGAGCTTTTCGAAGCGCGCGGCGAAGATTTGTGGAAGAAAAAGCGCGGCCCCAAAAACGCGTCTCTCGAACAATGCGACCTCGGCAAAGGCCCGGGCGTAGTGAAAGGCGCGTTTGTGGAGTTGCCGCGCTGGTTTGCCGACACCGGCAAAGTCCAGGACTTGGAGTCGCGCTTGCTCACCTGCATGGAAACGCTCCAGGGCCTGGACGCAAAAGTCATCGCTGCCACACCTTTTGGTAAAGGTGAGCAAGTGGGCATGGAAGGGCTCACCGCCTGGATCTCTGCCGAATCCAAAGGCATGCGCTTTAATTTGTCGCAATCCCATACCCAAGAAAAAGTGACCTACGAGCTAGGCAAACGCACCTTCTTTTACCGCGCCGGCCCTTATGACTTTTCGTGTGCCTCGTGCCATGCCCAAGCGGGCAAACGCATCCGCTTGCAAGACTTGCCCGAACTCACCAAGAACCCGGGAGATGGTGTGGGCTTTGCGGCCTGGCCGGCCTACCGCGTCAGCAGCGGCGAGTTGTGGAGCATGCAGCGCCGCCTCAATGACTGCTACCGCCAGCAGCGCTTTCCGTACCCAGGCTACGCCTCGGACGTGACCATCGCATTAGGCGTCTATATGGGTGTAAATGCCCAGGGCGCCCAGTCGGTCGCACCTGCACTCAAACGTTGAGGAACATAGTATTTACAGATTTAAAACTCTCCTTTCCGTGGCCGCCTTGTTGTCTATGGCAGGTTGTGCCACGCTGCCACCTGGCCCGAACTACGCGGAGTTGGTCAAGCAGATGATGGATGCCTCGTTTCGCAATGAAGGAATTGCCACCACCGATCGATTGATTCAAGATCAAGCGAACGCTGCATGTTCCGAGGCCCAAGGTGCAAATCCTCCGGACGCAGTGGTAGAGGCCATCCAACAAGCGGCTTTAAAAAGCGTGCGCATGCCCTCGGATGGAAAATTCACCGGAGACTGGCGCGAGGGTGCGAAGCTGGCGCAAAACGGGCGCGGTATGACCTGGACCGACAAAACGGCTCTACCCAAAGACAATGGCGGCAACTGCCTGAACTGCCACCAGGTGACTAAAGAAGAATTGTCTTACGGCACCATAGGCCCCAGCCTGTACCACTATGGAAAAGACCGCGGCGTACTGGACCCCGAGAGCCCGGAGGCCCGCCCCATCGTAGAGTACACTTGGACCAAGATTTATAACGCCAAGTCCTACAACGCTTGCTCGGGTATGCCGCGTTTCGGCCACGCCGGTTTGCTCGATGAAAAGCAAATGAAAGATTTGATGGCACTTTTACTAGACCCCAAGTCCCCCGTCAATCGCTAAGCCGCAGGCCCTATGAATCTGTCCAAGCGGGAGTTTTTGCAAGTCCTGGGTGCGGCCTCCGCTGCTGGCCTGAACCTGGGTATGTTCAGTCATGCAGATGCGGCAAGCGCCCAACGCGGCTTGTATGACATAGCGCCCTTTGGCAATGTGTCCTTGCTGCACATGACGGACTGCCACGCGCAGTTGATGCCCATCCATTTCCGCGAGCCCAGCGTGAATATGGGCGTGGCGGCCATGCAGGGCAATTTGCCCCACCTGGTCGGAGACCATTTGCAAAAGATGCTCGCCATAGCGCCCAGCAGTGCGCAGGCCCACGCCTTTACGTACATTGATTTTGAGAGCGCCGCCCGTGCGTACGGCAAGGTGGGCGGGTTTGCGCACTTGGCCACCTTGGTCAAACAGCTCAAGGCCAGCCGCTCGGGGGCCTTGCTGCTAGATGGTGGCGATACCTGGCAGGGTTCGGCTACCGCTTTGTGGACCGATGCGCAAGACATGGTCGATGCCTGCAAATTGCTTGGCGTGGACGTCATGACCGGGCATTGGGAATTTACTTATGGCATGGAGCGGGTTAAGGAAATTGTCGAGAAAGACTTTGCGGGCAAGATAGATTTTGTTGCGCAAAATATCAAAACCACGGATTTTGGCGACCCGGTCTTCAAGCCCTATGTGCTGCGCGAAATCAATGGCGTTCAGGTCGCCATCATCGGCCAAGCCTTTCCTTACACACCTATCGCCAACCCGCGCTACATGGTGGCCGACTGGAGCTTTGGTATCCAGGACGAAAACCTCCAAAAAATGGTAGATGAAGTTCGGGCGAAAGGCGCCAAAGTAGTCGTCGTGCTATCGCACAACGGCATGGACGTGGATTTGAAAATGGCCACGCGGGTGCGCGGCGTAGATGCTATTTTGGGCGGGCACACGCACGACGGCGTGCCAGTGGCCATACCTGTGTCCAACGCTGGCGGAAAAACCCTGGTCACCAACGCTGGCAGCAATGGCAAATTTTTAGGTGTAATGGATTTTCAGGTGGGCAGTGCCGGCGTCAGCGACTTTCGCTACCGGCTGTTGCCGGTGTTTTCCAACCAGATTAAAGCCGATCCGGCCATGGCGGCCTTGATCGAAAAGGTACGCCAGCCCTACGCTGCAAAACTGGCTGAAACACTGGCGGTGACCGATGGTTTGCTCTACCGGCGCGGTAATTTCAACGGCAGTTGGGACCAGTTGGTCTGTGATGCGCTTATGGAGGTACAGGGCGCCGACATTGCGCTAAGCCCGGGGTTTCGGTGGGGCACCACTTTATTGCCCGGCGACGCAATTACCCGCGAACTGATGATGGACCAACTCGCCATCACCTACCCTTACACCACACTCAACGAAATGAGCGGCGAATCGATCAAAGGTATTTTGGAAGACGTGGCCGACAACCTCTTTAACCCTGACCCTTATTACCAACAGGGCGGCGATATGGTTCGGGTAGGCGGCTTGGCCTATACCTGCGAACCTGGCCAAAAAATGGGGCAACGTATCTCGGGCATGCGCTTGGGTGACAAACCGGTAGAGGCCTCGCGTATGTACAAAGTGGCCGGCTGGGCGCCGGTCGCCGAAGCCGCGCGCACAGTGCCCGGCAGCAAACCCATTTGGGACGTGGTCGAGACCTGGCTCAAATCCCAAGCCGGTGGCCGTGTCAAAGCCCGCAAGATCAATACCCCGACACTTCTAGGAATGACGGGTAACCAAGGGATTGCAAATCTATGAGCCTGCAAGCATCTACTAACGGTCTGCGCAAGCTAGTGTGCTTTGTCGCCTGCCTTGGCGCCTTGGCCTATGCGCCGCACAGCCTTGCGGCGGGCGAAGGAACATTTGCCGTCAAGATCCTCACCCCAGAGGCAGCGGCCACCGCTGGCCAGGCGGCGATGGCCTATTGCCGCAAGGCGGGCTACCAGGTAGCGGTTGCCATTGTGGACCGTTTTGGCGTCTTGCAATTCTTGGTGCGTGACCGTTTTGCGGGCCCGCATACGGTGGAATTCGCCACCCAAAAAGCCTGGACAGCAGCGAGCTTCAAAATGCCCACCGCAGCACTGGCCGCTGAAACCCAGGCCGGTAAACCCATGAGCGGTATGCGCGCCAACCCCCATGTGCTGGCCATCGGTGGCGGATTAGTGATAGAGGCCGCCGGCAGCTTGCTCGGCGGCATTGGTGTCTCTGGTGCGCCGGGTGGCGAAGCCGACGACGCCTGCGCCTTGGCGGGGCTGCGCGCGGTAGCTGATGCGATTGAGTTTTGAATAGCTTTTTTCTGGAGAAACCCATGAAGCTTTTAAAAGTCTTTGCCCTGACCCTGGCACTTTTGAGCAGCGGGCTTGCCTGGTCACAGAGTAAGGTGATCTATCACATCAGCGACGCCGATGCGCAAGCACTAGGGGGCCTGCGCAACGTGCGTAACCATTTGGACATCGACCCCTCAGCCAAAATTACCGTGGTCTCCCACGGCAACGGCGTAGACTTTTTGATGGAGGGTGCAAAAGACAAAAATGGCAGCCTGTATGCCGGCCCGGTATCCGCGCTGAAAAGTCGCGGGGTGACTTTTGAAGTCTGCGAAATCACCCTGAAAAACCGCAACCTCAAAACTGAGCAATTCCTGCAAGAGGCCAACTTCACGCCGTCCGGGGTGGTGCGTATTGCTAAGCTTCAGCATCAGGGTTACGCCTACATCCGACCTTGAAGCATGCGCAATCAAAATCCAAATGCGGACACGCTGACGGGAATGTTTTGGTAAAAAAAATAATCACTGCAATTTTTGCCAGTCTGTTGGGTTGGGTCAGCACGCTTGCCACGGCGCAACCCGCTTCCATTCAAGCGGTGCAGCTTGCGCAAGGCGTATGGTTTGTGCAAGGAAATTCTGCCCTGGGCAGCACCGGCAATAGGAACTTCATCTCCAATGCCGGGTTTTTTGTCACCGACGAAGGCGTGGTCTTGGTAGATGCGCTGGGTTCGCCAGCCCTGGCCCAGGAATTGTTGCGCGAGATTCACCGCGTCACCCCGCAAGCGCTTCGCTACGTCGTAGTGACGCACTACCATGCAGACCATATTTACGGTTTACAAACACTTGTCCAAGCAGGCGCCAAGGTCATCGGCCACGCATCGGCCAGAGAGTATTTAAACTCCGATACAGCGCAAAGACGGCTTGAAGCAAGCCGCATAGACCTGGCACCCTGGATCGATGCAAATACCCGATTGGTGCCAGCCGACCAATGGTTAGACACACAGGAAAGCCAGTTTCGTTTGGGGTCCATAGACTTTGTCGTGGACCATCTCGGCCCGGCACATACACCTGAAGATGTCGTTGTCTTTGTGCCCCAGCTAGGCGTTTTATTTGCCGGGGACCTGTTTTTTCAGGGCCGGATTCCGTTTGTGGGGCAAGCAGACAGCCGACTGTGGATTCAAGCCCTCAACCGCTTAATGAAATACCAGCCCAAAATAGTGATTCCCGGACACGGCCCTGCTTCCACCAACCCGATGGTGGACATGACCATGACCAGGGATTACTTGCTCTACCTCCGAAAAACTATGGGCGAAGCGGCAAAAAATATGGAGCCCTTTGAGGAGGTTTATGCGAAAACGGATTGGTCCCGATTTGAGTCCATCCCGCTTTTTCGCGTCGCAAATCGCATGAACGCCTATAACACCTACCTTCTGATGGAGCAGCAAGGTGAGCCCTGAGAGCAGCCCGCAGGGCGAGGTCTCGCGCCGCCATGTGCTAGCGGGCACCGCTGCGGCATTGCTCTGGGGCCCAGGGGTAAGCCGCGCTAGCTCCGAGACATCGGCACCGACCATCCACTGGCCGGTGCTAAGGCTTTTAGACGGAACGAGCCTGACGCCTCTTGAATTGAACACGATGCCGGTAATGCTAGTGTTTTGGGAAACCTGGTGCCCTTATTGCAAACGCCACAACGTACACATTGAGCGCCTCTACCAAGCGACACAGGGTATGCCCATCCGGGACCATGGGTGCCACAACCGAAACCAACGCGGACAAGCTGGCGTCCTATCTGCGGGCCAATCAATTGCATTTTCCAGTGGCCCACATAGAGCGAGGGTTTCGGGATCAATTCGGCCAGCGGCGCATCATTCCCTTGACATGTTTGGTAGCGGCGAACGGGCGATTGTTACAAGCTATTCCCGGTGAAATGGGCTACGCGGACCAGTATTCCCTGGCCGGGCAAGTACTACAGGACATCAGCCCTAAAATCAGCGACACCACAAGGATTGCAAGTTAATTAATTATGGAAGATTTCAACAATCAGGACAGGGTGTTTGAAACGGCCGCGCAATTGTTTGCGCTATTGGCTACCCCGATGCGCCTGAAAATCATCAGTGCCCTGTGTGAACAAGAGAAAAACGTGAGCGAACTCCTGGCCGAGATCGACACCACGCAGTCAAATATGTCTCAACATTTGGCGGCCCTTCATCGCAAGGGAGCCATTTCGCGTCGCAGAGAAGGCGTACAAATTTACTACCAAGTGCAAAGTGAACGCGTCGCCAACTTGTGTCGCGCGGTTTGTACGCAGTTAGCCATCGAAATGGACATTGATGGCGCCATTGAACCTTCTGATCGCTTATTGATCGTTCAGGACAATTAGCAACATGCGGCACTGCCCCAAAGTAGCAGCGCTGGAACTTGTTTATTCCCTTGCGGTACAGGCGACTTCTCAGGTCCCACACACATTCACGGTCAAAGCATGCCTGGATTGGCGGAGCTCCGAGCGACACAGCCCGGTCAGATCGCCATAGACTAAAAGGATGTGAAGGTACCATTCCTAGGAAACCAGACGAGACTCAAGATGAACAAGCAGCAGGAACACTGGGAAAAGGTCTATCAAACCAAGGCGCCTGATGCGGTGAGCTGGTTTCAAGAACATGCCACCCGGTCGCTGGAGATCATTCGATCAATTGGCGCAGCGTCCAACGCACAGATCATTGATGTAGGGGGAGGTGCATCCACATTGGTGGACGATTTGCTGATCGGTGGATTCAAACATATCTCGGTCCTGGATCTTTCCGCAAGTGCGCTAGAAGTGGCGCGCAAGCGCCTTGGGCCTCTGGGTCAAAACGTGACCTGGATTACTGGCGATATTCGAACCGTGGATCTTCCTGCGCAGACTTATGACATCTGGCACGACCGCGCTGTATTCCACTTCCTAACCGAGCCAGCGGATCGAATCGCTTACGTGCGCCAGGTCATTAAGGCAGTCAAGCCCGGCGGCCATGTGATTGTGGCAACCTTTGCGCCGATAGTGCGACGGATCGAATCTTCATCGTTTTCTATTGAAGATTTTAGGAATACATAGGCTTGTGGATACTTCATGACTAGCTCCTAATGTTGGAAACTTTAGCTACCTGCTGCTGACCTTGGCGGCGAGCTTGATTGGCACTCATAACCACGTCATTGTGAACTAGCCCCCTGAATGACAGGACAAAGAGCGCACCCTTATCCAGGATCAAGATGCTTTTGTCCACTTGCCCTTTGATGCTGCATTGCCCACCGCTAGGCAAATACAAGACCTACTGGCAGCGCATCGGGCCAAGCAGGCATTAATTGCCGCTGCTCAAAAGGCTCGAATCCGGTCCATTAGCCTTTGGAAGATTCTTCAATTGGTCTACACCCGTGCCATGCACCCCGATATTGAGCAGTGGCGCGTTGGCGCCTTAGTCAAACTGGTCAAGGAGTTTGCCCACGAACTTGACCCCTGGGGGCCAAGGAGTAAACGGGGCGTTGATCAGATGCGACGGCACATGAACTTGATGGTGCGCCGCTGGTTGGATCGTGGGGCAGTCATTGCCGCCAATGCCGCCTGTGGCTTGTTTCCAAGTGATGAGGCACAGTTTGCCGGACCTGAGGCTTGGCGCCAGACACGTTTTGACTTTGAGGACAGCAGCTACACCCAGCGTCTTTTTGCCATGGGGCAGGGGGAAATGGAGTTTGCCAGCGCCAGGGTGCTAGGCGCCACGGGCTAGGGGAGTG
>Ga0007796_10000618_pt1 | contig 11917 bp, 10 predicted proteins | sample CryBogmetaGMA0M_FD_60373 | JGI IMG/M metagenome (GOLD analysis project Ga0007796, IMG submission 60373) | Freshwater microbial communities from Crystal Bog, Wisconsin, USA - MA0M | ecosystem: Environmental > Aquatic > Freshwater > Lake | place: Crystal Bog, Wisconsin, USA | collected 2009-07-06 | reverse complement strand
ATATTATGATCGTGCTCTTAATGATTATGGGTTTCAATTTATAATGAATAAACTGCGAAAATGGAATATTTACTAAATATTTTTATATTATTTTAATATAAATGTCAAATGTATTTTATAATGTCACAAACTTTGTTCATAATCATATACTGTTTTTAAATAATAGTAAATTTTTTGCCGGTGTAGTAATGATTTTGTTAAACGTCGGGTCCAAGTTTATTTCCATACAATTTAGTAAATCTACAGAAGAGTATTTAAAGCTAAACATAACAAAACAGTTGTTAGTATTTGCGATGGCATGGATGGGTACTCGTGATATTTACACTTCTTTAGTATTGACAGCCGTTTTTACCATATTATCTGACCATTTGTTTAACGAAGAAAGCCCATATTGCTGTGTTCCCGAAAAATACAGAATATTAGCTAAACTAGTTGATGAAAATAATGACGGAAAGGTAACCGAAGATGAAATAAATAACGCTATAGTGGTTTTAGAAAAGGCAAAACGAGAAAAACAAAAACAAAAACAGCGTGAAAACTTTACATTATATGGCAATTATTTAGCTGACAGTCGCAAAACGCATTATTAGTATTCTGAATTTCCTTTTACCAATATAATAATTTAAAAATCTTTAATTATTATAAGTATGACATCTGTATTATATCATCCAAAATCATTAAATAATATACAATTTAACATAACAGACGCGGACATTAAATTTATATTAGACCCTAACGAAATAATGAAAGAAATTAGTTTGGATACAAACAGAAATGAACCGACAAATGTAGTTAGAAAAAAATATGGTGTAAATGGTGATGATAGGCATGTGGTGACGACTGATGAGGAAGAAGAACCCGAAGCAGAAGCAGAAGAAGAGAAAAAGGCAGAAGAAATAGATGTAAAAAAAAAACCTCCAAAAAAGATTAAAATACCAAACACATTAATTATATACGTAAAAACGCGTATACCTAATTTTTATAAAATGCGATATGAGCCGTCAATGTCGGTACCTAGTAGCACTAGTCAAAATGTGTATTTTGAATTTTCAATAGAATATTTTAAAAATCCGATTTTTAATCTGCCAAAAGAAGCGCCTCCAACCGCCAAATACACGCAGTTTTTTAATCCGAATGAATTTGAAACTATGATTAATCGCGTATTAAGTAATTTTAGATATATGCAAGAGAAAAAGTATAGCTTGGATGACACTATAGATGACACAGAATTCAATGCCCTATTAGAAGAAGCCAAAGAAAGAGGAACCATAACTAAAAATATAGAAATAACTTTACAAACATTATTTAGTACTAACAGTTTATTTTACATAAATAAAAAACCATATACGATTGTAGGTTTTAATTGGCGCAAAAATAATTGGGCACTGGATACGAAGCCGCTTGATAAATTGATAGCTCCTTATTCATCGTTATCCAACAAAGATATTATACAAGCAGAAGAAGAGCTTAATAGTATCCCGAAGCATTTGCGACAAGGCGATTTAGCAGCAGCGTCGTTGGTACAGTCGGTATTGGAAAGCAGTGTCAGCATTAACAAAATAGACAATGAAGAATTAGATATTAAATTGCTACAAGAGAATGTTAGTTTGATCCAAGTTATAGAGGAATTTACAGAGAGATCGCAATCTATTTTTAGCGAGTTGTTACAGCAAAATTATCCCGTGAACTATACAAATAAACGAGATATTATAAGAGATCCAATAACGCTGTCATTGTTAGTAACTAGCGAACAAATACAAGAGTTTACTAAAAAAAATACAAACTCCAAATTAATTGCGTTATATAATGCTTATATAAAAAAAAAAGAGCAATTATTAATTGGTGAAAACGAGTTTATTAAAATACTTAGTATTACCGTTACGACATCCGATTTATCAACAGACGCACGGAGTATATTATATATTCAGCATTTGTTGGATAAAAATATGACGGAATGTTATGAATATTTTAAAAACGCAGCTAATAGAAATAACCATAATAATAGCGTTACAATGGTAGAGAATGTAAGTGATATTACAATATTATATATAAAGGCGTTATATAAAATGGTAGATATAATAGAAAAAATATATCAATACCAAAATGAATATTTTTATGCTTTATTAATGTTATTGAAAGAAATAAAACAAAACTACAAAGAAATGATATCCTATTATACTTCGCCTATTTTAGCCGATAAATGTATAGATGTTGATATAGAAATCGCAACTTTATTAATGGAACGAACCGAAAACAATCCGTATTCAAGATCATATTTTTCTAATTTGGAAAAATTCAGAGTTTGCGTTGAATGTTTAAATAGGGAAAAGCAAAATTTTTTAACACCTTCAAATTTCGCCGACAAAATAGAACAATACTTTATTGTGCCAAATACGGTTCTAATAGAAAAATATCAAAACGAACTGTATTTGTTACATATAATCATGTTCTATTTCTTGAATCAGCTTGATATATGGAACATATTATATAATAGTGTTAATAATTTTGTATCGTTCATTAGCGAAGATTGTGCCGAAAAAATCAAATTATCGGATTATAGTCTGGATGAACTTAAAACGGCGCTTAGCCTCACAAGTAATGCGCAATTAAATACTTTTATAACCCAATTTAAAGACGCGTATAGGGTAGAAGGGGTTAAATTGGACCATTTATTTGATTATAAAACGGGTAAATATTCTAAAATGGCTTGGTATTATATTACGAAAGAAGGACAAAAAGCGGTAGTACAAGGTGTTGCCAATAGGTCATTTACTAAAGACACTGATGCGCAAGGAAAAATAATTAATTATGAAATTACCAAGCTGGATAGTTACGAGGGTATTCTTTTATTAACACATTTATTACAAATTCAGTGTTTACGACAAGAAAAATTGTATATTGCTGAGGAAAATAAATATCAATTGGATTATAATTCGTTGAGTATTTTGAGCGATTATTATTCCGAAATACTAACATTTTTGACGGTAAACGATGAATATATTGGAAATCAGCAAGCTATGGGACAACGAGTTGTTACTTTGGTGTTGCCGCCGTCGCTTATGTGGGATACAAGTAAATTGCCGCAAAAATCAGTAATTGACGAAAAAGTGAAGACCAAAAACCGAATGTTTTTATTATTTAATGAAAAAATAGAATCAATACAGCAGCAAAGGGGGCTATTAATGGATCATTGCGAACAACTCGCAAAGCAAAGTATGCCAACAATTAGCTCTGAAAAATTTGTTACTCAATGTGAGAATATTGTGGACAAAAATATATTATCCATTCCTAAATTCAATACCCGCAGTTCATGGTGGATACAGCAAGAAGAGTCAAACTATGATATTAAAATGTCGATTGAGCTAGAATTGCCATTGATATCTGTGTTTGATGCGGGTTATGAAGACGGTTTATTACAATTGCCTTATCCTATAGACATGTCTACTTGGAGAGTGTATAAAAATGAGCAAAAAGACGATGGATTGTATGCGTCGGTTAGAGATGCGTTAAATGGTCAATTAATTGCCACTAATTCCAACACAATAAATTATTATACCGAAGATATTAATGGGAAACAATTGTTTACGATAGAAACATTGAAACAAATGGTGTTAGATAATATGAATATAATAGGGGCGACCACAAGTGCTACAAATATTAATGGTTTAACCGACGACCAAATCATTTACATTTTAGAGACAATTTTAAAAATTAAATTTATTATTATTGATATAAGGTCACTAACAAATGCCGGATTTGCGATAGGAGATATAGTAAATATAAAAGATCATTCGTTAGACGACTATGTCATCACTTATATAGATCCAAATACGAACCAATATTATTTACAAGAGTTTCCAATCACTAAAAATACTGGCAGTCCAATAGTTATGACAGCGAATAACCTAACAATTTCGCCCAAAAATATAAAAACAAGAATAAGAATAAAATGCGACATTGATAATCCAAATTTGTTAACAAATATAAATAATTTTATATATATACTAGTGGATGATAGAATAGAATACAAGTATAAATTTGTAAGAAACGCGCATTTAAATAAGTATATTTATACATTTGATGACATACCAAAATATATTAAATATTTGATTTTTGTTAGTTGTTATCAGTTTCAATCAACGCAAAACCAAAGTATAAACTTTTCTCGTATAACAAAATTTAGACAGCAATTTGAGGATTTTGAAAATATATATAAAACAATAATTAATTTAGGAAAAATAAACCCCAATATCTTGAATAGTTCTAGAAATGACGAACGCATTGATCAATTAAACAAAAAAAAAGGGCGTTTAGAGCAAGAATTAAAATCGGTTGACGAACTAATGGGAAATTTAGAGAAAACCAATGAAAAATACGCAAAATATAAAAAACAATATGATGAAATATCCGACAAATATGGAGGCCAATTATCAAACTTATCTGGAGAAGACCAAGCCAAATTAAACGCCATCTACGATAAAATTGGTGCTATTGAGCAGCCTTTTGTACAAAAACAAATTTTATTAGAAAAACAAATAAAAATAGTAGATAATTTATTGGCAGCCCTTAAAGTCAATACAGTTCAAAAGGGAGGTCAAAATAAAGATTTAAATGTGAGACCGCGCGACAGAGTAAACTATTTGCCAAACCAAAGCCATTATGGAAACAATTTATATCAACAAAATGAATATAATATGCCTTATTATCAGTCGGCGAATTCATACCCTTATCCGCATAACATTAATAGACGCGGTGGGTTACCATATTATCCGCCAATTAATAGCAGCTATAATCAAACTGTAAACAAAAATTCATCCAAATTGGCTTTTTATGTAGAATTAGAATTAGCGCTGTTTCCGGGGAAAACAGCCAACCTCCTTCAAAAATCGGTAGTACATTGTCAAAGCACATTTGAAAAAATAAGACAAGCATATACCGAAATATTTGGTTATGAATATCGTCCTAGTGCGTTTAATGAGGTGTATGGTTACAACAGTATGTCAGATCAGCAAACATCTAAACAAAATATAAGACCATCTAACCGCTATAATGTTACAACAAAGAATATCAAAACCTATAATAATAGGTCACATCGCAGATATAAACGGCGTCACAATCGCAGACGAAAATAAATATATTGTAAACCAATTTAAAGACAAATCAATAACTTAAACACAATATGGCTGAAGCCCCCGAAACGGTTGAAAAGCTGCCATCTGATGGCGAGATTATTTTAAATAGCATTAAGGAATTATCCAAGCAAATCGTTGCGTTACAAGGGCAGATACGGGAAATGAGACAAGAGATAAGTTACATCAACAGCAATAACATGCGTCGTCACCAGCCACTCCATCCTCCTCTTGTTAGTCAAAACCCATTCTATCATTTAAATGAGCCGTCGCAGCGTTTTACTGGTAATCATAATAATTATAATAACGAATATTATAATAATATTTTAGGGGCTGGAAGACACTATTAATAAATCTGTTGAACCACTTTATCCACATTTTCCATAATGGTCTCCAATGATTTTACTTCGGTTTCCGCGCTAATATTGCTTGATAAATAGGTAATCATATTAAGTATTATTTTGAGTTTTTCGTGGCTCCAAATAGAGCGCCATTTTTGCTGTAATTCAGCAGTATAGCACGCTGTTAGATTATCTTTCCTAAATAGGGTTGTGTCGTTTTTTTTATCTAAATGATTGGATATTAGCGAATAATAGTAATTTAAACAGAGGCGCATCACAGACGAGTTTTTGTATGTTTCCATTAATTTTGTGAGGCCTTTTTGGGCGAATTTGAACAACTCGGCTATCTTGGGATGCTGTTTTGTTACATCTTCGGACAAATAATATTGACACGCCAATTCAATTGGGTTATAAATATATTGAATATCAGTTTTATTACTATTGAATATATAGCGACAAAATGCTTGAAATGGTCCGGGCTCTTGAAAATATATTATATTTTTGGCAATACACATTTTGGTGCCAATTGGTTTGTTACTTAAAATCGCCAATTTTATTATTGTAGACATGGGGTCTAACAAATATAAATGTAGGTCAACCTTTCTGTTGTCGGGTAAATGATCCGTAAAGGTTGTTATATCCATTGTATTATATTGTATATTATATAGTAAATAGATTTTATATTATTTATAAAATTACGTTATAAAAATTACAATATATTTTTGTTAGTTTAGTTAGTATAATAAAGATATAGCGGTCTCAATTATAATGCGGTCTTCTTCGCTAAGCGAATAATACTTTGCGTTAGCATCCATCATATACAAATTCAATGTGGTACCGGTTTGGCCTACTATTTGACCTAATTTATTTAATGCTTTTTTTCGTAATGGTGTCGGATAATGATACACATACAGACGCAATATATTGTTTCTCATCCTTGAATAATGTATCGGGTCTGCCTTTACTATCATAAACGCAGATAAATTATATATTTGGAAAACAATATAAAGAAAAAACAGAAAAAAAGTGTTATTTAAGTAGTTATTCATTAGTATATTTGAATATAATAATGAATTTTTAAATTATTTTATTTATTTGTAAAAAGCCCAATACCAAATGTTTGGGTATGGAGTTGAAGTCCACTAGGGTGGTATTGAGCTCATACTGCTTCTGAAAAAGTTCGTTTTCTTTTAGCCGTGCTAGAAATAGGTCGCGGTCATTAAAATATTTTAGCGCTGTTTTGGGGCCACATTTTGGAAAAACGGATGGGATGTTGTCGCTTTGGTCACCCATTACTATTTTACAGAATAGGTCGCATTCGGCATTATTATTGCTGCTTTTTTGCTCTGCCAAGTTTTTGAATGCCATATTGTAAATTTGAACACGGGGCTCCGATAGCTGTAAATAGTCCTTATCAGATGTAATAATATAAATTTGGCATTGCGGATACACTTTTAAAAGCTCTTTGACATAAATGGCTATACAATCGTCGGCTTCTAATGTGTCGTGTTTTAGCACCGTTGTGGCGCCACCTTGGATAAAGAGAGCCTCGTCATATGCCATTTTGAAAAACGGGCCGCCCATAAAGCCATTATCGGGGCTGTTGTCGCGGTTGGCTTTATATTTTGGAAACAATTTGGTGCGCCATATGTCGGCTCTTTTACAGTCTTTGCCTACCAGCATGGTCGGTTTGACTGTTTTGTCTATGCCCAATTTTTTAGGTATTTGCTTTACCGTGTCAACAAATGTTTTTTTGAATTTTTCTAGAAACATATCGTTTTGATAGGGATTTTGAATCACGTCTAAATTTTCGGGAAACGCATTACGCCACCAATTCATAACCGAATAGTAGCGATAAAAGCAGAAATAGCTGCCGTCAATTAGGATAAAAGTGGGTTTAAGATTTTGTGTTTGCGACATTGTTTTGGTAGTATAGTTGTTAGTATTTATAAGTATTTAATATTTTTCAATTTTTTATGTTAAAAAATAAAAAAAATAAAATAAAAAACTATTTACAAATTTATTAATTTACAAAATCCAAAAACTAATTTTAAACTAATTTTATATTTTATTTTTATTTATCAACGCTTTATAAGATGCTTCGCCGTGTTTCGCGATATATTCCATGTCCCGCATTGTACACCCAAATGACGCACCCGAATGCGACGCACCTAATTCTTCCATTTTATAGCCAATTGCCATTATCTTTGGATCATCTGACCATGAAAACGATTCCATTTTAATATTTTTTAAGTAATACCACGATTCCGTTATGGACACTGCTTGCCAACCATTTTGTAACATATCTCTCATCCATTTATTTTCAACATAAGCGAATCGCCCATCGCCAACACTTGCTTGTGGTGGTGGGGGTGGCGCAACTGAATACTCGCTTTCAGTATCGGTCATTATACTATTGTTATCAGTGTTATCTGCTGGGTTCATTGTTTTTGTAATGATATATAATATTTGCTTTATATCATTTAAATAATTCAATTTTTGTTAGTATTATGTAGTTAGGCGTTTATTCATAAAAATTGATTTATAATTACAAATATAATTAATAATATAGATACTTTTTATAATATAATACAATGGAAACTAATTCAATTAACGAACTTGCGGCGCCATCTGTTTCAAACACAAAAATAAAAAAACCAAGAAATGCTAAGACGCAACTAATTGAGTTTGTTGAGGTCCATGCTGATGGGGCTAAAACAAATGAAATAAAATCAAAATATGACCTTTTTTGGGAAAGAAATAGCGACGGACCCCTATCTCAATTAGAGCGCTATGAAAAACGCCAATCCCCTAGTGGCATACTAAAATTCATTCGCATTGGAGGTGGACCAAAAATGGGAGTTACCCTTGAAAAATTCGCAAGAACAGAATTCCAATGTTTACAAAAAAGAGACAAAGGAAAAAATACTGGTTACGACCATAAAATAACGTTAGGCCCCACCGAATATTACGTTGAACAAAAATCATCGGGTCACTGGGGTGAAAATGACTATAAATGGCAGCATATTGAAGAAAAACACAAATGGAATATACTACTGCTATGCGGTATTGATTATGATGATATATATTTTTGGGTTATGGATAGGTCAGTATTTAATAAATTAATTGAAGAGAAAAAAATTACCAATCAAGGAAATAATACTGGCGAAAGCTCGGAGGGCAGATGGTTCAATTATTCAGATGTAGCAGATTCACTTATTCAAATAAAAACAAATGAAGAATTGTTACAATATGTTAGTAAGGTTACAATATGTTAGTACTGTATTGTTAATTATCTTGTTTTTGCTCTTGCTCTAACAATCTTTCATTCGCTATTGTAATATAATCAATATTAATTTCAAACCCTATAAAATTTACATTGTTTTTTTTAGCCGAAACGCATTCTGACCCCGAACCAACAAAAGGCACAACCACTAGCGTTTGCGATGCCTTATTTAGCGACGCTTTTATTAAGGTATCGCACAAATTTAATGGTTTTTGTGTAGGATGATTTACGCGTTCCTTTTTTCCAGCGCCGCCGGCTAATGCTGGTACCTTGATTACATCCCTTGGTAAAGCACCGCCTTCATGTGCTGTATATGTCGTTTCTTTATCGCCATTGCTAAACCTACCTACTGTTGACTTTCTAACTTTGCCCGCCGCGTTTTTCAGAAATGCCTCTGTATACGGTTCTCTAACATCATCGCGATTGAATATTGGTTTTTCTTTGTAACAGCATAAAATACTTTCGTGTGTTCTTTGCCAAAAGTTAAGAGATGGCGTGACTTTGTTAGTATAATGCCAAACTAGCCAACGAACATTACAAGTTATGCGTGTTCTTATAAAGGCAAGAATTTCGCTAAACCCATATATATATAGGGTCCCTTGTGGTTTTAATATTCTTAAACATTCCGCAATCCAACTATCGCACCATAATAAATATTCATCCATTTTTTGCTTGTCGCTATCATTTCCAAAATCTTTGCCAATATTATATGGCGGATCGCAAATTACAATATCAACGCTTTCATTTTGAATTTTTTTCATACCAGTAATACAATCTTCATTATATATTTTATTAATTTCTAGTTCTGAATTTAATTTTAGCGGCTCTTGTGGTAATTCGTGTACGTCTTCAATTACTAGTTCAACTTGCGTTTTTTTCGGGTTTTTTTTTGATTTACCTTTATCTTTGACTAATAGCGACGACGCTTTGGGTAAATCCAAATCTTCTATCATACTCATAATAATAATAATACTATGTGTATATTATTTAATTCAATTTTTTGTAAAAAATTAAATCAAATACATATTATATAATGCCCTATTTTAAAAATGACAATATAAACATATTATTTATACACATACCTAAAACTGGTGGAACTTCAGTGGAATACTATTTTTCAATTAAATATAATATCTTATTAAATAATGAGTGTTTATGTTCGTATATTCCAAATGAAACAAAATTAAATGAAAATATAATTATTAATTCGTCACTACAACATATGACATATCAACAACTAATTACTTATAACAAAGAGTTTTTTAATATTGACTTTAATAATATTAAAATCATCACAATTGTTAGAAATCCATATGAACGTATTATTAGCGATTTGTTCTATTTTTTAATAATTAACGCTGATACTTCGAAAGAAGAAGTATGTAATGTAATTCAAGAATATCTAGCATCGAATAAATACGATAATCATAATGTTCCTCAATATAAATTTATAACAGACGCTTATAACAACATAATTCCCAATATACATATATTACACACTGAAACATTAACAAATGATATGTTTGCTTTGGGGCATACCGATTTTAATAGAGTCGATAATAATAATCCAAATAAAATAAATTGTTATAATTATTTAAGCGATAAATCAATTGAAATTATAAACGAACATTATCATTTTGATTTTATACTATTTAATTATGAAAAAATATTGACATTGTAAAAGTCCACTTTTATCATCAAAATGCCGCTTTATACATTCGCATAATCGCCTCTTTCTGCTCCTCATAGCTACAAATAGGTTTCGGATATTTTGTCGCTTTATATTGCTGCCATTCTGTGTCCCAATTAAATATATCTTTATTTGGCACATCTTCGAGTTCGGGTATCCACTGCTTTACATATTCGCATTCGGGGTCGTATTCTTTCAGTTGCAGCCAAGGGTTGAATATGCGGAAATAAGGCTGCGAATCGGCGCCGGATCCGGCAACCCATTGCCAATTCCCATTGTTGCTCGCCGGGTCGTAATCTGTCAAATTCTGAGCAAAATATTGTTCCCCCTTTTCCCACGATATGAGCAGCGTCTTGACTAAAAACGATGCCGTTATGAGCCGCGCGCGGTTATGCATATAGCCCGTTGTATTCAGTTGTCGCATTCCGGCATCCACTATCGGAAACCCGGTCATCCCATTGGTCCACGCATTAAACCACGACGTATTATGATGCCATTTTATTTTGTTGTAACTGGGCTTCAGAGCTGATCCTAATACGTCGGGGAAGGCGAAAAGAATATTAGCGTAAAAGTCGCGCCAAAATAGTTGGCGAATAAACGAGTGTTTTTTGGAAAAAGCTTTATATACTTCGCGAATACTAACACAGCCGAATTTAATATAGGCGCTGAGTTCGCTAGTGGGCAATTCAACATCGTTATGTGTTTTCTCGTAGCTTTTACAATTTTTGGCCGCAATACGCATCTGTTTTATTGCGTTGTCGCGGCCGCCGTGTATTAAAATGTCGGGATTCACCTTACAGAATTTTTGTAATGCGACTGCCAATGTAATAGAGTGCGGCAATGACTTGTTAGTGCTAGCAAAGTGTATTTTCCTCAAAGATGCGGGAGCATCCACCTTTTTTTTAGAACTGGTCTCGTAAAAAGGCGTAAATTTTTGGTATGTATTGCCGGTCCCGTTGGTAATGGTGCCCGGCGGATGTAAATAATAGTCATGACCGAAATCAAAATGTATACCACGTTTGTTACACAAGTGTAACAAATCAATATCGCGCTCTATGGCATAGGGCGAGTAATCAACATTATAGCAAACGAGATTTATATCAAGCTCGTCAATAAGGTCGCCAACAACCGCTAAATTGTGCCCGTAAAAAGTGAGTAATTTGCCTCCGCTCATTTTGCGAATTTGCGCGTTTAAATCTTCAAGGGACTCAATCATAAATTGGACGGCATTGTCGGACTTGAATTTGTTAGCACTCGTCACTTGTTCGGGGGTAAATATGAAGACGGGATAAATATGTTTGGCTTTACTATTCGCCAAGTTGAGGCCTACGTTGTCTGTAATACGGTAGTCACGGCGAAAAATAAAGAGGCAATTGGTATACATCTGTCCTTCGGTATACATCTGTCCTTCGGTATACATCTGTCCTTCGGTATACATCTGTCCTTCGGTATACATCTGTCCTTCGGTATA
>Ga0007796_10000617_pt1 | contig 11923 bp, 18 predicted proteins | sample CryBogmetaGMA0M_FD_60373 | JGI IMG/M metagenome (GOLD analysis project Ga0007796, IMG submission 60373) | Freshwater microbial communities from Crystal Bog, Wisconsin, USA - MA0M | ecosystem: Environmental > Aquatic > Freshwater > Lake | place: Crystal Bog, Wisconsin, USA | collected 2009-07-06 | reverse complement strand
TCTTGAGCGGTACATATTGGTTGATGTCTAGTATCCCACCAATTACTTCCACTGTTGGCGTTGGAAGGATTTGAATTCTAAGTGAATTTATCTTCAACACCAAGTTCACTGGTTGAATGGTGAATGCTCCAATGAATGCCGTTGGCACTTGAGTAGTTCCAATCTCAATCTGAACTAAATCACCCGTATTCATTTGATTTCCGTTGTTCACATTTTGCCCGACAAACATTCCACCGGTCTTGACTCCTAAACTTAATATCAATCCACTTGGTGGTACAGTTGTAAATTGAGGTATATATCCAGTAGTGATATTTGATAATTGAGAAACGTATGATCCAATTCTAGCTCTTATTCTTGGTTGATATGTATATATTGCGTTGGCATTTTGAACATCCATTCCGGATAAATTATCCAAAGACAATTCATAATCTACCTCATAATTTACGATGTATCCTTGACCTGAAAAAAGTGATGTATCGATTGGCACTGTATAAACTCCCGTTGTTGGATTGAATAATCCTTGGATATCGGTTAGCTCAGTCCATCCAATAGCATCGTCAAAGTTGCCATTTGAATAGGCAGCGGATGTAACATTAAATGGTGTTGTGATTGTAGCTTCAACCAAATAATCCTGAGCATCAAATGTGTTGGCATCACCATTGTATGGGATGAGTAATTTATCAAAGTGTGATGCACTTAATCCATTCCATTCGTATGAGAATCCGGCATTGGAGAAGATGCGGTCAAAGTATTGTTTGGCATATATTGCGGGTTTAAATTGACGCACATTATAAGTGGCATTCGCGGTTGATGAATAAGGGAATACATATTTGAATCCATCGGTGATTGTATTGTCAAATGATGCAATGATATCTGATGCAGTGAAGATATGATTCAAATCACTAAAGTCCAAATCAGTTAGCTCATTGTTTGTGATTGCAGTGTAAAACTCTGATTGACTATCCTTGACCAATACCTCATATTCCACCTCTTGCTCATAGGCATCGGTCATTTGTGATTTGCGTACATTCACCAACTGAAGTAATGCATCCTCAACGATTGGTATACCATTTTGAAGTACAGTGCATTTTGTAATTGTGTTGATGTTGAATGTTCCTTCCTGGATATTTACATCGTAGTAATGACCTAGCAAGTTGTTATTATTCTTATTGCCAACCAAGGTGATTGTCTTTGAGAATGTTCCATTTCGTTTGCTCAAATCTCTGATATCCCCAATTGAGAAGTTGAGAGGGAATGCAGTACCTTCCTTCACATCGAGATACCCATTCTCAAGTTGTATCCTAACCATTGATATTGTCTTGATTTGAGAATCTCACATTCACCGATTGACGGATGAGATTCTTATTGCGTTGCTTGTATACTTCGTATGAGTTATTGGTCACCATTACCGGTACATATGTAGTTGATTCAGGGATTCGAGATACACATCCCTCTTCCTCGATTCCAAATACTGTTCCCATTTGGTCGGTGATATATCTTGTTATCTTGAGATAGGTCATTGGTGAGGTCACAAGCTCTTCATAATACTGAGCCATTCCCTCATCCATCCAATTTGAATTTAAATCCATGGACTTGACAACATTAGTATTGAAGTAATGGAATCCGAATTCCTCTACTCCATATGTCCAATGTCCATCAGATACATATCCTTCGATATTCTTGTTGTACATCTCGCGGTTGACTTCACCTTTTTCATATGCCTTCAGTTGGAATGCAAATGATGACCATGATCCCATTCGGTCCAGGAACAAGATATGATACTCCTCAATGATTATTCTATTGTCAAGATAGATGCGATATTTCTGAGAGTCCTGAGCTCCTATTGTTGCAGTGCTATTATACCATACATCGTACCATTTTGTGGTTGGCTTAATCAATGGAGCTGTGCCGGATGACAATGTCAATGTGCCTAGGTTATTTGGTCCGACTCCCGTTTGTGTGTATGTCACAGCTGGAGTGATTATCTTTTTAAATGTATCTCCAGCATCATTCTGAAATACAAAATTATGACCATCTCTAGTCCTCCCATTAAACCATATATCTTGACCAAGAGTTGCATGGAATGATTGAGGTTGATTGGTCACAAATTGTTTGGTGATGCCATTCATTACATAATCATTTTCATCATATAACATCCAATCCATGTGACGGACTGCACCATTGAATGCTCGGTAATTTGCTAGGTTGATTATATTGAGAGTTATTATCTTTCGGTTGTCTGCGTATCTAACCACTCCATCGATTGTGTTGGATGTGATGGAACTCCATGCAACATTCACAGTAACTGTTGAAGATGTCGCACTGATGACCGTATGCAATCCCTCAAGTAAAGGATTTGCCACACCACCATCAGCTTGTGTGATGACCACCTGGTCACCGGCAACGAATGTGTTGGTAGTTGATATTCTTACATTCCCTGAGTTGTTTGTGAGGTTGGCAGTGTATATATATTCAGCAACATACTCCTCCCCAATTTTAACACTGTAATCATACTTAGATTCCAATGCTTCAATACTTGCTGTTGATGTCGTGTCTAATGTCCAGGATACTTGACTCTGAATGAGCTTAGATAGATCCTGCTCACCATATCCATCGTTGATGCGAGGGATGACTTTGTATTCACCAATCTTGTTCGTTGTACCTCCCTCAAATACTTGGAATACATACTTGAATCCTGAGTTGTTTTTGTTGGTTGAATCAACGATGAACTTCAAAGGATTGTAAGCTGGTGAGAATGTCTGAGGTGATGCGATAAGTGTTTGTGCCATTACTCGCCTTTAAGTGCTTTAAGTTCATTGTACATAGCCAATAGCTCCGCTTCCTTCTGAGCAATTAACTCATCTTGACTTGGCTCTTCTACTTCGATGAACTCTACTCGGACAAGTCCGTTGTCATCATAAATTTCGTTTCTTACTTGTGGCATGGTTTGTTATTAAGATGAGGTTAATCCTATTCTCATAAAGTTATTTGATGTTTTTGTATGTGTTGTTCCCCATGTTGTAGGAGCGGAGCCATATGTCACAGTTCTACTAATTGAATTATAAATACCAGCGCTTGAATTTAATCCAATTACCATTTGAGAATCAGCAGATGAAGCGCTATATGCAGAAGCACCATTTGAATAAAAACCAAGCCAATAAACAACACCAGCGGTAAATGTTTGTGAAGTTGTTATTGTTTTAATTCCTATTGTACCTACTGAAATATCTGTACTTTCATACAATTTAGTATCTGGCAATCCCGTTATAGCTGAATGTGAATAAATTAATATTCTTGAATTTGTAGTTAATACAGCAGAAGAAACATTAAACAAAATATTTGAAGTGGTAAAAGTTACACTTGGTTTAAATGGCATTAAATATATTGTATTTAAAACACCAGTTACGGTTAAATTACTTGCGCCATTTGGAATATTAGAATAAACATTACCAGTTCCAAGTGTTATTTGTGCATTAACTCCACTGCCTCCACCACCAACAACTAAATCACCACCTCCTAGAACTGAGCTTCCGTTGATTGTTTTAATATTAGTACCGCTTACTAAGGTATCTTGCTTCAATCCAATCGCCGTTGCTTGAGCTGTACTAACCGGTTTATTTGAATCACTTGTATTGTCAACGTTTGCCAATCCAACCGCGGTCTTATCAAGTGTTTGAAATGTCTTATCACCTCTAAAGTATTGTGATGTCGTTCCCGCTGTAATAGATGGCTCAACCGATAGTCCACCTGAGCCAAGTAATGAAGCTCCGTTTAATGTCTTGATATTTGTACCACTAACAAGTATATCTTGCTTGGTCGCAACATCCGAAGTCAAGGCAATTGTGCCACTAGCATTCGGAAGATAGTGATCTCGGGTTGCACTTAATCCAGTCGTGTATAAATTAGATTGGACAAAACTCGTTTTATGCAATTGAATAAATCCATCCTCAACCACTAACATTGGCAATCCACTGGCATTCTCAATATGAAAGTTGGCATCGGTAAAATGAATCGAGCCGTAGTTGTTGTTCACACCATCATACAGGAATATCTCATTGACCAATAAGTCCTCATTACCTAAGTCAACATTTTGAGTCGCTCCAGTATACGGAACAAAATCTCCAGCTGCATCGATTATCTCTTGACCGGTGATTGACTTGGTCACATATCCTGAGCCATCGAACTCTGATATCTCGAGTAGGTCGGTTGACTCCAGGTTGGCTCCCTTGGGAGTGAGTTGGGATATCTTTATGTTACCCATGTTATGCTAAAACTAATTCTAGACCTGTACCATTTTCAACGCCAGTATTTGTAAGAATTTCTACTCTAGAAAAGACACCGTCATTTATAGGTGTGATTCTTAATCCATCCGGCAAAATTGTTTCTGGTCCATGATAAAGATAGTCGTAAGTTCTATCATCTAAATTTTCTCCGACATATTCAAAAATTGCAATACCTTCTATTCCAGCACCTCGTACAATTATTTGGTCGAAACTACCAATATATTCACCATTAGATAAAAAATATGTCCCATTGTTTGCGGCTAATTCGCCTAGTAAATTTGTTGCCATGTTGTAGATTGTTTATATATATTAAAAATAATAGCTCTTTTGTTTAGAAGGCGAAGTATGAATCATCGGTATAGTATTCCTTTCTGATGTAGGTCGCAGCATATCTCACCGCATCCATGGCATCATCGAAGAGCTTCACCGGCTCATCGGTAATGAAGTCACCAACCTTCTTCCACTTATAATTCTCATACTCTTTTTTTATCCTGGAGTCATCCTCACAAAATACTCCGAATGTCTTAATATTGTCAATACCTTTCTTCACAACCTTGTTTGCATTCTGAACGTCATATCCTGAGTTGTTCATCTCCGCGATTATCTCCGGTCGTGCGTAATCGGCAACGATGGTTATGTGCTTCTCAACTCCCAATGATTCACATCTCTCGATGAGGTTGGTCGTGGTGAGATAGCTCTCATATATTACCGGCTCGATGTAGATGTCATCCTCACACCAATACACTCTCACAAGAGCTGTGGGGTGATTGTAACCGAAGTCAAGTCCATACACATAGTTCACGAATCTTGCCGGTCGATGCTTCACGAATGTCCAATTGGAATAGATGTTGCTCTTGCTGATTGCCTTCTCTCCCAGTGCGTAGATTTGATACAGTGCTTCATCAGTTCGCTTGAGGTCTTCGATTTGTCTACGAATGGAATCCGGAAGGAATGGATTGTCGCGATACGTTGACTTGATGAGGATGCTCTCCTCCTTTGGTAACTCATACAACCAGGATGCTGATTCACTTGGATTGTAATCGAATATGAGCTTCCATTCAGTTCTCATGTTGAGCTGAGTAAAGTCATCGTAAAAGAGCTCATTTGCCTCATTACACCATGCGAGGTCACGTTTCCTTCCTCGTATCTTTTGCTCATCATCCACACTGAAAAATTCCACGATGCTTCCATTCGGGAACGTGTAGATGTGCTCACTCTTATTGTGGGAGTTGACATCGTATAGATCCATCTCCTTCATTATCTCAAGGAAATCTCGCATGACTGTTGCCCTGAGAGCTGGGAATGTTTTTCGGATAATAGAGGTAACCTTCCCCCTATTTTGGAGAGAGTAGACAATTATCATTTGACAAAGGGAATATGTCTTGGATGACCTACTTCCTCCCTCATTAATTATAAACCGTACATCCTTATCCTGGAGAGCTTGATAGTTCTTCTCAAAGATTACGGTACTATTTATCTCCATCCGGCTTGATGATGTTCACCTTGATTTCGTTGATATCTTTTCCGTTGGTTGTGATGTCCGATTTCTCAGTGAGTCCATTCAGACGTTGAGTGATGGATGCGTTGTACTGCCCAACCATCCCTCCGGCAATTTGGTCATTTCGAATTTCGTCGCTTATGCGTGAGCAGATTGTCGAGAACGCTGAATAATTCCCTCCCGTATTTGCAAAATAATCTTGAACAACCAAAGAGTGATCGTGGCAAAATACTCTGAATCCACTCAAAGTCAATGGAGCTTCCAATGGAATAGGTTCTGCCTTTCCTGTTTTGTTACTCAATGAATATTGGTATCTAGGATTCTCTTTTACATGCTTCCGATACTTCTCGAATAGCTCATATAAATCCTCCGGTGTTTCAAAGTTGCGTGGTCTCCCCATCATATTATTTATTTATCCATAATTCACCATGCACACCAATTTGCTTGATGACATCCGGATTGTTATCATAGTGTTTGTCAATCTTCAATTTCTGAATGATTTCAATTTTACTCTTATTGCTTCCAGTGGCATATACTCTCGATGCTGGTATGCCTAATTCTTGAGCAGTTTTCATCATCCCTTGCTTATCATGTCTTGCTGATATGATATATACCTCTGCTCCTTTTGCTATCCATCTCCTTGCAATCTCTTTTGCTTGAGTGAGTGTTTCATCGTAATCGAATGAGATGCGTTTAGGATTGGCAAATGCTCGATTGTATTTCTCCAATGCACTCATCTTTGACTCCTCCCATTTAGATTCGCACACTGCATATCGTTGAGATTCATCAGGAAAACTACTCTTGCTCTCCGAGTCCCCCATGAACCTTTGGAGATACTCTTCTTTTTGTTCGTTTGGTTTTGGACTTGGCATCACTTATTGTTCTTTTGTTCTACGTTTTCTCTTTGGAATCGGTTTTGCGCTCACTTCTTGCTCGATGCCCTCATATTTGATTGGATTCGGTGCAGTTGTTGTTTCTGATTCCTTCTCAAAGATATATCCCATTCCAATTGAAACGTAATATCTGAACTTTGATACATCTATATTATCAACAACTACGGTTATGTTTCCGAGTATGGTATTTTTGATGATAGTTTTTCCTTTATATTCGCTCTTGATTCTCATTTTTTATCTTATTTAGATCGTGTTTAATATCTCTGATATAGTAGTGAGCTGATGTCACTGGAATATTGAAGTATTTTGCCATGGCTCTTGCTGTACTGTATCCTTTTTCGTAATATGCTTCAAAGATAATGAGCTTGATTCTATCCTTGACCTCTCTCTTGTATATCTCGATGCATGACTTCTGATTGTGGTACTTCCGTTCCTCTCGTATTTTGTGATTCAAATCTTCCTCATCATCGCAATCATTTGGGATATCCAGCTCATTAGCGTTGACTCTTTCCTCCATGTGACTTATTGATGTAGACCAAAGTATTTGTTTCTTGATTGTGTTCAATAAGTAGCTCTTGACCTTATTCTCATCCCTGGTATCGTCGTCGATATCCGCCACATATAGATAACTGTTGTTTATAACTACATCGGCAATCATATTGGCTTTGAATTTAGTGAGGAAATACTCAGTGTAAGTCCTCACCTCATCATAATTCCTTGAGATATATCGGTCAAGTGTTTGCTTCATACCATTCGGTGAATTTTTTGAAGTAAATTTTCCTCACAGTGAGAGAGCAAAAGCATTCTTTTGTCTTGTTATTATTATGCTTGTCGTATATCTTATATAACCTATTCAATGTACTCTTGGCATACTTTGACGCATCACTTGACGTGATTATCTCATTGATATATTCTATTTCAGCTTGTTCAAACATTCCTCCAATATAAACGCAATGAATGACACAATGGTTGCCTGAATGAAATCACCGGTGATAATCCATGTCGACCAAAAACTCATGCACTTCCAACAACCTAATCCGGCATGTATATAGTTGACCAAGTGATTCGGTTTGATTCTTGCTGCGATGTTATCCCATATCATCTGAATTGGCTCGAATGACACGAGAAACCAACTGAGTGCTACTAATGCAATATAAGTCATATCTCTTGTTTTAATTTCTCAATATACAAGGTTGCATCCATCAATTCCTCCTGGAGATGATTCAACCATTGCATCAAAGGTAATGTATTATTTTCTAATGTGGTGCCATATTTCTTGATACCTTGCTCTGAGCGGTCATAATACTTGGTCATGACCTTGGTGAGAATTAGATCCGCTTCGATTGGCTTGGTATCCGGAATGACCTCGATTTCAGCAATAGCATGTCCAAGAGTGCGGAAAGCTCCCATATATTTTCTTTTCAATTCATTACTCATAAGTGAATCCATTAGATCAACAAGAGCAGCTGCATCATTTATTTCTTTTTCAGTTCTATACATATCAATTCATTGTTGCGTTTAAATCTCTAAATTTATCCTTATCCACTTCCTCAAGGTGTACCTCATCACTATCCATGGTCATCATGATAAGGTAATTTACATCCATTCCATCCAAGACATCCTGAAATCGGTTGATGATCATGTGAGGAGCTTCATTCTTGGTGCCGACATATGCGATGAAGTATCTATCTCTCATAATACTTAAAGAATTTGATATAGAATTCCTCATTCACTGGATGACCTTTCAAGAATCTCCACAACTGAAGATAGGTAATTCCCATATCTTCAGCAATATGTGCTAATTTGTACCTCTTGGATACTCGTGACCTAACCTCTCTATCGATGAAGTCACGAATTGTTTCTCCCTCAGAAAGGTGAATCGTCAAAGCTCTCATCCACTACCGGTGTTGATTGAATATTCCATGCATCCAAAGTATTATAATACTTCCCATTGTACTCTCTTCCTCTCAGGTTGAATTTCACTGTGATATCGATACCAGGTAAATAGTTGTCGATTAGTTTACACTTGTCCTGAGATAGTTGGAAGATGACATCCTGAGGATACTCTCCATTTGGTACGGTTAGGACAAACATTCTCACTGAAAACTTGTCGCTGATTTGCTTGATTGGCTCAATTACTTTGATTGTGCCGGTGACTGTTAATTCCATATTTGATTTATTTGTTTACGTTTAAAATGCTCCTTTAAATACCCACGCTGCGAACAAAGTTCCTAAGGTCATGAGCAGCGCAAATGCTGATATCAGTCCGATGATTGCTAGTGTTTTCTCTTTCATTGTTCGTTTGTATCAGGTTCAAATATATGAAGGTTTCCTTTGAATATATATCCAGTTGCATGAAGCATCCTTTCAAGTATCTCCAACATCTCCTCCATGTCTACGTCATTATGACCTACCTCATAGGTAATAATGTGCTCATATTGTTCTATCGTTATTTTCATTTCTCTTCCAATTGTTGATAATAGTCGTTATAAAACTTTGTAGCCAATTCCAATCGAGTGGATATTAACAAATCCTTATCCTCATCTCTTTCAAATTGAAGTACGGTGATTCTCTTCTCAGGAGCAATATGATCTACTCGATGGATGTGAAGATTATCCCACTCATTCAATAGCTCATTTGACGTTGTCACCATGCAGTAAATCAATTCACTTGATGGTTTATCATACAACATCATATAAGCTCTCATTTGCCACTCATAAAGAGAATTGTAAGCATCTTCTTTGAATGCTGGGAATGTATCCAATGACCAGGATGTTTTGACATCGATGATTGAATCGTTGGTGATGATGTCACACTCTCCGGTCATCCATTCATTATCAACTCGGATGTCATTCTTGATATAGTTGCTAAATCGCACAGTGTTGAGTAGGTCAATTGAATCTTGCTCTTGCTCTTTACCTTTGATTATTTGCTTTGTGTTAAGTTCAGTACGGTATCCGTAGAAGTTTTCCTTGGCAACATCCTTGATGTAACTGATTGCAGTTGCACCGATGTCACCTTTGCCTCTTCCATTGGTCATTAGCTTACCGATTTGGGATGGATGCCATTTCATAATTCAAGAGCTTTAAGTTGTACCTCAGTCAATGTCCATTTCTCAATCAATTGTTCCTTTGTGTACTTTCCCGCTTGAATGGATGCCACTGCGGACTCAAATCTCGCATTGTCAAGAGCAGGTTTCACCGGATTTACTGCAATCGATGCTGCCTTTCCATCATCATCCACCGCCTGAAGTGAGAGAAGTGATTGCAATGTTCCTCTTCGGAAGTAAGTCACTGCACTCAATACCTTTTGTGGATCCGTAATCATCGGCAATGTCATGAATGATTCCACCATTTCACCTGAATCGATGTCAATGATGCGAGTCACTACATCGGTACCAATTACCGGTTGAAGTAGAATCAATCCATTCTCCAATAGAATTGGCTCTACTGCGGTGAGCAGTGCATTGATATCGGCATAACTCTTTTTAAAATGAGGATTTGTTGCATTTTTTGCAACCTTTCCAATTTGCTGTTTAGCAAGATGCAACTTTTTGTACAGTGTTGCGACTGTTTGCTCTTTCTTTTCCATTTTGTGTGTGTTAATTTCAGTAAAGATAATAAACTATTTTAATTCAGCAATAAAGTTGTCGTAAAATTCAATGAAATCATCAAAAGTTCTTGAGATATAGTACACTCCTCCAGCATCTTCAATCATTTTTTGATATACTTTTTGTGCATCTGATTGCCTATCCTTCCCATACTTGATTTCAATTTTGACTGAGCGACCTCGAATGGTTGCCGATATATCCGCACTTCCTGGTGTTCCTGTTCCTTTTGTCCATTGTCCTCCCATTGCTACTCCATCGGTGCGGTACTTCTTGCGATACACTCCCATCGTATTGATTCGCTCCGCTTGACATCCACTCATCTGAAGGAATCCACATATGGATTTGGTGAGTGCATTCGCTGAGTTATCTTGCCAATTGGTGAGGAATGAATCTACATATGGCAGCTTTGGATACTTTGCTCGTGTGAGAGCTCGTTCGAGGTCTTTGATTCGTTCTTTGTTTTGTTTTGTCATTGTTTATCTTCTAAGTTGTACAAAAATTTTATTATACCTCTGAATGTCCAAGTTGCTAAAACATTATTTTCATAGGTAGTTGTGATTCTCTCATCCCATATTGGAAGCTCTGATTTGTTTTCAAATTTTTCCTCAAGATAATTGTGTAAAATGTCCCTTGCTAATTCCTTTGTCATATCTTTTCAATTGCTTGTTTTGATTCTCTTAATAGTTCAATTGTTTTATCATCTCCAATTATTTCACATACTTTACCAATAAATAATTGCCTTTCAAGTTTTTGTTTTCTCTCCATTTCTTTGGCTTTTGGCATCAATTCCTTTATCCAAATGTCAAGTTCTGAATAAGGCTCAAACCAAACTTGTTTTTTAAATTCAGTTAAAAACCATTCTATTGCTGATTGTGTCATATCTATTTTGCTTTATCGTTTAACTCATCCCATATATCATCCTTTGGTTTCTCAACCTTCACTCCAGGTACACTCAATTCAAAGTATCTTCCGTTGTGATTCCTTCCCTTAATCATTTGATATCCTTTTACATTAGCGTACTCAGCTACCCACTTGAGGAACTTTCTTGATTCCAATTCTTTGTATCCATTGAATTCGGATGTGAACTGCTGCATCACTCCACTATTGTAATGGAAGATATTGAGTGCCAAATTGCCTTCCTCAGTCCAATCATAAAAGTCCTTCGATGTGGATTGAATGAATCTCTTCGCATCGGCATTGATTGAGATTGATTTGGTCAATCCATTGGAAAGGAAAGATTGAAGATTCTTAATCATGTAATTGTCAAAGCGAATCCAATCATCATCTCCCCATGAGTCAAACAACAATCTACCATACTCATCCAGTGGTGATCGTCGTGAATGGAAGTATTGAAAGAACTCAAGCTCATGCCTTCTCCGGTCATGAGAGCTTCCTGCTCCACTGATTACATAGTTGGTTGTTATGACAATCTTTGGTGACCTCTCAAATGGAATAAATATTTCATCCTTGTTTTTTCGGTTGACTGTTATTCCTTCCGAGATGATTGAGAATAATTGCTCAAAATCAAAGTTGCGTTTCACATCATCGAATGCTAATATTTGAGAATCCAAGTTCACTCGCTGATAAACGAAATCACTCTTTCCAGGATTGAATGCCTTACCATCAATCTTCACTACTC
>Ga0007796_10000616_pt1 | contig 11938 bp, 13 predicted proteins | sample CryBogmetaGMA0M_FD_60373 | JGI IMG/M metagenome (GOLD analysis project Ga0007796, IMG submission 60373) | Freshwater microbial communities from Crystal Bog, Wisconsin, USA - MA0M | ecosystem: Environmental > Aquatic > Freshwater > Lake | place: Crystal Bog, Wisconsin, USA | collected 2009-07-06 | reverse complement strand
GCCACCACGATCGACACGAGCACCGGTGTGTAGAAGGCGGCCCGAAACCAGTGAATCCCTGGCAACTTGCGGTTCACCAGAACGGCCAGGAGCAGGGCCCCAATCACCACCGGCGGCACCACCCCCACCAAGTACACGAGTGTGGTACCCACCACCTTGAAAAACATCGGGTCGGCCAGGAGCCTGCGCCCATTAGCGAGGCCCACAAAGCGCAGGGGTTCGCCCACATCCAGGCCCGCCTGGGTGAAGCTCATCACCAGGGCCATCGCCGCCGGGATCAACACCGAAAGACCCACCAGCAGCAAGGCCGGCATCAGAAAGGCCCAGGCCGTTCGGGTTCGCACGGAGGTTGGGGGCATCTCGTGAGGATTTCGGACCATTCTGGGGGACATCGATAGGCACAGGATCCGTTAAGCCATGAGCCGGTTAATCACAAACCCAGAAGAGTTCGCCGCTGACGCCATCGATGGATTCGTCAAAGCCCATCCCCGCCATGTCATCGCTATCGATGGGGGCGTGATGCGGCAAGCCCCCATCCCAGAGGGCCAAGTCGCCCTTGTGGTGGGAGGTGGCTCCGGCCACTATCCCGCCTTTGCTGGCCTGGTGGGAGCCGGTCTGGCGACTGGAGCGGCCTGCGGAAACATCTTTGCCTCACCATCGGCCGGACAAGTTCATCGGGTCGGCCAGGCAGTTGAACGGGGGGGTGGACTTCTTCTGGCCTATGTCAACTATGCAGGCGATGCCCTGCATTTCAGCCAGGGCGCGGAACGCCTGCGAGCCGACGGGTTCGATGTGCGCATTGTTCCCGTGACCGACGACATTGCAAGTGCTCCATCTGGGCAGAAAGACCAACGCCGTGGCATTGCCGGAGCGCTAGCCGTCTACAAAGTGGCTGGAGCAGCGGCAGAAGCAGGCCAGAGTCTGGACGCAGTGGAACGGATCGCCCTGCGCGCTAATGGGCGCACCCGATCGCTTGGGGTGGCCTTCAGCGGCTGCACCCTGCCCGGGGCAGACAAGCCCCTCTTCTCCGTTCCTGATGGACGGATGGCCCTAGGGATGGGACTCCATGGCGAACCTGGACTAAGCGAAGGTGCAATTACCGATGCCAAGCAACTGTCCCAAATGCTGGTGGAGCAACTACTCGATGACTTGCCCGAGGGAGTCAATCCCTTAACCGAACGGGTTGTTGTTTTGCTAAACGGCCTCGGCGGCTTTAAGTACGAAGAACTTTTCAGCCTTTTTGGAGCGGTTGCCAACCAACTCCAAGACCAAGGTGTAGTGATCGCCGATTGTGAATGCGGTGAGTTGGTAACAAGCCTTGATATGGCCGGTGTTTCGCTCACTCTTTTCTGGGTTGATCCCGAATTGGAAGAGCTCTGGTGTGCCGGGGCTGATAGCCCGAGTTACCGGCGCGGCTTGCTGCCGGCATCCAAGCCCGCACAACAGCAGACAGGACAACTTCAAATGACAACCATGTCCACCGCAGGGAGTCGGCTCATAGCTCGGGAGCAGATATCCCTGCTAAGTCCGTTAGCAGCCAAGCCCTGTTCTCTTGAGGAACAGACCGTTTCACAACAGGTGCTGGGCGATTTGAAGACCTCGGAACGGGAACTAGCAGCCAGGGAAATCGAACTAGGGCAACTCGATGCAATCGCGGGTGATGGGGACCACGGACTCGGCATGCTGCGGGGAGTGAACGGTGCCCTGGCAGCGGCCCAGGCCATTGCGGACCAGGGAGGAGACGTGAAAGCCCTCCTGATCGCCGCTGGAGAGGCGTGGTCAGATTGCGGCGGCGGAACGTCTGGTGCCCTATGGGGAGCAGGATTGCGAGCTGCTGGTACGTACCTGAAAAATTCCACTCCTACGGGTGGAGATTGGATTGGGGCCCTTGGGGCAGCCGTTACGGCTGTGCAGCAACTGGGTAAAGCAATGCCGGGCGACAAAACCCTGGTGGATGCCCTTGTGCCCTTCCAGCAAAGGCTGGAGAGTGGTTTTCAAGCTGGCGAAACACCTGATAAGACCTTCCAAGCCGCTGCCCTAGCGAGCCAAGAGGCCGCCTTGGCCACCGCTTCTCTACTGCCTCGCCTCGGAAGAGCCCGACCCCACGCTGAAAAAAGCTTGGGCCATCCTGATCCCGGCGCGATGTCCTTGGCCTACGTCGTGATGGCCTTCAGCAAAGCCAGAACAGCCAATTCCGAAGGATGAAACCACCCCTTTAGCCTCTGAAGACGCGAAAACAGAGTGCGCCACGCGATGGTTTCCACCCTCAAGAACTGCCGCACGATTTCGGTGCAGCTCAGGGCCAATCCCTACCCGATCGTGATCGGCGAAGCGGCCTTGGCCCAACTGGGCCACCAGGTGGCTGCCCAGGGGCTGAAACCCGGTACCAAGGTGCTGGTGGTGACCAATCCTGTGGTCAACGCCCACTACGGTGCCGCCGCCCTAGCCAGCTTGGAGGCGGCGGGTTTTGTCAGCCAGCTGTTGGTGATCGAAGCTGGCGAGGAGCAGAAAACCCCCGCCACTGTGGCGTTGATCCACAACGCGGCGTTCGAGCAAAAACTGGAGCGGGGGTCGTTGATCGTGGCCCTCGGCGGCGGCGTGGTGGGCGACATGGCCGGTTTTGCCGCCGCCAGTTGGCTGCGGGGCATTGCCGTGGTGCAGGTTCCAACCACCCTGCTTGCCATGGTGGATGCCTCCATCGGTGGCAAAACCGGTGTCAACCATCCGGGGGGGAAAAACCTGATCGGTGCCTTCCACCAACCGAAGTTGGTCTTGATCGATCCACTCACCCTGGCCACGCTCCCCGATCGGGAATTCAGTGCCGGCATGGCCGAAGTGATCAAGTATGGGGTGATCGGCGATGGGGCGTTGTTCTCGCAACTTGAGGCCGCTGCCCAGGCAGATCCAGCCGGGGGGCTGGCCAGCCGCCAGGCCCTGGGCCCGGCCCTGCTGCAACAAATCCTGGAGCGCTCCGCCCAGGCCAAGGCCCAGGTGGTGGCAGCCGACGAACGGGAGGGGGGCCTGCGGGCAATCCTCAACTACGGCCACACCCTCGGCCATGTGGTCGAGGCCCTCTGCGGCTATGGCACCTACCTGCACGGCGAGGCCGTGGGGATCGGCATGGTGGCAGCTGGCGAACTATCCCTAGCCATGGGGCTTTGGAGCGACCAAGACCAAGCCCGGCAACGGGCGGTCATCGCCGCGGCTGGCCTGCCGATGGCCTGGCCAGACATTGACCCCCAAGCCGTGCTGCACTGCCTCCAAGGTGACAAGAAAGTGCGTGATGGCCAGGTGCGCTTTGTGCTCCCCACGGGCATCGGCAGCGTCGAGATCCGCAACGATGTCAGCGCCAGCACCGTTGTTGAGGCCCTTCAACGTATCTAATCGCCAAAGGCACCTAGGCCGAGATCCGCATTGGCAGACCGCAGCCATCGCGCTCACCTCCAAGAACCAGGGCCTCCTGCCCTAGAAGGCGGCGGGCACTCCAGAGACAGGCGATGGCATCGAGGATGTCGTCATCGGCGAGCATGGATTTGGCTACACCTGTCCGGATCTTGAGCGCTAATCCTGGAAACTGGCGCTCCACCAGGGCCTGCCGTTGGGCAGAACCGGTCGCTGTTTTCTTGGCTTGAGCCATGGGTTCACCGCCATTCCATTGGCTAAAGGCGAGTTCGGGGTGCACTTCATGCACCCGATCGCTGCGCTTGGGATCGGCGAGCAACACCTGATCAAGCTGGCGGATTTTGGGCAACAGGTTGTAGGCCTGCTTGCTGAGTTTGCGGCCGGAAACCGCTAACGAAAGATCACAGGCTTCTCTGTAATTGCCCGCCCCCAGGGCGGCCCGCACCGGCGCCGGGAAAACGCTGCTGCGCCTTGCGCCCAGAAGGGCCCGGGCCTGCTGGTCGCAGGGCCGGGGGCCATCGGTGGCGAGGCCCATGGGCATATCGATCGCCACCAGATCCGCATCAATGAAGCCTGCAACCTCCGGCTCCAGGCTCCAGCTCAGCTGTTCAAACGCCCCGGAGGGAGAGAGCCTGGCGCCCACCACCAGCCAGCCCGCTCGGCAGCCATCCACCCCGAGCAATCGGGGTGAAGCCTTCATCACGGGGCAATTCAAAGCTCTCCTGAATCGGGATCTAGGGCCACCTCCAGCGTGGAGAGCAGTAGGGCCAGGGCGGACTGACGCTCCAATTCCAGGCCCGTGACCTGGTCAATCCAGTCTTCACAGAGATCCTGGATCCGCTGAAAGAGAGCGTCGCCGTCGCGAAGGTTGTCCATCACCCGTTCGACGCTGTCTCCATCAGTTTCCGGCGGTAGGGCCACCACATAGCGGCGGCCGTCATCTCCGATGTAGGCCAGGTGGCCCTCCCCATCGAAGATCGGCGCCGCATGGGGCGTAATGGGGCGACGCAACCCATCGGGTTCCATGGGCCCATCGGGATCGATCGGACTTGTAGCCATCAACACCTCGCAGGGCCATCTCTCTACTAGGGGCAACCGGGACCGTTGCCAACCCACCATGGCCCTGCAATTAGGAGCGCTGATCGGTGGTCCCGGCCGGGGCCCCAGGCTTGGATCTCCGGGGGAGGCTATTGCGGGGTGGATGGCCATCCCCAACCACCAGCTGGCTTTCCCAACGGCTGAGTTGGCGCTCAAGCAGCACCAGGGCAGCGGCAACGGCTAGCCCCAGGCCCAGGGCGCCAAGGGTGTGCCACCAGAGCATGCCCAGCAACATCAACCAGAGGACCGGGTTGAACCAACGCCGTAGGAGTCGAATGCGGCGTAGGGCCCCAGCACAGGCATGGCAATGGGATGTATGCGCGCCATAGCGATCCATCAGGGCCCTGCGATTGAGCAGGGGGGGGAGGGATTGGCCGGGGAAGGGTTCGCCGCCGTAGCGGTTCACCCAATCGTGCAGAGCTTTCACATACACATCGGCGGCCGTTGGCAGGAAACAGGCCTTGGTGAAGGCCGCACTGCCCCCCCGTTGGGCTAATGCCCGCTCTTGACCATGCAAGAACACCTGGTCGTCTTCAAGGATCGTGTGGTTGGCGATGTGCTGGAGCCATGTCGGCCGCAAGCCCAGCAGCAGACGGGGAATCGGTGAGGTGAAACGGAATGGGAAGCGGGCAAACAGGCGGCATTCCCCCCGGCGGGTGGGGGTGGCATAGACAACCGTGAGGAACCGGGCAAAGCCTTTGGCCGTCAGGTCATGCCACATCAAGCAGGGCGCTGCGAAGGTGGTGGTCTGGCTACCCAGGGCACCGCGGCGGGGCCCCTCCTGCCAGAAGGCCGTAAACCCCTCGGGCCCAAAGCTCGTGAGTTCGGCCTGGACCGGCGAAGCGTTTTCGCGCCGGCCCACGGTGCGGTGGTGGGTGAAGGGCACGTGGCTCACGTCGAGCACGTTCTCCAACAAGGTGAGCGCATCCATGGGTAAATCCCGATGGATGTCCTGGAGGAGCCAACCGGGCTCCTCCACCTCAGGAACAAGGGGCAGAGGTACGGCTGCGGCATGGTCCGCCTGGCCAGCAAACACAAACAACAAGCCCTGGCAACTCGCCGTGGGATAGCTGCGGCAGCTGGAACGCAGCGAAGCCGGATCGACCCCAGCCACCGCTTGGGGAATGGCCGTGCACCGGCCCTGGCCATCAAAGCTCCAGCCGTGATAGGGGCACTCCAGATCCCCCCGGTCATTCAGCCGCCCCTCGCTCAGGGGAACCAGCCGGTGCGGGCAGGCATCGGCAAAGGCCCGCCAGTCACCGGCCGTGCGGTCCCACCAGAGCACGAGGTTTTGGTCCAACAACGTGAAGGCCGAGGGCCTGCGTTGGTCCAGGTCGGCCAGGTAGGCCACCGGATACCAGTGCTCACTCCAGCTCATGGCGATTGGGGCCGAAGCCTGGGGTTGGCAGCAAGGCTAGGGACCAAGGAGCGCTCGATCGGGGTAGAGATTGCTTGGGTAGAGATTGCTACAGACAGCAGCGGATCCACGGATCAAGGTGGCCCCAATGGCAATTCGCCAGAGTCCTCCGCCTCGAGAGCCCATGACCCCATCCCTGGCTTTCCTAACCGATGAGAGCAACGCCAAACCCAACCAAGGCTCCGTGCCTTTGAAACAACGGCCCGCCTACCCCCCAGTCAAGCTTTAGAGCCACAACATCGGGCTGCTGCCGAGAACATCCTGGCTTGGCCACGTTGCCAATCCATCAAACAGAAAGCCAAAGAGTCCCTTGATTCCTTTACTTGATTCCAGTTCCTTGTCGGCAGCCCACTCCACCTCTTCTATTTGGCGTTCGTCCAATCCCAGGCCAGCCACCAGATAGCGATAGGCCCTCTTTTCATCAGCATTGATTGGTGATGTATCGCCCGGGTTTTGGCCCACCCGAGCCACCATGTAGGCAAATTTCACGGCCAACAACTTGTCTTCCTGGCTTATCAGCCGGGGAATCACCTCATCGAGGGCGGAGAGATCCATCGCCCAGGCAGTTAACTGGCTTGTAGCAGCCTCCAGGCTCGAATCACCAACCTCGAGGGGGAAATAGCGGAAGACAAGATCTTCAAGCAAGTGCTTTTCTTCCGCAGAGACGTCGCCATCGGACCAGGCCACACAACAGGCAATTTTCAATAAATCCAGGGGCCTTTGCTGGTCTGAATCTGTTGGGTTCGCCATGGCTTGGTGGTGGAACTAGACCCCCATTGTGAGACCCAAGCCGGCTAGCCATCCGGTAGGGCAGTCATCAGGCTTCTGCTTGTGCTTGCTTCGCCGCCCGAGCAGCCTCGGCCGCCGTAACCCCAGCCACCAACAGCAGCCCAGCCAGGCCAATGAGCTGGTTTTGCTGCAGCACATCGGGCTGAAGCACGGGATCCACGTCCTGGCCCAATACCGCCCCTAGCACCAACCAGGCGGTGCTGGTGGCTGTGGTGATCCAATAGGCCCGCCAACGGCGTTGGTAGATGTAACCGGTGCCCAAGCCCGGCACCACATTGAGCACGACTGCCAACCAAAGGCTTGAGGCCGCGAGGATCTGCTGCTTCGTGGGAACCATCTTGGCCAGAGGGGGGATGGGTTGATCTTGGCGAACGATCCTCCTTGGGGTGGGGTTCGCGCTCCTAGCCTGCCAATACATCCTTCCACTGCCATTCCCAAGGCACAACGCCATGAGCCTGCTTGCCGTAACCGGCGCATCCGGGAAGACCGGCTGGCGCGTGGTGCAGGAAGCCCTGCAGCGGGGCTACCAGGTGCGCGCCATCGTGCGGCCCCAGTCGGCCATCCCAGCCGGGCTTGAGGGGGCTGAGATCTGCAGGCTCGAGTTGGGCACTACCGAAGCACTGCACGGGGCCCTGGCCGGTTGTGATGGGTTGGTGATCGCCACTGGAGCGCGGCCATCCATTGATCTTTTCGGGCCCATGAAGGTGGATGCCTTTGGGGTGCGCGACCAACTGCGGGCCTGTCAAGCCGTGGGCCTCAGGCGGGTAGTGCTGGTGAGTTCGCTCTGTGCCGGCCGCTGGAAGCACCCCCTCAACCTGTTTGGGCTGATCTTGGTTTGGAAAGGCCTGGGGGAGAACTGGCTCCAGCGAAGCGACCTGGAGGTGACGGTTGTTCGTCCTGGCGGCCTGAGCGAAAACGAAACGGGGCTCGAGCAGCAAGGGATTCGTTTTAGTGGGGCCGACAGGCAGGAAAGCAACAGCATTCCCCGCAGGCTGGTAGCGCGGGTTTGCCTGGATGCCTTGGAATCACCCGCTGCGATCGGTCAAACCATCGAAATCACCAGCAGTGCAAGTCAGCCAGCCAGCACCCTCAGCGATTGGTTGGCAGGCCAGGCTCCTGCCTGAACCGCGGCAGCTGGTTTGGCACACCACGGCCAAAGGCCAGCCAACGAAAATCCCCCAGGGCCCCTGGATCCACGAAGCGAAGTAGGGCCTCGCGCCTGGCGAGGGCTTCCTCCAGCCCATTGGCCGGCAGGCTTTGCAGGCTATGGAGCCGTTCTGCCAACCCCAAAGCCAGCAGGGCCTCCCCCTGGCGGCAGTGGCCCAAGGGTTGCCAGCCCGTGGCCTCCGCATCGATCAGCAACGCTTCGATGCAGAGGTGGGCCGTCAGATCCCAGGCGCCAGGGTCTACCAAGGGATCGCTGCACGCCTGTTGCTGGCGATAGGCAATCAGGGTGCCATTGGAGCGTTGGGGGGCGTAATAGCGCCAGGCCTCCAGGGCGTAATCCACCACCAGCAACGTCCCCTGATGGAGGGCCGCGGCGCAACCTTTCAGCCAGGGTTCAACAGCGGGATGCCACTCCGTGCACCATCCCTCAGGCCGCTGGGGATTGGGCTCGAGGAGTCCCAAGGGCTTCAGCCTGGAGAGCACGGCAGGCTCCAGGGGTTCACCAGGTTCCAGCCGAAGCGAGGGTTCTGCCGATCCATCCCCATGGAGCCCCACCAGTTGCTGGCGCCAGGACGCTCCGTCCCACTCGATCCGCTCCACCGCCAGGGCATCGAGGACCTCGTGGGCCAGCACAACCCCACGTACCGGAGCTTGGGCCAGCTGGTGAAACGAGGACCAGCGCACGGGCAAGGGGCAGAACTCAAGCAACTGGCGTTGACGGGCGGCCATGCCCGGATTGGGCTCTACCAAGACCAGCTCGAGCCGCTCGGCCAGCTCAGGCCAATCCCGCACCAACACCAGGGCCAGATCGACGGCCAACGTGCCCTCACCGGGGCCGCTTTCCACCAGGGCCAGCCGCTCTCCGGTGGCCATGGCCGGATCGGTCAACAGGGGGAGTAACCACTCGACCAGTTGCGGGGCCAAAAGGGCGGCGAAGTCGGGACCCAGGGACGGCGATGTGACGAAATCCCCCTGGGGCCCAATGCGCAGGCGGCCCGATCCATAGGCGCCCTGCTGGGGGTCGTGGAGCACCCAGTCCATATAGGTGGAGAAGGGGACCGCGCCGCCCTGGGCGAGCAAACGATCCCGTAGCCATCGGGGAACGGCCGCGGTTTTCTCCAGTGGTTTCGCCGTTGCTTTCGCAGTTACAAGCGCAGTTGTTTTCGCCGTGGGGTTCGAATCAGGCAGGGAAGGCTGAATCACGGCTGGCCCAGGAACTCGGCGAGAATGCACTCCTATCGAAGCAGCAGCATGGGCAGGGTGGTTCGGGAATGGGGGCGCCGGTGGCTTGGCATCATCGCTGGACTTTTGGTGGCCTTCACCGGCTTGGCTGCTCCAGCTTTGGCCTACGACAATCCCGACCTCCTGCCCGATCACCCCACCCCTGTCATTGATCTGGCCAAGATCTTGACCGATCCCCAGCGGGAAAGCCTGGAGACCAATCTCAGCAATTTTGAGGCCGAAAGTGGCTGGAAATTGCGGGTGCTGACCCAGTACGACCGCACCCCCGGCCAGGCGGTGAAGAGCTTCTGGAATCTGGATGAACGCAGCTTGCTGCTCGTGGCCGATGAGCGGGGCGGCAACCTGCTCAACTTCAACGTGGGAGAAGCCCTCTTTGCCCTGATGCCCCGCACCTACTGGGTGGAGCTGCAAACCCGCTACGGCAACCAGTATTACGTGAAAGACCACGGCCAGGATGCGGCCATCGTGGATGCCCTTAGCGCCGTGGAAGGCTGCCTCGAACGGGGCGGCTGCCAGGTGGTGCCGGGCTTACCCACCGAGCAGTGGCTGCTCACCCTGGCCACTTCGATCCTGGGGGGCTTGGTCGTGGGCTTTGCGGCCTATCCCCGCAAGGAGGGTCGCACCGTGGAGTGGACGTGGGTGCTGCTGCTCTCGCCCCTGTGGCTGATCTTGTTTGGAGCCCTAGGCCTGGGGCCGATCCTGACCCGCACGAGCGATCTGTTGCCAGTTTTGCGCAACAGCTTGGGTTTTTTGGGGGCAACCGTGGTGGCCTATCTGCTGGCCCAACAAACGGTTGGCAAACCAAAACTACCAAGTGGAGATTAATCCTGGTTACTGGAATGCGCCCTGGTGCCAGGTAGTTTTAGCTTGTAACCACTCAATCAGCTGATGGCCCGCCATTCCCAGTTGTATCGCCAAGGGATGCAGGAAATGAGGCACCACCTAGGCGAAAAAGCCGACAACCTGATCGCAAAGATCGAGTCAATCTCCGAGGAATTTGCCAAAGTCAACGTTGAGTTCCCCTACGGAGAGCTCTACACCAGGGATATACTCGACAACAGGGTTAGGGAACTCTGCACCGTGGCGGCGCTGACCGTACAGGGATTCTCCTCTCCCCAACTAAAATTACACATCGAAGCCGCACTCAATTGCGGAGTGAGTCGTGAAGAAATTGTAGAAATTATTACTCAGATGATTGCCTACGCTGGCTTTCCTGCAGCCACGAATGCGCTTCTGGCTGCCAAAGAAGTCTTTGACGAGACCAGCAAGGCTGAAGCGCAAAAGACCGAAGCTCAGGATTAACACCAGAACGACAGCAAATTCAGCAAGTCAGCATCGGCTCCAACTATTAATAGCAACGACCCCAGTACACAAGTATAATCGCACAAGAAGATGATTCGATTAAGAAACCTTGCCTCACCTTCCATGGACCAAAACGGATGGAAGATCAATGGTGCAATCAACGTGAAAGGAATTAACAAGATGGCAGCCAGTGAAGCTTGATAGCCCAGAACAAGCAGGGCCCCTGCGCCCGATTGGGTCGCCACTCCAGCCCAAAACAAAACCCTAGGAAGTATAAAACTACGTTTTCGGAGAGTTTCCACAATCTCCAAAGAGGACCGGGCATTGGCAACACCAAAACCAAGATAAAAAGCTCCTACTAGGAGCTCTGCGCAGCGCAACGACCAGGTCTCTATCACTGATAGGAATGCCGGGGAGATGAACCGAAAGTCCTGACTGCAGCGATCCGGCAGAGCAAGGAATCTGCAGGTTCACAGCTGGGTTCCCCAACCTTTGCAATCATTGGATCACCGCGCAATTGGGCCAGGTTGTCATCGTAGAAGCGCCTGAGTTCGTTGAAGCGCCTCACCGGTTGACCGTAAAAACTACGGCCAGCCCGGGTGGGAAATGATGCCCATTCCGGCGCCAACTTGGCGGCCAAGTCGGGGGTGAACACACCCTGATCAGCCAGGGGCAGGGCCCCGCGGCGCTGAATCAGAAAGATGGCTGCCTGGTCCTGAACCTCCGGCCCAAAGGCGGCTAATCCAAGGGTGCGCGAGGCCAAGGACCAGGTGAAGGGCATGAATTGGTAGGCCCCGGCGGCGGCGCTGGCATAGCCCGATTTACGGATGACCCGGTCGGGATGGCGGTCAAGCGAAGGCATAAGCCCCCCCCCAAACATGATTCGGTAGCCCATTTGATCCCCCCCAGCCCAGGTACCCTCCGCATAGCGGATGGTGTTGAGCAGGGCCCTGCGCTCTGGAGTAATGGCGAAGATCAGGGGCGCAGGCGGAGGCAATCGAAACAACAGTTCTGTGCTTGTTTTATCCGCAATCAGGTTTTGCGTAGTGGGTTTCTCGGCACTCGGTTGCTCGGTACTCGGTTGATCCACCTGGGCCCGGGCGGAGGCCCCAAAGCCACAGGGAGCTAAGGCTGCAACTGTGAGAACAACAAGTGAGCTGAGGCGAGATAGAAGCAAACCGGGCAACAGGCGAAGAGCAAAATCCCAGCAAAGAAGGCGCCACCGAATCAAATACGTGACGCTTTATACAGAAAAACCCCTTGGGAAAATCAACTAATTCCCAGCGGGAAGCGGGAGTTGAAGGTTGTTAAAAACAAATGGTTTGATGTGCCCCCAATGTGCCGACCATCGTCACCAACCACGAGGCGTTTAGTGCCAATCGAAGAATTGGCCTCTCGATTGAAGCGCAAAACCATCCCCCGCTGCGGCGAATCCACTTAAGGCAGCAGCAGCTTGCTCGCAGCCCCCACCGGGCAAGGGTGGCCCCTGGGGGGGGAGCAGGGGTTGGTCGAGCTGCCATT
>Ga0007796_10000613_pt1 | contig 11953 bp, 11 predicted proteins | sample CryBogmetaGMA0M_FD_60373 | JGI IMG/M metagenome (GOLD analysis project Ga0007796, IMG submission 60373) | Freshwater microbial communities from Crystal Bog, Wisconsin, USA - MA0M | ecosystem: Environmental > Aquatic > Freshwater > Lake | place: Crystal Bog, Wisconsin, USA | collected 2009-07-06 | reverse complement strand
CGGGCCTCCAGGGCGGTCTTGATCTCGTGCGCGATTGCCTCATCGCGCTCGAGGATTCCGAGTATTACCTCGCCACGGTTCTGGCTGAGCCTCAACTCGGTAGGCGCGGGCTCTATCACACGATGCATGCGCGAACCGTGGCCGATGAGGTTCTGGTGCGCACTCACATCCTCGCCTACGCGGACGGTGAGCATTCAGTCGCGGACATGGCGGAGCTTTTCGACATCAGCCAAGATGATGTACAAGGCTTGCTCGACGAGCTCGTCGAGCATGGTCTCCTTGTCCCTACGCACCTTCGGAAGGCATCCGCATGAGCGTCTCGTCGCATTACGACGGAAGTGCGTCCTCTTACTCCGAGCAGTACGACCCCGAGCGGCTCTGGATCAACGAGGAGTACCCAGCCAATTTCTTCCGACTGCAGCTCGTCCAACGTCTCCTTACCGCTGCGGGGTCTATGTCCGTCTACGAACTCGGGTGCGGTGACGCCACGCCACTCGTGCGCATAGCGGAGCAAGGCATCCGTGTAGCAGGCAATGACCTGTCACCCGAGATGGTGCGATTCGCGCATGCCAACCTCGCGGCCGCGAATCTCGACCCGCAGGCGGTGACGCTCCTAGACGCCCAGGATCCCGGCGCGCTGGCTTCTGAACGTGAGCGCTGCGGCTTGTTCGATGCCGTCATGGCACTAGGTGTCATTCCGCATGTGGCCGATGACGAGCAGTTTGTCGCGGGTATGGACATGTTTCTGCGTCCAGGAGGACAGCTCCTGCTTCAGTTCCGTAATTCGATGTTCTCGATGTTTACCTTCAACCGGCTCACCAAGGAGTTCGTGATGGACGAACTCCTCGTCGGCGTACCGGAGGGTATCCGCGACGTCGTGTTAGCCGATCTGGATTCGCGCCTGGCGGTGGATAAGCCACCAGTTCGCACCCGTCCCACGGGCGATGGGTACGACCAGATTCTGTCGCGATTCCACAACCCGTTCGAACTTTCTGAGGTGGTCAAAGCTGCTGGCTACTTGGACATTCGGTTCCACTGGTACAACGTCCACCCCGCCTACCCGATGCTCTCGGGTCAGATCGATCCGCGCGCATATCGGCAAGCCCAAATGGATCTCGAGGGCGACATCGGATGGCGCGGGATGTTCCTGTGTTCGGCGGGGCTCATCGAGGCGACGAAGAGGCCATAGCTCATGACTCGCCTGGGACTGCTGCTGAAGTCGTACGCCGGTGACCTTGCCTACGCCCAGCGCATGATTCGGAGCTTTCACAAGCACAATGCGGACAACCTGACACTCTTTATCGTCGTCCCGGAAAGTGACATTGAGGCCTTTTTGTCTCTGGCAGGAACGAACATAGAGATTTTCAGTGAGGAAATCCTTGGACAGTACCTGGTTGACGAACCTGTGCACGACTTGCGTCCGGGCTACATCAACCAAGAAATTGTGAAGTTGGCGTTCTGGGAACTTGGCCTTGCAGAAAACTACTTCTGCGTCGATTCAGATGCTGAGTTCATACGTGACTTTGCTTTTGCCGACTTCATGGCAAGCGACACCACTCCTTACACGGTGCTCGTCGAGGACAAGGAGCTTCTCGTCGAGCCGAGGTACTACAAGCAGTACTGGAAGTCCCGTGAGGACGAGATTCGCCACATCCAAGACCTCGTCGGTCTCGATACGCAAGTTATCCGCACCTGCCATGGCCATCAAGTGTTTTCTGCCACGGTGTTGCGCTCATTTAAAGAGAATTTTCTCAAGCCCCGTGGTTGGTCATACGTCGATGCACTCAAGGAGTCTCCCTATGAGTTCAGCTGGTACAACATGTGGCTGCAAAAGGATCATGACATCGAAGTTCATGCGCGTGAGCCTTTCGTGAAGGTCTTCCACCACGAGGGCCATCACCTTGAGTACATCCTGCGAGGAGTTACTCAAGCCGATATCGCCCGTGGCTACCTGGCAGTCGTCGTGAACTCCAACTATTCGCGCGACCTAGGGGTCGTGGATTCCTCTGCGAGCAAGCCAGAGACCCTGAGTCGCTACCTCTCCTACGGCGAGGTGGGCCAACTTCTCGCCTCGAAACTCAAAGACACCTTCAGACGCCGGTTGAGTTAAAGCCAGCGAATAGGGTTGTGAACAACATGATGCAACTGGAGTTCTGATGCCTGCACTCGCCGAAAAGATGCTCCGTTATCCCCGTTTGCTCCGCACCGTACGTGATGCGCGTGCGTTTGACTCTGTAGATCCGATTCCGACGTTCACCGACGGTCAGGCTCAGTTCCGGATGCGTTCGGCCATGGATCTCAATCCACGAATCGGCAAGTGGATCTCAAGAAAGGCCATTCATCAGAAGGCACCTCTCGCTTGGACTATCGCCGACGTCAACACGAGTCGCTTCGTTGATCCAGCTGAAATAGACGCCGCGGTAGCCGGTATTCGCAAGCATGGCTTCTACGTCTTCAATCAGATCGTCGAATCCTCAATCGTCACCGCCATTCGCAATTACGCCGAGCACGCCCCTTGCCAAGCACGTGGCTTCGAGACTCCACCAAGCGCCTACCCACGCAGTGCACCTGTGGCCGGTCGGTATGACTTCGAGGAGGAAGTGTCGCTTCGTTGCCCTGAAGTTCAGGAGTTCGCCTCCGACCCCGGTATGGCACTCATATCTCAAAAGTATCTCGAGCAGCCGGTGATGATGGATGAAGTGGCCTTCTGGTGGACCACCACCCAACGTTCGGAGATGGCCAACTTAAACGCCCAGCTTTTCCACCAGGATCGCGATCGTCTCTCCTTCCTCAAGTTCTTCATCTACCTCACCGACGTCACACCCGAGACAGGTCCCCACGTCTATTTAAACGGGTCGCACCGCAATATTCCGCCATCGCTCCGCGGTGATGGCCGCAAGGATGACGACGCCGTCCGCGCAGCCGGCCTGTGGGGGAATGTCTCAGAGATCGCCGGCCCCGCTGGATCACTCATGGCTGTAGACACCATCGGCCTGCATAAGGGTAAGACACCGATTGCAGGTGATCGACTTGCGCTTGAGATCGAATTTGCGACGTCGCTTTTCGGAGCCGACTACGAGCGACCCAAATTTGTGACTACGCCGACTATGGAAGAACGTTACGTGCAGATGCCTTGGGTCTTGCAACGGTATGCATCGTCGATCGCGAAATAACGGAACAACCGACTTCGTTTGACGCCGGTATAGAACTGAAGCCTACTTATACGCAATCGCGTAGATGGATTCGAAGTCGCGCTCCTGCATGTCGGTCTCTGGATCGAAACCTCTCGCAGAAACACCGTGAAATCCACTCGACCTGAGAATGTGCAAAAGATTCTCTTCGTCGAACATGTATTTATGTTCACCGGCCATATACGCGACATAATTTATTGCGTCTATTCCTGTTGTTGCGTTAAACGCAGGACCCCAGCCGAAGTACTCCTCGGGCAATTCTCGCTTGCCGACATACCCCTCGATGTACATCTGAGCATTGGGCACCGCAATGGAAAAGGAGCCGCCTGGCTTGAGAACTCGAAGACATTCCGCAAGAAGTCCTTGCGCGTCCGTATATGTGAGGTGCTCAAACAGGTGAGATGAATAGATTCTTGCCACCGAGTTGTCTGCGAAGGGCACGCCCAGCCTTAGGTCCCAATAGAGATCACACCCATATGTCATGTCGACGGTCATCCAGTTTGCGGTTCCTTTGCGGTCACCGCCACCAAGGTCTAGCCAGATTTCGCGGTCAGTTTGTTGTACGGCCTTGAGCTGCCTACGAGATTTGGCCAGCCGGCGGCGTGTGTCTCGCAACTCGTACAGCTCCGTACTCAACGGAACCTTGTTTCGGATGAAGCTTCGCAATGACGCCATGGTGACCTACCTCGTGATGTACCAGCGTTTCAATCGGGAAAGGATATGGCTGAGATGGAGCACGAGGGAGTTAGATTCTTCAAAAGAAACACCGGCGAGGCTTCTATTTCCTCGTTCATCACGAGTGACATGTTCGTACACGAATCCTCGACGCTTCATCATGAGGCCGTATGCAACTGCCCCCTCCCACCGGCCAGGCTGGAGATTAGCGAGTGCTGCGGCTAACTCTTCTGATGTTTGCACTCGAGTCGCGCACCCAAGCTCGTCATAGGCGGACGGACCCATAAGGATTACCGGTTTGCGCGCATAGGCCGCTTCAACGCCGCTTGTGGATCCATATGTGACCACTATGTCGGCCTGGCGCATGAGCTCATAGGAGTCGATTGATGAGTAAGGGTCCACGTGGAGGTCCGGACGCGCACGTGCGACCGCCTCTTCCCAATCGAGGAAATCCTGTCGGGGCTTCATACGAAGGTGTGGATGAGAACGTATAACCAGTGAGTAGCCGGGCCTCTTCTTGCACTCCTGCGCTAAGAGTTCGAGAGCCGTCGGCTGGCTGCCAAAATATGAATCCCAATTGACCTCAAGCTCAACCAGCTCATCATCTGACGAACTGAAGTAGACAACGAGGCACTCTGTGTCTGGAATATCAAGTCGAGTGCCCTGTTCTTGCGCCTCGACATAAAGGGCATTGCTGGCATCAAGATGATTTCGGCGCTCCTCAAACCATGAGCTGCCCAAGGAGTCGCGTTCCTCCGGATCCCACGAGTCATACAAGGTCAGCATGCGCTTCTGAAGTGCGGACCAATCATGGGTCTTATCGATCGTTAAGTCATAGTCAGTGTGCCCGCCACCGGTGTCATAGAACAACACCGGTACACCTTGGGCCTCGGCGGCTGCAGCTGCAGCATTGTCATGAAGAAAGCGGCCGTTGTAGATCACCACGGCCGTGACGCCTCGATCAGCGATGAGCTGCGTCGTCTGATCAAAAGCGTACGCGTATGAATGTGCGGCCCTCGAAATAAGGCGGGGCGGCCACGAGAAAGAATCCGACACCGGGGCTGCTCTGTGTGGATGGACTTGAAGGATTGCGCGACCCATGCTGGTCCCTCGGTACATCACATTGCGTAATGCACTTCGATTCATTGCTTTGAATTTGGGAAGGGTCTCAGCCGGCTTCCAACGTGGAATCGGCGGTTTCGCTACACACGTTGGGGGCAAACCCGCTCGAATCACTGCCTGACTCATCCGTTGATCTCGCGAGGGTGATGAAAGGAGTCGGGCTAGACGTCCGCTCGTCGTCCATCCCACATCATGCATGGGCGTCTCATCAGCCCACAGGGCGAGAGTGACGCCGCCACCAAGGACGTGGACTGCCATCGCGGCTTCAGCGATGGCACCAATGGTGAAATCCCACTGGTTGAACGAGACGAAGAGGACATGGGTGAGCTCCTCTGGCGTGAGGACCGATTCGAAATACCCCTCGAGCGTGTCACGCTCAGCGCGCACTTGAGCAGAAGAGGACCCGGCCGTCATTTCGTCCTAAGACTACTGCAGTGTTGATCGATACACATTTGCCGTCGCTGACGCTGACGCCCGCCAACTGAAAGTTTTTGCTCTCTCTAAGCCTGCCTGCGCGAGCGCCTCGCGTTGCGTCTCATCTATCAACAATTCGTGCATGACCTCGGCGAGCTCCCCCGCTTCCCCAGGGGTGAAGTACCGGGCGGCCTCGCCTCCCACTTCTGGTAGGGATGTGGCGTTCGCAAGCACCGTCGCCGTGTTGCATGCCATGGCCTCTAGAGCGGGTAACCCGAACCCCTCAAATCGCGAGGGGAACACACAAAGCACGGCATTTCCATACGCCGCCGGCATTAATGCATCGGGTAACGCCCGTTGGATGGTCCGATCCTCAATCCCGAGTGAGCGAATTCGTCGTGACTCTTCGGTCGTAAATTGTCCTCCGCCGACAAAAACGAGCGACAGGTCGTGGTCCTCCAACCTCGCGAATGCCGTCATTAATACATCCGCGTCTTTGTACTGACCACGGTTGCCCACAAAAACCACATAGCGTTCCGGGAAGTCCTCGATCCGGGCAGCTCCCGGCATAAAGAGTGGATCAACACCATGATGAACGACAGAGACAGGTGCCTTGATGTCTCCATATGTTTGGTAGAGATCTTGCCGCGTGTATTCCGAAACGCAGATCACATGGTCGGCGGATGTCACATAACGCTTCTTCAAGGTGATGAAATCTAGCCTTCGTCTTGTTTGTGGCATCTGCTCAGGAATCATGTCGTGCACTGTGACTACCCGTCGAGCGCGCGGATACCCGGCAAGGCCATGCGGGAGATAGAAAGTGTTGTGCACGATGTCGACGTTCATTCGGGGTCGCATCCGCGTGAAATACCGGGCTAATGCATGCCACTCACTTCGTGCAGGCCATACACCTAGGTATTGCGTTAGCTCGGGGTTGTCTAAGAGATATCTGTTGATGACAGGCGCGTGGATGGGCTCGAGCTGCACATCAAGATCCACCTGGGTAGCAAATTGTTTGGCCAGTTCGGCAAAGAGTCGGGAGATCCCACCGAATCCTTGAATGGCGAAAATTTGCTCGTCGAAAGCTATTCGCACCGCTGGATACTACGCCTACGACACTCGCCCCTGACGCATAGAATCAAGCCGAGCGACGCTTGAGTGAAGGGATTCATGCAGCCGAACGGCAACATAGAGCGAGTATTGCTGTTTCCCCGCAGCGGGTACAGCAATCGTCTACAGGCGATGGCAAGTTCTGCCATTCTCGCCAAGCGACTTGGTGCCGAGTTCCGCATCTGCTGGGAAAGTGAAAATGTGGTGCCGGAGGGCCCAGAGCTCACGTTTGATCCACAATTTTGCGCTGAGGTCATGGTTACCCCCATGCAGTGCAAGGACGACTGGGGCATAGTTCGCGACGAACTTCCGCGATATCTCCACGTGTTGCCAGAGCGTCGGTTGATCGTCCTCGCGGGACACGAACGCGGTGAACAAGTATTCATGGCCGACCTAGCTCGCGCAATCGAGGCGGCATCCCACTCAACGACCATCGTGATTATTGCCGGGGGTCAGTTTTTCTTGGACTCAGATTCGAGTCTTCACCCAAATTGGCAATCAAAGTTTCGCGCCGCTCGGCACGACTACTACGCGAGTGTGCCGTTTCACCCCGCCATTGAGAGTGGTGCGGCTCGCGCCATTGCCGATCGTGAACCCTTCCTAGGGCTTCACCTGCGCTACACCGACAGGGCACATCAGGCCCCTTTAGACAGCCAGATTCGCACCGCACTGTTGTCCGCGGCAGATTCGTCGGGTCTGGCGAATGTTTTTGTTGCAGCCGACAGCCGCGCCACTCGAGAGAGGTGGTCGAAAGTCGCTGGCGAGGTGGGTCTGCAGCCGTGGAGCTTCAACCATGGATCTTGGGATCGATCGGCCTCGGGGAGTGGGCAGGCTGCGCTTACCGATTGGAGGATTTTGACTCGAGCTGAACGGCTCATCTACTTCGCCGAATCAACTTTTGCCGAAGAGGCTGCCGTGGCCTCGAGCGGTTATGAAAGAAGCATTGCCCTGCGGGCTAGCGCTGTGAGGTCGACACTTCTTCGGGCTCGAGGACTTGCGCAGGCTGCCGCGTCCTACCCTCAGCGACATGGGTGGCTACGGCGTTCATCTAGTGACTGAAACCGTCTTGAATTGATTTCCCGAGCATTCCGACCGTTGAGTCCATGCCAGATGCACACAGTGGATAGACGTCCCAACATTGATCTGATTGCGTTGGCACCTGAATGACGAGCCCTGTTGTCATGGTTACGGGCGCCGTAGGTGGGCGTGGAATGGGAGTAACCACATATGCGAGAGAGATGGGCCCGAACTGGAACGAACGTGCCTCGGTCATCGAAAGTAGGTCGAGTCGAACTAGTGCGCAAAACACAATGAGGGCTGCAACGAGGCCCGCCCCCGCGTAACAAGCCGTACTAAAGGGGCGCACCCGGCCAAATCTCCACCCGCCTTTCGAAAGTGAGTGGAGCGCCCACCCCATGGGCACCAACGCGAGGCTGAACAATGGACCCCAGATGAACCGATAGCTCGGCGGGGACAAGCACCACCATGCCGCGACGGTGATGGCCGACGGGGTAAGGGCAATCAACAGTCTTCCCGGTGAAGCCTTGGTCCGCCTCCACGCCAACAGACTGAGTGCCACGGCGACAGCACACGCCACGGCGAAAAAGTACGTTTCCCATTGTGTGAGGGCATGAGAAAACCACGCGGGGACCCAGGCCCAACCAGTCGCTGCGGACCACAGATTCTGGGGGTCTCTCGCGGCACCCAGCGTGGCGGTACGCAAATACACCGGGTCCGCAGCCGCCCACGGCACCTCGAAGTGAACAAGGGACAGCGGGTACTCAAGCCAACCACTGAGACGATAGTCACGCACCGCCTGCACCACGAACAATGCTGCAGTAAGTGAAGCGACGCATATCCACGGCAGCTTCGAAAATTTTGGCACTACAGAGCGCGATTTGATCATGCGCACCACAATGATGACCACGATTGACGCAAGAAAGAACACCATGGTCGGGCGCATCGCCACAATCAACACGGACAAGAGCACGGCAACGAGTGCTTCCGGCTGTGCAACGACACGTTTCTGCATTGAGTCAGCAAAGTATGAGACAGCGACAAGCGAAAGTATCAAGACAGAGGAATCAGAAGTAGGGCTGGTGACCCAATAATCAGACAATGCAATGAGTGGTATCCATGAAGCCACGATGCTTACCAACAGGATGTAGGTGCCAACCGACTTTCGTCTCTCAAGCATTCGAAGCAGAAGGTCGGTTGCCATCATCGCCATGAACAAGCCATTGACAAGGCGATAGCCAATCCCATTCCAAGGACCATTTCCCAGGACCGCCGCCACGGGGAAGAGACTGTTGTTATATCCGATCGGATTCATCAGATTTGCGATGCCGGGAATAGTGGCGTAATCCCCCGAGTACTTAATGGCTCCTAAGTGATACAGACCTGTGTCGTAGTTCGTCACGGGGCCAAGAGCGGCCACCGCCATGTACGCCAGACCAAGCCCAACGACTACAAGGAGTACAACGCTGCCAGAGGTGAGCCTGCTCTTCACAACCAAGGGAATCCCGGCTCGACGGCGCGAATAGGCAAGAAGTCCTGCAGCCGCAAAGACAACGGCCACGCCCAATAAACCCCACAACGCCGTCGGTCCGCGCAAAGGAACGAAGAGATTTATGAGAAGGACCGCAAGCGTGATGATGAGTAAGCCCCACCACATGCTCACGCGTAATGTCTTCAGTGACCTGCCCGGGTGTGACGTGACTGCCGGAGCCAAACCCACGAGGATTAGCGCTACAACAAGCACGGCCCATGTCACCAGAGCAGCGAGCGCCCCGCCGGCGATGTGCATGGACATGCGCTGTTGTTATCCCACAACCGTGGTGCGAAAGTATTCGATGGTGCGCGCCAGGCCCTCTCTGAGCGGGATCGTCGGTTCCCACCCGAGGGTCTCCTTCGCCCTCGTGATGTCTGGTTGACGTCGAATGGGGTCGTCCTGCGGAAGTGGGCGATACTCGACCTCGGCGCGGGTTCCGGTCTGTGCGATGACCATGTCGGCGAGCTCAGAAATGGTGAACTCTCCCGGATTACCCAGATTTATCGGCCCCGTTACTTCGTGGCTGGTGGCCATCATTGCCACTAAACCATCGATGAGGTCGTCGATGTACTGGAAGGACCTTGTCTGCGAACCATCGCCGTAGACGGTGATCGGCTTACCTGTCAGGGCACTGACAACGAAGTTTGAGACAACGCGACCATCGTGAGGATGCATGCGCGGTCCGTACGTATTGAACAGGCGCACAACCTTGATCGACAGGTCATGTTGCCGCCGATAGTCGAAGAACAGGGTCTCGGCGGCGCGCTTGCCTTCGTCGTAGCACGCCCGAGGTCCGATGGGGTTGACGTTGCCCCAGTAGTCCTCGGTCTGCGGATGGACCTGTGGGTCGCCGTACACCTCGCTTGTAGATGTGAGGAGGATTTTGGCACCCGTGCGCTTGGCAAGGCCGAGCATGTTGATGGATCCGTGGACCGCTGTCTTCGTCGTCTGAACTGGATCGCGTTGGTAATGGATGGGACTGGCAGGGCAGGCCAGGTGGTAGATCTCATCGACCTCGACGTAGAGGGGGAACGTGACATCGTGGCGGATCACTTCGAAACGTGGGTTATGCATCAGGTGCGCGATGTTGTCCTTGGTCGACGAGTAGTAGTTGTCGACGCACAACACGTCGTAGCCATCGTTGAGTAGGCGCTCACACAGATGCGAGCCGATGAAACCGGCGCCTCCTGTGACTAGTGCTCGTCCCATGGCAATGCTCACTGACTTCTCCCAACCTTGCGCCCCACAAATGTGCGTGCCTGGCCAAGCATGCCGTGCCACGTCGCCCGAAAGTGGTGACGGCGCGTCCAGGCGTCTGCCAGCTCATCACACGTAACGTCGACCGGGCCCATGGGAAGGGCCATGGCCGTGATCGGCTGCAGCTCGTCACGGTCCTGAACAGTGTGCGTAGCGAATTCTCCGAAGCCAATATTCCTGATGAGGTTGACGTTTGATGTCGCCGTCAATTGGTTGGAGACCATGCTTGCTAGAACAAACTGGCCATCCCATGTGTCAACTTGCTTGCGGGCCAGCAATTCAAAGGTGCTTGCCCAATACAAGGCCCCGGGAATGGATCTCCCGGATCTCTTCCAGAGTTGACCGGGTGACAGTTGCTGAGACCATCCCGCGATATCCAATTGATGCTTTTCCCACGAACGCTTCCAGGTGGCCCATCCCCAGATGTGCGGGACCTGACTGAATCGATAGGCGTCGCCGGGGTGTGACTGAAACTCGGGCGGGACAAAGTTGCACCCTGAGATCGCGAACACCCGGCTGTCATGTTCATACCTGTCTAGAAGCTCCGTGCAGTATCCGAAGAAGGACGGGTCGGGAATGATGTCGTCCTCAAGAATGATGCCGCGTTCGATGTGGCTAAAGAACCATGTGATTGCGGTGGTGACACCAAGCCCACAACCGAGATTCACCTGTTGGAACAAGGTCTGTACATCACAGGGCCAGTCGATTGTAGAAATCAGGTCGTGGCACGCCCGAACTTTGTCTTCCTCGCCCTCGCGTCCCACGCGCGGACCATCGATGGCTACGAAAACCCGCGTGGGTTGCACCTCGCGTAGGCGATCAAGGAGGACTGAGAAATGGTCAGGCCGATTGAAGGCCATGACTAGGACGGGTTCATTCACCGTCACGTTCGACCTGGATCTCTTTCAACTGACGATCCAGAAGAGCCACTTCCTCCGCTAGTCGCCGTATCCGCACCTCATGGCGGCTGAGCTCGTAGCTGAGCTGCACGGCAACGAGCACAAGAAGCACCATGGTCACGAAGAAGAGCAGATTCACCGGCTGAGCAACGCCGATGATCGAGCAGATCCAGATCAAGGCGCTGGGGAAGACTGCAAAGAACAGCACTGCACCGGAGAAGAAGAGCCACAGGACGGCGTACTTCTCTTGCAGAATGCCGCGACGCAAGAGGCTGAAAACGAACACGAAGGTGATCAGTGCGGCCAAGATGCCGAGAATCTGCGCGGTCATGCTGAGTCACCTCGAGATGTATACGTGCGCTTGAGGCTTGTGGCGATGATGGCGAGCGACGCGCGACCCAGGTAGAGGGCGGACCACAGAGCGTTCTTACTTGGCCGACCAGTTTGACGAAAATACATCGTGACCGGAGTCTCGCTCACGACCAGACCGTTGCGAATCGCGATGGAGAGTGATCCCACTGTGTCTCCGAGATACTCGGCCGGGTAGTCGACTGCGAACAGGTCGATCGCGCGCGGTCCGGCGGATCGGAAACCCGACGTGGGGTCCGAGATGGTTCCGTGGTTCATCCGACTCAGAGTCTTGGACAGCAGAATCATCGCCCAGCGTCGAGGTCCGCCCACGAAATACATCGAGTTGGGGTGGAAGCGGGTACCCACGACGACATCTGCGGAGT
>Ga0007796_10000612_pt1 | contig 11974 bp, 17 predicted proteins | sample CryBogmetaGMA0M_FD_60373 | JGI IMG/M metagenome (GOLD analysis project Ga0007796, IMG submission 60373) | Freshwater microbial communities from Crystal Bog, Wisconsin, USA - MA0M | ecosystem: Environmental > Aquatic > Freshwater > Lake | place: Crystal Bog, Wisconsin, USA | collected 2009-07-06 | reverse complement strand
GGATACATAAAGACTATACCTAGTAAATATAATAAAAAAATAGGTGATGCTTATGTTCAAGCAAACCAAGAACTAATAACAGAGGCTCAAAGAACAGGTCGTCCTGCTCTTACGCTTCGTGAGTTCTTGGCTGAGAATCCAGCCACTACATCTGGTACAGGATCTGGTGCAGCTAATCTACCTAGCCGTAACGTCTATAAGTACACAGAGGCAGATCGCTTAAAACTTATTGATGATGTATCTCAAAACCTTCGAGGTCAGGGTATTACAGAAGAAGACAAGAAGGCTCAGTGGTACCAGGATCTTCGTAAGTCTATTGACAATATGATCAATACTGGAACATTATCTACTACTCAAAAGGTTAAGAATCCTAAGACTGGTCAGCTAGAAGTTAAGACTGTTGCTACTCCTGGGTATTCTCAGGAAGCTGCATCTGCAGTAGCAGAGCAAGCAATTCGTAAAGCAACTCCAGAAGATGTAGCACGCCAAGATCGTGTTGGTTTTACAAGCTGGATGTTCAAGCAATTAGGAGGTACAAATGGCTAATACGCCTGAACAAACAGCCTATGACGCAGAACTTGCTGCGCTTGATCTATTAACAGGTGTAGAACGCGTTCGTGCTAAGGAAAAACTTGATGCAAAGTATCCTAATGGGCGACCAACAGATGCTGATATTTCAGATGCTGAAGCACTCTCTAATCTAGCTGGTGCTAACAATTACGGTATTGGTGAAGCGCTTCTTTCAGATCCAATCTACGGTAAAGAACTTACAGAAGTATTCAAGCTCTACAAGTTGGGTAAGACTACTGCAGCACTTGACTTGCTTAACAAGACTAAGTTTGCTCAGCTAGATACAGATGCTCGCAATCGTTACATAGAGAAAGTACAAAACTCTAGCGTCTATAAAGAGCACCTTGATAGCTGGCTTATCGGTATTAAGAAGAGCCTTAAGCAACAGGGTTTAACTTTAGATGACGCTAAACTTGCAGACTATTACCTAAAAGGTATTGATAATGCAACTATCCTTGATGAAGCTCTCAAAGGTAGCAAGTTTGAAGCAGGTAAAACTGGCGGTACACAGGGCAATACATACAACGCTTTACTAGCGACTGCTACTCGTAACGGTGTATCTATGTCATTACTTCCAAAGGTTCTTGGATTTGATACCTTAGATGAAGTGATTAAAGACATTCAAACCGGTGGATCTATTGATGATTACACACAGAAGATTCGCAACTATGCAAAGGTTGCTATGCCAGATTGGGCTAAGAAGTTAATTGACCAAGGTCAAGATGTAACAGACATTGTTAGCCCATACCGTGCAACTATTTCAGATGTATTGGAATTGCCTTACACATCTGTTGATGTTACAGACAAGCACATCCAAAACGCTTTGGCTGGGAATATGAGCCTTGCAGAACTACGCAAGCAGCTACGTAAAGATGACCGTTGGCAGTACACAGATCAGGCTCACAGCGAGGTAGCAAATGCTACTAAGCAGGTCCTACAAGACTTCGGATTTATGGGGTAAATAGATGAGATACTTAGATGACGGTGGAGATGCTCCACTACCAAAGACTCCAGTAACTATTACTCCTGAATTATCAAGTGCTCTTGAAAAGATCAACGCAGATGTTCCAGTAATTAGCGGTCAGACAACTCAAGAAGATTTGAACTTAACTCCTTACACAGAGCTAACACCTGCTGAGCGTAAGGCTATGACAACTGAAGAACGTCTTGCTTATATGAAAGCAGTGCGTGATCAGCAAGATGCTAACGCTGCATCAGAGCGTGCAGCTTCTAACCCTATGTACGATTTTGCTAATCGTCCAGATGCTCCACCACCATCTACATTGCCAGGCAGTAATTATATTTATTACTACTCTTGGCAGGGAGATACTAATACTGGTCAGTGGACACTTTACCGTGCACCTAATACTGCAGAGAATCAAGCAACATATGGTTCTCGTGCAATCGGTGGACCAACACAAGCAACTCCAGGAAACCCACGTGGTGCCAACGCTTTACAAGTACAACCACAACCAATCAAAGATGCTTATGGAAACATAACTGGTTGGGATACATCAGGAAACGTAAGAACATTAGGTTCTGGCGGAACTGGTGGCACAGGCGGAACTGGCGGTACGGGAGGCACAGGAGGTACCGGAGGAACAGGTGGTACAGGTGGTGCTGGAGGTACAGGCGGTAACGGTGGAACTGGTGCTTTTGTATCAGGAACTGGAAGCCCACTAAGTACAACAGTAGCCGATGAAGCAAAAGCAAAGCGAACATCTGCTTACAACACTCTTTACGATGAGTTTAATAAGTACGGATTAGGAACACTTGTATCTGACATCAAGAACTACTTGATTGATAATACATTTGACCCATCAGAGTTTTCTATTCAACTGCAAAATACACCTGCGTATCAAAAGCGTTTTGCTGCAAATGCAGATCGCATTAAGGCAGGACTTGGTGCGTTGCGCCCAGCAGAATATATTGCACTAGAAGACCAGTACCAGAACCTTATGCGTAACTATGGGCTACCAGAGTCTTATTACTCTAAGGGTGATCTTGGAATTCAAGAAGGATTTAATAAGCTAATTGCTAATGATGTATCTGCTACAGAGTTAGAAGATCGTATTGCTACTGCACAATCTCGTGTTGTAAATGCTGATCCAAATGTTTTAAAAACACTCAAAGCATTTTATCCAGACATTACTAACGGCGATATTCTTGCATATACTCTTGACCCTAAGAACGCTATTGATATGATCAAGCGCAAGGTAACAGCTGCTGAAATTGGTGGAGTTCAATACGGAGCAGGATTAAAATCAGAAGTAACAGAAGCAGAGGCTTTGGCAAAGGCTGGAGTATCTGGTGCTCAGTACGCACAAGCAACACCATTTATTACACAAGCTGCAGAACGCGGTTCACAGCTTGCTGATATCTATGCACAAACACCTTATGATCAAGCAGTTGCAGAAGCAGAAGCGTTTAACCTTGCAGGTGGAGCACAAGCTGCAAAGCAGCGTAAAAAACTATCAGCACTTGAACAAGCCCAGTTTGGCGGTTCATCTGGTGTTGGTGCACTAGGACGCGACAAAGCGTTATATGGATCAACGTACGGTAAATCCGGAGCGTTTTAAATAAGCCTGCTATCAGAACTACCGGCCTGATAGAGCGATAACAATTACCGGGAGTAGGAGCCATACTGCGTTACCCCAAACAGTATGAGGCCTGCGATTACATAGAATGGGAGATGGACTAATGTCCAATTACGACTACGAGGACGACGAAGAATTCACAACGGATTCTAATGATCTCGTCAAACAACTACGCAAGCAACTAAAAGCAAAAGAGAAAGAAATGGCTGAGTTCAAAACTCAGTTCGATAGTCTCTCAAAGGCGCAACGTGAACGAGCAGTCAAGGATGTCCTCGAAGCTCGCGGAGTGAATGGCAAAGTTGCTAAATTCATTCCACAGGACTTAGACCCAACTGAGGAGTCTTTGTCAAAATGGCTTGAAGATAACGCCGATGTATTCGGCTTTCAGGTCGAAGATAAGCAAACACCAGCAGTTGATCCAGCTACTGCTAATGCCTATAAGAAAATGAATAATGCTGTTGATCAGGGTTTAACTCCTGATTCATCAGATGACATTATGCGTAAACTCTTATCGGCAAATAGTAGAGAAGAACTGGACGAAGTAATTCGCAACTCTGGTCTTTAAACCAACTCTAACCGAAAGGCACTAAAAGATGGCAATTCCATCAGGTACGCTCACTGGTACCAGTGCGATTAGCAACCTCGTACAAACAGCTTATGATCAGTACGTCCGTATGGCGCTACGTTCAATCCCTGTTATGCGTGCTCTTGCTGACGTAAAGCCAGTGCAGCAGGCGATGCCAGGTTCATCAGTTGTATTCTCAATCTACTCAGATCTAGCTCAGGCTACATCTACATTGACAGAATCTTCTGACGTATCATCTATCGCTCTTGGTAATCCAAATCAGATTACAGTAACACTACAGGAATACGGCTCAGCCGTAACAACAACAAAGAAGTTAAACCTAACTTCATTCAACGACGTAGATGCAGCTCTTGCTGATATCATCGCTTACAACGCTGCAGACTCTATTGACGCAGTAGTTGCAGGTGTATTGACATCAGGAACAAACATCGTCTACGGCGGTACAGCAACAAACACAGCAGGTATCACAGCTGGTTCAACCATCTCTGTATCTGACATCCGTCAGGCTGTAACAAGCCTACGCTCAAACAAGGCATTGCCTCGTATTGGCGAACTATATGCTGCTTACCTACATCCAAAGCAGACAGCTGACCTTCGTGCAGAAACAGGTACTGGTGGATTCCAGGATCTATCTAAGTACGTAGATCGCACACCATTCGTTGCTGGTGCAGTAGGCGTATTAGAAGGTGCATTCATTGTTGAAACACCTCGTGTACCTTTCACAGCAAATGGTTCAGGAGTTAACGTCTACTCAGCAATCGTCGCAGGACGTGAAGCACTCGCAGAAGCTCAGGGACAAGACATCTCAACTGTCATTGGACCACAGATTGACGCGCTACGTCGCTTCCACACAATCGGTTGGTACTACTTCGGTGGATGGAACATCCTTCGTACCGCAGCTTTGTATCAGATCCAAACATCAACTGCTTACTAATAGTTAGTTGACTGAAGGGAATATGTGTTAAAACACATATTCCTTTTGGTAAGTTCACTAGGAGACTAAATGGCATATGCAGCAACAACACCTTGGGAATGGCAGACTTGGGGTGCAGGACTTCCTTGGCCTGACAAGTACTCACGTCTTGCTGGGCGACCAGTAACAGGTGGTACATACACAGGTCCCATCAACCCATTCATCACTGACGTTGCTCGTGGTGTAACGCTGATTGCCAAAGATGGAGTAGTCGAAGCAACTTTATATCCCTACCAAAATACATTAGCTGATGCAGACTTCTACATCCTCGGTGGCCACAACCAGGTCATCACAGATGCTCAAGCAGCAGTTCTGATTGCTAACGGTTACGGAGATTACGTAACCCCTATTGTGGAGGAATAGTGCCTAAGTATGATTTTAGTTGCACAGAGTGCAAGGTAACAGAAGAGATCTTTCAGTCGTATGCAGATTATGGAAAGCAAGAGATCCATTCCTGCGGTACCACAATGGAACGAGAGTTCAATCTCAATCCACACTTTGACGGAGGATTAACTCCATCACGAAGCGTATCTTCGCTAGCTGCGATTAAGAAAGATGACAAAGAACTATCATCTTATTACTCTGCAGTAAAGCAAGGTATTGAACCTATCTCTACTAAGCAAAAAGATATTGATGCAGCAGTTAACATCTCAAATGAAATCGGCAGAGCATTCGATGGAAACAACATAGGCTCAAGCCTATTAGGTTAGGACATTATGAAAAAAGAATTTTGGGATACTAAAAACCCTAAGAAGAAATCTACCAAACTAACCCCTGCTAAAAAGTCAGAGGCTAAGGCTCGTGCCAAAGCTGCAGGAAGACCGTATCCAAACCTAGTAGATAATGCAGCTGTATCAAGAAAGAAGAAGAAGTAATGGCTAGTTCTCCAGCGTGGCAACGCAAAGAAGGAAAGAATCCAAAGGGTGGACTCAACGCTAAGGGCAGAGCATCTGCTAAAGCAGAAGGTCATAACCTCAAGCCTCCAGTCAAGTCTGGTGATAATCCAAGACGAGCATCGTTCTTGGCTCGTATGGGAAATGCACCAGGACCAGAGCGCAAGCCAAACGGAGAACCAACAAGATTGCTCCTATCTCTACAAGCGTGGGGAGCATCAAGTAAGGCTGATGCCAAGAAAAAGGCAGCAGCAATATCGGCTAAAAACAAGAAGAAAAAATAGGAGCAATTATGAAGTTCGCAAAAGCTATGAAGGGTGACGGCGGAGCAGAGTCAACTAACTTCAAAGGATTCGGTGGCGGATCTAAGAAGGGTATCCCTGCTTCAACTATGAAGGGTTCAGTAGGAATGTCAGGCAAGAAGGCTACATTCAAGGCTGGCAAGAAGAAGGTAGGCAAGTAATGTGCGCTAGTTGCGGATGCGGCTACGCATCATACGACGATATCCAGACAGGTGCTCCAGCAAACGAGCCTTGGCCTTGGACTCCAATGGAAGAAAAACGAGAGAAAACAGAGGCTCAGTAATGGCAGCAAAAAAAGGTATGGGATTTAAGGCAGCACAAAAGTCTATTGCTAAGAAGCAAGGTATTCCAATGGAACGTGCTGGTGCAATTCTTGCAGCTGGTGCACGCAAGGCTTCTGCAAAGGCAGTCAAGGCAAACCCTAACCTGAAGAAGGTTAGCGGTATGAAGAAGAAGATGGGCTAATGCCTAAAGGACAAGGCAAAGCAACCGTCAAGGATGTGATGCACAAGTACAAAGCAGGGACATTGCACTCTGGTTCTAAAAAAGGACCAGTAGTTAAGAACAAAAAACAAGCAATAGCAATCGCACTCAGCGAAGCGAAGAAGTCTAAAAAGAAGTGAGGTTATAGGTGGCACAATACGGATATAATGGTTCAACGCTCAACGATGAACTCAATCGTTTAGCTAACGGTGGTGCTACCTATCCTTCTTACACCAACTACTACGATCAGGCTGGTGCTGCTAAGAGATGGGCAGCAGCTAAGAGCGTAGCTCTTGGCAAGACTACAGATCTAGTGGGAGTGATTAACATTATCGGTGGTATTACTAACCGTACACAGATGTTAGACATTGCTGGAATCTGCAACAAGATTGCAGGAACTACAGGGTTAGAACCAGCGGCAGCTTTGCGTCAGGTTGCTAACTAATGACAGCAACCTATAACTTGGTTGTACCGCAGGCAACCACATTTAACTTTCAGTTTCAGATTCTTACGGGTAGTCAACCGTGGAACCTGACAAACTATGGCGTAACTATGACGGTGCGCCCATTCCTTGGTTCTACTACTACAACATTAGTAGCAACCAAAGCTAATGGCAAAATTAGCGTTGATGCTTACAACGGACGTATTACTGTCACATTAAGCTCTACTGAAACTGCCATCAAGGCAGAACCATATGTATATGACTTAGTAGTCAATTCAGGTTCTGTAATTACAAGACTATTAGAAGGACAATTCTTGGTAGTGGCAGGAGTCACATATGAGTGATACGATAATCATTATTGAATCTGCACAACCACAGACATCAGTTGTCTTTTCTGCAGATCAAGGACCGCAAGGTACACCAGGTGTAACGGGGCCAACAGGCCCATCAGGATCAACTGGACCTAGCGGTCCAACAGGTCCTACCGGCTCAACTGGAACTACAGGTTCCACTGGTCCTACAGGACCTACTGGTTTGACTGGCCCAACAGGGCCAACCGGTTCGACAGGAGCAAATGGTGCAACAGGTACCACAGGAGCTACGGGTTCGATTGGCAATACAGGTCCTACAGGAAGTACAGGACCTACCGGCAACACAGGCAGCACAGGCCCAACTGGACCCACTGGTCCTACTGGCGGAACGGGTGCTACTGGACCAACCGGTGCCACGGGATCTACAGGCTCAACAGGCCCTACTGGTCCAACAGGACTAACGGGTAGTACAGGCCCTACAGGGCCTACAGGGGCTACAGGAGCCACTGGTGTTATCGGTCCAACAGGAAGTACTGGACCAACAGGACCTACGGGTGCTACGGGCGCAACAGGCGTTCAAGGACCAACGGGGCCAACAGGTGTAACTGGCGCGACTGGAAGTACAGGACCGACAGGGCCAGGATACTCAGGAGTAACTTCTACTTCAACTATTACTATTGGTACTGGTCTTAAAACCTTTACTTTAACTAGCAGCTACGCTGGTGCTTTTATTACTGGTGATCGAATCAGAGCAATTCATTCTGATACACCAACCTACTATATGGAAGGTCCTGCCAACTATGTTGGCGGTGGAACCATAATCATTACTGTTGATACAGCAGTAGGTAGCGGATCTCATAACAACTGGAACTTTAGTATTGCAGGACTTATTGGCCCTACAGGACCAACTGGACCAACCGGTGCTACTGGTAGTACAGGTGCCACAGGAAGTACAGGTCCTACGGGTCCAACGGGAGCCACAGGCTCTACTGGTTTGACGGGAGCAACGGGTGCAACGGGAGCGACTGGACCTACAGGTAATACTGGAAGCACGGGACCTACTGGACCGACTGGGCCAACTGGACTCACTGGAGCTACAGGAGCAACTGGACCAACTGGTGCAACAGGCGCTACCGGAGCAACGGGAGTAATTGGGCCTACCGGTGCTACAGGACCTACCGGTCCTACAGGTCAAGGCCTAGCTGCTGGTGGAACTACCAATCAGTTCTTAGTTAAAGCATCTTCTACTAATTACGACACTACGTGGACGAGCATAATTGATGGCGGAACACCGTAGAATTAGGCTATGAAAGTTGCCGTCTATACAATCGCATTAAATGAAGCAAAGCATATTAAACGTTGGTATGAGTCAGCTAAGGATGCAGATTATCTTCTGATCGCTGATACTGGCTCTACCGACGGAACAGCAGAGTTAGCTCGCAGCTTAGGAATCAAGGTAGTTGAAATTTCAATTAAACCTTGGCGTTTTGATGATGCTCGTAACTATGCGTTGATGAGCCTGCCATACGATGTGGATTACTGCATCTCTATGGATGCAGATGAAGTGTTAACTCCAGGATGGAAAGCAGAACTCCAGAAGGCATACAATGCCAAAGGTGAGAAGCTGCCAAGACCTAAGCACAAACTGGTTACAGACTTTGATGCTAATGGAAATCCAACGGTAGATTTTTTTGCTAATCGTATTCACCCACGATTTGGTTATAGATGGAGACATCCTATTCACGAGGTGATTGTGCCTTATGAAAAGGATTTAACTGAAGACTATTTTGAAATAGGACTGCAGATCCACCATCATCCTGATAACGAAAAGTCTCGTGGTCAGTACCTACCAATGTTAGAGATGGCAGTAGATGAGGAACCGTTTAATCCACGTAACCTGTACTACTATGCAAGAGAGTTGTTCTTCCATAAGCAGTACTTGGAAGCAAAGTTAGTCTTTGAAGAGTATCTCAAGTACAGCAAGTACCCAGGTGAGAAAGCATACGCTTACAGATACCTAGCAAAGTGTGATCCTAAGAATGCTGAGAAGCACCTGAAAGAATCAATCAAGACTTTGTATTGTAGAGAAGGAGTATTGGCTCTAGCCAATCACTACTACATCACCAAAGAGTGGAAGAAGTGTCTCAAGGTTTCCCTTGAAGCAGCACAGATAAAAGAAAAGCTAAATGAGTTTATGTCCGAAGAATGGGCATATGGTCATATGGCATATGACCTAGTTGCAATTAGTGCGTGGCAATTAGAGCAATGGAATGACGCACTGCGTTACGGTGAGATGGCGCTAGAAATTTCACCAAATGATGAACGCCTACAAAACAATGTTAAGTTCTACAGAAATAAAGTGGAGGAGCTAGATGCCAACGTTCGCTCAGTTAGTTGACGAGGTTAGGGCTAACCTTTCGGGATACACCCTGCGCCAAGATCGTATATCCAACTTGGCTAATTCAGGTGGCATCAATGCCACACAGCTTAATGTGGTCATTGGCTCAGCTGAAAACTTAGCAAAAGGTATTGTCGAGATTGATGATGAGTTGCTATGGATCAACACATTTGACCGCAACTCAAATACATTAAACGCCATTCCAGGCTTTGGTCGTGGGTATGGTGGAACCACCCCTTCACCTCACGCTGAGAATGCTATGGTCACTATGACTCCTACATTCCCACGAGTCAATGTTAAGAAGGCTATCAACGATACAATCAACTCTTTGTATCCAAAACTCTTTGCAGTTAACTCTGTAGTATTTACCTTCAATGCAGCTCAGGTTGCATACCCACTACCAGATGATGCCCGCGACGTTCTGTTCGTATCGTGGCAAACAGTGGGTCCGTCAAGAGAATGGCTCCCAGTTAATCGCTGGCGTATAGACCGTATGGCAAACGTGGCAGCATTCGATACTACAAAGACGGTGAATATCTATGACAAAATTATGCCTGGTCGTAAAGTCCAAGTCTACTATTCCACTATCCCAAACGACCTCACTAATGGCAATGATGACTTTGCTGCTGTTACAGGCCTACCAGAAACGTCAAGAGATGTTATTACACTTGGAGCTGCATACAAACTCCTATCGTATCTTGACACAGGTCGAATTAACCTCAGCTCCGCAGAAGCAGATATAAATGATAACAAGCTGCCATCTACTGCTGGAGCCAGCGCATCTAAATATGTCTTTGCTCTCTATCAGCAACGTCTGATGGAAGAGTCAAACAAACTCCAAGATCGTTTCCCAATCAGAGTTCACTACACTAAGTAAGGTAGCGTAAATGACTATACGTAAATACAGCTCTATCAGCCAAGACACAACACTGGCTAGTGCTATTAACTCATCAGTAACAAGCATCAGTGTTGCAACAGGTACTGGAGCTGCACTCCTTGGTGGTATCACACTTACAGCTGGTGATCAGTTCACAATCGCTGTTGACCCAGATACTATCAATGAAGAAATTATGTTTGTCACCGCAAGAACTGGTGATGTTCTCACAGTTACTCGCGGTTGTGCAGGATCTACTGCTATATCTCACGCAGCAGGTGCATCAGTTCAGCACGTGCTATCTAGTAATGACTTAAACTGGTTTAACAATATGATCCAGTCAGGACAACCTATTGGTAATACGCCAACGATTGATGGTGGAACACCTTGATACTACAACTAAATACACCGGCAACTAACAAAGAAGGAAATAACTAATGGCAGTTCAAACACAGATTCAGTGGCGACGCGGAACCGCTGCGAGCTGGACTTCCACCAACCCAACATTGGCTGCTGGTGAAGTTGGCTTAGAAACCGACACAGGTAAATTTAAGGTAGGAACAGGTTCTTCTACCTGGACAGCTTTGGCGTATGGAACAGTTCTTCCAGCCACACTGACAGCTAAGGGATCAATACTTGCAGCTTCTGCTGCATCAACTCCAGCAGAGCTAGCTGTTGGCAACAACGGCGAGACACTCGTAGCAGATAGTTCCGCTTCAACAGGTTTGCGCTATACGGCTGGAACGGTTCAGGCTAATCCAGTTCTAAACTCAGCCTTTCAAGTGTGGCAACGTGGTACAAGCGTTTCAGTTGCAGCCTCAACAGGTGTTACAACAGGATATACGGCTGATCGTTGGACATTACCAACTAACGCAAATCAAGCCTGTACAGTTTCACGTCAAGCAACTAACGACACAACTAATTTACCAAATATCCAATATTGTGCGCGAGTTCAACGCAATAGCGGACAAACAGGAACTAGCACTTTATTTTTTGGCAATACATTTGAATCAATAAACTCAATTCCTTTTGCTGGCAAAACTGTTACTTATAGTTTCTATGCTCGCGCAGGTGCTAATTATTCACCGACTTCCAGCACATTGAATATGAGTTTGCAAACTGGTACAGGAACAGATCAAAACTTTTTTGCTTACACAGGTGGAGTTGGTGCTATTGACCAAAACGTTACCTTGACAACTACTTGGCAACGTTTTACTGCCACCGCAACTTTAGGATCAAACATTACTGAGTTAAACGTAAAGGTGATTTGGACACCGACTGGTACGGCTGGGGCTAACGATTACTTTGAAATAACAGGCGTTCAGTTGGATATTGGAAGCGTGGCACTACCTTTCCGTACCTATGCAGCAACAATCCAAGGAGAATTAGCCGCTTGTCAGAGGTATTACAACCGACTTGGAAACACCATTGGAAACTCAGCCCAGCGTTTAGGCGTTGGGCCTGCTACAGGTTCGACAAATGGTTCTTTGACTTTTTATTTGCCAGTTAATTTAAGAACGGCTACAACTACTCTGGAATACTCAG
>Ga0007796_10000609_pt1 | contig 12001 bp, 11 predicted proteins | sample CryBogmetaGMA0M_FD_60373 | JGI IMG/M metagenome (GOLD analysis project Ga0007796, IMG submission 60373) | Freshwater microbial communities from Crystal Bog, Wisconsin, USA - MA0M | ecosystem: Environmental > Aquatic > Freshwater > Lake | place: Crystal Bog, Wisconsin, USA | collected 2009-07-06 | reverse complement strand
CTTTTCCACTGCCGAAGACGGCGGTTTTTCGATCGAACCGCGATAACAACACATGAGTGCGCCGCGCCCCATCAGCTCACCTGGCCAAGCGGATCAAAATCCGCAGGAAGCAAATCTTCGACGACGCGGCTCTCACCGGCCCGCAGCTCAGGCTCGTCCGTGATGTTCTGCTTAGCCAGCTCCGCAATGACCTGCTCGCGGTAACGCACCGCGGGGTCGCACACCAGATACTCGTTGATGCCCAGCAAGCCGTGGAGCACGCCAACGACCTTGGTGTTGTTCTCCAGCACCATAGCGACTTCAGCCTCGGGCAGCGCGTCCTGCTTGGAGATGCCCAGAGCCTTACTGAACACGAGCGGCGTGTCAGCGTTCTTGGTGCCGTGCTTGTACTCCAGATCGCACACCTGCCGGAGATACGCCGGAAGCTTCGGATCCATACCGGCCGGAAGCTTCTTGGTTGCCTCGTCCTGCAGCGTGATCAGCAGCCGGACGGTGGCCGTGTGCCAGTCCCAGTAATGGAACTGCTGGTTCTTGAACGAGTCTTCGCCGCGCTTGTCCTTGCACGGGATAATCTCGTTGTACCACATCAAGTTTACGTCGATGTACCGATGCGGCGCGCCGAGATTGTTCTTGCTCGCCGTGATCCGCACTGACTGCCCCTCCGCCCGACCGATCTGCAAAGGCTTGGCCGAGAACCGCCGCATGTCCAACACCATCGTCGGGTAGAAGTCGAGCGCCGAGCCGCCTGGGGCGTACATCTTTGGCGGACCGAAGCCCATCTGGTTGATCTCTTCCTTGAGATGGTTTGTCACCACCAGCAGGATGGGATACCGCCGCAACGTGGGTGCCAGAGCGCTACGACAGAACTCCGACAGGTTACGCGCCAACGCCGGGTGACCGGCTGACGCGTGACCCTCTTCAGCCACCTTTTCCACCTTCCGATCGATGTCCACGGCAGAGACCGAGTCAATGCCGAGAATGACCGGAAACACGCGGCCGTTGTCTTCGTCGTCCGCCTGGGCATGAATCTTCTGGCAAAAACCCATGTACTTCTTCTGCCACTCTTCGGCCGACTGACACTTCACGACGAAGTTACGCTTGATGTAGTCGTCGTTGTGGCCAAGGATGCCGGTCAACATCGTCTCGGAGCTTTTGTTCTCCGTGTCGATGAGAATGCCGCCACCCCCGTACGTGGTAAACCACCGCATGAACTCCATCAGCATCGCGCTCTTGCCGGAGCTGAACATGCCGCGGATGTGAATGAGCCGGGAGAGCGGAATGATGTTCGCTTGGAACAGATACCGCGCAGCCAACGACGGCAGCGGCAAGCCGATCAACGGGTCTTGATCGAGCGCCTCCGCCTTCAACACCTCGGTGATTACCGGATGCTCGCCGTAACGACCCTGCGGCGCAACGGCTACGGCATCGCCGTCTGATTTCTTCTTCTTGGCCATAAGTCCCTCTAAAGCCGCGAAGGCACTACATAGTGCCAGCGCGGAATGAATGAAAGCCGTTCAACTGCAACGCGCGAGTCGAACTATCAGCCGCCGCGGGCGGCCTTGGCCTTTGCCCTGGCGATGATGTCCGCAACGTTCGTTGACGGCCGCGGAGCTGCCGCCGGAGGAGCCTGCGGCGCGGGACGCGCAGCTGCGAACATGTCATTCACGCCTGCTTCGTCTTCAGCCGAAAGTTCAGCCTCGGGCAACTCGGCCGACTGCGGAGCCTGCGACTGAACCTGCGCTTGCGGGCGCGGGTTCACCGGGACAGACTGCGGCACGGGCCGCGAGAACTGCGGCCGGGCGTTGGCGGCGGGCGGCACATCGGCCTCGTGCAGGTCGTCGACGTCGCGATCGCCAACCTCAACCGTTGTCGTGCCACTTGGCAGCATCCGGAGATACTCCGGGTGCTCCTGCCATGCGAAACGCAGGATCTCACGGTCGAACGCCGTTGCAAGCAACTCGGCCTGCTCCACGTAGCTCGGGATGTAAAGATACTCGTCCCACGACTTGGTATCGGCCACGATCTGATCGACGTACGGCTCCAGTGAAACCGGCTGACCGTTGTAGCTGTCGTGAATGACGGCTCGATAGGTCATGTTGCTGGGCGCCATGCAGTTACCGTGAATCACCGGGTGCGTCTGCTGGCACTTCTTCGGAATCTGGATGCCCGTCGGACCCTGCACCGAATACGCGTTGCTGTTACGCGAATTCGAGTTGTACTCGTTGGGCACGAAGGTCACGAGCTTTGCCGCCTCGAACGACAGCATATCCCCGGCGAGCGGCTCGCCAGTCGATTCGTCACGCACTTCAAGCGCCGAGTACAGCGCCTCCGCGCAGCTCTTCTTGAGCCCGATGACCCGCGCGTCCTTCTTCTCGTCGCGGCCGAAGGCGAGCAACGTGGGCTGCCCGTTCACATCGACATCGACGGCCGACGCCGACACGAACAGGACCGGCTCCGGCTTACGCAGAGAACCCACGTGGCTCTTGGGCACGAAGTTCTTCGACAACAGCTCGTCGAACATCCGCCCGTACATCGGATGCGGCAGACCGCGCTTGGTCATGGACGAATTGTTGTACGCCACGTTCCGCAGAATGTGGTACGGGCTGTCGTACGGGTTCAGCGCCGGGTTGCCGTCATGCACGATGAAACACACGCCGGGGTTGCCGACCCAGTGCGCGCAAGTCATCAGACGACCCCAGTCACCGAACGCGTTGGGCTCGTTGCCTTCGCGGAAATTGACGAACATTCGGCCGCCCTGCTCGTCCTTGGCGCTTTCGTCATAGACGGGCAGGAAACGGATGGTGAACCCGTTGGCGAACAAGTCACTGCCGGAGGCGATGAAGACTTTCTTGCCGTAGGTGTAACGGCGACTCTGCCCGCCGTTGCCGTCGATGTTATTGGCTTTCCGGTATTCCGGATTGATGGCCGCAAGATTCTGACCTGGATAACGAGGCATGTTGCCTTCTCCTGTGAAAAAAACTGTTGTCACATCGCAATGTGAAAACGCAGTCTAGCGCGAGTCGAGCAAAAGTCCAGCGGGCAAAAAGCCTAGAGCCAAGTCAGCCCCAAACTCTTTGCCTCGTCTGGTTTTAGCTTCTCGCCCCAGTGGACAAAGATGTCCCGATCCATGCCGAAGTGATAGGGTTCGGCGTGCGGAATCAGCGTTCCGTCGAGGCTGCGCGGCCAAAACGGCACGTTCTCAATCATGCAGGTTGGGATGACCTCGTGGTACACCCGCTCGGCATGCTCGACCGGCACGATGAGCATGATCGCGTCATGAATCTGTAACGCGATCTTGTAGTCAACGTCCGGATGTTGTTTCCGGTACTGATAGAAGTTGTTAAGCGCAATCGACACGGCATCAGCTACCCCACCTTGAATCGGGAAGTTCTGTGCCTGCCGTTCTTGCTCGCCCTGGAGTCCGCGGTCGTTCTGCGCCGGGATGAAACGGCGATAACGCCCGTATGGCCCGACGATCCAACCAGGGTTTTGCGAACGAGCACGACAATCAGCCAGAAAGTCCCAGGTCTTCGGGTACGAGTTGAAGTACGCGTCGATCATCTTCTGGCAGTCGGCAGGCGTAACCTCGACGCCTTCTTCCTTACACTGCCGGGCGATGGCTTCAGCGCCGCGACCGTATGGGATGCCGAAGTTCACGTTTTTGGCGGCGACCCGGAGACCCTTCTTGCCCGCCTTCTTCATGCCAGCCTTGGTCGGAACAATCCCCTTCAACTGAAACGCCTTCACGGCCTGTTGGCTGTGAATGTCGTAGTGATCCGGGTGATCTTCCGGCAGCAGGTTCTGGCTTACGTGATGAATGAAGTTCTTGTCTTGCGACAACCACGCGAGGACCGCCAATTCCGCACCAGTGAGATCCGTCTCGATGCCGACGCAACCTTCGGGGACACGGAGTATGGAACGGACGGGGTGCTTGTGGGCGTCTCCGAGAATCCGGCCGTAGTCGTCTTCGCGGCGAGAGCTGAGATTCTGTAACGGAGGCCGGGAACTGGAGGCGCGGCCGGTTTCCTTTGTCTGAAAAAGGTGAGTGCGTACCTTATTGTCGGCGTGGGCAGCGCCGATAAGACCCTTTTCATACGCGTAGTGGCCTTCTTCATCGACTGCAAACTCTCCGTCTTCCGTGGTGTTGGGCTTCCGAAGCACACTGACCAGCACCTGACTGATGAACTTGTAGTCGCGAATACGGGCCGCTGTCTCGTTCTGGTGCCCAAGGATGCCCAGGCTTTCCTTGTCCGTGCTGGGTGCTGCTGTGGCCGTTAGCTTCGGCCCCAGATCGCGCCACAAGACAGGGCGCTTTCCGGTCGTCTTGATCGGCAGGAGATTCAGCGGGCGGGCTTCCTCGGGAACAGTTACAGTGCCCGCATACCGGTCAAGAAACCGGCGTCCGAACAACGCCACGGCCAGCTGCGGCTGCGACTTCGGGTTGAACGACGGCCAGCCCAGGTCAGCTCGGATGTCCGCGAGCAGCCGATCCTGCGTGTTCATAAACAACGTAGTCAGCTCGTCCGCGCGATCGCGGTCGATCACCATGCCGGTTTGCTCCATCTCCAGAAACGCCAGGCTGGCCTGGTGCGCCGTCCAGTACGGCAGCCAGCAGTCGTTTCCATAGATATCTTTGGAGATCATCCCGTCGGTGCCGTCCGTGCCGTAGAACTTCATGCAGATCCGGCGGGTGACGTCGGCGTCGTAGCTGGCGTACGGGTGCAGGATGGAACACGGAATTACGCCGTAGCCGCCCATGTCACCCGCTTTGATCTTCTTTTTCTTCTGGTAGTGCTTCTTCCACTTGTCCAGCGCCTGCCAATACGTCGGGGCGGTCGTGAACCGCATCGAGCACTCTTCCAGGCCGTACTTCGCCGTCTCGTTCACCGCGTGATACAGCAGGCTGGTGTCCCAGCCGCCGTGCTGCCGGTCGTCAGGTGTCGGTGCGGGTGCGTATTCGTCCCGAACGTCGACACCGAAGTCCAGCAGCCACGGAAGATCCGCACGAAGAAAATGCCCGCCGACGCGCACATGGCGCTCCGGCGTGCTCTTGAGCAGCCGCAGCAACTGAGTGCGCACCACATCAAGCCCAGGCCTAAACGCCTCAGTACCGTTGTCATAACGAAGCACGATCGTACGCGCCCACTTGTGCCGGTTCGAGACCTGAATCGTGCGCAAGTACGAGCCAGGCTCTGTCGGGTACTCGCCATGCCATTCGCAGTCGACGGCGATGATGTTCGCGTTGGGCTCCGGGTCAGCAATCATCTCGTCGACCATCTCCACGAGCGCGTCTTCCGTGTAGATGTCCGCATGATCGACTTCCTCGGCGTCTTGCGACCGATCGTTGATCAGATCGACAAAGCGCGAGACTTGATTCCTGAAGTCGTCATAGGCTTCTGGCTTACGGAGCATGTACGCCGGGTTGAGCGCCGTCATGACCTTGATCTCGCGCTCGCCATCTTCGTCTGGCACCTTAATCGTCATAACGCGGCCGACGAGCGACGAAACGTTGCCCGTGGTCTGCAAGACCGTCTTCGCGGCTTCCTGGCCCAAGCACAGGATGTAATCAGGCCTGACGAACCGCAGCTCCTGGTGAAGCAACGGCAGGCAGTCCTTCAGCCACGCCGCCGGAATTGTCGGGCTGTCTGGCGTCGGTGAGCCGAACTTGCAGACAAACGTGGCGTACCAGTTGGCGTACTCGTCGGGCGACACGTCACAGTCAGCCAAAGCGTTTTCGACAAACCGGCCGACCTTGCCGGTTATCACGCGGCGGTCTTCCAACTCGTCACGGCCTGGGCTGCGCGAGACGATCATGACCCGCGCCGGTTTTGGGCCGTACACGCCGTCGTTTGGATCGTTCCAGATGTGACCGGGTACAAAGTGCGCGACGACGTCACCGCCTTTGCACCTAATCGGCATCGAGAACTGGTCGCTGTACAACGCGCTCCGATACAGGTACGCCAGGTGCTCACTCGCGGGCGCTTGTTTCTTCTTTTTGAGCGCCGCGGGGTCAATCGAGTCACCGAGCTTGTTCGCGTGGTCGACGAAGTTTGGCCCTGGCAGCGGCATCCCTGGCCCGGTCATGTCGAGCAGCGGATACAGCCGCGCAACCAATGCTGCGCGCTCTTCATCACCGTCGAGCGCCTGAGAGCACAGATGGTGAAAGTCGGGTGTACCAATCATTCCGTCACGCTCCCTTGCCGCGCGCCTTGTTCCATTTCTTCGATGCGTTTCTCCAACCGATCAATTTTGCGCTGAAGCGAAAACGGATTCCATTGCACTGTCACGTACCCCAGCCCGGCGAAGCAGCACAAAACCAGGAAGCCGCAGCCCCATGTTTCGATCTTCTCCAGGCGTTCGCCTTTTGCTTTAAGCTCCGCTTCTCGCTCCTTCCGCGCCATTTCGGGCATCTCCCTGATGATGTCGGCGAGAATGTGACCCATTACGCCTGCTCCTGCTTTTCTTTGTGCTCGTTGTACATTTCTTTGAGCATTCGCGTGTTGCGCGTCATGATCCCGAGCAGCTTTTCGAAAAACTCCGGATTGCGCTGCAGCAGCTTTTGTGTGCTGTCAGAATACGGGCTCATTTCTGTCAGGCAGTTCCCGGCGTGTACGTACACCGTGTGGTGGTCAGCATGCCGCGACATCTGCACTCTGACTGCATTCACAAAACCGCCCAGCGCTACGTCGGCCGGGCCGTGCAGCCCTGACGCAAGTCGGCACACTTCTTGCGCGAACTCCTGCGCATTCGGCTCAAGCAGGTGAATGCCGTCGTTGTAGATCGTAAGCGTCGTCAGGAAACCCATCGTTTGTCCTCTGCTGACATCGGTTGTTCGCTTTGCTTCTCGACCGTCTGGATAAAAGCTTCCAGCGTTTTGCACTGGATCGCCATCGACGTTTCGTCATTCGGCAGGACGCCCGCCCAATACTCGTGGACGAAATATCGGTATCGAACGCCAAGAACCCGACCCACGAGAATATGCTCGTTGAACTGCTTCACGGTGCCCTTCTGCGCCAGCACCCATTCGACAAGGCCGTACAGCCGTCGATTGTCGATTTCACGTCTGCGATTTTTCGCCATCACTGCCATCCTTTTGTTCTGGCTCCTTACCTGCCCGCAGTCGCGCGTTGGCCTTGCGGAGCTTGTTGTTCTCGTGCCGCAGCAAGGCCATCTTCCCGTGCATCATTTTGAGCGCAGACAAACACTGCGCAGCGTATTTGCGCGCTCTGGCTTCTTGATCCTGGGCGTGCGTCGCTAGATACGCCATCCACTCGGGCGTGCATTGCGCGCAGCGCATCGTGTGCCCGCCGAAGGCTTTGCACTCTGCACACCAACCGCCGCCCTCCGGGCGCGTGGCGATGCGGTAATGCTTCTCATCGTAAATGGTGCCGTGTGGATTCATGACTTCACCTCATTTGGTTTCACTTCGCCTTGTACCGTCACTGCCCGCGGCACCGGCAGCGGAACGCGCGCCTCGATAAACGAGACGTTCATTAAAGGGTAGCCGTCCAACATGTCTTTGGCGATGGCGGCCGACTCCTCGTCAGAGTTGCCGTCAGCCCCGCAAGCGTGCCATTCGCCTTTTGCGTTAACAGCCGCGGCAACGCGAACCCGAACTGTTGGCGTTGCAGCCTCATCCGGAATGCCGTTAGCGGCAAGCTGGGCGTATACGGTCATCCGCCGTGTCAGTTCTGAAATATCTGTAACAGACCCGTTCGTAATCGGGTATGCGGCGATAAATCTTTGCAGCTCTTCGCTCAGTTTGTTTTTTTCGCTCAACGTTTCACCTCTCTTGCGATCATGTCTTGGATTTCCGCGTTGCTGTAGTCAGCAGGGTCGCGCTTGTCCGGCAGATAAACCGGCCGCACATCACACCGTCTTGCCCGCAGCAAACTAATCGCCTGATCGCGTTCAGCTTTCGCGTCGTTATCGAGGATAAGAACCACAGGCTTTCCAGCCCACGTCGTGCTGATGGTGGTCTGTTGAAACAACGACATTGTCTTGCCGAACAGACAAACCGCTGCCCGGCCGATACGCCACACGCTCGGAACACCCTCAACCACCACGACATACGGCTCCCTGCTCGCGTTGTCGAAGTTGTAGAGCATGCGGCTCTTGGACGTTCCCGGGCAGTTGTAGTACTTCGGTGCGCTGGCGTCGTTCGAGGCGCGGCCCTGCCAGCCAACCAGCTCGTGATTGAACACGATCGGGATGTAGACCCGATTGAGCATGATGCGGTAGCGCACGTTCTCGATGCGCGTGCACACGCCCACGTTGAAGTGCTTGTCCAGCTCCATCGGGTCAAACCCGCGAGAACGTACGTACCGAACCGCTGGATGCGTGTCCGGCATGCCAGCGATCGAACACACCTCGCCCGGCGGCGCCACAGCCGTATGAACGAACTCGCAGGATGGCGCTTTGAGCTGCACCTTTTTGATCAGCGGCCGTCCCTGGCCAAAAACCATTTGCTCCAGCTGGGCTCGCCGCCCGGGCTGCGCCATGCAGTTGTCGTTGTAACAAGTGGCCAGATACGTGTGCGACCGCCGCCCGTTTTCGTAGTCCGAGCCGTAGAGGTGGTTGATCCACAGCCGGTAGCGGGCGTCGCGGCAGAACGGGCAGTTCACGCAGTAGTACTCGCCCCACGTCAACGCGCGCTCGATGAACTTTCCGGGGCGCAATGGGTCCGACAACTTCTGTACGTGAGCGGACACGCCCTCGTTGGCAATGACCACCTCGCGAAACTTGTGCTTGAGCAGCGTGTACAGCACGCTGTTGAGAGGATCGATATGCGATTCCGTAGGCAGGGTCATCGTCATCGCTGTCCTTTCACATACCGTCCGCAAAGGAATCGACGTTCCAGCCAGCCCTCCGCGTGTTGTCGGGGCGCTCCTGTGTTGGCGAAGCGACGCGGACGTCACCGCGGCGCAAAATCGCTCGGCTTGCAGAGTCCGCCACGTACTGGTCGTTCACCAAATGCACGTCAACCAAGTTGTCGTCCATACGGATCAGGCCATGCGGCGTTCCGCACGGCGGCAGGCCGAGCCGGATCTTGGACCAGTAGATCGTCGAGACAAGCGTGGAAACGTCACGCGTGTTGATGCACATGCAACTGTGCACGTTCTCGGCGAAGCTCTTTGAGCCCGACGCGTCCAAGTGGCTGATGTACTTGTACGGCGGAATCTTCTTGCACTCGTTTGGCGCGAGCTGATGCGCCAGCATAGTGGTGCAGTTCAGGGGCTTGGCCACGCGTGACCGCAGCTCGTCCGCGACCAACTTGATCGGCCGCGCCAGTGCGCTTTGCTCCGTCTTCGCCGCGCCGCCTTTCGCGCCCAGCTCACGCTCGACAAGAATGCCTGCGTAGTCAATGGCAACAAAACCGATCTCTATGCCGCCGCGCTCCTCGATCAGCCGATCGAGTGACGCCCGGATTTCCGCCACGCCGCCAGAACCAAGGCCGCCGGTTTCCTGATTGGCCGAAAAGTCGAGAAAGACGAAATGCCGGTTGAACCACGCCATGGCGGCCACCCAGCGCTCGTGCTCGCCGAACATGATCTCGCCGTTGCGATTCTCTGGCAGGCTCCGGTCGTAATCCTTGAGACTTTCGCGCGTTGAAAGCCGCTCCCAGAACGACTCTCCCGCCGACGTGAACAGGTTGCGATCGATACGGGCTGCGGCTGACCAGAACAACGCATTCATGCGCTCAGCGCCGTCCTCGTAGCCCACGAAGATCGACAACTTGTTCGCACCCTGGTTGGCGTACAGCTCGGCCATGCGAATAGCGGCTGTCGTCAGCACAGTCGTCTTACCGCCGGAGAACGGGCCGAGAACGCCAATGACGTCGCCGCCACGAACACCGCCGATGTACTGATCAATCCACGGAATGCCGGTCGTAAGCGCCGGAGGCGGCAGAAGAATCTGCGAACCCGGCGAGGGCATGGCGGCTGAGTTAGCCGCCGGAGCGCCCACTTGTTCAACCTTTTGCGCGTACCGATCCCAGCGGGCAAGAGCGGCATTCAGATCGACGGTGACCGTGTCGTCGGACGACCGGTTCAACGTACTCTGAATCTGCTGCTTGATCAGCCGGACCTTGATGAATCGCTTCAGCACGTCAGACAGAAAATGCTTTTCGGCGATCTGACCCGCGTTGTCGGGGAGGGGTGCGTTAAAAGCCTCGTCGATAAATCCGTCCTGCCCTTCGGGGCCGAACAGAAAAACGGCGTCGTCTTGGTTCAGTGCAACTGACCCGCTCTCGACCGCCAAGGCAATCCGAGTCACCAGCATATCCCTGGTAACGTCTGAGAACTCGTTAATCAGGCTGCGAGCTGTAGAAAACACCACGAGATACAACATCTCGTCGTGCTTAAAATGTGCGTCTTCGAGGTTAACTCGAATTGCGTCTTTCAGCAGCGACTTGTAGCGGAGAAATCCACGAAACAAAGCCGTGATTTCGTCGCGGGCGAGCGGCACTGCGTCAAAGTCTTCATTCCTTCGTCGGGCGTCACTCATCCTGCGTACTCCAACCAGTGCTTCCGTATATCTCTCGTAGCGGCAATGAGCGGCGGGGTTATGCACCACGGCTCTTTTTGAAGCGCGGCGTCGTACAGACGCTGCTGCGCTTCGTAATCCAAGGCGGCGTGCCATAGATATCTTTCCACGGCACGCTCGCACCCAAGCTGGTCCGCGAACGCGTGGCGGAAGAAAGGCGACGCAGAAACGTAGCCCTCGTCGCATAGCACGTAATACAACTGATCAGCCTGACTCATGTTCAAGCTGTTCGTGCCGCGCATACGGTTCGAAATCGTACCGCCAGCCACCTCGCACGCAGGCACCAGTGTGCGAACAAAATGCTCGCAGTAGCGGGCGTAAATGCTTGGCGAGTTGGCAGACGCCAGATTGCTGGGGCGAACGTCCGGAACGCTGTGGCTCTGTGCGACCTGCGTGGCGTAACTCAAGCCAGAGAAGTGCGCACAGACAAAGACCCCGGGGTCTGCACGCAATTCTCGAATTAAACGCACAATCCGCGCCCAGACCGCGCCATGTTTGACGCCGAACCGATCGACACCGCCGTCCCAATGCGAGCGCTGCCGCCGATGATCAGACGAATCCCAGTCCCACTCGTTCGAATAGAGCCGGAGAAATTGATAGCGGACATACGCCGCTAGATTCTTATCGGAAAGCTGTTTGTACCAATCGGGCGATTCAATCAGCTCCTGAACCGCGCCAGCTTCTTTGGGCGTCATGCCAGTTTTGCTCCCAACCCAAGAGTTTGTAGCTGTTCCTGCGGCCCAAGCTCTTCCTGTAGAACTGTGGGTCAAACGTGTCCATGCAGTCGATAACTTCGCCGAACTCTTTCCGTGTGCCGTCCGGCGCCGTATACAGGCGGCTTACGCGCCCCGGACCCTGCACATCGACGATGTCAGAGTCACGGTCGTCCGCGCGTACGAGCACGTTAAGCTGTTCGAAGTCCACGCCCGTCGCCCAGATATCCGTGGCGATTACGCGCTTGAGCGTCCCGGCTTCGAATTGCGCGCGTATTTCATGTTTTTGAACGTCCGTGAGCGGTGAGTAATCTGCCGGAAGAAGCTTGTTCTTCTTGTAGCCGAAACAGTCGCTCGGCATCATAGAGCCGTAAACAAGCGTGAAATCCGGAAGCTGACTACCCAGATAGACCGCATGTTCGATCGTCTCAACGAGAATCAGGATCTGATGATCAGCTGGGTACTCGTTGACCGCGGCGGCTAGGATAGCGTTCCGTTCGTGGTTTGTCCAAATGCCGTATCGTTTGCGCGCTACCCGGTTGCCGTATCTCTCTGCGGGGTTTGACCTTAGACGCATCGGCAGCCATTTGACCCGCACTGGGACAACTAGGCCAAGCTCGACCGCCTGCGGATACGTCAGCTCGAAGACCATGGGGCCGAACAAAGGTTCAAGCACGTTGTGCGCGTTGTCCATGCGCGCATACGGTGTCGCTGACAGGCCGAAGTTCCGGCTATTCCGGTAG
>Ga0007796_10000605_pt1 | contig 12043 bp, 10 predicted proteins | sample CryBogmetaGMA0M_FD_60373 | JGI IMG/M metagenome (GOLD analysis project Ga0007796, IMG submission 60373) | Freshwater microbial communities from Crystal Bog, Wisconsin, USA - MA0M | ecosystem: Environmental > Aquatic > Freshwater > Lake | place: Crystal Bog, Wisconsin, USA | collected 2009-07-06 | reverse complement strand
GACGGTCGCTTGTCGTATGTGATCGACGGGGTCAAGCAGTTCATCACCTCGGGCAAGCATGCCGATGTCGCGATCGTCATGGCGGTGACCGACAAGGCCGCCGGCAAGCGCAGCATCTCGGCCTTCCTGGTGCCCACCGCCACGCCAGGCTATCGGGTCGCAAGGCTCGAAGACAAAGTCGGCCAACATGCCTCGGACACCGCTCAGATCGCCTTCGAAGGCTGCCGGGTGCCGGCCGAGAATCTGCTTGGCGAAGAAGGCCAGGGCTACAAGATCGCGCTCTCCGGGCTCGAGGGCGGGCGCATCGGCATTGCCTCGCAGTCGCTCGGCATGGCGCGCGCCGCCTTTGAAGCGGCGCTGCGTTATGCCAAGGAGCGTGAGGCCTTCGGGGTGCCGATCTTCGAGCATCAGGCGGTGCAGTTTCGCCTGGCCGACATGGCCACCAGCCTGGAGGCCGCGCGCCAGCTCATCCTGCATGCGGCCGCGCTCAAGGACGCCGGCCAGCCCTGCCTGAAAGAGGCCGCGATGGCCAAGCTCTTTGCCTCCGAGATGGCCGAGCGGGTGTGCTCGGACGCGATCCAGATTCATGGCGGATACGGCTATGTGTCCGACTTCCCGGTCGAGCGCATCTGGCGCGACGTGCGGGTCTGCCAGATCTATGAAGGCACCAGCGATATTCAGAAGATCCTGATCGGGCGGGCGCTGGCCAATGCCGACAGTGCCTGAGTCAAGCGATTCAACGAACCGATAAAACGGAGACAAGGATGGAGACAGTCCAGATCGAAGCGATCGACGGCAAGTCGGTGCGGGCCTTCGTGGCCCGCCCGCAGGCGCAGCCCAAAGGCTGCATCGTGGTCGTGCAGGAGATCTTCGGCGTCAACGACCACATCCGCTGGGTGGCAGCGCAGCAGTACGCGGCCGCCGGCTATCTCGCAGTCGCCCCGGCATTTTTCGATCGCATCGAGTCGGGTGTCGAGCTCGGCTACACGCCCGAGGGCACGGCACGCGGGCGCGCGCTGGTCGATGCGCTCGGTCTGGATGCGCCGCTGCGCGACATTCGCGCAGCACAGCAGCAGATCGGCCGCGGGCTGCCGACCGGCGTGGTCGGCTATTGCTGGGGCGGCACCGTGGCCTATCTGTCGGCCACCCGTCTGGGCCTGCCCTCGGTGGGCTATTACGGCGGTCGCACCGTCCCGTATCTGCACGAGCGTCTGCAGGCGCCAATGATGTTTCACTTCGGCGAGAAAGATGCCCTGATCACGATGGACGCGGTCAAACGCATCAGCCAGACCCATCCCCAGGCGGCCTGCCATATCTATCCGGCCGGGCACGGCTTCAATCGCCATGGCCATCCCGACTGGCACGATGACAGCGCGACCACCGCACTTGCGCGCACGCTTGCCTTTTTCGAGCAGAACCTGCGCCATGCCTGAGGCCGGATCTGCGCCATGACGCGCCTTTTGCAACCGGCTGGCTGATCAGCAATGCGTGTCGAGGCGGTGATCTTCGATTGCGACGGCGTGCAGGCCGGTGCTGCTGCCGGCGCCATCGTCTTCGGTTACTGCGAGCGCAACGATCCGCGCACACTCTTGGCCCATGGCGCAAGCGCGGTGTTTGCCGACATGCACCGCCTGCCCGATCTCCTTTCGCACTGACATCACCATGCCCGCCATCGAATCCCGCCTGGATACCCGCTCTGCCGACTTCAAGACCAACTCGCAGGCCATGGCCGCGCTGGTCGATGAGCTGCGCGCGCACTGCGCCAAAGCCGCCGACGGTGGCGGCAAGACCGCGCGCGACCGGCATACCTCGCGCGGCAAGCTGCTGCCGCGTGATCGCATCGATCAGCTGCTCGACCCCGGAACGGCCTTTCTCGAGCTCTCGCCGATGGCCGCGCACGAGATGTACGACAACGAGGCGCCCTGCGCCGGCATCATCACCGGCATCGGCCGGGTGTCGGGCGTCGAATGCCTGATCGTGTGCAATGACGCCACCGTCAAGGGCGGCACCTATTACCCGGTGACCGTCAAAAAGCATTTGCGTGCGCAGGAGATCGCCGCCGAAAACCGCCTGCCCTGCCTCTATCTGGTCGACTCGGGCGGCGCCAATCTGCCCAACCAGGACGAGGTGTTTCCCGACCGCGAACACTTCGGTCGCATCTTCTTCAACCAGGCCAATCTGTCGGCCCGCGGCATTCCGCAGATCGCGGTGGTCATGGGCTCGTGCACCGCAGGCGGCGCCTATGTGCCGGCGATGAGCGACGAGTCGATCATCGTTCGCAACCAGGGCACGATCTTTCTGGGCGGCCCGCCGCTGGTGAAGGCGGCCACCGGCGAAGTGGTCACACCCGAAGACCTCGGCGGCGGCGATGTGCACTCGCGCCTGTCGGGCGTGGTCGACTGGCTGGCCAACGACGATGCGCATGCACTGTCGATTGCGCGGGGCATCGTCGCCAACCTCAACTGGCAAAAACCCGAGCAACTGGTGCGCACGCCCCCGATCGAGCCGCGCTACGATCCGCGCGAGCTTTATGGCGTGCTGCCGACCGACACCCGCAAGCCCTACGACGTGCGCGAGGTGATTGCCCGCATCGTCGACGACTCGGCCTTCGACGAATGGAAGGCCCGCTATGGCACGACGCTGGTCACCGGCTATGCGCGCATCCACGGTATGCCGATCGGCATCATTGCCAACAACGGCATCCTCTTTTCGGAGTCGGCGCTCAAGGCCGCGCACTTCATCGAACTGTGCTGCCAGCGCAAGATTCCGCTGCTCTTTCTGCAGAACATCAGCGGCTTCATGGTCGGTCGCAAATACGAGAACGAAGGCATTGCGCGCAATGGCGCAAAGATGGTCACCGCGGTGGCCTGTGCGCAGGTGCCCAAGTTCACGATCATCATCGGCGGCAGCTTCGGCGCGGGCAACTACGGCATGTGCGGGCGCGCCTACTCGCCGCGATTCCTGTGGATGTGGCCGAATGCACGCATCAGCGTGATGGGCGGCGAGCAAGCCGCCTCGGTGCTGGCCACGGTCAAGCGCGACGGCATCGAGTCGCGCGGCGGCGCCTGGAGCGCCGAAGACGAAGCCGACTTCAAGGCGCCGCTGCGCGCGCAATACGAGCGCGAAGGCCATCCCTACTACGCCACTGCACGCCTGTGGGACGACGGCATCATCGATCCGGCCGACACGCGCCGGGTATTGGCGCTCGCGATGTCGGCCAGCCTGAATGCCCCGATTGCCGAGACACGCTTTGGCGTGTTCCGGATGTGAGCAAGCTCCACCGGGCGCATGAATGTTGAGCCGGTGTTTAAGCCTTCTCGCAGCGATGACCTCGGTCATCGGGGTACTGCTTGCGCCGAATGCGATCGCGCAGTCGCCCACACTCGACACGAAGCTGCGAGAGCAGATCATCAGCGTGACCAAACCGGGCTTCTTTGGCTCGACGCTCGAAGTGACGCTCTTTTCGCCGCCAGGCGACGGGCCGTTTCCGGTTGCGGTCATCAACCACGGCAAGGCGTCCGGCGATCCGCGCTTTCAGGCGCGTGCCCGCTACCTACTGCCATCGCGCTCGCTGGTCGAGCGCGGATTTCTGGTGGTGTTGCCGATGCGTCGCGGCTTCTCGAAATCAACCGGCAGCTACAACTCGGTCGGCTGCAATACCGAGAGCAATGGCAGGGAGCAGGCCGACGACATCGCTGCGGTGCTCGATCACCTCGCCACGCTGCCGCAGGCGGATTCGACCCGAATTATCGTGATGGGACAGTCTCACGGCGGCATGAGCACGCTGGCGCTGGGCACGCTGGGTCGCCCAGGCGTCAAGGGTCTGGTGAACTTCGCCGGCGGACTGCGCAACGACAATTGCGTCGCCTGGGAGTCGGGGCTCGCACGAGCCTTCGGCGCCTATGGCCGCGAGACCCGCATCCCCTCGCTCTGGTTTTATGGTGACAACGACAGCTACTGGCGCCGCGACACCTGGGAAGCCATGTACGCCGCCTATACAGAAGCGGGAGGCAATGCCCGCATGATTGCCTTCGGCGCCTTCGCCGCAGGCGACGCCCATGGCATGTTCGGCAGTCGCAGCGGGCAGGACATCTGGCTGCCTGAATTCGATCGATTCGCGCTCGAGATTGGTGTCCTGCCGGTCAAGACACTCACCACGCAATGAGCGACTCCCCTGATCGAGCGGATGACCCTGACGCCGGCGAGCAGGGCGATGTGATCGCGGCCACCCGGCACTGGCTCGAGGTGGCGGTCATCGGCCTGAACCTGTGTCCGTTCGCCAAGGCGGTTCATGTGAAGCGGCAAATCCGCTACGTGCTCACGCAGGCAGGCAGCGACAGCGAATTGCTCGCCGTGCTGCGCGACGAGTTGTCATTACTGGCCAAAACCGATGCGAACGAGATCGACACGACGCTGCTGATCCATCCGCAGGCGCTGACCGACTTCATCGACTACACCGCCTTTTTGCGCCAGGCCGACCGGCTGCTGCGCAAGCAAGGCCTTGAAGGCATCCTGCAAATCGCGAGTTTTCATCCGGCCTACGAGTTTGCCGGCAGCGATCCGGACGACATTGAAAATTGCAGCAACCGATCGCCCTTTCCCATGCTGCACCTGCTGCGAGAAGACAGCATCGAGCGCGCGGTCGCCGCCTTTCCGGATGCCGGCGAGATCTACCAGCGAAACATCGAGACGCTGCGGGGCCTCGGTCACGCTGGGTGGCGAAGGCTGTTCATGCAGGAACCCGTCTGACGCACACGACGAGCGCTCAATCAGCCTTGATTCAGTCGACCCTGACTCACTCGGCCTTGATATTTGCCGCTTTGGTCACTGCGCCCCATTTGTCGATTTCAGCCCGCACAAAAGCACTGAACTCCGCCGGGCTCATCGGGATGGTCGCGCCGCCCATTTCGGCGACTTTCTGCTTGATCTGCGGCTGGGCGAGGATCTTGGCGACCTCGCGGTTCAAGGTGTCGATGATCGCAGGCGGCGTCTTCCCCGGTGCCATCAGGCCAACCCACACCGTCACATCAAAGCCCGGATAGCCCGACTCGGCAATCGTCGGAATCTCCGGAAAACCCGGCACGCGCTGCAAACCGGTGACGGCAAGCGCGCGCACCCGGCCTGCCTTGATCTGCGGTGCCGCGGTGACCAGGTTGTCGACCATGACTTGCACCTGCCCACCGATCAGGTCGGTGAGTGCGGGGGTTGAGCCCTTGTAGGGAACATGGGTCAGCGAGATGCCGGCACGCGACATCAGGAGTTCGGCGCCGAGATGACCCGAGGTGGCGGTGCCTGAGGAGCCCAGCACCAGCGCACCCGGCTTGGCTTTGGCAAGGCTCACCAGTTCGGCCACCGTGCGCGCAGGCACCTCGGGATTGACCAGCAGCACATTCGGCATCGAGATCACATGCACGACCGCCGCAAAATCGGCCGGCGTATAAGGCAGTTTCGGATAGAGGCCGTAGTGGGCTGCGTTCGGTCCGATGCTGCCCATCAGCAAGGTGTAGCCATCGGGCTCAGCCCGGGCAACCGCCTGCGCACCAATGATCTGACTCGCACCAGCCTTGTTCTCGACCACCACCGGCTGACTCACGACCTTGGCCAATTCGACCGCCACCAGACGTGCCGCCTGATCGAGAATGCCGCCCGGCGCCGCCGGAACGATGATCGCGATCGGGCGGCTCGGATAAGTCTGAGCCAGGGCAGGCATCGCCAGCGCACTCAGCATGGCACTCGCAGCAACTGCACGCAGCAGTCGGCGACGGGCGCCAGGCAAGCGTCGCTGCGCGCAGATGTCGATCTCGTCGTTCACGGTGATGTCCCGCATGTGGTCTCGCTCCTGTCGATCGGGTCGCCAGACAAGGGCGCCCATGTTGGCCGCTTTCGGCTCAGCCGCTCATGTTCATGCCGAGGCCTGATTGCGTCAATGACTGCGCTGCGCCTGGCCTTTACCCTTGGCATGACGTCAAGCGCAAGCCTGAAGGCAACTACTAGCCCGGCTTTTGCATGAGGGTCGGACCCGTCAATCATCAACAGGAGCTGGACGCCACCCAAGGACGATCGTAGCGACGGATCGTCGCGGCACTTCAGCGATCGATCGTGACCTGGTTGCGACCGCCCTGCTTGGCGGCATACAGCGCACGGTCAGCTCGCGCGGTCAGCGAGGTCGGATCCTCGCCACGAACAAACTCGGCAACTCCCGCCGAGATGGTGATGTTGCCCACAGGCTCGGCACCATTGCCCTTGATCTGGCCGCGCGAGATCGCACGACGGATCCGGTCGGCCACCTCGCGGGCTTCGGTGGCCGAGGTCTCGGGCAGCAGCAGCGCAAATTCTTCGCCGCCGTAGCGGGCGGCGACGTCTTTGCGCTGCGTCAATTGCGACATGGCCTGGCCGACTGCGCGGATCACCTTGTCACCGAAGGGATGACCAAAGTTGTCGTTGATCTTCTTGAAGTGGTCGATGTCGACCATCACCAGGCACAAGGATGTTCCGGCGTCGCTCGATTCGCGACAGTGGCGAGCGAGCTCTGCGTCGAATCCGCGCCGGTTCAGGATCCCGGTGAGCGCATCAAGCGACGCCTCATCGCGCGCCCGCTTGAGCTCGTTCTGAAGCGACGCGACGGTGCGGTGACTCGCCTCAAGCCGCGCATTCAGCGTCGACATCGACTTGTTCATCCGTTCAACGTCGGAGCGCATCGTGTCGACCCGCAGCGTCAGATCTTCAGCAGAGGACGCCGAGGAGAGGTTCTCACCGAAGGCCGCCAACTGGGCATCGAACACATTGGCGTCCGAACTCGCGACCTCCATCGAGCTGCGCATCGTGCTCATCACTTCAAGCAGGCCTGCGCCTGCCTTGCGCACCGAGTCCTCAGCGCGCTCCGAGAGGTGCTTCTGGTGCAGATCGAAGGTGAGCTTGAGCGACAGACGTTCGCATTCATTGACCAGCGCGTCGATTTCCTCTCTCAAGGCGGGCTTGCTCCCGAGCACGTATTCATACCAGAGCGCGTAGGAGTCGGGCGCATAGCCGGCGGCATGGCGCGACATCAGTGCCAGCGTGCGCCTGAGCAGATCGGAACTGGTATCGATCTGGGCCTTGTCGGCGAGGGGGCGGCTGCTCGAGGTGGCGCGCACTGCGGTCTGTGTTGCTGACATCGTCATCCCTCGTCGGTTGAGAAAAACAGTTTTCCTTGGATCAGGCCAGTTTCAACGGCACTAGTTCACGGCAGATTGAGAAATGATCGACAGGCGGCCAACATTGCGCCAAATCATTTACATCTCAGACAAGACCAAGGCGCATTTCAGACACAAATCGGCCATACAAACGATGGATATCACCGCGTCAAAGTAGGCCGCGCGACTGAAACCACTCGGTCCTGTCTGGCATGAACCATGACGCGCACCACGGTCGCGTTAAGCTTGTCGGTTAAACGAACTGAACTCGAGCAGGGTCAGCGAGGCGCAGACTCACCCGTGACAACACTTGCAAGGTCAAAGGTCATCGCATGAATGCCCGCTCTTCCTGGCTCTACATTTCGGTTGCGGCCGCGATCCTCATGGTGACCATGGGCGCGCGCCAGTCAATGGGTCTGTTCGTCTCCCCGCTGAATACGCACACCGGCCTGGGCATTGCGAAGATCAGTCTCGCTTTCGCGATCGGCCAGCTGGTGTGGGGCGTGGCGCAGCCGGTTTTTGGCGCGGTGGCCGACCGCTGGGGAACCGGGCGAATCATTGCGCTGGGCGCGGTCCTGCTGGCCGCAGGAAGCTACCTGACCACCCAGGTGACCACTGAGTTGGGCCTGATTCTGGCGGCCGGTGTGCTGAGTGCAGCCGGCGCCGGCGCCGGAAGTTTCTCGATTCTGATCGGCGCAACCTCCCAGCGCCTTCCGGCAGATAAGCGTGCCTTTGCCAGCGGTGTCATCAATGCCGGTGGCAGCCTGGGGCAATTTGTCTTCGCACCGCTGAATCAAGCAGTGATGTCGGCGTATGGCTGGATGGCCGCGATGTGGACGATGGCAGTCATCGCCCTGACGACTGCGCCCATGGGCTGGTTCTTGAGAAGCGAGCCGCGAAGCACAACGAGTGCAGGCGGCGCAGCATCTGGCGAAGAATCGGGCATGCGGCAGCAGATCGCCACCGCCTTTCGCAACCCCAACTACTGGTGTCTGCACGCCGGGTTTTTCACCTGCGGCTTTCACATCGCCTTTCTCGTCACGCACCTGCCGGGCGAGGTCAACCTCTGCGGTCTGAGTGCTGGCGTCGCATCCACCTCACTGGCCATCATCGGGCTTGCCAATGTCGTGGGCAGCCTTGTGGTCGGATCACTCGGCAACCGGGTTCGAATGAAGATGATCCTTTTCTGGATGTATCTCAGTCGCGCGGTGGCGGTGGTGGTCTATATGGCCGCCCCGAAAGATCCGATGACTTTCTACGTGTTTGCAGCGGTGCTGGGCCTGACCTGGCTTGCGACCGTGCCACCGACGGCGGGCCTCACCGCCAAACTGTTTGGCGTCAGGTACCTGGCAACCCTGTTCGGGTTGACGCTGCTCAGCCATCAGGTCGGCGGGTTTTTTGGCGCCTGGCTGGGCGGCCTGGCGGTGACCGGCACCGGCAGCTACACCTGGATGTGGTGGGCCGACGCGGTGCTGGCGGTTGCCGCGGCACTCGTCAATCTGCCGATAAAGGAAGCCAAGGTGATCAGGCCGGCTGCGGCCTGACGCGAGTCAGAGCTCGGCCTGATAGCGACGGACCATTTCCTCCTGGGTCTCGGTTGGCGCCGGCTCGCCGATCTAGCTGTGGATCATCTCCCCAAGGCTCGGCAGGACCGAGCGGCTCAGCGCACGTGATGCGTCCCAGAGATGCGAACGCATGAAAGCTTTCGCGCAATGGAGATAGACCTCTTCGGCATCCACCCGAATGACCAGACGAGGGGGTTTCGACTCGTCGGCAAATGCGCGCAGATGGGTCTCGTCGCATGACAGCTTCGCACTGCCATTGACGCGCAGGGTCTCATCGACGCCAGGAATCATGAACAGAATCCCCACCGCACCGGTCGCGATGATGTTCTCAAGCGTGTCGAGGCGATTGTTGCCGGGCGAATCGGGAATCAGCAGCGTCGTGGAACTGATGGCCTTGACGAACCCATTCGGCCCGCCTCTTGGCGAAGCATCCATCTGCCCGGCGCGATTGCTGGTGGCAATGACGAGAAAGGGCGAAAGCTCGATGAAGCGTCGGCAATGCACATCGAGCGCGGAGAGCTGCTTTCTCACCGCACGTTCTGTTGCTGGCGGATAAAGCTGACGAAGTTGTTCCAGGGTTTCGATGTTCATGGCTCAGGGGTGACCGTCCGGGTGAGGAGCGCTCTGACCATGATACCCACGACGATCAGATTCACCGCCAGCAGCACAATTCGTAAACCGTGAATGGCCAGGATTCGACGGCTTGCGTTTTGGAAGCCTGGCCGTCACACTTGATTACAAACAGATTACCGGGCCACCTGCCTTGTGGGGGCGGCTCATGAAGCACAACAACGAGGAGACGATCAGTGTTTGCTTTCGCAAAGCGGTTCAGGGCGCGCCCTGTGGCTTTATCAGGGATTCCCCTTGCAGTCATCCTGTCGGCTGTCCTGGCGGCATGCTCGGGATCGAGCAATGACGGTTCATTGCCTGCGGTACAGATCAAGACAGTGACCAACCGCGCCGACCTGGTGAGTGACGGAGACGCACTGGTTCAACTGGTGACGCCTGACGGCAGTGCGCGCGGCCTGAAAGTCGCGCTCAACGGCGCCGACATCACCAGCGCTTTTTCGGTTCAGCCTGACGGCCGGATCATGGGCCTGGTGACCGGGATGACGGTGGGCACCAACACCATCAATGCCAATGCCTCTGCGGCGAGCAGCGGACAGCTGACGATCGTCAACGCACCGCGCGGTGGCCCGGTGCTGCTTTCAGCGCAAGCCGGCCCCTGGGTCTGCGCGACGCCGCAACCGACCGTGGGATCAGGCAATACACCATCGACGAATGCCAGTGGTCTGTCGACCAACGCGGTCGATGCCCAATGCAATATCGCCACCGAATACAAGCTCTTTTACCGCACGACCAAGGCCGTCAGCATCAACAATGGTGTTGATGGCGGATGCCTGTTTGTCTTGCCTGATCCGAGCCCGACCACGACCAACGCCAACCCCGGCACGCCGGCGAATTCGTGCTTCCAGCCTTACGTTGCGGGATCGACGCCCAGTGCGAGCATTGCATCCACGACGACCGCAAACGGTGTGACCATGCCTTACATCGTTCGTGTCGAGCGCGGCACGCTGAATCGGGGCATCTACGACATTGCCGTCCTGTTCGACCCGAATGCTCCGAACTGGACCGCGACCACGCCGCAAAAGCAATGGAATCGCAAGGTTGTCTACTCTTACGGCGCATCAACCGGTCAGCCCCGCCTTCAGTTCCGCACTGAACAGAACTGGGCAGATGACACCGCGCTCTCCAAGGGCTTCATGGTTGTCGATAACAGCATTACCGATTCGCTGTACAACTCGAATCGCGTGCTCGCCGCCGAAACCACGATCATGATGAAGGAGTACATCGGCGACCACTACGGTGAAATCTTCTACGTCATGGGTAACGGCTGCTCGGGTGGCTCGATCGGGCAAAACACCGTCGCGTCCATTTATCCGGGTGTGCTCGATGGCATTCAACCCAGCTGCGACTATCCGGACTCGGTGACCACCGGTATCGAAGTGTCGGACTGCGTTCTGCTCTCCAACTTCTATGCAACACCGGCGTGGTCGGGTCTTCAGACCGGCTTGACCCAGGCGCAGATCAACGCGAAAAAGACCGCCATCAACGGGCATGTCGACCAGACCGCCTGCCATGGCTGGTACAACCTGTTTGGCTCCAACAATTACCCGGGCAACTACACACCCTTGGGTGTTGTCGACACCGTTGGCACGATCGGGCCGATCGGCGCACCAAAGAACAATTGCCTGCTGCCGGCATCGCAAGTGTATGACCCGGTCACCAACCCCACAGGCACCCGGTGCGGCGACCCTGACCTGGCTGCAGCGGTCTGGGGCACCACTGTCAATGCGCTGGCGCCGTCGGGTAAGCGTGCGCTGACAACCAACGACAACGTCGGTGTGCAGTACGGCCTGAAGGCACTGCTGGCAGGAAAGATCAGCGCAGAAGAGTTCGTCACGCTGAATGAAAAGATTGGCGGAACGAATACCGACAATGTCTTTACTGCCGCTCGTTCCGTGGCCGATGCCGGTGCTTTGACGATTGCCTACACCGCCGGAATCGTGGCCAGCGGCATCAATCTGGGTCAGGTTGCGATCATCGATGCACGGGGCTACGACGAGGTCTATGGCAATGTGGCCGCGGGGCAGTACGGTATCCACCAGTACTGGCGCAGCTACTCCGAACGTGCCCGACTGCTCAATGAGGCCGGCAGTCACGCCAACCAGGTGATCTGGCGCACGGGTTATGCGCTCTCGCCGGTGGGACCGCAGCAAACCGCCGCCATCACCACGGCGTCGTTCCAGACCATGGACACCTGGCTGACCAACCTGATGACTGCTGCGCCCAAAACCGGGGTCAACAATCCGCATACTCAGGCTCAAGTCGTCGCCGCCAAGCCGGCAGCGGCAGTTGATCTTTGCTACCTTTCGACGGATCTGACCTTCTCCAACAAGATCACTGATCCCAAGGTCTGCGATGCCGATCCGCGTCTGGTGCCCAAGGCCTCACCCCGTCAGGTCGCGGGCGGCCCGCTGGCTGAAAACATCCTGAAGTGCCAGCTCAAGCCATTGGTGCAAAGCGACTATTCGCCGGTGGTGTTTACCGCAGCGCAGTTGGCAAGGCTGCAGGCCGTCTTCGCCGGTGGTGTGTGCGACTTCAGCAAGCCGGGCGTTGGCCAGGTGAGCCCGACCGCCCCGATGACCTTCAAGGCCGGCCCGGGCGGCGCGCCGCTGGGTGCGTCTCCGGTTTCAGGGAACAGCTGATTCGGGTGAGTTTCAGGAAAAAGGGCCGATCTGAGAT
>Ga0007796_10000600_pt1 | contig 12069 bp, 14 predicted proteins | sample CryBogmetaGMA0M_FD_60373 | JGI IMG/M metagenome (GOLD analysis project Ga0007796, IMG submission 60373) | Freshwater microbial communities from Crystal Bog, Wisconsin, USA - MA0M | ecosystem: Environmental > Aquatic > Freshwater > Lake | place: Crystal Bog, Wisconsin, USA | collected 2009-07-06 | reverse complement strand
TTAGATCTTTTAGAAAATTCACTATAGTTACCGGGACCAGCTTTTAGTGCCGATCTTGCATTTTCTGCTTTATCTCTATAATCAGAGGCAACTTTTGTACTGATTTCGTCAAGCTTCTTTTTATCATTGCCTTTAATATCATCTAAGTTCATATTAACGACCGTAGCCTTTCATATTACCTAACTTAGAAAAGCGATTCATCCATTCTAAGATTTCTGGATCTGCTGTTTCCTTAATATCTTTCTTAGCTTTAAGATCTTCTAAGCCTTTCTTTGTAGTTGGGCTCTTGCTTGCTTCTCTATCTAAGTCTGCCTTCGATGTTTTCCAATCTCCGCCTTTTTCCTTGCGTAATACTGCTGGCACTTTGCTCTTATCTGTTCCAGCTTCTTTTACAGGAACCGTTCTTCCACCAATTTCAAAACTTTTTTTATGCTCGGCTTTTGCCTTAGCAAGTTTTCCGGAAAATTCGTTACCTTCTTCCATATCATCTTCTTTAATTGAACCTTTAGATTTTGCCCATTGTTCATCAGCATCTCTACGCTTTTGCGCACGATTAGCTGCAAATGCATTTTCGGCGTGCTGTTGATCATTTGCCTGACCACGTTGTTGACTTGTTTCGGCAACTACTGGTCTAGCCATAGACAATGTTGTCATGCCTAATACGCTTTCTGTTAGTTTGTCATACTTTTTAAGTGAGTTAAGCATTGCTGCAACATCTTTGTCTACGTTATTCATTTTGTTTTCCTTGATTTGAATTGATTCTGGCATTGTTGGTGCTGTTCCTGGAGAATAATTCCCGCCAGCGCCCATTGATCCCATTGATCCCATTGATCCACTACCGCCCGTTGCTGCTTGATTTCCTGCATCTTGCATTTCATCTTCATCAACCATTCCGCTTTGCCCACCTAATGCTCTTGTTAATCTAGCTTTAGCAGCATCGCATTCATTAACTTCTTCTTCGTCTAGGTTATCTTCGCCGTATGTCATTGGCGATTCTTTACCGTCTTGGTTGTGTGGCTTAAATGATCTTACAATATGTCCTAAAGTTACTTCTTCAAGCATGGCGTCGGCTAAATCTCTAATACTTTCCATTTGTGGCTCCTGTGGAGGTTGTTCAGCCGCTGGTTCACCTATCCAAGCCGCATCCCTAGCCGCCGACCAAGCCGCATCATAAGCCGACGCCCGAGCCGCATCTTGTGGTTGGTTGTCGCGTGGTCTTGTTTCGTCTGTAAAATATCCTCGTTCTTTAAGATTATCTAATTTTTTAATTTCAGCGTCGATGTTATAATTCTTAACTTTTGCATCATCGTTTTGTAGCAATGGGTCCTCGTTTGAGTCTTTAACAAGTTTTTCTATTTTACTTTTATTAGAACGCAAGCCTGCAATCAAGTCATTATACAAATAAGGAAATTTTTGCGCAATCACGGTGGCACTCACTGGGTTATCTGTAATATTCATAAAGCTAGGGCCACCGGCATCAAATTGATATTTTTCATTATCATTTAATACTAATTCTTTTTCTCCCGTTTCTGGATTTTTCTTTTCTATATAAGGAAATAGTTGGAATAACATTGCACGTTTTGAATAATTATGATAATGCCCGGGATCATTAGAATTAGCTGTACACCACTGTGTTCCTAATCCAATTGCACAACCGGCAGCACGATTTAATGTTGTATAAATTCTATAATCATCGTTATCTACGAGCTTAACGCTTTTAGCCATCTTATTTCTGGCAGCGTTTTTGGCAGCATCTCGGACTTTTTCCAATTCATTCTTGTAATGAGTGGTCATATAATATCCAACATCTCGAACACTATTAAACTTTGGCAAATCTCTGTGATTTGCATCAAGCATGTTACGATTTTTAAGTAAATACCAATCTCTAAGATTCATATTCATAACACCGGTAATATCTTCCCAGCTATGACTTCCGGCAATGTAGCGTCTAACAATCCACTCGCTATTTACTCCATCTCTCGAATATATAGTCCCTTCATAACCTTCTTGTTCTATTTTATCAATATTTTCCAAGAACCATTCTGCCAATGCTTGATCATCTGCTTTCTTGAATGTGGCTTTAGATCCTGGAGGAAATGCCATTGGGTTTGATCGCACATCGTCGCGCATAGCATCCGCAAGTCCTGCTACTAATTTTTTATCACTTAAAACTCGCTGGCTACCTTTTGTTAAGGCAGCTTCAAGTAATAATGATTCAATAAGTTGATTCAAAGAATTCATTTATTATAATCCAACTAAAGATTCTCTTAAAGCATCAAGTATTGGTTTAAGGGCAACAACATTACCACGTACAGCAGCATTCAAATAACTGTTATACTCTGAAGAACCAATTGGTGAGCCAGCTGCTTTTGAAATTGCACTCTGAATTTGGGAAGTGAGATCTTTTGTGCTACTACCCCAATCTGCACTTAATGCAATGTCTCCCGACGTATCAAGAGATGTAAGGAACTTCTTTAGTTTAATAGCTGATGCTGAAAGTTTTTGTGCTCCTTCAAAGTTACCGCCATCCATGAATCGTCTTGCTCTATTTGTGAGTGTACTCATAGCTTCTGCGGCAAGCTTTTTCAATACAGGCCGAATACGATTAAATATCATCTGTATAGCTTCATCTTGATCTAAATCACCAGTGCCTTTCTTTAATTCTTCACGACCTTTCATTTTTTCTCTTTCAATCGCGCCAGTAGCAAGATAAACTGTTCTTAATCCGCCAATTTGATCAGCTAACAAGTTAAAAACATTATCTGGATTTTGAGTGTCTTTGCCAGAAATTTTGCCCATTCGTGCCTTCATCACAGTTGGGTCTACTTCTCTCTCTTCACCTGGTTCTGGGGCTGGTCGTAACAATGCTGGGTCAACTTGTTGTCCATCGTCCGTAAACGCAATAATCTGATACTGAAGTGTGCTATCACCGCCCGGATCGTATTCTCTACCGTTTTTTCTAGCATTTTCTATACGGTCTCTAATCATTTTTTCATATGGCTTAATGCCAGCGACACCACCTGTTGCCGAAACAACTACAAAGTTGTCTGGATTACGCTTAAATTCTTTCCACATCATTCTTTCATTAAATGGCTGTGGTTGTAAGGCGGCCATATTACCTAACTTGTGCTTTCTGTGTAGCCACTGCACAAGTCGTTGGCCGCCAGCTTGTTTACCAATTAGCTTGCTTAACGAACTTTCGTCAATTTCTTGAATATTTTCATTGGTAATTTGTTTTAATCCGTCGCGAATAATATCGTCAAATTTAATTGCTTCTGTAATTGATAATCTAAACATTTTTTCACTCTCTTCTCGTAATCGTGGGCGACCGCCCGGTAATCTGCCTTGTACTGGACCTGCTCCGCCTTGGCCACCTAATCTTGCATTATCTGTATTTATCCTTGCATCAGCATCTGGGTATGCATAAATGTATTGACCCATTGGATCTCTGACTACCTGAAATCTAACTCCATTTATTCTATATTCTTTAACATCTGGGAGATAACCCGGAATAGCCTGACCATGATCAAGATGAACATCACCTAAGTCTTCGGCATTTTGCATTAACCAAGCAGCCACTGAACGTAGTTCAGCATCTGTATTTGGACCTTGCCCACCGACATTAGCAATAGTTTGAATTTGTTCTAACGGTGTGCGAGTAAACATACTAAAAATCTGACGACCCATGCCGCGAATATTTTGTTGTTGATATCCGGGTAAATTATTCACTGTATGCCATTCTGGCATTTCTACGCCTGCTACTCGCATAGCACTACTAATAACTGCTGGCACATCGCGTGCTGTTCTTGCTACAATTGCGTTCTCTGGGGGCGCTGGCTCTGGCACCAGCTCGGGCTCATTGCCGCCGGCTAGCGGATTGATACGACTCATCATATCGCGCATTAGTTCCGATGGATTCATATTTGCAGTTCTTGCTCGTGTGTTGGCAGCAGATGCTCTTGGCATATGTGGTGTTGGGGTAGCCTCAGGGCGGTCCATTACGTCATCATATTCACCATCATCGGGTTCGTAATTAGTTAATGGTTGTTCTGGTTGTTGAGCTGTTAGATCGTCTAAGTCATCTAATGGATGTCTTACTTTTGTTTTTGCTGGCTTTGGGCGATTATCGTCCTCTTCATCGTCTGCTGCCGTCATTGTGGCTTCTTGAACACTACCAATTACCTGCTGATGAATTGACTTTAATTTAACAGGAGATAAATTTCTTAAATCATCTTCTGAATAATTACGATTAGCTTTACTAAGGCCCATAATCTGCATATTAACGATTTGTTGGATTAGTTCATTGTTTTCGTCCTCATCGTCACTATAATTTTTTGCAGACATAGAGTCATCATACGAAACTTCGTTATCAAACTCGTCTTCTTCCAATTCATCACCGTATGTGAGTGTGGATTCTTGTCCTGTTCTATCTGCCTTAACAAATTTTTGCACAATATCACCTAACTTAACACCGCCACCTTGAGCACGTGGTAATTTAGATTGTGTGACTTCTTGTGTAAAATCTTCTTCTGTATCTTCGTCAAACATTTCATCGCCTAATATTGTGATATCAATTTCGTCATTTTTATCGTGACTAAATGTATCTCCGCCTACAGGATGTGTTCCTGCCATGCCAATGCCCTGAGGTTCCTGATCGTGATCTGTTTGCTGATGCGATTGAGTTGATTGTCCGGATCTAGGAATAACAATAATAGCAGGAATTTTTTTACCTTCTAAACCTTCTAAGTCTCCATGTTCGTCTGGGAAACACTTTTCGCAATCCCATGCGCCACAACCACAGGATCCTTGCTCAAGTATTTCTTCATCAACAATAGGCTTGCCTGATAATGCAGATTCTATTGTTTCCATCCATTTACTAAACTCACTTTTATGATCCATTACTGGCTCCTAGACTATTTTATAATATTGTATTTATCAATGTATGCCAATATTATGGTCATAAAAAAAGGTACAATATGTACCTTTTTTATTTTATTAATATTTAAATATTTTTATTAAAATTGCGCCAATAAGTGTTAGTGTAAGCACGGGTATAGAGACTATACATACTAATGTTAAACTTAGTAATTCTATAATAAGCAAATTATTTTTGTGAATATTTATCAAATGTACTATTTTCATTTAATTCTTTATCAATTATATAATCTGCTATTTCTGTATAATATGATTCGTAAATTCTTTCATAATGTTTTTCGCAATAAGATTTACCATAAATTGTAGGATGTCTGCAACCTTCTCCTGACCCATGCCATACACATACACGTAGTTTTTTAGTCATTTTTAATGCAATACTGGTTCTAAGTGCTCTAAGATAACAACATCGTATCCATATTTCACTGCATGTTCGATAACATCGTTTAACGGCACTTCTTCATCTTCAGTAGAATACCAGTAAATTTTGTTAGGATCGATTTCGTCGTTTCCTTCTAACATAGCAATTGATTTCTCTAAGTATGCTGACATATTATCAAAGGAATCAGTATAAGGGCCTAAAGATGCCTCTAATATTTCGGTATGAGATATAATTTGTATATCCTTAATAACTTTTCCTTCTGTATTTGCAACAGTGTAATTAGTTCCTAAAGTTTCAATATTTGTCATTTTGTACATGTTAATTTACCCTCGCATTTACTATATCCCAATTTATAATTTTCCACATATTAGAAAGATACTGTTCTTTATCAGCACCATAATCAAATATATAAGAATGCTCCCACATATCTATAATAACAGCAACATCATCAACAACTTTGTGATTATGTATTGTTTTAATTGCACCCAATATGCTTAAATATACCCAGCCAGATCCATGCAACTCTAATGCTGTTTCCGTAAATGATTTCTTAAATTCTTTATAATTGCCAAATTTTTTGTTTATAATAATTTCTGCGGCACCAGTTGGATTATTTGTTGATTTTGGTGCCTGAAATTGTTCAAAGAACAATGTATGCAATTTAGCACCTGCCACTTGAAACTCACCTTCGCCTGCAAGTGCTTTCTTTACATAATTTTTATAAAGTGTTCCATAATGCAAATTCATTGTATCATCAGATACAATCGATGACAGTAAATTTTGTTTAACAGGAAGTTTTATTTGATAAATTTGATTTTTGGCTTGCACTTTTTCAATAAGTGTTCTGAATGATGGAACTGTGCTCATATTGTATTTATTATATTTTTAAAATTCTAAAAACTTTGTTTTATTTCTATAGTATTGTTCGGCACCAACAGTACGCTCAAGTGTAGCTCTATCTACAATATCTGATAAAAATTCTTCTGCTTTTTCTCCCCAAAAATCTGTAGCATAATGATCTAACACAAGAGTGCTGACATTTGTATGCGAATCGACCGGTAAATGGCCAATTACAACTGGTGTAAATGTTATTTTACCCTTACCCTTAACAATATGTCGGTGATCTAAAAGAAAATTATAATGTTGAGAAGCAGGTATAATGCCTACTATCGCATGAAACTCCTGATCACCCGAGTACATACATCCTAAAAGCTCAATAGACGAATCTTTATTAGCATAAATTTTGCTTTCGTCGAGTATATTAGCCGATCCTTTACCAAACAAAATATGGCTATATGATGCCGAGTCTTGTACAATAACGCTACGAAGGCAAAATGATAATGCCGACATATGATTTTGATAAAACGTTGATAAATTTAACGAAGCTGTTGGCTGAATAATGTAATTTGTAACAGAATTAACTGCGCAATAACTTTTATATTCTTCTACAATTTCAATATCCAACCCTTCTGCTATGTTAAATATAACAACAGAATTATAAAAACTTTCAAATTCTGATTTATATTTAATATAAATTGGCTCGTCGAGTTCGCCAATAATTTTGAACATGGTATGATTTTGGCAAATTAAGTAGGCTATGGTAGAAAATACATCTGGTGTGTAAAGACTTTTAGGATTACTGTTAGCATCGGCGTTTTCCATTGAATTAGAAACATTTATAGATTCGTGATCGTATAATTTTTTACTAACAAAAATTTCGTTACCATCCACAAGAATAGTTAGTCCATCCATTGTTGGATCTATTACCATTTGAACTTTATTATTCTGTATAATAAATTTCTGTTCAAAAAATTTATTTAGACCAGCTTTTACATACTTGTCTTGAGACACTGAATATGCAAGTTCTGAATAATATTTTCCTAAAAAGGATTTAATTTGTGTTAAATTTGTTGACATTAAGTTCTCGTTTATTACGAGATATTTATATTATAATTCTTCAAAGGTAGCAACAAGAGGAAAATTATTTGCTCGTGCCGCTGCAATTGTTTCTAATGTTTTTTCTTCTGCAACTTCTTTAGTAAAAGGCGATCCTGCAATGCCCTGCCCTGTTTCGTGTATAATTTGTGTTAATACCAATGCTTCATCCATTTGTTTATGAAAGATGCGTGTTAGTACGTGGATTACAAAATCCACAGTCGTGGTGTCATCGTTATGCAAAATTACCTTATAAAATTTGGGTATATGCACTTTAATTTGCTCGTCTATTTTTTCAATAACTTCAATTTCGGACATAATATTCTTTCAAAATACTGTTTCAACTTTTCGTTGCTTAGGACGACCTTTTAATGCTGCCGATATCTTATCTTTATGTTCTTGTGTGTGAGGACCTTGTTTCTTACCACTATGACTTAACGAAATCTTTTTCTTTGTTTCATCGGATTGAAATTTACCACGCTTAGTCTTAGCCATATTTTCTATATGTTCGGGTGTTTGTTTCTTTCCTTTTTTGGCCAATGACATCTTTTTCTTTGTTTCATCTGAAAATTTTCTACCCGATAAAGATATAGATAATTTATCTTTATGCCCTTCTGTGAATACAATGCCTGATGTACCTTCTCCGCCGTTTGTCTTATTGTGCAATATACCTGTACCTAAATATTTTCTTCCATACCACGAAATCATTCTACGCTCTATTGCTAATGCACCCACCTCTGTTAAATTTGTTTCTAAGAATATAATATAATTCTTATTTTTAGGTAAATTTACACCTGTATGTTTCCTATATGCCCTATCTCCGGAACCTTTACCTATATAGTAAGGTGTTAAATGTTTAGCGGTCGCAGAATCCTTCGATCTAACATACGCATAAACATAAAAATTAATCATAAGACCCCAGGTAATACCTTATTATACGTATTCCTGGGGCACAGGTCAACCTATCTTAGCTGATAGCAATTAACTTTGGTTTTGATACGGGTGCATTTTTTACAAATTTAACTGTAAGAATGCCATCTTCCATATTAGCACCACTGATTTCAAAATGTTCTGCAATGCGGAATGACTTTGAAAAAGAACGCTTGGCAATTCCGCGATACTGATATGTTTGATCACCAGCGGATGATTCTGCCTTATCAGCAGTAATTGTTAACATACCATTTTCTTCCTGAATAGAAACTTCATTCTTCTTAAAACCTGCAACAGCAAGTTCAAGATAAAACTCTGTGTCAGAAACAGTAATAATATTGTGAGGTGGATAATTGCTCGTAGTATGCTGGAAATCCCTAAACATTGGGCCAAAACCTACTGCAATTTGATTAAATTGATCGAATAAACGATCGAGATCACGATTTATAGACATAAAATAACTCCTTTAAAAGCAAGTCTAAGTTTTGTGCATAAAGCACTTTTGCAAAACCCCACCATGGGCATTTTGCAATTTTATTTATCATCTATTTTTGACGATTCTGCTATTTTATATTATTTTTTTGGCCCTGTAAAGGCACCTAATTAGTAATTTCGATCTTTATGCCACATACCGGCAGATATCATTTCTTCAACTTTTCTTTCCCAACGCTTACGTGCTTGTTTCTTTAGACGCTGTCGAGCAACTGCCGGTTTTTCATATCCCATGCGTTCTTTTACCTCTTGCATGGTGCCAAGATCTTGGATTTTTTTAGAAAATGTCCTCAATGCTCTACCAAAATCATCATTGCGAACTTCTACTGTTAAACCCCTAGTCTTTCTGGAGTCTCTAAAACGATTACTCATTCATTTGCCTTCTTTCTTTTTGTTTTGTAAATATATTTTGGCTCTCCATCTGCACTAATTACAATTTTGGATACACCTTCTTTGGAAATTCTTGGTAAAATGTATTGCACCGATTGTAAATTCTTTTCCATTGTAGAACGTAAACCGCGTGCGCCTACTTTCTGTTTAATACATGTTTCCGCAACATTCTGTAGGTATTTATCATCAAACTCTAAAACAACACCTTCATATTTAAATAATGCTTTGAACTGACTAACAATACTATTTTTTGGTTCTTTTAACACTCTAACCATTGTTTCTGTAGTGAGATCGTCAAATACTACTATAACAGGGCAGCGACCAACAAACTCTGGTATTAAACCATATTTTATAAAATCTTCTGTACTAGCAGTTTTTACTATTTCAGAAAAAGTTGTTTTTTTTGATAATGTTGCGCCAATGCCAATACTTGTTTTTGCTCTATTTTTCTTAATAATGTCATCGAGCCCAACAAATGCACCACTAACAATGAATAGAACATTCGTTGTATCAAAATCTATGGATTCGTCGTAATCATTTACAACTTTAATTTTGGTGCCTTCAATCATCTTAAGTAGTGCTTGTTGAACACCCTCTCCTGATACGTCTCTTGACACAGTTGATGACTCACCTTTTTTACTTTTTTTATCTATTTCATCAATAAAAATAATACCCTTTTGAGCACGATCTATGTCATCATCGGCATTTGAAATAAGACGTGTAATAAGATTATTTGCATCTTCGCCAACATATCCTGCTTCAGTAATAGATGTAGCATCTGCAATAACATATGGTAAATCAAATAGTTTTGCAATTGTCTTTACTGTAAGCGTCTTACCTGATCCACTTGGCCCAACCATTAGAACATTAGATTTTTCAATTTCAATATCTTTAGACTTATTATTTATTCGTTTATAATGATTGTAAATTGCAACTGATAAAGCTATTTTTGCATCATCTTGTTCAATAATATAATTATCTAAGTGTGTTTTAATTTCTTCAGGGACAAGAACTTTTTGTTTTTTTTCTTTAATCTGAATTACGTCTTCTTTATGTAAGACATCAAAACTAAAATCAACACATTCATTGCAAATATATAGCAGCCTATTACTTCCATCGTGACCTTCAACTTCGGGCCCTTCTATCATATGCTTAACTTGATTTCTATCTTTGCAACAAAACGAACATTTGATATCTTTATGCATATTAGTCGCCTTTAAATTCTTTTAGCCAGCTTAAGGCTTTTGGATATTTACCACTCTGGTCAGATGAACTGGTAACTTCAAGGTTACTTTCTAATTTAGTGTCTTTATCTGTTATTTCTATAGAATCTGCTGCGTTGTCAATATTATCGATTTGTTTTTCTAAAACTTTATCTACTTTTTGTGATGTAATATTAGGTCTGTTTCCAATTATTTCTGCTAAGACACCACTCTGATGTGCCCACGGTGCTGTTTGTACATTACTACTTTGTTGTAATAGTTTTTCATTACTTATATCTTCATCAAGTTTACTAGGTATAAAGTCTATACGAGATACAGATGGTGAACGTATAATTGGCGGTGCAATAATTTCAGATTTCTCTGTGGTATCTAAATCATGTCTTAATTTATCATTATCATTTTCATCAATACTAAAAGATGATGGTAATATATCAGGACTATCAATAGGTTGATCGATAACTTTTTCTAATACTGACTCTTCACTATTTTCAATAATAGTGGACTTATCTACTTGCACAGTTTCGTCTGGTAATTTTTCTGTATTCGTATCTACATCTATTCTGCTTGCAATTTCTCTACCACGCTTAAAGTATTCATCGTCTATTTCTTCTGAGTATACATTGTCGGGAGATGTTGGCAAAGTCACAGCACGATCTTCATTTACAGACTCTTTGTTTTTAATTTTTTGTTTATTTTCATTTTGTAATCGTAGAATTGTGTGATTAGCAGCAATTAAAAGAACAATAGCAAGTGGATCTAATGTTGATACAATCAATAATGTAAACATCCTAATAGCAGATTCTATTCTTGTTGTATCACTAACACCAGAACTGTAAAATAAATCAGCAATATACTTAATAGGACCAACTTCAAGTTGCACTGCTCTTACCTGTGATGTTAATTTTAATTTTTCTTCACTATATGTGTCTATTAATTTTTGTGAAGCTGCAATTTCATTGCGTAACTGCTTTCTTTGAGGTGCTTGCGATCGTCTTACTGATAATGCCCTGTCGGTATTATCTTTACCAATAAATGAATTAATAGTTGCATCTAATTGTCCAATTACTTTTTCATTATCTGTAATAATTGATTTTTCTCGATTAATTTGCTCATCAAGTCTTTCAATTTGTGCACTATTATTGACTGTGGCAGCACCTTGTTCTAAATGTGATTTTGTTAAGAATCCAAATACTCCCATACTTGAAGCAGACATAAGTGCTAAAGTAAAATATATTAGTGGAAGTTTGAGTCTCCAAGATGCTAACTGCCAATTTCGATAAAGCCAACTAGTTGTTACTAGTTTTGCACATCCTAAAACTACTCCCATAATAAGAGCAGCATTAAATGGTGCACCTGCATAAATAGCCATAATGCCCACAACTGAAAACCATTCGGATACACCTGCTACTGCAAATGCTGCTAATAAAGTCAATAATGCAAATGTCATCTATTATTTATCGTGTTTTTGCTTGTCATTATACACGGCTATAGTAGGGGTTTGTTACTTGTCCACGTAGTAACATGATATTCCATATTACAACCACTTTGTTTCTCTGCACAATATGCATTCGTAGCAGTCATCGTTATGGCTATGCCCAAGATAGTGCCAGCCGCCATTATGTGGGCATTTGCCTTTTAACTTAAGAAAAGTTTGTTCTTCTTTACCGGGAGTAAGAACTCTTTCTATTTCTTCAGTGAGTTCCATAATCATTCATACTCTTTCCAGTTAATTCGTTTATCACGCTTAAACCATTTTTTACATCTTTTCCATTTGAAGATTGCCAA
>Ga0007796_10000598_pt1 | contig 12096 bp, 21 predicted proteins | sample CryBogmetaGMA0M_FD_60373 | JGI IMG/M metagenome (GOLD analysis project Ga0007796, IMG submission 60373) | Freshwater microbial communities from Crystal Bog, Wisconsin, USA - MA0M | ecosystem: Environmental > Aquatic > Freshwater > Lake | place: Crystal Bog, Wisconsin, USA | collected 2009-07-06 | reverse complement strand
ATATTATTATGTATCTAAAATATTTAGTTATTATATCTGCGTTTCTTATATCAGGCGCAACAATAGCTGGCAATAGGAATGTTAAAACTAAACATATTGATAATTTTTATCCAACAGAAAGTTATTTAATAGCAGACAGTAATGGAACTATATTAAAAGAGCAAGATAGCAATACACAAAGACCTATTGCATCAATAAGTAAATTAATGGTAGGGCTATTGGCATTAGACCAAGACTTAAATGAAGACTTGTATATTCCAATTAAAAGAAATGTAACAAGTAGCATCCCGCATAATCAAAAAACATTATCTCGAAATGAATTACTAACATTGGCATTGGTAAGATCAGATAATTTTGCAGCACAAATTTTGTGTGAAAATATTCCTAATTGTATAGACGCAATGAATATGAAAGCAAAAGAATTAGGAATGATAAACACATATTACGAAGAACCAACCGGGTTAAGTAAAAATAATGTTAGCACTGCGTCTGATTTGTTAAAACTGATGATAGTGTTATCTACTAATACAGTAATTACTAAATTGTCAAGTATGCCAAACGCGACAATAAGTACGGGTAGGCAAATTATAAAAATAAACAATACTAACCCGCTTACAAATACACTTGATATTTTTTTATCTAAAACTGGATTTACTAACCCTGCTGGGCAATGTTTGATAATGGGTGTAAACTCGCCATTTGGTGTAAGATTTTTTGTGTTACTAGGTAGCAAACATCGAATTATAGAAATGACTCGTCTTTATAAAGAAACATACTAATATCGATTGTATTTGTAATACATACAATGTATAATAAGATATGGTGATTTTAATGTACACTATTAAATTAGAAGAGTATGACGAGGAGAAAGACTGGCTGCATAATATGAAAATATTTCCTGCCGTATCTGAATATCACGACTATACTTCTAACAAAAAATTAATCAAGATTGGAGTTATTGTTCCTCCCGATTCAGCATTGTTAATTAAACTTAGACACCCACTTCAATTTCAAAAAACGTATAAACAAAAATAAAATGTATTATGTAAGAATTAATGAAGACCGAGCAGATTTACTTGATAAATTTTGTAGTAGAAATAAAATATATCAAGAATTTATAACATCAGGCTGGCAACACGGTGCACATTCAAATACTGTTTTGTATAAAATAAAAATGTCAAAGGAAGATGCAACAGCGATGAAAATGACTTTACAAGTAGAAATGGCAGAAATAAAATACAATGAATGAACAAATTAAATATATCACATCTGCTATAATAGCTGATGTTAGTGACGATGATATTGAAAAATATCAGTCGCTGTAATAAAAAAATGCGCTGAATTAAATGATAGCTGGATTGATTCTGGTAATTATTTGACATTTGGAGATCGCTTAAAAGCATACTTTGGAGTACAAGATGGGAACTGAATATACATTTACTTTTAACCAAGATGAAGAAAAAAGATTCCGTAATATTCGAGATCGGTTAGATCCAGATGAGTTTACTATTGTAGAAGATATTCATCGTGTTGATCCCGATGCCGGTCGTTATGGCGAGTTAAAAACAGTTATGCAAATGGACCCGGAAGCTGCATCTACATTTAGATTTGGTATGAAGCAGCTAAAAATTAGACGAACACGCACTGAAGAAGAGTTGGCAGCTGAAAAAGAACAAGAAGAAAAAAATACTATTACAGTGCGTGTTAAAGTTGATGGATTATTGCCGCCAAACCCTTAGATAAAATTAAAATGGTATAAATACCAATATGCATAAACCACTGTTATTTACTTTACTATTGATTATATTACCTGTAGTAACAGCTCAATCAACTATACCACGAACGATAAAATGGGAAAAAGTTTATGGCTGGAAAAATAAAGGTGTTAAGGCATATGTTGATGTAAAATCAATACAGCTTTCCCGAGAGGAAAATTCTAATCGTAGTGTTGGTATGATTTTATTTTATAGAGACAAACCTGTAGAATTTAATTTATATGACGAAAAAGTAACAGCAAATATTTTTGCTAGTTATTATGCAGTAGATTGTACTGAAAAGAAAATTGGTACAGTTTATGAATATTATTTCAATATGCAAAGACTACCTACAAGCATGGATCAACCTCTGCGTGCTTACGATTACTCCGACGAAGTAAAAGACGTTAGGGATGTTTCAAATGAAGACCCAATCTTAAATACTCTGTGCGTAAAGTATATCTAATTTTCAATCCTAATTCATAATTCTAATTTTGAATCTCAGATTTTTATTTCAAATTTGGAAAGTTGCGTAGGAATTGTGCGCAGAAAACGTGCGCAGAAAACGTGCGTATAGGTTGACATGCATATGTATTATGTATATAATAGTTTATGATTACAGATCCTGAAGAATTTTTTGAAGAATTAGCAAAATCTTGCCCTGAGCTAATGGAAAAATCAAATATTGGCGATTGCATTGGTGTAGACGCCGGGTGGTTTACTATTATTAAAGTTTTGTGCAATCAAATTTATAAACCAGTGCAGGTAATTAAGTACCAACAAGCTGCCGCCATTAATTATCCACGAGATGATGGCGGCAAGTACCTCGATGAATGCGACAAGAAGTTGTCCATTGAAATAGAAAATTTACCAATTATTTCAGATATTAAAGAAAAATTTGGTACTTTAAGATTTTATTGCGATAATGCTGATGAACGTGTTTCTAGCTTGATTGATTTTGCAGAATCCATGTCATCTTTTACATGTGAAGTATGCGGCGATGCAGGAAAACAAGATAATGCAGGATGGATTAAAACTCATTGTCAGAAACATAGAAAAAGTCATGATGAAGATCAGCCCGAAATTCAAAACGGAACAGTTTCTCCAAAGTTTCAAGATGATGAAATTTAAATTAAAAATAGATTATACGAAAATCAGAATCCTATTTTGCTCTTTGTTGCATCAGAACAACATTAAACAATTTTGAACTTGAGCTAATAAGTGGTATTCACATTCTTAAATTAATGGAATCCTTTTAATAATTTTAGGTAGATTGCAAATTAACAACTAACATAGGAAATCTATGCATACCAAAGATTTACTAACCGAAGAAGAAGCGACAGATTTTGCCAAATCTCTCATAGAAGAAGACAATACTGTTGATATTGCAAAAACAGCAAATGGGTGTTTTCGCGTGTGTTGGATTAAGAATAAAAAATATATAGCACAAGATGGTAAAGAATTTACCGACGAAGTGTGGTCTACCATTGATGGCACAATGATTGCAATCCAAGACCTTACACCAGAGCACGCAAAAAATATTCTAAGAAGAATTTTGCGTCAGGAAAGAGAGTTCTATAAAGCAGCAAATAATGTCCTAGAACAAATTGCTGCGAATGAAGAAAATCAACTATTCAGTGAATTGGGTGATAATAAACCAAAAGTGCTGCATTAATTCAGTAGACATAATTTAACTTTGCTATATAATAGTAATTTTTTTCACATAGGAGAAATCATGTTCAAGTTTAAGTATGCATTTATTGCTTGTATTGCAATGTCCTCGGTTGCAGCAATGGCTGATGACTGCTACAGCGAAGGTGTTCGAGTTGGTGTTGTACAAAAATTCAGCAACAAAGGTGTTATCAATAAATCCTAGTAAGGTGAATTGGTAATGGAAGGCACACAAACCAAAACAAACAGCACCTCAGTCAAAGGCGGTAACGTATGGAAATTTAGCGTGCTAGACGCTTCTGTTGCCAAAGCAATTGATGAAGCAGCAATGACAGGCGATAATGTTGCACTACGCTATTGCCAAACAGTTTTCCAAATTGGTCAAACAGATACGCCTTATCGCATTACAAAAGTAATAATTCGGAAATAAGTTGACATCACTTATAATGTATAATATAATAAATACATTACAAGGAAAACTTATGAATAATTTTTATCATTTACTTAACAACATGATGCTGGCTAATATTCAGCTTTACTGCACAGTTGTTATTCCTGTTCTTGTTTGTAACAGTTAAACAACGCATACTCAGCCTATAGTGAAATTGGACATCACATAATTCTTCTAAATTTATAGTCCCTGTTCGAATCAGGGTAGGCTGGCCAAATTTTTATTTGATAAATACTTCTATCCACACATTAAAGATAGAAGTGAATTATCAAAATATATACAATCAGATTATTAATACTGCAAAATTAAGAAATAGTTCTTTACTAGATTATTCTGAAAAACATCATATCGTACCAAGATGTATGGGCGGCACTGATGATGGAACTAATATAGTTGTGTTGACAGGTAGAGAACATTTTATTGCCCATTTATGTTTAGTTAAAATCTATCCTACAGTAGGCTCTCTAGTAAAGGCTGCTGCCATGATGCATTGTAGTAATGCCGGAATGAACAGATCTAAAAATAAAATCTATGAATGGTTAAAAAAGAAACATTCTATAGAAATGAGTGCTTCACAATCGGGGAATAAAAATAGTCAATACGGAACTTGTTGGGTATTTTTAAAAGATGCACAAATAAATAAAAAAATAAAGATATCTGACAAAGATGAATATTTAAAGAACGGCTGGTTAGAAGGTAGAATATATAATTTTTCATCAATTTACCAAACTTGTTGTATATGTAATATTCAATTTAGATCATTGACTAAAAATAAAACATGCAGTAAACAATGTTCAAACATTTTTAAAAGCACTGGACGGGCATATACCGGCAGGGAAGATGAGTTTAAAAAAACTATATGCAGAAACCGGTAGCATGAATACATCATTAAAAGCTATGGGTTTTAAAGGTGCTGTTGGTCAATACTATGATTGGGCCAAGCGATTAATATAATTAATTCGGTTGCTTAAACAAATAATTAAATATATAATAATATTATTGTAATTTTAAAATTTATAGAAAGTATATTATGATTTTACATAAAACTAACCCAGTTGAATTTAATCCCAATAATTCAGAGCATCGCTTTGCTGTAGCAGCGTTTATGAAACGAACTGCCTGGGTAGATTCAAAATTCCGTTTTGCATATGACCCAGCGTATGGTTCGGTCGCTGACCAAGTTAAAGTAAAGCTCTTGCATTGGTATATTGAGCAAGAAACTGGTATCAAACCAAAGTCTGCAAAGCGAGTAGTAGATCGCCATGATACAGAATTCCATGATAATAACACAGTGTAATAAGAATGATAAAAACAAACTTTAAATTAAGTGACGATTACAGCCACATCGTTAGCATTGCTGAATGCCAGGTCCCTGATAAATACGAATTTAAAATTAAATCTAAGTGGGAAGGTGCAAAAAATCCCGATGATTTAGAATCCAAGTTTAGTTGGACTATGACTGAGCGTGATCTTCGAAAATTAAGAAACATGATTGATGAAGCACTTACAAGTCTTGCAATTAAGGGAATTTCTAATTTAGAAAATTATAATGATAAAATGGAATAACGAGTTGACATTATTCACCATTGAAGAATTTTCTAAAATTCCCAACGGCATTGAATTTGTATCCATTAATGGCCATACAGCAATAAAGGGCAAAGATACTATTTGTATGGATACACTATATGGCCACATGGAATATGGTGTATTGAATGTGCATAGGCATCAAGAAAGTGAATTGTTTTTAACATTTATGTTATCGCAGTAGTTGACAATGTTGTCAAATAGTTTATAATAAAGATTATAGTGCGCTGATAGCTCAGTTGGTTAGAGCAGTCGACTCATGAAAATTGTGCACCAGGATAGGAAACTTCTTGTGTGAATGGTGTCAAATTCGGTGAAAGCTAAGTGTGTAACAACATATGCTAATGCCGAGCGAAGCTTAGTAAGAAATTACTTTGAACGTGTAGAGACTAGACGGCACCCACCTAAAGCAATTGCCATGGTGAAGGCATAGTCCAGGGAGTAACGAAAGTTACACAAACCAGAATCGATTGGTCACAGGTTCAAGTCCTGTTCGGCGCACCATTTATTTAGAAAGTAAATATGACAGAACTTAATGTTAAAGGTTACGCATATCGCGTAGACATCATTGAAAGCGAACGCGGTTGGGGTTCTAAAGTTGACGAAGTAAAATATTTTGAAACACAAGAAGAAGCCCAAGATTTCAGCGATAAATTCAATGCACAAAATACGGAAACTCGTGTACCAGATTGGTATATGCGTGCCGACTATGTTGGCCTGGTCCCGTATCTGGTAAAATAATCCACTGTATACCAATAAATATACAGTAGATATACGCTGTTAAGCAGCAAATATTTACAGGTAGTGGGTTATCTTCGTGTTTGAGAATGTGATAAGAAATTCGTCAGGCTATACATCAGAAGAAAACCCTATGCGTAATCCAGAAGTTGCTGCAAGAATGGTTGCAACTAAAATAGCCGAAGGAACTTTATCAAATCCCTACAAGAATACAGTAGAAAAATATGGAGTTGAGATTGCAAGAAAACTTAATTCGAGACCTGGTAATAGATTTGGTGCAGGCAATAAAGGGTCAATCAAAACAAATGATCATAAGAACAAAATAGCAGCATCTATTTCGAAAATGTATACAAATAAAAAAGAATCCGGCGAATATGTTGCACCCACCGGTAGACATAGGGCATTAGATTACAGTATAATTATTGCTACAGTAAAGCAATTAGGCTTTAAAGATGCAGCAAAAGAGTTAAATTTATCGGTTGCATCGTTAAAAGGCAGATATTACAATGCTGTAAAAGTGCAAGATAAATAATTAAATAATGTGTTTACCGGTTGCAAAACATATAAATACATTATATAATTAGAGTATAAACAGTTAGTTGATCGTAGCTAATTAGTAGTTCTTTAAAACAAACAATGCGAGTGTGGCGAAATAGGTAAAGTTTGCCTTGCATCGAAAAAATTACTGGTTTAACAGTAAATCGAAAGACGATGTGAATACTTCTCAAATTCGGCGAAGGCTGTAAAATGCTAACGCCGAGCCAAGCTTAGTAAGAAATTACTTTGAAGGTGTAGAGACTGTAAGGGAAGCATCTAAGTCAGAAATGATATGATGAAGACACAGTCCAGACTACAAACAGTGCAAGCTGGTAGCGAAAGCTATAGTAGGAAAGAGACGCAAGAGACTTAAAATCTCTCGGTAGAGATACCATGCCGGTTCGATTCCGGCCACTCGCACCATATTAAACTATATTCGTTGATCGGTGAGCTTATTTAAATTTTTAACCAGTGTAATATTATGTCAAAAAAGTGGAGTGTTAGTCTAGATCGGCCAGGCAGTGGATGGTCAACAATCATTGAAGCCAAGACTGAAGCTAGTGCCATTGAACAAGCAACATTGCAATACAGAGAAAAACCTGATACGATTTACGAAATCAGTGAAAAAACTATTCTTGATAGAAAACTCAGTGGATTAGACGAAATTCATGCATATCAAATAAAAGAATTGCTGGAAAAACAACAATCCGCAATGAGTAAATTATTGGAAACACAAGCAAAAGAAAGACGAAAATTCATACTAACTTGTATTTGACTACAATCACTATATTTGTTATAATTATTACATAGCAGCAAATGATAGAGTTAGTTGCTAACAAGTTCATTAAAAATTAAATGATTATGTACTTCTTTGCTGGAGACAACATTGAGCCCGATAACGTGGCAATACATGATAACAGTCCGCATTGTCGTGATGACATAGCGTAGCAAAGAAGCCATATTGAAACATACACAAGCATCGTTGATTTGGTGTACGGGAAGGATTCGACCCAGCGGAAACGCTCGAAGTGTGTTTCAATATGGTATTATATTCAAGTACACTGCTTGCCTGACTGCAAAAGTCGTGGTAAACTACAAGAGAAAGGGGTTCGAATCCCCGGGACTGGTAGTGTGTTTCTATATGGTAAAGAATCAAGTGGAAAGCAAGAGCCACAAAGTAAGCACTGCCGGGTCAGAAAATGTGTCCGGGACGTGTAGGCCGCGCAACCTATACAAACAACAGTGGGGTAAGAGCCCTCATAACATTTTCGCCAAATTTAGGTGCCAAAGTGTTCATGGACGCACACAAGCCTATTACCCTTATAAGCCGCACATTTGATAAATAAATGTAGGAGAACAAAATGTTTTACTACATGTATCAAATCAAAAATAAGGTAAATGACAAAATTTATGTTGGAGTTCATAAAACTTCAAACATGAACGATAGTTATATGGGGTCAGGCAAAGTAATAGGTGCCGCTATCAACAAGTATGGCATTGAAAACTTTGAGAAGACTATTCTTGAAACTTTTGAGAGTAGTGAAGAAATGTTCAAGCGTGAAAAAGAAGTTGTAACAGAAGACTTCCTATCACGACGTGATGTGTATAATTTGCGTCGAGGTGGATCAGGCGGTTTTGATTACCTAAACAAAACAGGACAAAATAACAAAGCCAGGCAATACCTCAAAGGTGGCCAAACATACGCATCCAGGTTAGAAAACGACAAAGAATTTCGCAATGCCGAGTCAGAGAGAAAATCTGCTCTAAACAAACAGCAATATGCAAATGGTAGAGTCAGCGTATTCAAAGATGTTGCTTTACAGCAAGAACTTTCTAATCGAGCAAAGCAAGTAAATTTAGGTTCGATGTGGATCAATAACAATACACACGAACGCAAGATCAAAAAGACTGACTCAATCCCAGATGGGTGGGTCAAAGGAAGATTAAAAGCACCGTTGGATCAGTTGGAGTGATCGCTTCCCTGTCACGGAAGAGGCCACGGGTTCGAGTCCCGTACGGTGCGCCAAGTTATCCTTGAGTAGACGAATCGGTAAAGTCGTCCTTACTAGTAGGTCAAAAAGGTTCCAAAGACCTTGGTGGTTCGATCCCACTCTCAGGGGCCAAGTTTTTGCGGTAAGTTAGGTTGACAGGCCCTTGCCTGTATGTGAGTAGGAACTGATCATCCGAGGGGCATACAGCGGCAGAGAGTAATTACTCTGTTGTAAAATGAGACGGCCAGGCAGGTTCGAATCCTGTTTACTACACCAAGTTAAGCAGAGCCTGACTGAAACGGGCATGAGAGTACTGGCGAGTAGGGAAAGGGGTTCGAATCCTCCACTCTTATTTCAGTCTGCTTATTAATTTATAGGCCGAGTGGACCAACAGTTTGATCATCCCGCATAAGCCGGACTCACGCTGCCACTTTGCTTTAATTTATGCGCTAGTAGCCCGTAAGGTAAGGGCAGCTGATTCTAAACCAGAGTGTATCAGGTTCGATTCCTGTCTGGCGCACCAAGTTTTATCCTTGAGTTAAGCGGGGTGGCATGCGCCCTTGCCAATGTTAGTAACGTACTATGCGATGAGTACCTCAAGGGCCCATTAGAAAGCAATCTAAATCTTGTAGAAATACCGGATCAGGTTTGGCATCCCAGGTAAACTCTCCCGCAAGGGACTCGCCCGAATACGCCTTGATTGCTTTCTAGTGGTCCATCAGTAAGCACTTTAGGTGCCAAGCAGTTTAGTTATAGGGGAAATATCTGTCGCTTCAGGCACGGTCAACGCCCCAATATCTCTGCCGCAGTAAAAGTGCTTTCTAATGGGTTGTCAAGGATGGTCTCATGCACGGTGAATAGCCGTAGGAGCATTATCGAGTGTGCGCCATCACACTCTTGGTCTGACAAGGGTTCAAGTCCCTTACAATCCACCAATTTTATGGGCTCTCAACGTGAGATGCGTTGGTTCAGAAGTAACGTTACTGAACTAAGAGTGCGGCGAAGTACCGACGGGGTCCACCAAGTTTTAATATGAAGAATGTAGCTCAGACGGTAGAGCAGGGATTCTCAGAGTCCGGACTCTGACCTGTGTCACTGGTTCGATTCCAGTCATTCTTCCACCAAGTTTTGTTAGAGTGTTAGCAAGAGAAAGACTCGCTGGGAAGATTCTTCGAAGGTCAACTCAGTGAAAAAGTAGGACGGGTTCAAGTCCCGTAAACGCAGTGGAGCACCTATGTCAAGTATCCCAAGTAACGTACCGAATCCCGTCCGGACTTGTTAATTCGGGTGAATGGTTCCTATAATGTGGGGAACAACTTTAACAAATTCAATTTATGTCAGTAAGTAAAAGCTGGTCTTCAATGACCTTGTGGCAAGCGTGAGATTATGACCCCTCACTACTTCAGTTCTAGGAACACTGACGCCAATTATAAACTAAAAAACTTAAATGACAATATTTAAGATGCTAAATATGTAATAATGATTACAATTGATAGATTTTCTGCATATTATGCTAACGCACTAAAATCGTGCCACTCTGAGTGGCAATTAACACAACCGTATCGCCCCGATACTCCTTGGTTTTCAGGTTGGCTTCAAAAATACGGGGGAAGATTGGTTCAGGGCTACTGCATTGAGTTTGATAACGATGAAGATGCTTCCGCATTTATCTTAAAATTTGGTTGACTAATTTTTTTACTGTGCTATACTTGTGCAACGGTACCAAAAATGAACATTGTAGATAAAGCAAGAACATTTGCTATAGCAGCACATTCAGCAGTGAAACAAGTACGTAAGTACACAGGCGAGCCATACTGGGTTCATCCAGTTGAAGTATCAACCATACTGCGCGAGTTTGGAGCAACTGATGAAATGTTAGCAGCTAGTTTGCTGCACGACACCATCGAAGACACAGGAATCACTTACGATCTCATCTTTGAAGAATTTGGAGAAGTTATTGCAACATACGTCGATTGGCTCACAGATAAAAGCAAACCAAGCGATGGTAACAGAGAACTGAGAAAGAAAATAGATGCAGATCGTCTGGCTCAGGCACCATACGAAGTGCAAACAATTAAGTACGCTGATCTTCAAAGTAATACAAAAAGCATTGTACATCACGATTTGGGCTTTGCACGCACTTACCTAAAAGAAAAACGGTATTTGCTTAGTGTGATGGATAAAGGCAACAAAGATCTTTACATTCAAGTACAGCAGCTCTTGGAAAATTCTGAAAAATTGTTGCAAAGTTAATGTAAAATTGTTGAATCTGTGTTATACTATGTATATAGCAAGGAGTTTAGTATGTCCTACAATAACGGAAATTCTTACAACAAGGAAACTGAATATGCAAAGAAAACTCTAAGTGAGTTGATTGCTATTCGTAATCAATTTGAATTGGCAGTGGTCAAACATCCGGATGTTAAAATGTTTAATGAACATCTTCAGTGGATTAAAATGAAGATTGCAGAACGCATTGGAAAAAAGTAATATGAAATCAAAATATATCATTGTCAAGCAAGGCAACACTGAACTGCCTTTTATTTTTAGTGAGCTTTCTGTACATAACGATATTGCACGCGCAGTAGGCGGCACGGTACTAGGTGCAGGATTTTGTTTTATTTCCGATGATCGGTATCACTGTTATGGCGAAAGCATTAGCTGTAAGGTTAAGAGCCGCGGCCATATAGATGAAAATATTCTTAATAGTTTACTTAACCAGGTCTAAAGACGAAGAAAATATGACCAAACATGAAGAACAGATTCGTGTGCGTATTGCTAAAAAAGGCATCTACGCAGAGGACATTAACACAAAGGTCGGCTGACTGATGATGAAATTGCCAATCTTTCTGTTGATAAAGTGTATTCTTGGGTACGGCAAGGTGCATGGAAACCCAAAGACTTTAATATATGGTTGAAGATTATGCGTGTAATTGAATAAGAAAATAAAATGACATACCAACTTATTGAAGAAAACCCGCGCACTCTCAAAAAGTTGATGTCACTAAAGTAGTTAAATTAGTGAATTAAGCATTGACAATAGGCATACACTGCTTTATAATAAACACATAGCAAACAAACTTAGGTGATATATGAAGTTATCTGAATTGATTAAAACTGCCCAAGTAACAATGTCAATTTATGGTGATATCGATGTTGTTACAAACGACGGTTGGGAAGTTGCTGGCATTGTGGGCTCCCCAATCACTCCTCAAGAGTCAGCGGAGTGGGATATCAACTGAGGTGGGATTTTTGCTCGCATCCTTACTTTGGAATAAAAATGACATACCAACTTATTAAAGAAATTGCTTCCGATAACTCCAAGCTGCACAAAGAAGCAGTGCTTCGTAGAGAAGCACTTGCCAACAAC
>Ga0007796_10000597_pt1 | contig 12098 bp, 8 predicted proteins | sample CryBogmetaGMA0M_FD_60373 | JGI IMG/M metagenome (GOLD analysis project Ga0007796, IMG submission 60373) | Freshwater microbial communities from Crystal Bog, Wisconsin, USA - MA0M | ecosystem: Environmental > Aquatic > Freshwater > Lake | place: Crystal Bog, Wisconsin, USA | collected 2009-07-06 | reverse complement strand
TTGGCCTTGGCATCAGCTTTCGCGCGATCACGCTGTTCATTCATCAATCGACGGAAACCATCTTCGTCGACCTCAAGGCCTTCTTCGCGAGCCATTTCTAGAGTGAGGTCAAAGGGGAAACCATACGTATCGTGCAGCTTGAAAACCTCTTCGCCAGGAAGAACGTTCTTCTTGCTCGTCTTCAATTGAGTCGAAGCCATATCGAAAATCTGAGTTCCTGCCTTGAGGGTCTGCAGGAAGGATTCTTCTTCCGCAACTGATACAGCCAAAATTCGTTTTTGATCAACAACTAGTTCAGGATATTGCGGGCCCATTGCGCCAATTGCAGCAACGGTGAGTTCTGACATGATCGGGTCGTTAACTCCCATTAAGCGCATATTGCGGATGGTTCTACGCATCATTCGACGCAAAACATAGCCACGACCTTCATTTCCTGGTGTTACTCCATCACCGATCAACATCGCTGAAGTTCGCGCATGATCTGCAACAACGCGCAATGAAACATCGGTGTTCTGGGCCTTGCCGTAATGAACACCAGCAAGATCAGATGCTCGCTTAAGAATCTGCATCGTTGTATCGATTTCGTAAATATTTTCTACACCTTGCAGAAGTGCAGCAGTTCGCTCGAGACCCAAACCGGTATCGATACTTTTTGCTGGTAGTTCGCCCAGGATTGGATATCCATCCTTACCGCCACCAGCACCACGTTCGTTCTGCATGAAGACGAGATTCCATACTTCCATGTAACGGTTTTCATCTGCGATCGGTCCGCCTTCAACGCCGTATGCAGGGCCGCGGTCATAATAAATTTCAGAGCAAGGACCACATGGACCAGGTACGCCCATAGACCAGAAATTATCTGCCATATCGCGACGTTGAATTCGCTCGCGCGGAATGCCTATCTTCTTATGCCAAATGTCCTCTGCTTCATCATCATCGAGATAGACAGTCACCCAAAGCTTTTCTTCGGGAAATCCGTAACCACCATCGCTGATAGGACGAGTGAGTAATTCCCACGCTAAGGAGATAGCACCCTCTTTGAAGTAATCACCAAAAGAAAAGTTTCCGCACATTTGGAAGAAGGATGCGTGACGTGTTGTCTTTCCTACTTCATCAATATCGAGAGTGCGAACACACTTCTGAACCGAGGTTGCGCGCTTATATGGAGGAGTTACTTCTCCGAGGAAGAATGGTTTAAATGGAACCATCCCCGCATTGACCAACAAGAGATTTGGATCATCTGCAATAAGTGAGGCAGATGGAACGACTGTGTGAGTGAGACCTTGACGATTTTCGGATTCAAAGAAACGTAGCCAACGCGAACGGATTTCAGCAGATTCCACTAGTCAGCTTTCTTCTTTGACTTGCGACCCTTGCTGACGGTTGCCGCTCCGAGTAGCGCCCCAGCGATTCGGCCGGTTGGGCTCTCCATGAAACCAGTAGTCGCTCCGGTCACTTTTGAAGTTACTTCTTCTACATTCTTGGTGATCTTTGCGATGCTTTCGAGTGGGCCATTAATCAATTCAAGAGTTCGAGTCGATTCGGTAAGGAGCGGAGTCGTGTCATCGGTAAAGGCTTTGAGCGAAATCTTTGCCTCATCAATCAATTTACTGACGCGAATAACTGTATACGCGATTGCGCCTGCGATCACGAAGAGAGATGTTGCCGCAATAATCGTTGCAATTCCGCCTGGACCCATAGTTATTAGCCTACCTGACTTACTCCTTTGGAGGAGTCCAATCGATGGCTGCTTCCTTTCGTTGCGCAGGAGTAATAGGTGTTGGAGCACCTGTTAATGGGTCTCCGCCGCTGGCAGTCTTAGGGAATGCAATCACTTCACGAATGGAATCTGATCCGGTAAGAAGTGCGCAGACTCGATCGAGACCAAGTGCGATTCCACCATGTGGAGGTGGTCCGTAATTAAATGCTTCTAGCAAGAATCCAAATTTGCTCTGGGCTTCTTCATCCGAAAGCCCAATAACTGTGAAAACATCCTTCTGAATATTTCGGTCGTGGATACGAATTGAGCCACCACCAAGTTCAGTTCCATTGAGAACAATGTCGTATGCGTAAGCGAGTGCAGATGCCGGATCTGACTTAAATGTCTTTGCAAATTCTGGCTTAGGTCCGGTGAATGGGTGATGAACTGCTGTCCAACCTCCGTTATCGGTTGGTTCAAACATCGGCGCATCTACAACCCAGAGAAACTCCCATGCTCCTTGGTTAATCAAGTTGCAGCGCTTGCCAATTTCGAGGCGTGCGGCCCCTAGTAGTTGCTGTGACGCCGATCTTTCTCCTGCTGCGAAGAAAATTGCATCTCCAGATTTTGCTCCCACTAGCGCTGCAATACCTGCTTGTTCTTCCTCGGAAATATTCTTCGAAACAGGCCCGCCTAAAGTGCCATCGGCGTTAACCAAGATGTACGCGATTCCCTTAGCGCCGCGAGCCTTCGCCCAATCTTGCCAAGCGTCTAATTCGCGACGAGGTGAGTCTGCTCCCCCAGGCATGACAACTGCACCGACATACGGAGCTTGGAATACTCTAAAAGGGGTCGACTTAAAGAAATCAGTTACTTCAGTGAGTTCGTAGCCAAAGCGAAGATCGGGTTTATCGGAACCGTACTTATCCATGGCATCTGCGTAAGTCATATGTTTGATCGGAGTCGGGATATCGTAACCAACTGCGTCTTTCCAAACCTTGACCAAAATCTTTTCTGCAACAGCCAAAATATCTGCTTGATCAATAAAGGACATCTCAATATCAAGCTGGGTAAATTCTGGTTGGCGATCCGCGCGGAAATCTTCATCGCGGAAGCAGCGAGCTATTTGGTAATAGCGTTCCATACCAGCAACCATCAGAAGTTGCTTGAAGAGCTGCGGTGATTGAGGAAGCGCATACCAGCTACCTGGCTGAAGTCGAACAGGTACTAAGAAGTCGCGAGCTCCTTCAGGAGTGGATCGAGTCAGGTATGGAGTTTCGATTTCGAGGAACTCAAGATCTTCCATCACATTGCGGATCGCAGAAGTTACTTTGGAACGCAGACGTAGATTTGCTGCCGGTCCCTCGCGGCGTAGATCGAGGTAGCGGTAACGCAAACGCACTTCTTCAGAGATTTCTACATCGTTTCCGGAGTCAACGGGGAATGGAAGAGGTGCAGATTCGCTGAGGACTACTACGTCATCTCCCATGACTTCGATTGCACCAGTTGGGATATTCGGATTCTCATTGCCAGCAGGTCGAAGGGCAACTTCGCCCGTGATCTGTAGACACCATTCGGCACGTAATTGGCCCGCCATCTTTTCATCACGGATAACCACTTGCACTGAACCTGTTGCATCGCGCAAATCAATAAACGCTACTCCGCCATGATCGCGGCGGCGGGCGACCCAACCAGCGAGAGTTACGGTCTGCCCCGCATGTGATGCGCGAAGAGTTCCTGCGTCGTGGTTTCTTAACATCGTGATGTTCCGCCCTTTATATTGAGGAGATCTAGAGCGAAAGGATTCGCTTCATTTCCACCTGTAATTGGTCAATCTTAACGGAGGTTGTAACCCCATCTGACATTCTCTTGAGTTCGACAGTGCCTGCTTCGAGTTCAGATTCACCGAGTACCAGGACGTAGCGAGCTCCCGATTTATCTGCAGCCTTCATGGCACCTTTCAGGGCTCGGTCTCCGAATGAAATCTCAGTCCGAATTCCAGAAGAACGCAATTTCTGCGCGATGATTAGTGAGGATTCCTTACTTGTTTCACCGAGAGGAATGATGAAGAGATCCGAAGTGAACTCTTGGCTCGGCACAGTAGATTCGGCGATCGCTGCAAGAAGCGCGCGATCAACACCGAGACCAAAACCTATTCCCGAGAGTGATTGACCACCGAGAGTTTCCATAAGTCCGTCATAACGACCGCCACCACCGATGCCACTTTGAGCACCAAGGTCTGGATGAATGAATTCGAAGGTAGTTCCGGTGTAGTAATCCAAGCCGCGAACCATTCGTGGGTTGATAGTGAATTCAATACCCAAGGCGCTTAGATACTTTTGTACTGCAGCAAAATTAGCGGCCGATTCTTCTGATAGATAATCAAGTAACTTCGGGGCTTTAGACATCGCTTCTTGCATTTCCGGACGCTTATCGTCAAAGAGACGCAAGGGATTAAGAGCAGCTCGAGAAACGGTAGCTTCATCTAAATCCAACGTTGCAATGTATGACATCAAATCAACGCGATGTGCACTTCGAGATTGCGCATCCCCCAGCGAAGTTAACTCTAATCGATAATTTTTTAGACCAAGATTCTTAAAACCACGATCGGCTATGGCAATCACTTCGGCATCAAGTGCTGGATCCTCAGTACCAATCGCTTCAATTCCAACCTGATAGAACTGTCGATAGCGTCCAGCTTGCGGTCTTTCGGCACGGAAGAACTGCCCCGAGTACCAAACTTTTACCGGCAATTGTCCGCGATCAAGATTTTGCTCGATTACGGCGCGCATGACTCCGGCCGTTCCTTCTGGGCGCAATGTGATGGATCGTCCGCCACGATCTTCAAAGGTGTACATCTCCTTTGAAACAACATCAGTCGATTCACCGACACCACGACTGAAGAGATTGGTATCTTCAAAAACTGGAAGTTCCATTAATTGATAGCCAGCATCTTTGGCTGGCGCTATCAACTGTTCGCGCACCCATTCAAATGATTGAGACTCTGGCGGAAGGTATTCACGCACGCCCTTAGGCGCTTGAATCTTCTCGAACTTCATGAAGCCAATTCTTTCAGATATGGATTATTTTTTCGCTCGAATTTAATGGTCGTCTCTGGGCCATGACCCGTGAGTACGCGCAAATCACCTGAAAGCGGGAGAACCTTGGTCTTAAGAGTCTGCGTCATCTCCTTTGCGCTACCCGTTGGAAGATCAGTACGGCCGATAGAACCGGCAAATAGAACATCGCCACTGATGAGCAGTTCGTCATTTACAGTGAACATCAATGATCCGCGAGTATGACCTGGGGCATGAATTGCGGTTATCTTCATACCCAGAAGTTCCAAGCTGGAACCATTCTTAAGTTCTTCCACTTGCTTCGGCTCTGAAAAAGTCATACCTGCTAACTGAGCCGCAAATTGCTCTCCGTGGATTCCAAAAGGATCGGCGATGAATCTGCGATCTTCGGAATGTATATAGGCAGGAATGTCATAACCATCTGCCAAAGGTGTAATTGAAAATGTGTGATCCAAATGTCCGTGAGTCATTAACGCAGCTACCGGCTTGAGATTGTGCTCTTCAACGATCATCTCGATATTCCGTGAAATATCTGGCATACCTGGGTCAACGATGATGCACTCTGAACCCGGTGCCGGAGCTATCACCCAACAATTTGTCGCAAACATGGGGGCTGGGAAGGAGAGCACAAGCATCTTTCGCCCCTATTTCTCGCGTGGATTTACGGCTCGCGGATGCACAGGGTACCTTTGACCTCGCAAACAATCGCACATATCAACGAAGGTCGAGTTCATGCCGAACCGCCCGACGCGCTGAAGGGGAAGCCATGACCGAAATTAATCCAACTGCTCTAGCCCAAACTCACCATGTTTCAAGTGCTGCATCTGCACTCGTCGGTGATCCTTCACGATTTGGTCGCGTTGCCGAAGATGGCACTGTCTATGTTCGCACGAACGAAGGCGAAAAAGCTGTCGGTTCATATCCTGGTAAGACCGCCGATGAAGCGCTCGCCTACTTCGTACGTAAATTTGAAGCACTTGCATCTGAAGTTGCCCTTACTGCTGCACGCATCACAAGTGGTGCGATGGTTCCGCAGGATGCCTACGAAGCTGTAAAGAAGTTGCGCCAACAAGTGCGCGAACTCAATGGTGTTGGAGACTTAGCAGCACTTGCTGCCTCTGTTGAACAGATTGAGCCACTCATCGAAGGACATCGCGAGGCCTACGAGGCTAAGAAGGCTGCCGAGGCTGAAGCAAAGGCCGCTCGCCGCGCTCAGATACTTGTAGAGAAAGAAAAGATTGTTGCTGAAGCGGAATCACTCGCACTTTCTGAAAATTGGAAGTCCACTGGAGATCGCTTGAAAGCGCTCTTGGATGAATGGAAAGCTGCGCCTCGTCTTGATAAGAAATCTGATGCGGATTTTTGGAAGAGATTCTCAGCGTCACGCAATAAGTTTGATAAGCGTCGTCGTACACACTTTGCTCAACTCGAAGCGACAGCTGGAAAAGTTTCTGATGCTAAAAATGAAATCATCACTGAAGCTGAAAAGCTTGCTACTTCAACTGATTGGGTAGCAACTGCACGCCGCTTCAAAGTCTTGATGGATCAGTGGAAGGCAACTGGTCGCGGCAAGAAAGGCGACGATGCTAAGAATTGGGCACGCTTCAAAGCGGCTCAGGATCAATTCTTCGCTGCTAAGAATGCCGATCTCGAAAAGCGTGAAGTTTCAATGGCAGCTAATCTCATCAAGCGCGAAGAACTCATTGTTCAGATCGAGGCGATTCTTCCATTCACGGATGTGAAGCAGGCAAAGAACGCCTTCCGTGAACTCATGAATACTTGGACAAAGATCGGAATCACAAATCGCGATAAGCGCGCAGCGCTGGATGCTCGTGTTTCTAAGGTTGAAGATGCAATTAAAGAGGCAGAGGCAGAAATCTGGCGCAAGACAGATCCAACTGCCAAGGCACGCGCAGCTGAAGTGGTTAAGCAGTTAACTGATTCCATCGAAAGTTATGAAAAGGCAGCTGCAAAAGCAAAGTCCGCTGGCAATGAGAAGAAGACTAAAGAGGCCCTCGAATCAGCTGAAGCCCGCAAAACATGGCTGCTTGAAGCGCAGAAGCACCTCGCCGAATTTAACTAATCTTCTTAGGTGCGATAGACGTCATAGACGCCTTCGATACCGCGAACTGCAGCCAACACTGAATCAAGATGCTTAGCATCTGCCATTTCGAAGGTGAACCGCGAAATAGCGACTCTATCTTTCGATGTACTTACTGCAGCGCTCAAAATATTTACATGTTGCTCTGACAAAGTGCGTGTGACATCTGCGAGCAAACGTGACCGATCAAGTGCCTCTACTTGGATATTGACCAAGAACAGACTTGCTGCACCTGGTAGCCACTTAACCCCAACTACTCGTTCGTTCTGATGTTCACGTAAATCGCCTGCATTGATGCAATCATCGCGGTGTACGGAAATTCCAGACCCTTTAGTAATGAATCCCATAATGGTGTCGCCTGGAACCGGCGTACAACAACGGGCCAGTTTGACCAGTACGTCGTCGACTCCTTCAACTTCAATTGCACTTGAGGTGCGACGTGTGGCTTGAACGCCAGTAGGAATGTGATCGATTGTTGGCTCAGGATGAGAATCTTCTCCCCCAATGCTCGCGACCAATTTATCAATAATGGAGGCTGCAGAGACGTGGCCATCACCGACAGCGCTATAGAGCGCTTCAATATCGGCGTAATGCATCTCGTGAGCAAGCTCCAGTAACGAATGTCCTGCGAAAATCTTTTGTAGCGGAAGGCCAGCTTTTCTCATCTGACGAGCAATGGATTCACGACCAGCATCTATTGCTTCTTCGCGACGTTCTTTACTGAACCAGGCCTTGATCTTTGAACGAGCACGCGGACTCTTAACAAAGTTGAGCCAATCACGGCTGGGCCCTGCATGTTCGCCCTTGTTGGTCACGATTTCGATGACATCACCATTATTGAGTTTTGATTCAAGTGGAACAAGGCGTCCATTTACCTTAGCGCCTGCACAACGAAGTCCAACATCTGTATGCACTGAAAAAGCAAAATCAACTGGAGTTGAGCCACCAGGAAGTGCAACCACAGAACCTTTTGGTGTGAATACGAAGACTTCAGGGCTACCTAAATCGAAACGCAGCGCTTCAAGAAATTCCGATGGATCTTCAGTCTCCTTCTGCCATTCATGCAACTGCTTGAGCCATAACATTTCAGGAGATGAATTTTGTTGCTCTGACCCTTGCTTGTACTTCCAATGCGCTGCGATACCGAATTCTGCTCGTGAGTGCATATCGAAAGTTCTGATTTGAATCTCGATTGCTTTACCGTTGGGTCCAATCACCGTCGTGTGTAGAGACTGATACAGATTGAATTTAGGCATAGCTATGTAATCTTTGAAGCGGCCCGGTACTGGACTCCAGCGAGCGTGAATAGAACCGAGCACTGCATAACAATCGCGTACATCGTTTACTAGAACGCGAATCCCTACAAGATCGTAGATGTCATTGAAGTCTCGACCGCGAACAACCATCTTCTGATACACGCTAAAGAAGTGCTTCTTGCGACCTGTGACAGTTGCAACTATCAAATCTCTTTGGAGATCTTTTTCGACACTGGCGATTACTTCCGCGGTTAAGGCATCGCGTGAAGGGCTTCGTTCAGCTACTAATCGCGAAATCTCTTCAAATTTCTTTGGTTCAAGAACTGCAAAAGAGAGGTCTTCTAACTCCCATTTGATTGCGTTCATACCAAGTCGATGCGCAAGAGGGGCATAAATGTCTAGTGTTTCGCGAGCCTTGCGAGAAGCGCTATCGCTAGAGACAAAACCCCATGTACGGGCATTGTGCAATCTATCGGCGAGCTTGATGACCAGGACGCGAATATCACGCGACATCGCAATCACCATCTTGCGAACTGTCTCAGCCTCAGCAGTTGGACCGTAGGTAAGTTTGTCGAGCTTGGTTACCCCATCAACCAGGTTCGCAATCTCATCGCCAAAGTCGTTGCGCAGTTGATCAAGCGAGTACGGCGTATCTTCAACTGTATCGTGCAACAAGGATGCAACAAGAGTCGTATCATTCAATCCAAGTTCAGCAAGTATTTGTGTCACAGCAACAGGATGAGTGATGTAATCCTCGCCTGATTTACGAAGCTGCCCCTGATGAGCTTGCACTGCAACCAAAAAAGCGCGCTCTATGAGCGCAATATCTGCATGTGGATGATGCTCCTTAAGCGCACCAATCACAGGTGCGATTAAGGGCAGTGTCTCCATATATTAAAAGGTTACTTGCGACCTTTGCGCTTTGGTTGGTTACGAGGGCCGCTACCTGTTGAAGGTCGAACTGCCTTACTTTCAACAGCAACTGGTGCTCCCCCGCGTGCTGCTACGCGCTTTGCAAGCGCCTGCATTGCAGGCTCTTTCTCACGGAGCTGAGCAAGAAATGGCGGTGCGATAAATACTGATGAATAGGTACCGACTGCAAGACCAATAAAGAGTGCAAGTGAAAGATCTTTCAAAGTTCCCGCACCCAATAATCCTGCACCTACGAAGAGGATGGAGGCCACTGGAAGAAGTGCAATCAGTGATGTATTCGCTGAACGAACGAGAGTTTGGTTAACAGCCAAGTTCGCTGCCTGTGAATATGTCATCTTGCTATTAGCTGCGACTGACTTTGTATTTTCGCGCACCTTATCGAATACAACAACTGTGTCGTAGAGTGAGTAACCAAGAATGGTTAAGAAACCAATCACTGTTGCAGGCGTGACATCAAAGCCGACGAGCGCATAAATACCGACCGTGATGAGCACGTCGTGAACTACGGCAACGATAGCTGCAATAGCCATCTTCGGTTCAAATGCCATCGCGAGGAAGAGCATCACTGCTAGAAGGAATGCAAACAATCCATAAAGAGCTTTTCGAGTAATTTCCTTGCCCCATGAAGGACCGACAAGTTGAGTGTCGATAGATTCGGCAGTTACTCCAAATGCTGATGTAAGTGCAGTTTCAATTGCCTTTGATTGATCAGGTGTCACTGCGCCAGTTTGAACGCGGACCTTACTTGTACCAATCTTTTGAACGATGATTTCGCCCGGAATTCCCAATCCCTGCACCGCTGTTCGCGCCTGCGCGACGGTCGCAGTCGGTTGGTTAACAGTGTAAGAAGCTCCGCCCTTGAACTCGATTCCAAGGTGCAGACCTTGAATCACAAGAGCTGCAATAGCTGCGAGCAAGAAGAGCGCTGATACTGAATACCAACGCTTACGGTTTTCTACGATATTGAAGGATGTTTCTCCTGAATAGAGGCGTCCACCGAGACCTGAAATTTTAGCCATCTGCTTATGCCTCCAAAGGTGTAGTTGCTTGCTTGCGACCGATGCTCTTCTCAGAGAATCCGGACAATGGATGACCTGATGCAAAGAAGTTGAGCTTTGCAATCACGGTAACAATCGGCTTGGTGAAGATGAAGACAATTAACAAGTCGATAAGCGTTGTAAGACCCAGAGTGAATGCGAATCCACGCACGCCGCCTACTGCGAAGAAGTAGAGAAGTACTGCGGCGAGGATCGAGACCATATCTGCGACGATGATGGTGTGACGAGCACGAGCCCAGCCGCTTTCAACTGCTGAACGTAGCGATCGACCTTCTCGCGCTTCATCTCGAATACGTTCGAAGAAGACGATAAATGAGTCAGCGGTAATACCGATGGAGACGATTGCTCCTGCGATTCCTGCCAGAGTTAGAGTAAATCCAATCGACTTACCAAGAACTAGGAAGAGTAAGTAGAGAATTGTTCCGGCGATTGCCAGTGATCCCACAGTCACTAACCCAAGTGCACGGTAATAGAGAAGTGAAAAGATCAAGACAAGACCTAAGCCGAGAGCACCGGCAAGAAGGCCTGCGTGGAGTTGATCTGAACCAAGAGTTGGAGAAACTTGCTGTACTTCACCGCGATCGAATGCGAGAGGAAGTGCACCGTACTTAAGAACATTGGCAAGATCTTGTGCCTCAGTTTGGGTAAATGATCCCGTGATCTGTGCATTTCCAGATGGAATTGCTTCACGAATTACTGGAGCTGAAACAACAAGGCCATCAAGAACAATTGCTACCTGATTTTGAGGCGAAGTAAGAGTTGTTACGCGAGCCGTAATATTTCCGAATGCTTTTGTACCTTCACCATTAAATGTAAGAAGAACGTACCAAGCGCTTGCGCCTTGCTGATCAATTCCGGCTGTTGCCTTTGAGACTTGGCGACCAAGAACTTCTGCTGGTCCCAAAATGTACTTACTTGCTCCAGAACGTGAACACGCGACAATCGTGTCAGTTGGTGCATCTGCACCAGTGCCTTGACGGCTTGTTGGGTTGGCGCAATTAAGAGCTGCGAACTTTGCATTGACATCGGCAGATACTCCTGTTGCCGGAGTTGCAGCAGTGGCTGTATCACCAGCGGTAAGTGCTGAAGATTCAGCGAGAACCTGACGGAAACGAAGTTCCGCTGTCTGACCAACGAGGTCGACCACACGACGACCTGAATCACCTGGAACAGAGATAACAATCTGACGGTTTGTTCCACTTCCCTGTGCAGTTACTTCTGATTCTGCGACACCAAGTGAGTTTACGCGCTGTCGAATAATGGAGACAGCCTGATCGATGGCCTCGGATGTGATCTTGTTCGATGCATTGGAAGCGCGAGGTTGAAGCGTGACGCTCGTTCCTCCGCGAAGATCGAGGCCAAGACGGACTGAGGTCGCTCCTTGAATAAGAGCAGTTGCCAAAAGGCCGATTACAAGAACGGCCAAGATTGCCAAGGCGCGTACTGGTCGACCAGTGGTCTTCACTGGTTTTGTAGGTGTGGACATAAGAGGAGAGTCTAGGCGTCGGGCGCTGGTGTGTCGAAAAGGGTGGCGATTCCAGCAGGTGGTGTTCGTCCCACATGTTCCCAGCCCATCACCGTCGCAACTCGACCTCGAGGAGTACGTGCCATGAAGCCATTTCTGACCAGAAAGGGTTCGGCCACAGATTCCACGGTCTCAGTCTCTTCGCCTACTGCAATTGCCAAAGTCGAAAGTCCGACTGGTCCCCCATTAAATCGCTCGATGAGAGCCAAAAGAACGGAGCGATCTAAACGGTCAAGTCCCTTTTCGTCTACCTCGTAGATTTCAAGCGCTGCCTTCGCATCGTCATGTGTGAGTGCATTGGAACCATTTACTTGAGCAAAATCTCGAACACGGCGAAGTAAGCGGTTTGCGATTCTTGGAGTACCTCGCGAACGACTTGCGATTTCGGCAATTGCAAATTTATCAATCGATAAACCTAAGAGAACAGCACTGCGCGAAATAACTTCTTC
>Ga0007796_10000595_pt1 | contig 12116 bp, 8 predicted proteins | sample CryBogmetaGMA0M_FD_60373 | JGI IMG/M metagenome (GOLD analysis project Ga0007796, IMG submission 60373) | Freshwater microbial communities from Crystal Bog, Wisconsin, USA - MA0M | ecosystem: Environmental > Aquatic > Freshwater > Lake | place: Crystal Bog, Wisconsin, USA | collected 2009-07-06 | reverse complement strand
GAATCGTCATCGATCACGCATTCATACCCTTCCGAGATATTTTTGCCGCCGCTGAGAGCCGCAGACAGGTCCAGAATACGACCGATCGATCTTTGCATCCCGATGACGTGCCTGGTGGGCTATGGCATACAGAGACTCCACAACAGCAAGAGTTCATTCTGAGTATGCAGTTTTATAAACTGATTGACGTTCTGACGGACCACAATATCCCGATGACTTTTATCAGGTATCCTCGTTTAACCTGCGATCCTGAATATCTGTATCAGCAGCTTGGTTTTTTGATGAAGGGTATCTCCTATTCAAAATTCGCTCAGGCCTTCACTCAGGTTGTGAAACCCAACCTCGTACACAGTTACAAAAATAGTCAGACGGCTTGATCGTGGCGATACGACCATGGTCCTCTAACAGTGTACTCCACGTTGCCTTGAGCAATGCGCGGCCGATGATTTCTCAGAATTCCCAGGCCGTGCATGATCTGCCGCGTGAGAACGTGAGCCGGCGAAAGTGCGGGAATCTGGTCTGGGATCCCGACCTGAAGCGCAGAATTCTGGAACTGGAACGGCCGGCGATCCAGAGGTTTTACCCTGAATAAAATGATCAGAAGACCATACGCCGACTGTTTCTTCAGTCCATCCGGTCCATAACGTCCATCAAGCCACAGACAGAAGGAATCCCTCGCTCACGCGTCGGGCGTTAAGGATTGGACTCACGCCTCGCGTTTGAGCACGTAAAGGTCTTGGTGCCCCCACCAGCCAGCCTGGCGATAGGCCACGATCCGGGCCTGGGTCTGGCGGTAAACTTCGCCAATCACAAAATCGGGCGTGGTGATTGAGGTGCCGTACTCGGCCGTGTCCAGGTCGTGCTGTTCGCTGGCCGCGCGGAACCAGAAGCCATCGGCCGGGATATCGTCTGGGGTAATGCTTTGCATGGAACAGCTTTTTTGGCCATGCGTGGTGAAAACCAGATAACCGGGCGTTTTCAGGCAGCCATACAACGCATGCACCCAGCGCCCGAATGACGACTTCGGCATGTGCGAAAAAAAGGAAAGCGCAAACACCACATCATACGATTGCGGCAGCGTGAGCGACTCGGGCGTCTTGTTCGAAAGGACCGCATTCACACCCAGCACGTCGTGCTCGAAGCGGATCGCTTCTTCGTGAATATCACAGGCCGTCAGCTTGAGCTGGGGGAACTTCTGAAGGTGCCGGCTCACGCAACCATAACCGGATGCAAATTCGAGCAGCTCCACGGCCTGTGGGTTCAGGTCATCGAACGACCGGATCAGGTCCACAAGCTTGAGGGCCGACCGGCCGCCATCGGTGAAGTAGTAGTTGGCGCCCGCCTCGGCCGTCAGCTCGGGGTGGGTGCAGCAGAAGTGGTAAATGAAATCCTGGGGATGGACATCGGCAACCACTTTTTCCACCCGCGCGACGGCCGCATTATGATCAAGCTGAAGCTCGGTCAGGTTGCCCTCGTCATCATAGGCACTGATTTTTGGTGGTGGCTCTTCAACCACGGGCTCGGGCTCGGTTTGCGGCTCGGGCACCGGTACCGGCTCGGGAATCGGTTCTGTTTGAACCTCGGCGACGGCCAGCTTTGCTTCGCCGGTGACACGGGCAATCAACCTTCGCAGGCGAGAGCGGCGGCTCTGGCCATCGGTCGTTTCCGCTCCTGAGATCGCTTCTTGCAGGGTTGAGGACATCGTGAGCTCCATCCTTTGCGAAACAAGAACCAACAATGGTGTCTGTCTGTTACCAGAGCGCGTGGATCACAATCGTGAGCCGGCGTGATCATTCCGTGATTCAACAACCGAGCCACGCACGCGCGTGCCGTGGTGGACCATTTCGGCCGGGTGCGGAATCAACTGTGCGTTCCGGCCACTCTCCAACGGCCGCAGCGGGTATTCCCAGCCCCGGCACAGGTTCTGGACAAATTCGGCGGCCAGGGGCGTGTGGGCGGATACCGCGTGGATGCGATGGAACACAATCAGTTCACGCAAAATGCGCGTTCGCATGTCGGGCCGGTTCCCGGTGGCTGGTTCCGAAGAAGACGCCGACCAGGGCATGAGGTTCGGGGTGCCTTCGAGCAATACGACCCGGCCCGAGAGTTTCGCGGGTCGTTTCCCCTGCTGGTGGTTGGGCCGGGCCAGGCACAGAAACACCAGGCGCTCTTGCGCCAGCCGGTTGGCTTCAGCCATGCCAGGGTCAAGGTGCATCCGCTCGCTGTCTTCAAGCTGATCCAGCACCAGCAGAACCGGTTCGTCGGTCGCGGGCGGTAAGCCCTGGCCGGCCTGTTCCGCGAATCTTTGCCGCAGCCGGTCGAAGGTGGGCGTCAGCGAGGAATTGGTCGTCAATGGCGCATGATCGAGCCTATACATCGCACCCAGAAACTCATGTTCAAACATCGCTTGCGTAAGCGAGCGGGCGATGGTCTCGGCCGAGACGGGATACATTTCGGCAATCAGGGCGCGCACCAGCAGGGTTTCGGCCGCGTGCAGCTCACCACGGACCGCGTTCTGGGTCACCCCCTGGGGGTGGCGGCGGAATCCATTGAGTGACTCGGGCACATAGGCCACCTTGCCCCCCTGAATATGCCGCGCATACAGGTACCAGTCACCGGCGAACTTGAACTGAGACTTCAAGAGTTCCTGGGCATGCTCCCGTAAGCCCGCGCGGCGGAACAACACTGCGCTGGCGTTGGGAATGGTGTTCTTGATCGCCAGGCCACGCTCCACGTCTTCCACGCCAGAGACCACATAGGGAGCCCGCCAGCGCGTGGGCGAAAGGTCGTTGGTATGGTCCAGAAAATCGTCGGCCAGCCGCTCATCATCTGGGCCCATCAGGCGAGACTGGCAGTAGGCCAGCTTCACCCCTGGATCCTGGAATCGGGGGACCAGCCGTCTCAGGAAATCAGGGTGCGCGCAATCATCGGATTCGGCGATCCAGACGAGCTCGCCGGTCACCTGCTCCAGCCCCTTGATCCACTGCTTGAACGTGCTGCCACTGTTTTGCTGATTACGCACGATCTTCAGCGGTACCGGAGATTCAGCCGCCAGCCGCTCGATCACTTCCAGGCTATGATCGGGCGAAGCGTCGTCCAGCACCAGAATCTCTTGCGGCAACAGTGTTTGCTGAAAAATGCTCTGCAGGCGGGTTTCCAGGTACCGGGCATGGCGGTAATTGGGCACAATCACCGAGACCGTGGGAGTGTGCCGGGCTGGTTCAGGCTGGTACTGGTACCGCGATTCCAGCAGTTCGCGAAACCGTGCCAGGAACCGTGGCCAGGTGAACCTGGTTCGGATGGTCTCTTGCCCGTGTTGCCCGAGCATGTGGCGTTTGCCAGCATCGTTAAGCAAATCCAGGGCTGTGGTTGCCATGGCCTCCAGGTCGAGGTACGGCACGCAAACCCCCGAGCCCGGTACCACCTCCTCTGCGCCTCCAGAGCCGGCAAACGCCAGAACAGGCAGACCGGCCTCCATCGCTTCAAGCATGGCGAACGGGCAGGGATCTTCACGCGAGGTGAGCAGGAACAGGTCCGAGGCCAGGAAGAAGTCCATGGGATCGGACCGTATGCCCACGAAATGGATTCGGTCGGTCTGGGATGTCGCTTGAATATCGTGTTCGAGCCAGGTTTTGAGCAAAACGTCCTTGCAGTGGCCGACCCAGATGAAATGAATGGGGCCGCCGTTGGAATTTGTGTCGGATTCCGATTCGCCGCTCAAGACGCCGCGGGCCACCTGAACGAAGAGGTCGGCCCCTTTGCGCTGGTCGACTGTACCGCAGCCAAGCACCAGCCGGCTGTTTTCTGGAATCTGAAGTTCGTCAAGGATCCGGCGACGGGCCGCGGCTCGATCCAGTCCCCAGCTCTTGGCGACCAGGCCGTAATGAAACGTCTCGACCGAGCCAGGGTCAAACCCATGCCGATCAACGAGCGCGTTCTTGACCACGTTGGCCGGCACGATCACCTGTCGGGACGCGGCATCGATGTAGCGCATCACGTTGGCGCCGCCGAAGATCTGGATCGCGCTGGGGAGTTCATGGATCCAGGACAGGATCGGCACTCCGACATCGGCCAGGGCCGGATGGAAGTCGCTCACGGCCATGGTGTTACAAAGCGCCATTCCTTCTTCGGCGAACTGGCGGAACGCGGCCGCAACCAGCGCCGGCGCGTCGTTCGCCGCCGCAATCCCGCGCTCTTCCAATTGCTTCAATTCGAGGGTGGGCGCAACCTTGGCGAAGGAATCGACCAGTTCCCCGCCTTCCTTGAGCACCACCCAGCAGTCAAGCGCGGGAAAAGCTTGCAGTTCCTCCGCCAGCCGCAGCAGGCAGTGAGGCGCTCCGGTGCGGCACGCGGAATGACCCACCAGCAGCACCTGGAACCGGTTCCCCGAGGTTGCGGGAAGGGCTCGATCACCCCGATAGACCCACGGTAAATCCCGGAATTGGCTTCCCTGTGTGGGTGTGGGGGTCCAGACCCTGAACTTGCCCTGAAGCCCGGGCGCACGCCGCATGGCGCGAATGGCACGCTTGAGCGCAGTACGCCGGCGTGAGTTTGGCGGCGCCACCCGCCGGGCCACCCCGCGAATCCGGTTGGCAAGCTTCCAGGTGAGTGACCCGGAAATCTGCTCATGCGCACACTCAAGCTCAGCGATCCGCCGTTCGAGACGGTCGATTCTGGCCTCTTTCTCAGCGAGGCGGATCTGCCATTGAGAATTCGTGAGCACGAACTGCACTCCTTGCTGAACACCCCGTCTGACCGTTTCTGAGAACGGCCGACAATCCTTTGTCCGTGTTTTCTCTTCGCGTGCACGGGGCACGACCAAGAGAAACCGGGGGTGGTACGGGCCGGATGTTAAGCGCAGAGTTCAATTTCGTCCAGATCCGTTCCCATACCAGTCATTGTATTCTGGCGAGTTGGGTGGGTGCTTGATCCGGCCCGGATTGACGCCAATGGCGATCTATGCGAGAAACCCCCGAAGACGGGCCCCGGGCAGGCACACCCACGCGCGGGGAACGGGTTGAGATTGGGTTGCCTACGGATATGAGCCGCTTGGGACGCAAGCGGAGAGCTGCCCCTTGGCAAGTCAAAACCGCAGTTCATGCAACGGTTCTCACGGGCGGGCAGGATCCGGAACTTTGTGGCCTTCTCCTTGGCCCGACCGCGGTTCAAGGCTGAGGCCGACTGCGTCGCGGATGTCGCGGTGGAGCGACTCTGGAAAGTAGCGTTCGAGTAGGGCAGTAGCGATTGCGGCTATAGCTTCAGGATGCGCTATCAATGTCCGTTCCACTTCGTCTGAGAATTCTCCACGCGCGTTGGCACGCAAGAGTTCGCTCTTCGGCAGGTCAGTGTTGGACACCCGCAATCGCATCGGAAAATCAGCGGTAACCGTCAAGATCCCGTCATTCTGCAGGCGCCAGAAGGGATACTCGGGGTGAAAGGATTGACGGGGAGGGCCGAATTTTTTCAGCAAAGCCGTAAGGTCAAACTGGTCTGCTTCAAAGGGGATATCACTGAATTCACACCGTTGCCAGCGGCCAAGAGCGTAGAGAACAAGAAGGGGCTTGTGCAGGGCACGCTGATCTCCGCGAGACCAGGTGCCGAGGTTGGCGAATCTATAAATCAACGATTTTATATCCATTTATATTTTTTTCGCTCACTTGTCATACTTCTATTACTTTAAAAAACTGCTGGAATCTTTCAGGCTTAAATCTTTTCGGAGGAACCAATCTGTTTGGGGGATTGTGCTCTTGATGTGCATCCAGGGTGAACCCGGGGCGGTTTGCGTTTGCCGCAAGTGCCACATGAACGTTCGGAGGAGGCGTTCTCTCTGAATGTGTGACCAGGCCTTTATTTCGGGACGAGCTTGTCTGGTGGGGTCTCTCCACTTATCCTGAAATAATTCAGCAAGTACAAACTCAGTGACGGCCATTGGTGTGAACAGGAAGCTCGGCAAACGAGGAATGTCAAGCGAATGAGGGAATGGATACTCCAACCTATTCTTCTCGCCCAGGATCTGGGTGTGAAAAAAGCAACCTGGAGCGTCAGAAGCACCCATCTCCATGCGCCAGCTTGCGAGCAGAAGTTCCTTATCATTTATTTGTTCGAACAAACTGATGTGCACTGAGGCTTTACCAACCACCTGGAAAGCAGTGATGCCCTTCTTTTTCTTTTCGGGCTCGACCGGCGTGACAGTCCAAATACTAGAGATCTTAGCGTAGCAATCATGCTCTCCAACTTTACCGTCAAAACAGAATTCGCCTTTGCTAATCGCGGTGACGAGGGGTCGGTCCCTAAAGATCTGCCAGTCCGTAATATGTCCAGGATTGGTCAAAGTCAACATCTCCAAATCTCTCTCAAATCTATCTAGTACACCGGGGGCGGAAGGAGCAAGGAGATCACTGGCTGCTTTCTTCAGATGTCTGATCTCTTCGCGTATCTCGCTGATGGAAAGTTGAATAGGCATTGCCTCACTTGGCTCCGTTGCTTTTAGCGTGTTCCAGACGAGGGCGGTCGGCTTCGATTACAAGGCCACTGATCCGCTTATCACTCAAGGCCAACTCAATCGTCGCCCATGCTTGCTCGGCATATGGAGGCCAATCATCAGGTAAAATCCTCACTGCGTCTGCAGGATCGTGTAGATGATCAAGCGGCTGAAAATCCGTGTCGAGGCAAATGACCGGCTGGGGCAAATTGATCGGAACGAGAGGAATCTCTTGGTCTTTGTTTAGGTTGTTAAGCAAGTCTTCGGCTGCCAAGGAACGCTTTCCACCAAGTTCCCATAGGATGTATTCCACCCCCATTCGCCACCAGCGATTACCGCGAAACCCCGCCAGGATCCCGCGATATTGAGTGTTTTCGAGTACTTTACCAAGCCATAGGGGCAAAGCCGCCCGGACCGAAGCTGGAGTCGCCGCCAGCCGAGCAGCCAACCAGTGCTCGTCGAGAAGAAAGCAGGGATAAGATAGAACCCGCTGAAGCATCCATCTCAGGAAGAGCAGGCCATGAACTCGCTGAATCAGTTCGTCGAGCGGGGGATGGGCACGCTCAATGTCCGACCAGGCTGGATCTGCCCATCGTTGACTGGCGTCCACACCAAGAAGTCGCTCTACTTCTTCTCGAGTTCGATCAGCATTTTCAAGCGGCCAACTATCCGGCAGGGCTTGAACCGCCTCTGCGAGACAGCGTATCCTAGAAAAAGTCTCGGTAGGACCGAGCCTTGAATGCTTCTCGAATGCCCAGTCAATATTGCAAGTTTTTGAAAGAAGGTGAATTCGTGATTCAAAGCTAAAGGGCGTAGTAAGCTCCGGAAGGTGGCTTGAGTGAATAGCGAAGGCTACCGCATGTCCCTCTTTCAAGGCCGCTACGCGTTGCTGCAAAATCGCTGTTAAAGCTAAGCCATTTGGAACGTGCTTGCAGAGTTCTTCTTCTTTTGCATTTGATGCCCATTTGTCGAGTTTGTAATCGACGAGAACGAGGTGGGAGTGCTTCAGATCGGTTTCGATCGCATCATCGGGACTGATCACCTTGAAGCAGCTCTTCAGGTCAACGGGGAGCATATTCACGGTGGACCGTTGCAGGTCATCCTCGTCATCTATGATCAAGATGTATGGCTGGGAAGGATTGGACACGATTGACCTCATTCTTTAAAAGTAATTTCCAGAGCGGTGCTGAATGTTGGTTCGGGATCGACGAACCGTATCGTAGCTCCGTAAGGCTCTAGCAAGTTCCGTGTGATTGTTAGACCGAGACCCATTCCTTGTCCGAGATAAGTGTCGATTTCCGTTGTGCTTGACTCAAACGGATGGAACCAATGCTCTGAGTCCGCAATATCTACCTTTACGCCGGTGTTTTCCACCCTAACAACTATCGTGTCGCCAAGTTTTTTTCCCGTAGCGAGAACCCTGCCGTTGTCACCCGCAGCCTTAATCGCGTTGCTCAGTAGATTCGAGAATACAGAGGCAATCTCTGCTGGAAACATCGGAGGTGTCCGAAGCTCTTCCGGTATCTGATTCACGATTGATATTCCCCGGCGTTCTGCTGCCATTCGCATGAACTTTGCACCGGATTCGAATCGCTCGGAAAGTTTTTGCCTGCTTTTTCTTCGGCTGGCATCAGGGCTAACGATATCCAGCAAGTAGGATGCTTGACGCTCAAGATGACGACGTAGCTCGCCTATCGTATGACGAATGCTCGTTAGCTGTTGCCTTGAATCGCCAGGCAAGCTCGCTTCATCTGCTGTAACACGCTGGATTGCCTCCTCCACGGCTGTGGCTGTACCTAGTAGTGAACGGATTTCATGAACAAAGGCGGCCATCTGAGCCCCGACTGATGCGAGAACTCGAATCATGGGGCCTTCTTCGGATAACCTCTCCGCAGCATCTTGAATCGTGTCCAACTCGAGCGGCATATTTTCAAGAAGCGTAGCAACTGCTTCCGGATTGCCAGAGACAAGTAGGTCTCTAGCTGTCCGTAGCTGGGTTGTGACTTGTCCTACGATGACAGCGAGCGGTTCTGTTTTCGACGGAGACGTAAATGGGGTACGAGAATCTTCGTTATCAGTTAGGTCCGCCTTTTTGCTTTCTGTGGAACGTACAACCGCTTCTCTTCTTTTTTTTCTGGACGCTCTTGCTTCCATCCTTTCTTGAAAGGTAGCAGCAGCTCTCACACGGGCACCAAGCCCGATTGCTTTGCGAATAGTATCCCGGAGGAATTCGAAAGCAGGATCAGGTAAGAAGCCTTCTCTATTAATAAGAGGTCTTAGGCCAGTGGCGCCTTGTTGTGTCAGGAATATTCCACCGAAGTAACTGCGACTTGGCAGAAGCGTCTCTTCCCAGAACTTATCTTCCACTGCGTCTCCGTAAACTTCGTTCACGAAATCTGCAAATTGAAAGTTTGTATTGCGTGTGGCCTCGGCGTCAAGTGAAAGCCAATCGTTCCCGGGTTCCCCATAGGGCAAAATGCGGAATCCCTCGACGTAAACTCTCAATCCGCTCTCTGCACGAATTTTTCTTCGGGTCTCTGGCGTATCTTTGGGGTTGAACTGGACAAAAATCCTAGCTTGAAAAAAAGGACCTTGGTCTGGGTATGGGTGGAAGACTGTGAAAGTTCTTGATCTCCACAAAGGCTTCTCAAGCACTGCCTTCTTAGTCGGTCCGACACCAAATCTGATCTCGTGTTTGCTGTTCGCGCACGAAGGTGTGGCGTCGACTTCGATTAGCCACTGTGAAGTAGAAGCAATCGTATTCCACAAGCTCTCGCCAACAGTGAACTCACCGCCCAGATTCAGGACAAACCCTGGATCGTCCTTATGTTGCTCCCTAACATTGGGTTTTGAAAAGAGCAACGGTGCCTTGAGATACTTGGGCACTAGGTCGGACACCAACTCTAGTGGCGGTTGAAACGATTGGCATTCACTTACAAAAGCAGTTCTCTCCTCGGAGGTCCAGGATCTTCGTAGGCTCCTGAGTGATATCAGCGTCCCCACGCTTTTTGGGCTCGTCGATATATCTTCGCGGATAGAGACTTCGTTACCCTCCTGTATCTGCTCCAGGGTCTGAAGCGACTCAATCGCGTCCCAGTTAATCTTTGCGACGATTCCACGTGTTGACTTACCGCCGGGCCTACCGTACACAGACTCAATCTGAAGCAGGCTAGCCAGCTTGTGCGCGGCAAGCCTGCCTATTCCTTTTGCACCTGTAAAGCGTCGATGGTAGGCGCTAGATCTTTTATCTCCACTATCTTTCAAACGAGAAGCAATTCGTAAGAAGCCGTTTCGAAAGACATTAATATCCATGCCGGAGCCATTATCACAAATCATGATAAGCCCATTTTCGGCATCATCAAGATTTATGCCTGATACATCAACCTCGGAAGCATCAGCATCATATGCATTCTTAATGAGCTCAAAGAGCGCGGTCGAGTCCCTTCCGACGAGCAGGTCGCCCAGCTCGCGAAATAGATGGGTATCTACGGAGAAAACGCCTTCGGCCGTGCGCACGTACTTCCTCCACTACTAAGATCCATCAAATAATTGATGGGCATGTAGACAATACGAACTCGACGTTATATTTAATTCTTTGCATGACCCTCTCCTACAGCGTTCCCTGCCGACCAACACATAATCCGCTCCGGCTCACGCCCAGGCAACTTTGCAAACGCTACTCCTGGTGGCAGGGAAGTATCGGCGAACTCGTTTGGTTGGAGCCGCCTGCCAAACGCACCTTGGAGGGACCTCAGTCCTTTCTGAGTCTGGACGCAAGCAAAAGCAATCACGGTTCCCAGTTGCGTTGTGAAGTCGTCGGCCTGACCGTCAAAATCGCTGGGGTCCTGCGAGAGCAGCATGACAACCTCGCCCTTGGAGCGGCCTTGCCGCACAAGGTCGACTAACGATTGATATCGCTTGTTCGCCAAGATTCTCCGGGCCTCGTCGATTACGAGGAGGTGCCTTAGTGTCCGGTACCCCTCGACGACCTGGGATTCCTGCTGCGAGAGCATGAAAGTACGCAGCGAGTCCAGGATCAAAAGGATGATCAGTTTCTTTAGCTCTTCCGTGGCGACCGCTTTCAGGCTAAGAACCCAGCTTTGGCCAAAGAACTCCGCCGGGCTAGAAGAGGCCGAGAAGACTTGGAGTTGTGTCAACTCGTTAAGTCGGCTCAAGATGCTGTCGTGCCTCTTTCCCGCTTGCTCCAGTTCTCGCCTATAGGCTTCTCTGACTGCGGAAAGGTCTCTTCTTCGCTCCTGACGGATGACCCTCTCGACCGCTGTTCGAAGCATGTCGAGCTGGATATCGCCCGGGTGGTTGCAGCACAAGGCGATCGAGTCTCTGAACTGCATCGCAGCCTGAGTGATACTGGCGTTGCCGACGCTCGGATCAGGAAGGAAGTCGAGCGGGATGGATTCCATCCCAACCTCAATCGCACGCAATGATGGAAGTCCCGTTCCAAGGGCGCCAACGGCACCTACGCCCGAAACGAACTCGCCCTTGGGGTCGATGAAGAGAAGCGGGATGCGGGCCGCATTAGCGATCTCGACGGCGATCTGAACCCCGGTTGTCGTCTTCCCGCTCCCGTTTTTGCCCATGAGGGCGATATGGGGCGCCGTCCCCGGCGAGTTGATTGAGAAGGTTATCGGAACCTCGCCTGGGAAGGTCTTGGACACACTTCCTACCTTAAGGCTAATCTCACCGGCCACCCCCGGTACAACCCCACCGTTTGTCCTCGCTCCAAAGGAGCTAGGGAGGAGTTCAGCCAGGCGGCTGATGAACCGGATCTCGTCTTCCCCGCATTCCTCGAACTCTCCTTGAAGGAGTCTCGCACCCCTCATCCAATGCGCTTCAAGCAGGGCGCGAAAATCGTCCGGAGTGGCGCTCTCGCCGAGTTGGCCGTCAATCGCGATAATCGACATCCAGAGGTCGATGTCATCACCAAAGAGATACTCACCCGCGATCGGCTTCCCACGCTCTTCGCTCGACCTGACAGGCTCCGGCGGGGCCGTATCGCAGAGCGACCTTCCGATAGATAGCCTGGCCGATTCGTACTTCGCCGTAAGACCCAACTTAGCGCGCAGCCTGTCCTCGAAGGTTTCAGCTTGCAGGGTCGGCCTGAACCCGCCCTTCCAGATCTGTTCTTTAAAATCAAGATTCATCGGCCGATCCCGTCAAAGTATCTTTCAGGATAGACAATCGACTCTTTTTTCTTCTCGTCGAACTCGACAAGGAAGTACTGCCTCACTTGCGCCTCGATCTCTTCGAAAACGGGGCCCGTTACTTCCGCGTCGTGCGTCAAAATGATCACTTGGTCAAGATCAACGTTCATGAGAGCCTTGAGCAAGCGGCGGCGGTACCCCTGGTCAGCATTACCAAGGGGCGTATCGATCACAAGCGGAACGCGTTTCTGCGTAATTTCAGCAAGCGCGAGTGAGAAGGCAATTCCGAATGAACGTCGTTCGAAGCCGCTCATCATCTCGATGAGAGCATCGGGAGCATCCGGGCTGCGCAGAACAGGTGACCCATTTTCCTGGAAAACAATTTTCCCCTTTCGGTATCGTTTATCGGCGATCTTCACAAAATGCGACGTCACTGAGTCTTGCAATCGCTCGACCGTGATAGGGCGTAGCTG
>Ga0007796_10000593_pt1 | contig 12134 bp, 10 predicted proteins | sample CryBogmetaGMA0M_FD_60373 | JGI IMG/M metagenome (GOLD analysis project Ga0007796, IMG submission 60373) | Freshwater microbial communities from Crystal Bog, Wisconsin, USA - MA0M | ecosystem: Environmental > Aquatic > Freshwater > Lake | place: Crystal Bog, Wisconsin, USA | collected 2009-07-06 | reverse complement strand
CCGTGGAAAAAGTCCTCCGGGACTTTTTCCAGGCACGAAAACCTCCGGTTTTCACGGGAGCTGCGCTCCCGCGATCGCATCCATGCGACCGAGCAGGCTGTTTATCCACAGCCTGTTAGCCCACGGGACGCGTTGTGCCCCGCCGGTGAAACGCCTACCGTCTCCACCCCCTCCGGAAGCCAGCCCCGTGGCCAGAGCCTCCCCCATCGCCTCTTCCCGAGCCCGCGGCGGCGTCGCCGCGGCGGTCGTCGTCGTGGTCGTCGCCACGGCGGGAGGCTGCCGGCTCATTCATCGCAGCGGGCCGGTGCCGCAGGAGGTGGCCGACGCGCGGAAGCTCTGCAACGAGGGGCTCTCCGCCGTCGATCGTCGTGACCTCGTGCGCGCCGAAACGCTCCTCGAGCGCGCCGTCAAACAGTGCCCCACCGACGTCGACGCCCGCCGTCACTACGCCGACGTGCTCTGGCGGCGGGGAGAGCGGATGGAGGCGGTGAAGCAGATCGCCGAGGCGATGCGGTTGTCGCCCGGCGAAGTGGGGCTGGCCATCGACGGGGGCCGCATGTACATGGAGCTCGGCCTGCTCGACGACGCCGACCGGCTCGCCGCCGAGGCGGTCCGCGGGGCGCCGGGATCGGCGGCCGCCTGGCACCTGCACGGGCAGGTGGCCCTCGCCCGTGGCCGCGCGGAGGAGGCGCTGGCCGACTTCCATCGCGGGCTGGCCATCGATCCCGACGACCGCGAGATGCTCCTCGAGACGGCGGAGGTCTACCGACGGCTCGGGCGGCCGCAGCGGGCGCTGGCCACGCTCGCCATCCTCGGCGAGAGCTACGGGCCCAACCAGACGCCGGCCGAGGTGCTCGCGCTCGAGGGCATGGCGCAGGAGGCGCTCGATCGGCCGAACGACGCGATCGAAAGCTACAAGCAGGCCGCCGCACGGGGCTTCCCGCAGACGGAGCTGGCGGCACGGATCGCGCGGCTCGAGGAGCAGCTGGCGTCGGGCCGCCCCACGACGACGCTCGCGGGCGTGCCCGCCGCCGTCCCCCAGCGGTAGCGCTACCGCCGGCGGCGCTACCGCGCGACGCGCGGCGCCCGCCCGCTACGCCTCCTCCACCACGGGGTTGGTCAGGCTGCCGATCCGCTCGATCTCGATCGTGACGGTGTCGCCGGGCCGCAGGAAGACCGGCGGCGTGCGGGCGACACCCACGCCGTGCGGCGTGCCGGTGAGGATCACCGTGCCCGGCCGCAGCACCATGCTCGCCGAGAGAAACTCGACGAGCGTGGGCACGTCGAAGATCATGTCGCTCGTGTTCCAATCCTGCATGACGGCCCCGTTGAGGATCGTGCGGATGGCCAGCGTGCCGGGGTCGGGTATCTCATCGGTGGTGACGAGCGCCGGCCCGAGCGGGCAGAACGTGGCGAAGGTCTTGCCGCGGCACCACTGCCCGCCGCCGCCCCGCCGCTGCCAGTCGCGGGCGCTGACGTCGTTGGCGCACGTGTAGCCGAGCACGTGCGCGAGCGCGTCGGCCCGGGCCACGTTGTGGCAGGCGCGGCCGATCACCACCGCCAGCTCGCATTCGTAGTCGACCTCGTCGCTGCGGAGCCGCCGCGGCAGCACGATCGGATCGCCCGGGTTCTGCACCGCCCCGGAGTTCTTCAGGAAGAGCACCGGGTGGGCCGGCGGCTCGGCGCCGCTCTCGGCGGCGTGCTTCCGGTAATTGAGGCCGACGCAGAGGATGTCGCGGGGCTCGAGCGGGGCGAGCAGCTTCTCGACCGTCGCCGTGCGGCCGGTGTCCGCCAGCGAACCGAAGAGGTCACCCTCGAGGAGCGTCACCCGGCCGTCGTCGTGGAGACGGCCGAGGTGCTCGGCACCGCCGGCGCGGAAGCGGACGATCTTCATGCGGGGTTTCCTCGGGGGCCGCGGGCGGGGAGGGTGGACGATCCGCCCATGGTGGCGATTCCGCGCGGGGCTGCAAGCCCGCCGCTCACTCGGCCGTCGTCGTCCGACCGGTGAACAGGTCGAAGGCCCCGATCGCGGGCACGAGCATGGCGGCGGTGGCGAAGCCGTAGGCCACGAGGGCGACGAGAAACACCTGCAACGTGTTGCCCTGCAGGAAGCCGGTGATCGCCACGAACGTGAGGGCCGGCAGCATCGCGGCCGCCGACTTGATCGCCGTCGAGGGATTGCGGGCCGCGAGGGCGGCGTAGAGGCCGATCGCCCCGCCGACGATCACGGCGAGGAAGGGCGCCAGCTGCAGCTCGAAGCTCGATCCGAAGGCCACCATGATCCGCATCGCCGTGGCCACGCCGACGAAGAGGAACGCCACCGTGCCGAGGGCCACCGCGATGGCCCGCCGGGAGGAGGAATAGGAGAGCCCGGCGTAGAGACCGAGCACGGCGGCGAAAAACAGCAGCAGCGCCATGCCGAGGCCGAGGTAGACGGTGTTTTCGACCGACGTGATCCGGGCCGCCGCCAGCGCCACGCAGAGCACGAGCGGCAGCAGCACGATCTCCCGGGCGGCCGTCAGCACGCCGAGCAGCTTGCCCCAGACGAACTCCCCCGGCTCGATGTCGCTCACGAGGAGCAGATCGAGCGCCCCGCGGTCGCGCTCCGTCGTGATGCTCGTCACCGCCAGCGCCGCCACCGCCAGCAGGCTCGCCAGCGCCATCGGCACCACCGCGAGCGCCACGGCGAAGCGGTCGGGCCGGGGCTGCCGAGCCTCGGCGACGATGCCCGCGACGGCCACCGCGAAGAGCACGAGCCACGCCAGCCGCACGAGCACGATCGCGCGGCCGTGGGCGCGGGTGCAGATCTCCCGCCAGAGCACGGGGTTGTTCCAGACGACCCGCGACGGCCGACGGCGGACGGCGGTCCCGGCCGCCGCCTCCTCCCCGTCGGCCCCGACAGGACGCCGCACCTCCTGTGTGGTGTTCCAGGCCCGCACGCGGGCCACCGCCCAGGCGTTCGCGGCCACGATCGCCCCCAGGCAGACGCCGAGGAAGGGGAACAGCGTGTCGCCCCCCGCCGGGGCGAGCGCCGCGAACACGGCCCGCGCCGGCGACACGACCGCCCCCACCGTGGGCCCGAACCGGCCGACGGCCGCCTCGCCGAGGGCCACCCAGGCGGCGACCGCGAAGGTGGTGATGGCGAGCGACTGGAAGGTGGTGTCCTTCCAAAAGGCGACGCACGTGGCGACGCTCGCGGCGACGAGCGCCGCCGCCGTCGTCACGGCGAACACCCGCGCGAGCTGCACGGCCGTGACGCCTCCGAAGAGGGCGGCGATCGCGAACACGGGCACGGCCGCGAGCAGGAGCAGGAGCACGCGCAGCAGGCTGCCGGCGAGCTTGCCCAGCACGAGCTGGACGTCGGAGAGCCGGCTGATGAGCAGGAGCTCGAGCGTGCGCCGGTCCTTCTCCGCCGTCACGGCGACGGTGCTCGTCATGGCCGCGGCGAGCATCGCCAGCGACAGTTGCAGCGGGGCGAGGATCCGCAGCAGCGTGGCGCCGAAGCGGGCCGTGTCCCCCGCCGTGGCCACCGACTGCGTGCCGGTGACGACGAGCCAGCAGGTGGCGACGATCGCCAGGAGCGCTCCGGCGTAGACGGCCCGGGCCACGTAGAGCCCCCGTGCCCGCGGCACCGCCCGCAGCTCCCGTTCGAACACCGCGCCGACCATCGTCCGCTCTCCCGCTCCACCCCGGAGCCGGGGGCACGCCGCGGCGGCGGCCGCGGTCCCTGACTCCGAAAACGCGATCTGCTACAGTACCACATCCCGTTCGGCGCCCGGCATCGGGCCGCGCCCGTGCCCCGCGCACGGCCGCGACCTGCCGCCAGCCGACGGTTCCCGTTTCATCCGGAGCAGCACCATGCAGTCGTCGTCATGCCAGGCCGCATTCCCGCCTGCATTCCCTTCCGTCGGCCGTCGCGCCGCGCCCCTCGTCGCCGCAGCCCTCGTCGCCGCGGCGGCGCTGTTTCCCGCGGAGGTCACCGCCCAGATCACCGCCCAGACGCTCGTGGGCAAGGCCGTCTCCGATGACAAGCAGTATGGCGACATCAACGACGCGATCGCCCGCTTCCGCGAGCGCGACATCGACGGCTCCCGGGCGATGATGGAGCGGGCCCGGTCGGCGAACCCCAAGCTCCCGCCGCCGGGCGTGATGATGTCGATGCTCTGGCTCGGCGTGAACCAGCTCCCGCAGGCCCGGGCTGAGCTCGACGACACCGTCGTCAAGTTTCCCGGCGATCCCGAGCCCTACCTCATGCTCGGCGACCTCGCCTTTCAGGAGCGGCGGATCACCGACGCGGCGGTGCTCTTCGAGAAGGCCACGGCGGTCAACGCCGCGTTCACCGAGAACACCAAGCGGAAGCGGGACTTCGACATCCGCAGCAACGCCGGCAGCGCGGCGGTGGCGGAGGCCCGCAGGCAGTGGGCCGCGGCGGAGAAGCACCTGCGGGCGTGGGTCGAGCTCGACCCCGACAACGCCAGCGGCCACCAGCGGCTCGGCATCGTGCTCTTCCAGCTCGACAAGCCGCAGGACGCGCTCACGCAGTTCAAGGAGGCCCGCAAGCTCGACGAGAAGGCGGTCTACCCCGAACTGGCGCTGGCCCGCCTCTACGACGACGCGAAAAACCGCGACGCCGCCCGCAAGCTGATCGAGCAGGCCGTGAAGTCGGCCCCCCAGGATGCCGCCGTGCAGCTCGCCTCGGCACAGTGGTATCTCGGCAAGAACGACGTGCCCGCGGCGGTGGCCAGCGCCGACAAGGCGCTCAAGCTCGACCCCAAGAGCCTCGACGCCAAGATCGTCCGGGGCACGATCGCCCGCGTCGCCCGCGACTACCCGCAGGCCGAGACCTTCCTCAACGACGCCCACGTGCAGTCACCCGGCAACTTCCCCGCGAGCAACTCACTGGCCCTCGTGCTCGTGGAGAACGAGGCGAAGGAGTCGCGGCAGCGGGCGCTGGAGATGGCCGAGGCCAACGCGGCGCTGCACCGCGAGGGCTCTCCCAACCAGGTGGGCGCCCTGACGACGCTGGCCTGGGTCTACTACAAGCTCGGTCGTCGCGAGGACGCGGAGAAGATCCTGACGCAGATCTCGCAAAACAACCGGCTGACGACCGACGGCGCCTTCTACGTGGCCCGCATCCTCTCCGACCGCGGCGAGAAGGACCGCGCCCGCAAGATCCTCGAGGAGGTGCTCGCCAACGACGCGATGTTCGCGACGCGGGCCGACGCGACGGATCTGCTCGCGGCCTTGAAGAAGGCCCCGGCCGGCAACTGACGCCGGGCTTCCGGGCCGCGACGATTCACCCCCCGTCCATCCGCCCGCCGCGTGCCGAACCGCCGTGACGCGATCCGACACGCGGAGCATTCGGTCGAAGGCGGGGGTTGCTCGCGTCCGCTCGATTCCCCTTGCTCGCGTCGGCTCGGTTCCCCTTGTTCGCGAACGCTCGATTCCCCTTGTTCGCGTCCGCTCGGTTCCCCTTGTTCGCGTCGGCTCGGTTCCCCTTGTTCGCGAACGCTCAGCGGACCGGCACCGGGGTCGGCACCGGGGCGGGCGCGGGAGCACCGGCACTGGGCATCGTGCGGATCATCATCCCGCCGGGTCGTGTGGGCACGCCCGGAGGCCCGAGCCTGACGGCGGCGTTGGGCCCGAGTTGGGCGGCCCGCCGCCGGGCGCGGAGACGGTCGCTGCGGAGCGGGATGCCGGGGTAGGCCTCGATCGGCACCTCGAGGCTCGGCAGGCCGATCCGGCTGCCGTCGCCGAAGTAGGTGAACATCTCGATGCCGCGGGCCGGAGCGGGAAGGATGGCGGAGACGCCAGCGAGCACGAGGCAGGCGAGGCAGGCCGACGACGGCCGCATGCCGGCCGTGCGGCCCGAAAGGGGGCGGAACATGGAGGAGCTTTCCCGGGGGCGGGCCGGCCGGCCAAGGCGGCCTCGCCGGTCATGACTTCGGCACCACGGGCCGCGCCGGAGGCGGAAAAACCGCCACGGCCTCCGCACCGGCACGACCGTCGCAGATACTACCTTCGGTGCCGCGCGGCTTCCGCCGGCACGATCGGCGTCGCGGATACAAGCCCCGTCCTCCGGCTCCCGGCCCATGCCAGCTCCGCTTTCCATCGCCGCCGCGTCCGCGTGCCTCGCCGCGGCGATCGCAGCGGGCGGGGCCTGGCTCGTCCGCGGCACGACGGCCGTGCCCGCGGCGATCTGGGCCGTCGCCGCCTGCGTGGCACTGGCGGCCGAGATGGCCGCGCGGAGCCGCGGGGATCTCGCCGACCCCGCGGCGGCCGCGGCCGTGCGGCTGTGCGTGGTCGCCCTCGCGCTGTGCCCGACGATGGCGCTCCTCGGAGCCAAGCGACCGCAGCACGGCGTCTGGCAGCTGATCGTGGCCACGCTCGGCGTCGTGCTCATGCTCCCCGCCGCCTCGGCGACGTGGGTGCGGCCGGGCAGCCTGCCCGACGTGCACCTCATCGAGCGGTGCTTCATGCCCGTGCTCATCCTCGTGGGCTGGCTCAACTTCATCGGCACGCGGCGGGCCGCGGCGGCCACCGGCATCGCCGTCGGCCAGGGACTCCTCGCCCGTGGCTTCCTGCCCGGGGCGCCGACCGCCGCCTGGTTCGCCGCGCCGTCGGCGGCCACGCTCGACGCCGTGGCCTGCGGGCTCGTGGCCGCCGGTGCCGCGCTGGCCGCGTGGCTGGCGGCGTCGGACCGTGCGACCGCGGCGGCCACCCCGACCGCCTCCTCCGCCGCAGCCGGCCTCGCGGCGGAGGTCGACCCGGCGTTCCTCGCGGTCCGCGAAACCTTCGGCGCGGCTTGGGCGCTGCGGATCGCGGAGCGGTTCGACGTGCTGGCGGAGGCCCGCGGCTGGCCCTGCCGGCTGCGGTTCTCGGGGCTCGATGTCGACGCCACCGCAGCACCTCCCGGATCGGCCGACGGCTCCTCCCCGGCCGCGGCAGACGCGCGGGCACGGGCCCCGCACCCCGACTGGCCCCGCGACGCCCGCCGGGCGCTCGAGGCGCTGCTGCGCCGCTTCGTCGACGACGACTGGCTCGCACGGCACGGCTGGCCGACCACGACCGGCGGTCCCGCCGGATTCTCTCCGGGCGCGGAGGACGACGCATGACCGCCCCCGCCGACGGCCCGGCGATCCGGGTCGTGGATCTCGTCAAGCGGTATCCCGGCCGCCCCCCGGTGGACGCCGTCCGCGGCCTGTCGCTCGAGGTGCGCCGGGGCGAGTGCTTCGGGCTGCTCGGCCCCAACGGCGCCGGCAAGACGACCACGGTCGAGATCCTCGAGGGGCTGCTCGCACCCACCAGCGGCGTCGTCGAGGTGCTCGGGATGCGGTGGGACCGCGACGAACGGAGCCTGCGGGAGCGGATCGGCGTGTCGTTGCAGGAAACGCGGCTCTCCGACAAGCTCACCGTCGCCGAGACGATCCGCCTCTTCCGCGCGTTCTACGCCACGGGCATCGACCCCGACGAGGCGCTCGACATGGTGGGGCTGCGGGCGAAGGGGGCGGCCCGCGTCGGGGCGGTGTCGGGCGGCGAGCGGCAGCGGCTCGCCGTGGCCACGGCGATCGTGGGCTGGCCCGAGCTGCTCTTCCTCGACGAGCCGACGACCGGGCTCGACCCGCAGTCGCGGCGGCAGGTCTGGGACCTCGTGGAACGCTGCCGCGGCTGCGGCCACACCGTGCTGCTCACGACGCACTTCATGGACGAGGCCGAGCGGCTCTGCGATCGGCTGGCGATCGTGGACGCGGGGCGGATCATCGCCGCAGGCCGGCCGGCCGACCTCGTGCGCGACTCGGGCGCCGAGGATCTCGACGAACTGTTCCTCAAGCTCGCCGGCCGCCGGCTCTCGGAAACGTCCGGCCCGGCCCCCGCGGGCTGACCGCGGCAGACAGCGAGGAGACGCCCGTGCATTCATCCACCGCTCCCGATCCGCCGCGCGGGCCGACGCCACCGCGGCCGGCGGCGCCGCCGCTGACCCGTCGCGGCGGCCATTCCGCGCTCGTGGAGCTCGTCCGCGTGCGGTTGCTCGAGTTTCTGCGGGAGCCGGAGGTGGTCTTCTGGGTGTACGGCTTCCCGGTGCTCCTCGTGGCGACGCTGGGCATCGCCTACCGGGAGCGGCCCGTGCCCGCCGTGCGGGTGGACGTGGCCGACGGGCCCGCCGCGGCCGCCGACGCCGCGGCGCTGGCGACGCCCTCGGCCGGCACGGAGCCGTCCGTGCGGCCCATCGCCGAGGGGCTCGAGCGGCTGCGGACCGGCCGCACCGACCTGGTGGCGGAGCGGGTCGCGGCCGGCGCCGCCGACGCCGTGCCCGGCGCGGCCGCGGGCTTCCGCTACCACTTCGACCCCGCGCGTCCCGAGAGCGTGCTCGCCCGCGATCGTGCCGCCGACGCGCTGGAGCGGGCGTCGGGCCGCCGCGATCTCCTCACCGCCGAGGACGTGCCGCAGACCGCGCCGGGCGGTCGCTACATCGACTTCCTCGTCCCGGGGCTCATGGCCCTCTCGCTGATGTCCGGGGGCCTCTGGGGGGTGGGCTTCATCACCGTCGAACTGCGCATCCGCAAGCTGCTCAAGCGGTTCATCGCCACGCCGATGCGGCGGTGGCAGTTCCTCGTCTCGATCATGCTCGGCCGCATGCTCCTCATGATCCCCGAGATGCTGCTGCTCCTGCTCTTCGCCCGCTGGACGTTCGGGGTGCGGGTGTTCGGCAGCGGGTGGGCCGTGGCGCTGCTCGTGCTCCTCGGATCGCTCTGCTTCTCGGGGCTCGGACTGCTCGTCGCCTCCCGGGCGAAGACGCTCGAGGCCGTCTCCGGCGCGCTCAACGTCGTGATGCTGCCGATGTGGCTGACCTCCGGCGTGTTCTTTCCCCGCGAGCGGTATCCGGAGGCCGTCCAGCCCTTCCTGCGGGCGCTGCCGCTGACGGCGCTCGTGGACGCCTTGCGGGCGGTGATGCTCGAGGGGCGTCCGCTCCCCGGCTGCACCGCCGACGTGGCCACGCTCCTGGCCTGGACGGTGGCGGCCTTCGCGGTGGCGCTGCGTATCTTCCGCTGGGTGTGACGCCCGGCCACGACCGCCGCGACGGGGCCGGAGCAACGCCGGAAAATCGGCCGCGACACCCCCCGCGATGGTGCCTGCGGCACGGTCGGGGTACACTGGCGGGCCTTTCCCGAGGGTGGTCCGCCGGTCGCGTGGCCGGGGGGATCCGGGAACGATTCCGTGTTTGCGTCCGTCCTTTTTCTGGAGCCTCCCATGTCTGAAGAGTCCGCCCAGCGTGGCCCCGAGCCGATGCCCGTTCCGGTCGACGAGTCCCACATCGTCGCCACCTATGCGAACTTCTGCCGCGTGACCGGCACGCCCGAGGAGCTCATCGTCGACTTCGGCCTCAACAAGCAGGTGGGGGGCACGGCGCCGGAGACCATCCAGCTCACGCAGCGGATCATCGTCAACTTCTTCACCGCCAAGCGGCTCGCCGCGGCGCTCGCGATGGCGGTGGCCCGGCACGAGCAGGCCTTCGGCGTCCTCGAGACCGACGTCCAGCGGCGGATCGTCCACCAGCAGCAGGCGACGCGGGCCTGAGGCGGTGACGCCGCGCCCGGCAGCCGGGCGCGGCGGCGCGATCGGTGGACGCACGATTCGTCACACGCACGTCCGGCACACGTTGGCTGAGCATTCCTCGAGCACGCCATGAGCATCGACGAGTCGGTCGAAATCGAGCAGGCGCGGGAGCAGATCCGGGCGCTCGTCGCCGAGATCGAGCGTCTGGGCCGCAGCGACGTGGCCGAGGCGGAGTTTTTCCGCGGCCTGCTCGAGCGGGTGCTCGTGGCGATGGAGGCGGTGGCGGGGCTCGTCTGGCTGCTCGGCGAGGGGGGCCGCGTCGAGCCGGTCTGCCACGCCGGGCTCGAGCACACCGGCATCGCCTCGAGCCCGGAGAAGCAGGCGGCGCACGGCACGCTCGTGCAGGCCCTCGTCGCCAGCCCCGGGGGCCGGCTCGTGCCGCCGCACAGCGAGCTCGAGACGGTGCAGCCGGGAGGTGGGCCGGCGGCCGCCCCCGCCGCCAATGACACGGCGCTGCTCGTCATCGCCGCGCCGATCGAGCGGGGGAGCACGCGGGCCGGGCTCATCGAGATCTTCCACCAGCAGAACCTGCCGGAGGTGGAGCGCGGCTACCTGGCGTTTCTCGAGCAGGTGGCCGCGGTCGCCGGCGACTACCTCGGCCGCCGGCAGCTGCGCACGCTCGACAGCCAGCAGACCGCCCTCACCCAGGTGGAGCGGTTCAGCCGGGCCGTCCACGAGTCGCTCGACCCCGTGGCGACGGCCTTCGTGCTGGCCAACGAGGCCCGCCGGATCATCGGCTGCGACCGGGTGAGCGTGGTCGTGAAGCGCGGCCGGAAGCTGCGGCTCGAGGCCGTGAGCGGACAAGAGTCGATCGAGAGGCGGGCGTCGGCGGTGCAGGCGATCGAGTCGCTCGTGCGGGTCGTGGCGACGGCCGGCGATCCGCTCTGGCATCCCGACTCCGCCCGCGAGCTGCCCCCCCAGATCGAGGAGGAGCTCGAGCACTACATCGACGAGTCGCACGCCACGGCGCTGGCGATCATCCCGCTGGAGAAGCCGCGGCCCACGCCGGTGGTGAAGCCGGGGGGCGTCGACGCCGTGGCCGTGGCCCGGGCGGAATCCACGCCCCGCACCGCCCCCGAGCCGATCGGCGCGCTGGTGGCGGAGTGGTTTTCGTCGAGCACCTTCGACGACGGCAAGCGGGCGCGGGTCGACCTCGTGGCCGAGCACGGTCGCGTGGCGCTGTCCAACGCCCTCTCCCACACCGGGCTGCCCCTCTTCGGCCTGATCGACCTCCTGGGGAAGTCGCGGGTGCTGACCACCGCCCGCAACCTGCCGCGCACGATCCTCGCGGCGGTGGCCGCCCTCGCGGGGATTCTCGCGCTCGTGTTCATTCCCGCCGAGCTGCGGCTCGAGGGGAAGGGCACGCTCGAGCCGGTGCACCGTCGCGACGTGTTCGCCGGCATCGACGGCGTGATCGACCGGCTCGAGCCCGGCGCCGAGCACGGCACCGAGGTGAAGGAGGGGCAGCTGCTCGCCATGCTCCGCAACACCGACCTCGAGGTGGCCCTCACCGACGTCCTCGGCCGCAAGGCCTCGAGCGAGGAGCAGCTCGTGTCGACGCGGCGGGCGCTGCTCGAGGACAAGAAGATCTCCGCGGACGAGAAGACGCGGCTCTCCGGGCGGGCGGCCCAGCTGCAGCGGGAGATCGAGAGCCTGGAGCAGCAGCGGCGGCTGTACGAGACGAAGAAGCGGGATCTCGAGGTCCGCAGCCCCATCGACGGCGTGATCGTCACCTGGCAGGTGCGCGACCGGCTCATGCTCAGGCCGGTCGAGAAGGGGCAGTCGCTCCTCAGCGTCGCCGACAAGACCGGCCCGTGGGAGCTCGAGGTGCACATGCCCGACGACCGGCTCGGGCACGTCAATCGCGCGGCGGCCGAGGCGCGGGCGGCGGGCCGCGAACTGGTGGTGGACTACATCCTCGCCACCGACCCGGGCACCCGGCACCGGGGCACCGTCAAGGAGATCCACGAGCAGGCGGAGGTGCGCGGCGAGCAGGGCAACACCGTGCTCGTGCGGGTGACGATCGATCCGGGCCGGCACGAGAAGGAGGAGCTCGGCGCCGGCGCCAGCGTCACCGCCCGGATCGCCTGCGGCCGGCGGTCGCTGGGATACGTCTGGCTCCACGACGTGCTGGCGTTCATCCAGTCGCAGATCCTCTTCCGCATCTGGTGATTCCGCATCCGGTGACGCCGGACGACCGGCGGGCGCCGGCGGCCGGTCTTTCCCGAGCCCGCGGCCCCCGGCCGCCCACGACCTTCCCCACGACGTCCCCATCCGCATGGAGTTCGAGATGCCACGCACGCGACGCACGCCCCCTCTCGGCCGGCTGCCGGCCGCATTCCCGCGATCCGCGTCGCCGACGGCGCACGTGCTTCTGGCCTGCTGCCTCGCCGTCGCCCCGGCCGCGGCCGCCGACACCGATCCCGTGCTCGAGCGCTGCCTCGTCTCGCTCGTCGAGGAGGCGAAGGTGCCCGCCCGGGAGGCCGGCGTGCTCGTCGAACTCGTCGCCCGCGAGGGGG
>Ga0007796_10000592_pt1 | contig 12144 bp, 25 predicted proteins | sample CryBogmetaGMA0M_FD_60373 | JGI IMG/M metagenome (GOLD analysis project Ga0007796, IMG submission 60373) | Freshwater microbial communities from Crystal Bog, Wisconsin, USA - MA0M | ecosystem: Environmental > Aquatic > Freshwater > Lake | place: Crystal Bog, Wisconsin, USA | collected 2009-07-06 | reverse complement strand
CATACAAAATATTAACTAATGACACAGAAGGAGAGAATAATTAAGCTGGAAGCCGAATTAAAAAAGGTCAGAGAACAGAGAAACGATTACCAGCAGGAATGTATAAAACTCAATAGTGAACTAAAAAATCTCAGAAGAGGAACAAATTTTTATATATCTGAAAATGACTCAAATAGTAATTTGGGTAAACAAGAGTTTTTGAAATACTTAAAACACATAGCTTATCAGTTTAATATAAGTATACAAGAAATTGAAAATAAAATGAAATAACCTATGACAAATTTTATTGCTAATGATTTGATTATTGTTAAGCTACCAAAACAATTTAATTGGCAAGTATTTAATCTAATTGATAATTCATTGCTTTTTACGGGAAATGAAAATGAGAAGTCAATAAATCACACAAATAAAAAAAATTTACGTTATGTCTAAAACAGCAATGCAAGAATGGTTTGATGAATTAAAAGCTAATTATCCTTATATGGCTAATGAAATCTTTGATAAAGGATTTAACAAATATCTTGTAAAAGAAAAAGAGCAGATTAAAAATTCCTACAATGTAGGTCTTCATAATGCTTTAGATAAAATTGAAATAACAAGCGAAGAATACTATCAAGAAAAGTACAATAAAATATAGTTATACTACTTTTTTCTTTTTCAAGTAGTAAAAATATCCAGTAAGGGCTATAATAATTGCTCCTACTGATGCAAGGTTTAATCTTTTTTTGATTATTTCCTTTTTATCAATTAACGTATATGTAAATGTATTACCATATTTATCACGACTTTTTTTTGCCATATCCAACATAGCATTAAAGTCATCCATATACATAAATACTTGACATCCTGCTGAATCTTTATCTATAACATCTCCTGCATTTGAGCCGTGATGTATATTAATTCCGAATAATCCATTTTGTGTTGGTGCAAAAAAGTCTAAATATGAGTTCCTATCAGAATCTCTCATAACCGTTACTGGCTTTACTTGAACAAGTGCTTCATAAATATTTTTATGTAATCCAAGAGCATATGCGTCTTTATATTGTCCGTGTCTTAAAATGCCTGCACCTCTTGAGTTCATAGGATTTTCTAAGTAATGTACAGATGGACTGGTTGTTGCCCTTCCAACGCCGCCTACTAAATTACCATATTCATCATAGTAAAAGTAAGCAATCTCATCCTGAAATAAAATCGGTTCGGTAATTGCTGTGTCTCTAACGCCTACTACGTTTAACTTGTAGGGTCTCGTGTCTATTTCATAACCTTGAGATTTAACTAATGATATAATATCTTCAAGATTCATTATAATACTACTTTCTTCTTTTTAAGATAATAAAAATATCCAGTAAGTCCAATCAAAACTAATCCAACTACTGCGAAATTTACAGCAGTTTTATTTTTTGTATAAAATTCAAGTATGTTTATTTTAAATAATTTATTTTTCATACCAGAAGCATATTCAGAAGCCGAAGAACCATAGTAACCTCTTTGCTTTAATAAATTAGCAAATTGAGTTGCATCAGTAGAATCTTTTAATTGTTGAGGAGTTACGCCACCCATTTTTATATTGTATAATCTTACAATTTTATCATTAATACAATCTTGAATAGTATCAAAATGAGCATAATAATCTCCTTCTGGAGATAAAAGACCTCTACTTGCATTTATTTGTCTTGAGCCTATGTATTTAATACCACTTGTATTGTTATCTGTCTTGAAAACATTAGAAGTGTAATCAGCGCTCTCAAATCTTGCTTGAGCTACAATCAATTTAGCTGCCGTAGGATTGAACCCTTGTTCAATAGCCGTATCGTATATGGCTTGGTCTATTTCAGATTTTGTCATTTTTTTTCTTTTAAAGCGTCTTTTAAATCATCTAATTTCTTAGAGTTACGATATTGTGCAAAAAAATTCAATAGCGCAATTCCAATAATTATACCTGCAATTAATTTATGTTCGTCTTTTATCATAATAACATTAATGTTGTTAATCCAAGTGCTACTAATTTCCAGACATCTCTAAGATTTGACCTTCTGTGTCCTTCTACTATCTCAAGCACAAAATCTTCACAATTAAAAAATAAGCTATCCCACTTCTCTTTTCTACATTTTCTGGCAGCTATAACAATATCAGCATTTTTTGCATTTGTTCTTATAACTTTTTGTACTACTCTACCTTTTATAAACCTTTCGTAGGTTTCAGCACAAACTGTTCCACCATACTTATTTCTATTTGCAGGGTCGTTATGATACACTAACCTTTTTTTACCATCATTATAAACTATACCGAGATGATGACATAGTTGATGGTCTGAACAAGTCGTATATATAATATCCCCTTCATTGCGATTTTCAATAAAGTTCATTTCACTATTAAATATTTATTTCTCTATAATCTATCACTAACAACCTTCCAGTCGATTGTTCTAAAAAAGTCTTTCATATATCCTCCTCTATCTGCCATATGCTTTAAGTAGTAAGCGTGTTCCCACACATCCATACCTAATAAAATTCTACATTCAGTTGACATAAGTGGATTATCTTGATTACTTGTAGTCAAAATAAATGGTTTTTTCTCTTTTATAACCAACCAAACCCATCCTGAACCAAATACTCCAGAACCAGCTTTAATAAACTGCTCCATAAAAGTATTGTAGTCTCCATAAGTTCCGTCAATAAACATTTGAAGTTCATAACTTGCGTGTATAGTATAATCACGATTGTATGGAGATATGTTGTCAAAATAAAGCATATGGTTTAAATATCCACCGCCATTATTTCTAATTTTTTTATTTTTCTGATATGCAATAAGAATATCTACTAAACTATCAATAGAGCCATCTGTAAGAATTTCTCCTTCTAATAAAGCCTCATTAAGATTATCAGTGTACTTTTTATAGTGCACATTATAATGTTCATTCATAGTTTTATAGTCTATGAAAGGCTCAATATCGCTCAATCCGTAATTAAGTTCTTTTCTTTTGTATATCATTTTTACATTTTTTTACATACATAATATCCTATGCCAAATCCTGCGGCAAAGATTGCTATGTGTACCAAAGTCATATTTTTCATAATTTATGCTTTACAAGGGTTTACAATATATCTAATTTTAGGGTCAAAACATTTTTTTGCATTTGACTCACAAATAAGTTGTCCATCAGGGCAAACTATTGGAACTTCTACTTCTACTGGTTTTTCTTCTACAAAAGGTTTTGTCTCTATTTTTTTCTCTGCGTCTTGTTGCTTTTTCCAAGCATTGTACAATAAATATATTGCACCTGCGCTTAATCCTAATATCACTAATTGTTTCATTACATTAATTGTTGTAGGTCTCTAACCATATTACCATCATCATATATTGTTACATCATTATAGTTTGTTCCACCGTAAATTGGGAACTTTGGATATGTAGGATATGTTGGTGCTGGTGCAGGCGTTGGTGCTGGCATAATATCATCAACAAAAACTGGAGGTGCTGGAGGGTCTACACAAACTAAATTCCAATTAGCATCATAATTACAACCAGCAGGAGGTGCTGGATGGTCTACGCCTACAACTGGTATTGATTTATCTGGCATACAGATAGAAGGGCAAGGTGCTTTGATACACTGAGGCTGGACTCTTGATGAACCAGCAGGGCAAGGAGGTTCAGGTTGTTTTGAACCAGTTCCAGCAGGATGGTCTACAACAGCTCCACCACCAGTAGTTCCAGTTCCACCAGTTGTGGTAGGTTTCTGTGCTGCCGCTTTGTTTCTTAATACAAAAAAGGCAATAAGAGCTGCCGCTCCAACGCCTAAATATATTTTAGTGCTTCTTTCCATTATACATTTTTTGGATGTTTACTTCTATAATATAAATATCCACCTATTCCTAAGATGGAAATAATTAAAAATACTTTAGTTGAATTTTTCATTTGTTTATTTGTGAAATACTCCGAGTTCAGGTTTAAAAAATGCGTTGTTTTTTACATCAACATAGTTTTTCATTCCATTTGCACTTGCAAAGCTTGTGTAATTTGATTTTGCAAATATGCCTGCTTTTTTCGCTTGCATCACATCTACTGGAACTCCGAATTTTGGTAAAGTTTGTTGTACTGGTTTTTGAGTTGCTTTCATATCTATTTGCTGACTCAAATCATCAGTTGTTATTCCTGAAGCGTTTACTTTTGGAGCTGCTGGTTTTTTCAATAGTTCATAAGCAGCTAATCCGCCAATGCCAATAATAAGTATAAGTGCTAATTTTTTTTCCATAATTTTTAAATTTATAAACCACCAAAGAAGCCAGCGTTTATAATATTAACAACATCAGAACGAACCCAGCCACTTCCATTAGTTAAATGATACCAGTCGCCATCAATCATTGTTTTCTTTTCGTTTACAAAAAATTGTTCTCCACCTTTATATGTTTTTACTATTGTAGAATCAGTATTTGGCTCTTTACGCAATCTTGTACCAGATTTTGCCTCAACAATCATCGAATGTTTGACTGCGGGTATGACATCTGTATTTGATAAGACATCTGGATAATCTGGATAGTATATTGTGTCTTGATTATCTGGTACTGGAGGATTAATAATTGGAGTTTTATTTACAGCAGGTCTTTTAAAGAATATAAAATAAACTAAAAAAGTAAGTGCCGCAGCACCACCACCGTATAACCATAATTTTTTATTTTCTGGTGTCATTTTTTTTATTTTTTAGAAAGTAATCTTGATGTTATTAAAATAGCTACAACTGCAATACCTGCAATAATATATGGTTTCAAATCTTTACTAACAGCTTTAGTAGGTAAAGGTGTTTCTGGTGTTACAGTTTGTACAACTGGAGAAACAGATGGAGCAGGTGCAGCAACAACTGTTGTGCCAACATTATCAGCAGGCATAACTCCACTCTTTATAGCATCTACTGGTGTAGGTGCAGCAGGTGTAGGTGCAGGTGTAGGTGCAGGTGTAGGCGATTGTGGTGTAGGTGTAGGTGCAGGTGTAGGCGATTGTGGTGTAGGTGCAACAACTTTAGGAATGCACCCTTCAATAATATTTGATGCCACTAAATCGCTTGTGTTAAAATTTGTAGTCTCGTATTGTAAATTGTTAACCGTTTCTCCAGCAGAAAGGGCTAAATTAACTGCTTCTCCAGTGCAACAATCAGTAAAACCTACATTATATACCTGATTAGAAATATTAGTTAATGAAAAATTATAACATTTTGCAGGTTGTGGCATCAAAAAAATTGGGTCTATTGGAGCTGGAGGCAAAGGAGGTGGCTCAACTGGAGCAGTGTATACTGGTGGTATAATTACTGGTGGAGTATATACTGGCGGTTCACTTGGATAAGATGGTTGCGGATTAACTGGATATGGATTCGTTGGTTCAGGAATATAAGCTGGTGGCTCATATCCGTGTTTTGGATTTCCAATAGGATAACTCATATATGGTAATCCAGATGCCGTACCATCTAACGCATCCACTTCTAAAGTTTCATTAACACTTACAAATTGACCTCTTTGAACGCCGCTACAATCTGTCCAATATGCGTGTGCACTATAACCTCTATTAGCTGAAAAAATTACTCGTACACATTTTCCAGACCATTCGGATGGTGGAGGAGGTGTAGGTTGAGAAGCAGGAGGTATAGGTTGAGGTGTATAAATTGGTTCAGGTGGTTGAGGTGGTTGAGGTTTATTTATTGGCACATCATTTATAAAATCTATTGGCACTTGCTCATAAGATGGAGCAAATACATCTTGCATAGGAGATACTGGGAAAGCATTATATGAACCATCATATATACCTGATACTTGAGTATTCATAACTGCATCTGTATTCATAACTGCATCAGCTTGAGTTGCAGGACTATAAACATCATTAATTAAATTGTCTTGTACATCATCTTGTAGAGGTCTCATATCTGAATGTAGTTTATGTTTGTTTGTGTTTTATTGTTTGGAAATTTCAGCGTTCTTAAAACTAAATTTTCCGTAAGTTTTATATTTTTTTCAAACAGATTAATTTCAGATACAATTTCATCTACTTGCTTTACAGCTTTTCCAAATTGCACAGCCTGATAAAATTTTACTTCGTGATTTTTAGAAGGTTTTTTATCGAGCCATTTTGCATCTATCAGTAATCTATGTTTGTTAAGAGCTAAATCATACAATTCGTGAAAAAAGTTTTCTAAATCATATGAAAAATCGCCATTAACAATTATATCAATATCGTTTGTTTTTCCAATGCCACCATTCACTACTCCACCTACCAAAAATAACTCATATTTATGAAAATTTTTGATATTTTTTATATCAAATATCAGATTTTCTATATTTTCCCTATTTGGCCTCTTCCACGCTACATTTGTCGTTACAGAACCGATTTTGTAAACAAATTTTTTATCAGGTTCTGCGCCTATATCAAAAGTGTTCATATTATCCACTTATTAATCCGCCATTACCATAGTGAAATCCTCCATATGATGTACCGCCGCCTGCCCATCCGTTATCATATCCGTAGCTCGGATTATTTCCGTATTGATTACCAAAAATAGTTGGACTATACCCACCTCCATAAGTTTGTGGATTATATCCAGTATTCGGATTATATCCACTATTAGTATTTTGAGCAGGATTATTCGTATTGTTTTTTGGATTTTGAGCAGGAGTTGTTAATCCTTGACCATTATCTTTTTGATTCAAAGCACCAGCTTTTCCCATAGATGCAGGAATTGGTCTTGTTTGAGTTACTAATTTTGGAACAGATTTAGGAGCAGGAGTTATTGGGAGTAACGCTGAACCACTTCCTGAATTTCCTGAACCAGATGCAGTTCCAGTTCCAATTTTAGCTCCAGTTTTAGTTCCAGAGGGCTTAGATTTGTTTCCTTGTTTTGACTTGTACCAAATATATCCGCTAATAGCTAATAGAGCAACCGCTCCAAATATTTTAGTTTGTCTGTTCATAACGTAAAATTATGATATTATTGTGAAAATTAACTTTTTTTGGTTTTAACACTACTTTAACAATTATTTATATTGTTTTGTAAAATAATATATAATATCTTTGGTGTAACAAAAACGAAACACAATGGACAAAATTCAAGAGCTTATTAGCCAAATTCCTGAAGAACAGCTATCTACCTACATCAATAATTTAGATTATGGTGTATTTTATTCAAGTGATATTAACCTTTCTCGAAAAAAAATTGCTGAATATATAAATATTTTAAAAATTGTAGATTATAAAGAAAAATTTTATTTAAAAAGCAACAGAGCTCCAAATTACGATAAAAAAACTTGGAAAATATTTTCTACCAAAGAAGCCGTTTGGTATTCTTTTATAGAAGAGCTAATATCGTTTCGAGTTTCATATGATGAAATTAAACGCATCAAAGAGAAAGAATTTACTAAATTTAATTTAGTACTTATTTTATCATTGATTTACGATGTAGACATATTATTTTATTACTCTAATTCTAAATTTACTTTTATTACACAAGATGAGCTTTCGAGTGAATATTCAAATGTAAGGGAATCTTTTATAATAATAAATATGAAAAAGGTTTATTACAATTTTTACAGTAATAGTAAAATTGAGCAAAGTTTAGAATATTATTTAGGAATATCAAATCCTGAGGAAGTTAAAATATTAAATCATATTGCTGGAGGCGATTATCAGCATATTATTTTATCTATGAATAACAATGTTACAATCATACTTGAAAAGAAAAGAAAGGATTGGAAAAAAATAATTCAAGATGGTGGTCGTGTATTAAAGCAGGGATTATTCAAATCAATATCATTTATATCGAATGATGGACAAAATTTAACAATAAATATAAGTAACTATGCTACATTTTAAAATTTTAACCGCTCACACAGCTTCAGAACTTAACAAAATGATAGAATTGTACATCCAAGATGGTTGGTCAGTTGTAGGTTCACATCAGGTAGCAGTTGTACACGAACAAAATAGGTTTGCAGGTACTCAGCACAAAGACACAATCATAGAGAGAGAATACTCTATAAGTATGCAAAAAAAGGACTAATATGAAACTAATTGATATAGACCGCACATCTTTAATGCTTTATAAAATGAATGAAACTTTACCAAAAGGTAAAAATTCATACAAACTAAACCCACACAATTATTGTCGTATTATAAACGATAGAGTAAAGTGCGCATCATTAATTAGAAGTAATTATTCAAAAGAAGTACCCTTAGATTTCATCCCAGTAGAGAAAAAAATATTTGAAAACAGACCTTGTGGAAAACCATATGTAGTGGTTAAAAAATGGAAACATTGGATAATTTTTAACAAAACGGTTTACTCAAAAAAGTGTAAAACTGCCCTTTATACCCCTTTAGTTAAATTTACCTTTTAACAAAATATTAATAATTTATTTTGTTATTTCCGAAGATAATATATATCTTAGCATAAGAAACGAAACACAAACAAAATGAAATACTTAAAGTATTCTTATTTATTCCCTCCAAGACCGATTGAAACTACTCAACCAAGTCAATTAGGTAAATACGATATTGGTAAATTTATTGCTCAGCCAAAATATAATGGTACTTGTTGCAATGTATTTATTTCAAAAGATGAAATTATTGTAATGAACCGCCATAAAGGTGCAATTACTTCTCAGTATTCACATATTGATTTTAGGGGTATGCACAGAGGAGAAAGCTGGATGGTAGTATGTGGAGAATTTTTAAATAAAAACAAATTAGGAGAAGATGGGAAGCCGTTTAACTTAAAGTTTGTTATCTGGGATATATTAGTGTATGAAGGTAAATATCTTTTAGGTTCTACATTTGGAGAAAGAATGGACTTACTTGAATCTTTATATCCTTGTTCTCAGATGGTAGTAGACAAAGATAAATTCACATCATATAAACATATTTGTTGTACACCACACGCAAATGTTTATAAAGCGCCTTGTTACGATAAAAACTTTGAGGATTTATATGAAAGTATTGTGGATACTGATTTATATGAAGGACTTGTAATAAAAAGAAGAGATGCTAAATTAACTTTTGGACTTACTGAAAGAAATAATAACGATTGGCAATTCAAATGTAGAAAACCAACAAAAAACTACGATTTCTAATATGGAAATAACAACTGTAAAAATCAGCGAAATAGCTGAACATCCAACTCATAGAATGGATGCTGAGTATTGGGTAAAAAAGAAAGCCTTACAATTAGGTACAAGAGTAATCATTGCTGCAAACTCAGAAGGGAATATGTGTGAGCCCTTTGTTGGTATGGAAGGAGTGATAGTTCCAAAAGTAAAAAACAAAAAAATGAAAGATTGGTATGCAGTACGATTAAATACTGAATCAGTTTATGGCTGGAGATTTAATTTTCACATTGATGAATTAGAAATTTTAAAATAAATTTTATGATAATAGACTCAAAAGAATTAATTGAAAAAATAATTAAAGAGATTAGAACAATTAGAGCAGAGATGATGATTGCTAAGTCAATTCATACATTAGATGATGAAAAGCAACCAGAAAGTCTTGAAGAGCTTATGAAGTTTATAGTTCGTGATGCAAAGGCCAGTAATGAGCTGGTACTTACTTTAAGTTATAATGAAGGTAAATTTGATGCTTATTTAAAAATGTTAGATTTATTAGGATTTCAATATAAAGAAGATGAGACTGAATAACACAACATACCCAGCATACGACCTGCTTGAAAAAGGAGACTTTTATTCTATTCAAATAGACCAAATGTTTGGAGATAATTTATTAAAAAATAGTCAAGATTTCAAAGGATTTATGGAGTCTTTAATTTTTACATATAAGCAGGTACATAAAAAGTATTACTTAACAAATACCTTTAAGGATGCAATATCAACTGCTACTCCCAAGATACACGAAGGGAACAAACAATATGAATCAGTTCCAAGTGATTGTGGTATAATCTTTACAGATAAAGGTTTTTCAGTTTATTTGTCAAATCCATCTGATAAAAAACTAAAACTATTATGTTATGGATTTACCAGAAACGCACTAACCACATATGGATATATCACAAATGAAGGATTATTTGGCGGAATAGCTTGTAGTTTAAAAGATGGGAAGCCGTATAATGACCAGCAGGGATTAGCAAATTACCTTAGTACTTTTTTAACATCTTTATATTTCATTCATAATTGTGATATAGAGCAGAGAATACTAAAACCTAATCAAAAAGATAGGTCAAATGGAGAAAAACACTTCAATGAAAGCAAAAGCGATTTAACAATTTTAGATTGTAGATGGTTTACCGATTTAATCAGAGATACACCTTTCAGCGTAAAAGGACACCTAAGATGGCAGGTACACGGAGAGAAGCATAGTAAGCGAAAGCTTATTTGGATTAACGATTTTGAGAAATCTGGTTACAATAGAAAAGCTTCAAAACCCGTTGAAATTGAATAAAATAAAAAAAATATGAAAATAATTGACAAAAAGTTTGGAAAATAAAATACTATAACTATATTTGTGGTACAATTTAATAAAATAAAAACGAAACACTATGGCACATTTGATTAATTTCAATGAAAGAAAGGGTACACACTCATTCGCATCAAATTCAGAAAAAGCTTGGCACGGATTAGGTCAAGTAGTAGACAAAGCAATGACTGCTTCAGAAGCAATCGAGCAAGCTAACTTAGATTACGAAGTAGAAAAAACTACCATCCACGCACGCATCCCTCAGGAAGATGGCGTAACACTTTACCAACCATTTGAGGACAAGTTTGCAACTTTTCGTAAAGACACACACGATACATTAGGTATTGTAGGTGGCCGATACGAGATTGTACAAAACAAAGACGCTTTCGGTTTCTTTGATGCTATTATTGATAGCGGAGAAGCCATATTCGAAACGGCTGGAGCTTTGGGTAAAGGAGAGAGAATCTTTGTAACAGCTAAATTACCTGAGGATATGTTGGTAGCAGGCGAGGAATGTAACAAATACATAATCCTTACTAATTCACACGATGGAACTTCATCAATCATAGCAGGTTTTACTTCTGTGAGAGTAGTATGTAACAATACATTACAAGCTGCCTTGAGAGATTTGACTAACAAAGTTTTAATTCAGCATAGAGTAGGAGCTAAGGAAAGATTAGCAGAAGCCTACAAGGTTATGAACATAGGTTCAAAGTATATGAACGAAGTTCAAGAGGTATTTAATGAGATGGCTAAGACTAAAGTAACTGATGAGCAATTACAAGATTACATAGTAAAAGTTATGAAGCCAGAATACAAATCTTTGAAATCTGCTGAAGAAGAAGAGAAAATCAGCACAAGATTTAAAAATCAGGTTTCTTCAATATACGAATTTGCATTATCACACCCTACTCAGCAAACGAATGCTACAAGAGGTACATTATGGGGAGCTTACAACGCAATCTCTGGTTATTATAATTATATCCAAAAGTATAAAAACGAAGAGCAAAAGTTTACAAGCCAAATGTTTGGTAACGCAAATAACAAAATTATAAAAGCTTTCAACGAAGCTGTACACATTATTTAAGAGTGTTTGTTTGTTCTGTGTTTTAGGGGGTAGGAGTAGTTAACCTGCCCCCATCTTTTAAAAAAATCAAAAATTATATATGGAAAATCAGCAAGAAATATTAATGCAAAAAGAAATAATTAAATGTTATGAAAATGTTGTAAAAACTTCTGACGATTTAATTGAGGCTCAAAAATTAAGAATTGAACAACTGGAAGATGAAGTTAAATTTCATAAAGAAGCAGTTGAGAGACTATTCAAGATGTTAGATGAAACTATTGAAATAGCTAAAAATAAAATAATTTTACCAACACCAACATTAAATTAATATGAGTAACGAAATTGAAGCTATTAACAGATGGACTAATACAGCTAATTCTGTTTTATTGCATAGAAAAATTGTAAATGTCAGATACTTGACAGATGAAGAAATGGATGCCTTTGGTTGGAGATACAAATGTATAGTCTTAACATTAGATGATAATACACTTCTATTCCCTTCTCGTGATGATGAAGGAAACGATGCAGGAGCTTTACATTATATGCCTGAACACGATGGAGCAGGCGTAATCCCAGTAATTTAATCAAATAAAATAAAATGTCAAAAGTGAAAAAGGTAGCTGCGCCAAAAGCAGCAA